>JABAOF010003843.1_pt4 | contig 20605 bp, 20 predicted proteins | sample 7062171 | NCBI WGS metagenome assembly JABAOF01 (sample SAMN14538628, study PRJNA623070) | marine sediment metagenome | biome: marine biome [ENVO:00000428]; feature: marine pelagic biome [ENVO:01000023]; material: deep marine sediment [ENVO:00002113] | place: India: Gulf of Khambhat ...
TCTTTTGTCAGCTCTGCTGAGGCGAAGGTGACTCCATGGATGCCGTCTCTTCCAGTCTTTCCACCGGCCAAAACCACTATGTCGCCTGGCTTCGTGTCTCTTGTAAACTCTTTAGCGGGGAGAATCCCGATGCAGCCGCAGTAGACCACGACGTTGCCGACGTATCCTTCGTCAAAGTATATCGCGCCGTTAACGGTTGGTATGCCCATGTTGTTTCCATAGTGGCCTATGCCGGCGACAATTCCTCTGAACAAGTATTTTGGATGCTTTGTCCCCTCTGGAAGCCTGCTGTATTCATGGTCTAGGGGACCAAAACATAGAACATCTGTGCAGGCTATGGGATTGCCCCAGACTCCCAGTATATCTCTGATGACGCCACCTGTGCCTGTGGCTGCTCCTCCGAAGGGTTCTATGGCTGACGGGTGATTGTGGGTCTCAACCTTCACTGCAATCGCATAGCTGTCTTCGAACTCAACTATGCCAGCGTTGTCCTCGAAAACGGAGATACACCAAGGAGGGTTCAGTTCCTTCGTCGCTCTGGCTATGTACTCCTTAAACATGCTCGCTACGACTAGCTCCCCGTCACGCGAGACCACGTCTCCCTTGAAAGTTTTGTGATAACAATGCTCAGACCATGTTTGGCCTATGGTTTGAAGCTCGACGTCGGTCGGGTTTCTTCCCTTGCCTGAAAAATACTCTTGAACACTCTTCATTTCCCTAAGGTCTAGCCCTATTCCCAGCTCCCGACTGATTTGAAGAAGCTCCCTATCGTCCGCGCCCAATAGGTTAATCTGTGTGAGTTCGAAGGGCACGCTTTTCCTCGTATAGAGGTCGGGGCTCATCTGACTTCCTCTATTGTAAGGCTGTAATCATCTTTGGTTGAGTTTGCCAGAAGTCTCCTACACATCTCATCTACTTCTTTCTCAGCTTCTTCCTCAGAATCCACGTCAAGTATGACTCTGTAAACCTTGCTCACCCTTACAGTTTCGACAGGGTACTCTAGGTCCTTCAAGGCTTCTGCTACGGTTTCACCTTCAGGGTCAGAATGCCCCGGCTTGAGACGAATCTCTACTTCAGCCTGATACATCATAAAATATAATTAAACAATTAAAAATTTAAATGTTATGTAGACAGAAATTTAAACTTTTGATTAAAAAAGTTCCTTGATCCGCACTACTCTTCGAATGATTTTTCCGCTCAGACGCTGGAAAAGAAGGCTCAGGTGTGACTGTCAAAAGGACGCAGCCCGACGCAAGCATAAACAATAAACGCAGCAAAATGCCATAACCGGCAAAATGTCGGCCTTGCTCTATTCTACTCATAACGGTATATAAGCATTGAAGGAAGCTGTCTGTTGATCACGCCGTTTTCGCGTGATAGTAGAGTTTATATATGGTCGTCGCCCGCCCAATTTGGGGAAAAATTCTAAGGGTACTTATGCTTAACCAATAATTGGTGTGAAGATATGCCGATCTCGGGGAAATTGTATGTTTGGAATGACAGAGCCAAAAACGTTTCTGAAGAGTCTGGAGCCTACGCCTTCTACAATGAAAATAGGTTTCTAATCTACATAGGACAAAGCATTAATCTTAAAGAGAGATTTACTCATTACTTGAAAACAGACTTCTCCAAAGACCCTCGCAAACGTGAAACCGAATATTATAAGAGGGAGCTCACTTCAAAGCCTGAAAACAGAATGAAGGAGCTTCTCGACGAGCACAGACAAAAGTATGGCGAGCTTCCCAGATGTAACCTTCCTCCTGAATCGCCTCGGAAAGGAGTTGCCAGTGAGTCTGGATTCCACTTCTACGAGGATATAGGTAAACCACTCCACAAGGCAGCCTTCAGCCTAGAAGATTTCTCAGAGAAGATAAGAAAGGTTCCAGTCGCTTCTCTTGAGTTCCATCAGAAAAGAGGCGACTTCGCCAGATGGATTGGCGACGTTTTCAAGGAGACACAACTGGCTGAGAAGATCGAAAAGATATTCAAAACTGGCGAGGATCTTAGAAGAGAACTCTTAAACGCCCTAAGTAATCCGCATACTGCAGAATGCCCAAAGTGCGAGACTCAAACTAATCCACGTAAGACTTGGAAAATGGCTGGGAGACCAAGTAAGACCGGTGAAAGACTGCAGCTGACCATAGGCTACTACAAATGTCCAAAATGCAATAAAGCGTTTCGAAAAGCGATCGCAAAAGAAAAAATAATGGCCTCCTAAGCCTTTGCTTCGCGCATACACACGTAAAAAAGGAAATCCGAGAGATTCAGATGATGGAAGAGGAAATCAAACCTGTCGTATACGCCCCGACTCGCAAAAAGCAAGTAAGAGAGGGGCGAGGCTTCAGTCTAGAAGAAATCAAACGGGCAGGATTAACCCTTCATAAAGCGAAACTGCTGGAGATACCCATCGACCAACGGAGACGGACAACCCATCCCAAGAACGTAGAGACGCTCAAAGAACATCTCCAAATACCGATACCCCTCACTGGGATAAAGGGCATCGGAAAAGCCACAGAAGAAGAGTTAAAGAGCGCAGGTATCCTTGATGCTTATGATCTGGCTAATGCAGACATTGACACTCTAGCTGAGAAGGTTCCTCGTTCAAAGAAAACCTTGAAAGGATGGCATCAGGAAGCCCAGAAACTTCTGAAGAAATAAATATTAAGAAAAAGACAAAGTCGAAAGAACCTCGCTCACCAATAATAGAAGACCTAAGGAAATCAATTTCAAGCATTTATCATCCAACTCTGATCTTCTACGATTATGAGACGAAGTACATGTTTGCCATCACAGCCGAATGCAGCAAATGCGGAAGAACCTTCCCATACGATGAAGTGCTGACTGTTTGCACAGAATGTAGTGGAGCACTTTTATTTCGATACGATCTACCCCAGGTCGCCAAAAAGGTTTCCAAGAGTGTTTTGGAGAAGAGAAAAGATGCTTTCTGGAAGTTCATTGAGTTGCTTCCTCTTTCCTCCTCTAAAAGTATAGTCTCTCTTGGAGAGCCATACACTCCAACTTTTCGACTTCCAAAAGCTTTGGGTGCAACCTTTAGAAACGTCTACATTAAGGATGACGGAAGACTTCCAACGGGGACGTTCAAGGCTAGAGGGATGGCTGTGGCGGTTTCCAAACTCGCAGAGTTGGGCATAAAAAGTGTCGCAATCCCCTCCGCTGGGAACGCTGCTGCGGCGCTCGCTGCTTATGGAGCAACAGCTGGAATAGAAGTCTACGCCTTTATGCCGAAAGATGTGCCCGAGAGCGTCCTTATGGAATGCGTGTTTCTAGGCGCTAAGGTGTATCTTGTTGACGGATTGATAAACGATGCGGCGGGGATCAGTAGAAAACTTGAACGAACGCATGGCTGGTTTGATGTGTCAACCAGCAGACAACCCTATAGATTTGAAGGATACAAAGCTGTGGCGTTCGAGATAGCGGACCAATCTAACTGGGACCTACCAGATAGCATATTCATCCCAACTGGCGGCGGAGAAGGAATCATAGGTCTCTGGAAAGGGTTCAAAGAACTAACCGAGCTTGGCTGGACTCACAAGATTCCACGCTTAGTCGCGGTTCAGTCTTCGGGCTGCGCCCCACTCGTGGAAGCATACAACAGAGGCGAGCCTGAAGTGAAAAAGGCATGGAGAGATGCTGAGACGATCGCAGCGGGTTTGAGAGTGCCCCGTCCATACGCGAGTTATCTGATATTGCGAGCGATAAGAGAAACTGGTGGAATGGCAGTAGCGGTAGACGATGAAGAGATAGTCTCTTCGATGAGAAGCTTCTTCAAGATAGGCGTGTATGCGTGTCCTGAAGCGGCTGCAACTCTAGCAGCGCTAAACAAACTGGAAAATGAGCAGGAGCTTGACCCAGATGAGAAGACACTTCTGTATCTCACTGGCAATGCAATGAAGTACATTGACCTTTTGGAAATTAGAAGAGATGAAATCCCAGTGTTGCCGAGAGACGCGAATTCGCTAGTTTCTGAAGAATGAGCTATCTTAGTTCGATTCTTTCTCCTTTGTAGGATGCCACGATTTTTCCGGTGTCGGTGGCGGTTCCGATCCTTTCGACTTCTGTCTTGCCCTTCTGAAGGCGGTCAATCACGTCATCCGCATCGTCCTTTTCTGCCACAACGGCGAAGCCCCATCCCATGTTGAAGGTCTTCAGCATCTCCTCGTCTGTTAAGGCTCCTCTGACCTCTGCGGCGGTCTCTTGGATCAGTCGGAAGATGGGCTGTGGCTTGAAGTTGTTGAACTCGAATCCTATTCCTGTGGAGAACATCATAAGTCTCTCGAACTTCTGATAGGCGTCGCCTGTGATGTGAACTAGCCCCTTTATCTGGTGGTCCCTGCAGGCCTTCAGCACTGGTTTCACGTAAATTCTCATTGGTTCCAGAGCTTCGTAGACAACCTCCCGGTCAAGGCCCTCTGGAACATCGTATGGCTCATACTTTCCGCCCCACCGCTTGAAGAGAACCTTTCTCGCTAGAGTTATACCGTTGCTGTGAATACCAGAACTCCTTAAGCCAATCACAGCGTCTCCAGCCTCGATGTCGTTTCCCCATACTATCTCTTCTTTGGACAACTCACCTATGCCGGCGATGACCATGTCGAAGCTCTTTCCATCAACAACACCCTTCATTATCTCCGCCACATCGCCTATCTCGCCGCCTGGCACCACACACTCGGCCTCAGTTGCGCCTTTCACTATACCCTTCATCCACTCATCTACCAGCTGAGGATCAGAAACTTGTGCGTGAATGTTGTCAACTATGGCTAGGGGTCTCGCGCCAGATCGGATCACATCATTTACAGCCAGAGCAACCGCGTCGATGCCGATTGTGTCATACTTGTTCGCTAGCTGTGCAACAAGAACTTTGGTTCCGACCCCCTCGATGGCGAAGTCGAGGTATCCCTTAGCGAAAGGGAAGATCTTGCCGTAAGGAAGCTCAATTACTTTTCCGTATCTGCTGAATCTGTAGGTTTCTTCAAGTGACTTCAGAGCTTCTTTGGATCTTGCTCTTAACTCTCTGTCAACACCCGCCTCGGCATAAGTGAACTCCTTGGACACGATCTCTACCTCATGGTGGCACTTGGAAAACTACTTAGTTATGTGACTATCTCTTGAAGTCTTTTGCTTTCCCATGCTCTCTCTATTTCTAGTGCTGTTCTTCTTCCTATATACATGTTATCGCCATATTTCAGGTAGGCATAAGGGAAAGTTCCGATTCCAACATTCGTCCCCGCGACTATTCGAGCCGAAATCTCAAATGCGTATATCTCTAGGTTTTCTGTTATCACAGTCTCTAAACAGAATGCATGCATGCCAGGCAACGATTCAGAGCACCTCTCTTGGTCTCTTCAAGAGATAACGGTTGTTCACAAACTCTGGAATCAACTTTCACGCCGTCAACATCTACATCGCTAAAGAAACGCTTAAACACATTTTTGGCAGCTCCTATTTTTACAGGGTTGTCTGAACCCACAACCACTTTCATTTTCTCTACACCTTTGTTTGTCTCATTATGAGATCGTTAAGTTACGATATAAAAAGGGCCTATAAAAACAATGAGCGCGCGCGAAGGTAGTAAAAACAAACTGCCAAAAGAAATAGATGAAGGAAAATGGGACGAAAAATTCAGTAAACTACTTCTTCTAATCTATCCTTTTCAATGCCAAGTTTGATTTCTCTGGCAATTCTCCTTCCCATAGACATAGGTTCTCCCCAAGTATACCATCCTTCAGGAGATCCTGTGGAAATCCACATGTTCGTACCTGCAACTATTCTAGGCGTAATTTCAAAAGTGAAAATTTCTAAGTCTTTTGTAATAATAGTTTCTGGACAAAAAGCTCCTAGCATGCCTGGTGGAAATAGTTTTTGAGAAGCTTCAACAATTTTCTTACCTATTGAGTAATAAGACATCTGTAATTTTTCTCTTGGAATCACCGGTCTGTTTCCTACAACTGTAAACGATTCTTCAATGCCTAATTTCTTCATTTGTTCTCTTGTTGAGCTGGTTCTATGAAGCTCATCAATATTACTTTCCATTCTCTGGTCGTATCCAAGAATTTCTAGCCAACCTTCACTAATCTCCAATCCTCTCTTGGATAATGGGGAAAAGTGCATGTGGGAATATAGTCTCGAACCCAAAACGTACTCTTGTATGGTGAACTTTGTTTTTTCAGGATCAATGTTTCTTTCTTCTATCTCTTTATAAAAATCTTTTTCAGATGTTGCTAAAAAGAATCCCTGACCTCCTACTGCTCCATAGAATTTCGTAATACATAATCTATCTATATCTTCTGGTCCTTCGAACCCTTTTGGTGTTTTTATACCAGCAGTTTCAAACCACAGTTTCTGTTTTTCTCTCTCACCATCCCATGGTAGAACTTTCCTATTTCCTTGCATTGGTACTGAAAATTCGTCTTCTAAATTCCTAGATCCAATGTAAGCAACAAAAGAACCACTAGGTACAACTATTGTATTATGTTTTCTCAAAATTTCCTGAAATTTCGGTTCGAGCATATCTTTGGGCTTTTGAATAGAAGGTATTTCCGGTGGAAATATGTCTGGTTTGGCTGCTGTAAATGCTCTATAATATGGAACTCTTTCTTTCTGACAAATTCCTAAAGTTTTAAAGCCTTCTTGTTTTGCACCAAAGAAAATATTTAGTGCTGAGTGGGAACACAAAGTTCCAACAGTAATATTTTCTTTATCGTAACTTTCCAAAGTTTCATCAATTTCATCTTTTTGGATCATATCTAAAACCAAAAACCTCGGCTATTTGATCTGCAGTCAAGAGATTATTCGCTAATATTGTTAATCTATGGCCTTTCCGAGCTGTTTCTATGCAATCTTTATAAATTGTACAATTTCCTTGGTCATCTGGTGAAAAACCTCTACATGCCCTAAACACGCTAGTACTAATTTCATCAATTACCATTATTTCCTCATCAGATTTTCTTTTTCCTACTTCTATTTTTCCATCAAGTAAATTCAAATTTCGTTTTGTAAATTCTTCAGCAAGTATATCAGAAACTCTCTTTGTTATTGTCTTTACTTCTTGTATTTCTTCAGGTTTCATAACTCCCAGTGCTACTAGTGTATCATCGCGCATCAAAATATCTGGCTCATTTGGCAAACCCTTTGAATATATTTCTACTAGTGGTTCGGTAAAAGCGCTACCTGGTTTTTTATGTGGATGTCTTCTCCACAAACTTCCATAGTAATTATTTCTGAAAACAACTTCTAGATTGTTTAATCTAGCCGAACCTTCAAATCCTTTTGATTCGTTTTCCAAAGAAAACAAAATTGCTGGTTCCACAACAATTCTCCTTTCATCTAAGTCTTTAATGAAATGGTTGGGAATTCCTTCTTTTTCTAATAAAGAAAAGAAATATGATGTGGCTTGGCGATCTACAACTCCTTTTCCTGGGATCTCCCCAACTACTGTGTCATAACCAGAATCAAAAACTGGTTCTCCATCTGGACCTATATAACCAGTAGCACTATCCTTGAAAGCCATAGCAAACTTACCAACATTTTCTATTCCATCTTTTTCTTCTATTTCGAAAACATCCTTTGTTTTACCCTCATATAACAATTCCATAGTAATACCTCCTTACGTTACTATTTCTTCTAATCTTGAAGCCAAAATAGCTTCTTTTATTTCTATTGCTATTCTCCTACCAAAACTAACAGACATGCCATACAAATATCCTGTATATGGTGTGAATTCCGTATCAGGAGAACCTGGAATCCTTAAACTAACATCATAAACCCTTAAATTCTCATTTTCATCAGCCACAGTCTGTAATGCAAATGGACCGATTATTCCTGGTTCAAATTCTTTTCTGGTTGCACAAACAAACCTTTCCCCCATCTCAAATGCTTTTTCTATTTTTGATTCTCTTAGGCTTGCTGGTTGATGCGCCAACTCTTCACCATTGGGAAATTGCATCCTTGTATCACAACCCAAAAGTTCAAGTTCGTTATGAATTGGAGAATAGAAGAAGTTTAGATTGATTTTTTCTCCTGGTATGTACTCTTCGATTGGGGCTGCTCTAAAGTTTGCTTCTATTGTTTTTCTCTCAGATGCAGTTCTTCCCTTTTTTACCAGTTCTTCACACTTTGCTTCGTATTCTTCTGGTGATCTAACAACTGGAAATCGTCTTTCAAAATGCCTCTTCCCAATGGCTTTTGTAGCCTTTACCATAACAGGCCTGTCAATCTCTTCTGGTGAAGAAAATTTCTTTGGGATTGGAACACCTGCAAGTTTGACAAGATAATCTTGATCCTTTTCTACTTTATAGGGCCCTGTTCTTTCCTCTGCCCTTAATAACGCTCTATTTCCAAAGAATGGTATTCCAAGTGAATCTTCTAAAATAGGATATCCTGAGTAAACCTCAGCGGATCTATGGGGTATGAATATTGTATTTAAGCCAAGCAGTTTTTCTAGAACTTCTTCTTTTGCAATTTCCTTCCAATCATCAAGGATTATGGTTTCATTGATACAACCCACATATTCACTTCCTCTTTTCCTAAGTTTAAAATACCTGTCGTAAGTTTTTTCTCTTCCTCTTTTGCATATCGCAACTGTTCTGAAGCCCTCACCCATTGCACCTCTAGCTATGTCTAACATAGAATGGGAGCCTACGGCTCCAATAGAGATGTTTAAAAGACCTTGCGAGGCATATTCAGAAGCGATTTTTTGCATTTCTTCCCTTTTTATAACCATTTTATCGATAGAATTAGAGGGATTAAGAAATTTAAATTTAATTGTATAGTTTTCTCACATTACGGTATCCAAAAAATAAGAAAAGATCTAGACTTTTGATAAATCGATAAAACAGTATGCTTCTTGACATGTACAAAGAAAGAAACCCTTTATGTGCGCATGTATGCATGAGCGGTCATATCGCAAATAATCTTCGGCACTATACAAGCTAAGAGATACATTAGTCTAATGTTGTGAGTGTCGAAATCTGTCTTGCGTGCGCATTGCCTAGAATTTCCTTCCTGTCAGTCTTTCATATGCCTCTATATATTTTCTGGACGTTTCGGTGATAATATGTTCAGGTAGGCTTGGAGCTGGTGGCTGTTTGTTCCAATCAGTTGATTCCAGATAGTCTCTCACAGCTTGCTTGTCGAAGCTGATCTGACTTGTTCCAACCGCGTATCGGTCTGAGGGCCAGAAACGGGACGAGTCTGAAGTGAACAGCTCGTCAATGAGGATCAGATCTCCGTTATAGAATCCAAACTCAAGCTTGGTATCCGCCACAATGATTCCGTTCTTTTCGGCTCTGCCACAGGCTCTTTCATAGAGTAGTAGGCAGCTTTCTTCGATCTTCTCAAAGGCGTCCCTACCAATCTTTTCGATAACATCTTTTCTTGTCATCTCGACGTCGTGGCCGACCTCTGCTTTTGTTGTGGGGGTCAAAATGGGCTGTGGCAGTCTTTCAGCCTTCTCTAGACCAGGTGATAATCTGATTCCGCAGATCTTTTTTCGCTCTCTGTAACTTCTCCAGGCCCAGCCGTAGAGATACCCCCTCACGACGAACTCGATTTTTATTGGTTTGGCTTTTCTCACGAGGACCGTTCTGGGATCAACAACGTCCAAGATGTGATTGGGAATGATGTCTTCTGTTCTTTTGAACCAGAAAACTGAAAGCCTGTTGAGGGCTTCACCTTTATTTGGGATAGTGTTTTGCAGGACGATGTCAAAGGCGGAGATTCGATCCGTTGACACGATTAGAAGTCTGTTGTCTAGGTCGTAGATGTCTCTTACTTTGCCCCTTTTCAAGAGGGGAAAGCGTAGATTTGTTTCTGAGACTTCGTAGCTCATTTTCATGCTCCAAGCGACGGCTTTTCTAGTTAGAAATCTTCTTTCCTTTTATCTCTTTATCAGCGTCGATGACTTCTTCTCCTTTTCTTTGTTGGTATCTGGCGATTTTCGTCTGTAATGAGGCGTCTGAGAGGGCTAGAATTTTTGCTGCTGCTAAGGCTGCGTTCTCCGGTTCGGCGGCGAAGAGGACGGAAACGCCTCTGGGGGTCATGGTAGAGGAAAAGATTTTTGTCCATCCATATTTTGGTGAATCAGGGGGACAGGCGATGACTGGGTACTTCGTGAATCCTGCGACTGTTCCTGAAAGGGCGTCAGACAAGCCAGCAACGGTGATGTAGACGATTTTTTCTTCTAATCTTTCGTATTCTTCTAGAATTTTCAGTAGTTCTCTTGGAGTTTTGTGTGCGGAGGCTATTCTCGACTCTGACTTGATGTCAAAATGCCTGAGCGAATCGGCTACAGTGGCGGCAAAATCGACGTCGCTTTTTGATCCCATCAAAATTACGGCTTTCTGCTCTGGCATAATGGTATAGTTTAGATAGAACCTATATAAAAGCGAGAAAAGTGGGTAATTTTATCCCTTCGTTTCTTCCGGGGGTAATGTTTCATGATAGATATGACAATTTTTGGAAAGCTTTAATCTAGCGTTAAGACACCTTATCGATGAAACGTGATGCCTGCGTCCAGAGTCAAAGGCAGAAGCAGCGAGAGAATCGCAAGAGGCGTCTTGGAGAGGCTCGGTTACACGATTCTGGAGACAAACAAGAAGATCACCGTCGACGAGGCTGAGGCTTTTGAGGTTGACATCCTCGCCCTGAATCCAAAGGGTGAGAAATATTGCGTAGAAGTAAAGGCCGGATCAGCCTCGGTGTCAGATATTCGCCAGGTCTTCGCTGACAGCGAGATACTCGGATTGAAGCCCTTACTGGTTTGTAAGGGATTCGCAGATGAGGCTGCTGAGGCCGTAGCCAAAGAGCTCAAAGTAGAGCTCGTAAGGCTGAACGAGTACTACATCCTTCTGGAACCGGAAGAGCTTGAGGTAATCGTCAGAACAGCAGTTCAAGATGTCCTAGACAGCTACGGCTTCTACCCTCTGCCAGCCTGGAGAGCTATCGAAGAAGAAGACGTGGACTTGATGGAAAAAATAGCAGAAGCCGAAGACTTCACTGAAGCAGCGAAGTCCCTCCACCTAAGCACAGAAGAACTTGGGCAAACGATCGGAAAGCTCAGGCAGAAAGGCATTTTCCCCCAACGAGGCCAGAACTTCACGGCTTTGAAAAGACATTCCCAACAGATCATCCACCGCTACGCCTTGCTCCATCGGCTGGATGAGATCGAGAAACGGCTGAAGCGAATAGAAGAGTCTCTTTGAGCTGAGATCGATTCCTATAGTATCTCAAGTGCTCTCCTTGTAAGGGATCAAACATAGAAATCTTAGTGCTTCGTGCCCCAGATTTTCAAAGTGGTGAGGAACATTTGGCGGGATGAAGATGACGTAGCCGGGACCGACACGTTTCTTCTCCTCTCCGCAAACAACCGATCCATGGCCATCTAGAATAAAGGTTTCATGTTCCCAGTCGTGAGTGTGGTGTGCTGATTGGCCCCCCGGCGCGATTTCGAAGTGTCTCATTGCAAAGTTCTCTGTACCGTCATCCTTCGTTATCAGCCACCTAACTTTAACCTCCTTGAATCCCGCCTCTTTTACGTCCTCTTGTTTTATTTCGGTGAAGTGAACAGCCTTGAATCCCAATGGTGTCACCTTCTGATTGTTAGTCTTGGACATTTATAAAGTAGGCACAAGCAAGCGTTACCGCGAATTCAGGTAAGCTACCACTCTTTTCCAATCGTTTGTTTGTTCAGAATCCTATCTGCTTACGTAGCTATTCTATTTAGACTTAAAAACTATCTCCGGATCTCTTCTACGTAGGAGTTGCTGCGGTTTCTGCCTCTGATATGGGAAGAAAACCTACAAGATGAATCTCGCTTCCGCAACTGTTGCATCGGATTATCAATTCCTCCAGAGATTCGTTCTTCATCTTCGTCTCCAAGATTGTGTAGACAGCTTCCGTTTCGTCCTCGGGAGATATTATGACTCCGCAGTTGGGACAGGGGAAGTCTCCATCGCCCTCTATCTCGGTGAGGTTTACCTTGTGAACGGCTGATCGCTTCATCGTCGTTATTTCCTCAATTGACAGCTTGATAATTAAGCGTTTATAAAACGTTTATGAAAGGCTGGTCTATCTTTTTAATATCTTCCCTCGTATAGGATACCCATTGCCACCGTTAAGACCTTGCAGTATGTGTGGAATACGCCTTTTCTTCATAAAATCCCATAAAAAACCTTTAAATCTAAACTCGGAACTCATAAGAGGTTTTGAACTGATCTGTGATGGAGCAGCGTGCGATAGAATGGATAAGGATGAGATAGTTGAGAGGGTTAAAGAGGAAAAAGTTGATTTTATCGACCTCATGTTCTCTGACCTTTCAGGGCGTCTAAAAAGTGTCACGATCTCCCCAAGAGAACTGGAAGACTGTCTTCACAACGGGAAATGGTTTGACGGCTCCTCGATAGAAGGCTTCACAAGAATACATGAGAGCGACATGCTGCTAATTCCCGATGCATCCACATACATCCTTCTACCCTGGCCACGAGACAAGAAAAGAGTCGCGAGGATGATCTGCGATGTTCACGAGCCAGGTAAAACCTCCTTTGCCGGCGACCCCCGATATGTTCTAAGAAGGATTCGGGAAAAGGCACAGAAAAAAGGATACTCTTACCGTATTGGTCCAGAGATCGAGTTCTTCCTTTTCAGGTCAAGGGAGGAGAGAAATTATCATGACAGGGCTGGATATTTCGATTTTTCTCCGAGAGATCTGGCAACCGACATACGGGCCGTTATGGTGTCCACCCTTGAAGAGTTAGGAATACCCGTTGAGATGTCCCATCACGAATGCGCCCCAAGTCAACATGAGATAGACATAGAGTATTCTGACGCTTTAAAGAGCGCTGACAACGTGATGGTTCTCAAGCAGGCTATTAAAACGGTCGCGGACGATAATGGGTTACATGCGACCTTTATGCCTAAACCGGTCTTCGGCGTCAACGGAAGCGGGATGCACACCCATCAGTCACTATTTAACAAAGATGGAGAGAACATTTTCTACGACAAAACAGATGACTACAAGCTGTCTTCTCTAGCCTACTATTTCATGGGAGGCCAGCTCAAATACATCAGGGAAATGGTAGCTCTCTTGTGCCCGACTGTGAACAGCTACAAGCGCCTTGTTCGCGGATACGAAGCTCCGGTTTATATCTGTTGGGGTCAGAGAAACAGATCAGCTCTAATTAGAGTTCCAAGATACAGCGTGGGCAGGGAGAGATCGACCAGACTTGAGTTGAGATGCCCAGATCCCAGCTGCAATCCGTACCTCGCCTTTGCGGTGATGTTGGCTGCGGGTCTGAAGGGAATAGAAGGAAAAATCAAGCCACCTGACCCTGTTGAAGAAGATGTCTATGGATTTGACGACAGAAAACTTGCAAAGTTCTACATCAAAACCCTGCCCGAAGATTTGGGTGAGGCTATAGAGGAATTCAAAGGAAGCAGATTTATGAAGGAAACATTAGGAGAGCACGTTTTCAACAAGTATTTCGAAACAAAGACAACTGAATGGGATGAATTTCAGAAGAACGTAACTGACTGGGAGCTCAACAGATATAGGAATCTATAAGAGATTCACTACCCTGCATAAAACATCAGCGCGCGTAGACAACAATGAAACTTCAGCGTCTTGAGTTTACACTTACTACCCGCTGCAATTCTCAGTGCATACACTGCCAAGCTGATGCTTCTCCCTCAAAAAGCGATGTAATGGACGTGGAAGACGCATACAACTACCTGACTGACACAGCCGCCATTTCAAAATTGAAATCTTTCATGATCTTTGGCGGTGAACCAATGCTCTATCCAGAGCGAGCAATAGCCATAATCAATAGGGCCCACGAATTGCGGATTCCAAAAATCGAAATGATAACAAACGGGGTATGGGGCAGAAACAAGGAAGTCGCCGAAGAGTTTGCGGTGAGGTTGAAGACCGTAGGTCTCAGCTCCGTCCACATAAGTGTGGATGCCTTTCATCTTCAGTACATCCCGATAGAATATCCGCGAAACGCTGCACTGGCTTCGCTAAAGGCAGGGATAGAAAACATCGTGTGGAACGTTGCGGTCATCGAATCCATAAACGCCACAAATGAATACGACACTAAGACGGTTCAGGTACTAAGAAAGTTGCAACCTATAGGAATAGATGCCCATACGGTCAAAATCATACCAGTGGGACGCGCAGCACAAAACCTACGCCATTACTCTCAACCCGCTTCTCTACATGGACCGTGCGAAGGAGACCCACTAGAAGGTAATACATTAAGAGAACCCGAAAGCATCTGCATCGAACCCTCAGGGTCAGCTTGCATATGTTGGAAATTGCCGATCGGAAATGCAAAGAGTGTCCCGCTAAGACGTTTGATAACCGAGTACGAATGGCGACGGAACAGAGTCACCAGAATTTTAGTAAAAGAGGGCCCCACAGGATTGTTAAGACTTCCTGAAGCACGTAGCTTTCGATTCCGAGAAGAACGGTACGTCAGCAAATGTCACTTATGCATCGCCATTAGGAGAGCCCTCAAGCCTCACTATCCGAACGCGCACTCCTGAAAGCACGGCTATAGGAGTTTAGCTTTCAGTGAGGTTTTTACGTCTTTTTTCGTATATGTCCGTTTTTGCGTAATGTACTTTGCGGGTTTCCAAAGTATACTATATTTTGCTGACGTCAGAAATTCCTCAATGCGCGCGCGTAAGATATATTTCAACAGGAAAAGGCAAACCCAAAAGTCTATAATTCGCGATGAGTTATGAAAGGGCTTCCTTAGGAACTAAGGATGATGAGCCGTGCCGGAGAACAAGGCTGGGAGGGAGGGGAGACCACTAACCAAGCGTGTGGTCATCTTCGGCTTTCTACTTGGAATACTTTACACCTTCGTGGGCATTTATTTGACTTACAAAGTTGGAATAGTAGCTTTAGGAGGCATCTTCCTCCTTGGGTACATCCTTCTTCAGCTCACAGGAAAATATGATTATAAAGAGAATGTGATTCTGATCATAATAGTAACCTCCTGTCTGCTGCCAGCCTTCGAGATTAGCGACAACATCGCTGCGCTAGTAATCTACGGAGAATATTCAAGCCATAACATACCGATTTCTTTTCCGCTGTTATTCCTCATGGCAGCCGTTGGCTCTCTTTTGGGAATATTTCTTCTTATGCCGTTTAAGAAGCAGTTCCTTAAGTTGAAGTGGCCCATGGTCCAGCCATCGGCAAAGATGGTGAAGGCTATCGGGGGAGGAAAGCAAGAGAAGAAGAGAGCCTTTGGTTCTATGGCGCTCTCAGCAGTGATAGCCGTTGTAACACGGATCGGCGGCTTAAGCACTCTAAGTTTGCCTTCGTTGCCAACTTTCATAGGATTTGAAGTTTCTCCGATGATGGCTGGGTTGGGTTTCTTTATTTCGTTTGCTGGCTTTGCTCTTTTAGCTGTTGGAGCTACGTATTCTTTAGGCGCATGGTTTTTCCTAGAAGGTGCGAATCCGAATCTAGGATTTCAAGACCACATCATGCATCCATCTATTTTTTCTACGGCAATCGGCTTGATGGTCACCACCGCCTTGATAGGGATAGTAAGGAATCGAGGCGCGCTGGTGGATGCGTTCAGAAGTTTGAGGACAGCTGCTGGTCGAAAGGCTGGCGGATCGCTTCCCATTTGGCTGACACCTCTCTCAATGATTGTGCTTCCACTGGCGACGGTCGCTATGCTATACTTAGCACTTGGTTTCTTGCAAAGCGCTGCGCTTGAGGTGTTCTACATTGTAGTTATTGGGGTACCGATCGTGTTGGTGGCTGCCTTCTTTGTTGTAATGTCTTGGGGGGAGGTTGGATTTTCATCAAGTTTCAGTGTTGATATGGTTCTAGTCCTCGCAATGTTCTTATTTGCACCTGACATTGCAATAGTGCTCATCGCCTTTTCATTTCTGAATGCATATGAGATATCATCAACTAGAGTTATGAGAAACCTTAAGTTGGGTTCGCTCACTGAAGTTGCTGAAAAGGATGTTTTGAAGGCGACCTTGCTGGCAACGTTGCCAGGAGCTTTCATTGGTGCGGGAACGGTTTGGATTTTTGCCAACATTTTTGGTGGGTTGGGGACAGATGTTTTTCCATGTCCTGGAGGTTACGTTACTGGAGGCTACGTTCTTATGGTTAGAGAAGCTCTTGTGCATGGCGTTCTTCCTCCCATGTATGACCTGAGATTTCTTTTAATCGGGATTGCATCCGCCATAGTCTTCAGTTATATCCAGTCGAGAATGAAAATAGGAGCTTTCTCACCGATAACCCTGGCTATAGGTATGCTTATACCGCCAACATATGTGTTCCCAATGTTCTTGGGAGCAGCTCTCGACATCTACGTTTCAAAGAAGTACGGCAGAGACAGGCAGAGGTATGATAAAGAAAGGCAAAAATGGACTGTGATAAATTCTGGACTATTTGCAGGAGAAGGAGTGATACTGATGATTGTTACCTTTGCCTCTCTTCTTCCATTAATGTTCGGTTCATGAATAGTAGCTATGGAATCTCTCGCTGACACTGCGGTGGGAAATGACAACTCTTATGTACATCGCTACTTTGTAAGCTTACGTCGCTTGTGTGGATGGGCAATTGAGAAAGAAAAGGACATCGCTCGAAAGATTTCGCCTAAAAAGAGCGTTGCAGAAGTTGGGGTCAAAGGAGGGAAGGGGAACAGAACTGGTCTCCCTCTACGTACCACCAGACCGCCAAATCAGCGACGTTTCCGCCATGCTAAAGCACGAACACGGAACAGCCGCCAACATAAAATCTGACACAACGAGAAAAAACGTTCAGGACGCCATCACAAAAGTCATGCAGCGACTAAAACTCTTCAAGAAGGTGCCCGAGAACGGTCTAGTCATCTTCTGTGGAGCCATCCCACAAAACGGGGGCCCTGGAAGCGAGAAGATAGAGACCTACGTGATCACCCCGCTTGCCCCTATTCAAGTCTATCTTTACCGCTGCGACTCAAGATTCCACATAGAATATTTGGAGGAGTTCTTGAGAGAAAGAGAGACTTATGGAATAGTGGTCATGGATTCAAGCGACGCCACCTACGCCACACTCAGAGGCAGACGCTTGGAAATCGTCAAGGAGATCACCTCTGGAGTACCTGGAAAATTCCGGGCCGGAGGCCAGTCCGCCAGAAGATTTGAGCGTCAGCGTGAAGTCAAGCTACAAGAATACTTTAAGCGTGTCGGAGAGCATGCCGACGAGATTTTTCTTCCCATCGAAGATTTGAAAGGCATTCTAATAGCGGGTCCGGGTCCGACGAAGCAGGACTTCGAGAAGGGCGACTACCTTCATTATACCCTGAAGGATAGAGTGATCTCTACGATAGACACTGCATATGTGAGCGAGCAAGGAGTTGAGGAGGTCATGGATAGGGCTCCCGAGATTCTGAGGCGCGTTCGCTACATCGAGGAGAAACGGATAATACAGGATTTTCTTGATAAGATTGGACATGACACTGGCCTAGCCACCTATGGTGAGAGTGAGGTTAGGCGGGCTTTGGGAATAGGCGCTGTAGAAACTCTGTTGTTGTCTGAGGAACTTGATCTGGTTCGTATTACGGTGAAGTGTACGGCTTGTGATTATGTCCGGGAAGAGACTATGAGGGAGAAGTTGGTTAGCGGCTTTGAACAGGAACTGGGTGGAGAACCTTGTCCTCAATGCGGGACGCCGACTCTTTTTGTTGAGGACATCAAAGATCTGGTTGATGATTTGGCTGAGTTGGCTGATGAGGTTGGAGCCGATGTAGAGGTCATATCAGTTGAGACGGAAGAAGGACAGATGCTACTGAAGTCTTTTGGGGGTATCGCTGCTGTTCTTCGTTTCAAGCTTCAGGGCTAATATGTCGTGATGAATCGAACGTTGGGGTAGTCCTGCACTTCTCGGCCCTCGCCCTTTCTGGGCATGACTGTGATCTTCTGTATTTTACACGTTCCTTGGATGTCTTCTAGGGCTTGGTTTACGATGTGGGCGCTCTTTTTACTTCCCGCATGGATCGTCAGCGTTTTGATTTGGGTGTTCAGGGGTATGCTCTTTTCGGCTTTCTCTCTTCTTATCTCGCCTATCACGGCTACTGCTAGGTCGCCGTACCTCTCGGCTTCGTCGTCAATGATGGCTTCGTCTGGTTCTGGCCATGGGGAAGTGTGGATGCTCTTGTGCTTCTTGTCTTCGGCATACATGAGTTGATAGAGTTCTTCGGTTAGGTGTGGGATTATGGGTGCGAGGAGTTGGAGTATTCTATAGATCGCTGTGTATAGTGTATACTGTGCTGCTTTCCGTTTTTCTTCGCTGTATGTTTTAGGGTTGTACAGTCTATGTTTTATGGCTTCGATGTATTGGTCGCAGAATTGGTGCCAAGTGAAGTTTCTGATTTCTTCAATTGCTGTGTTGAATTGGCATTTTTCAAGGGCTGCTGCTGCTATTACAGTGGCTCTCTCGAGTTTGCTTAAGAGCCATCTGTCTAAGAGTTGAAGCTGTGTTTTCTCTCTTGATGTATAGTCTTTTAGAGCTAGGCTTGCGAATCTGGCGGCGTTCCATAGCTTTATCTGGAATCTCCATCCATACTCCACGTCTGGCCATCTGAAAGGTATGTCGGAGCCTGTTGTTCCGCCTGCGGCTGCCCATTGTCTTGGGGCATCTGCTCCGTACTTGCTGAAGACTTCTGGGGTGGCTACGTAGTTGCCGAGGGATTTGTGCATCATTCTGCCGTCTGTTCCGAGGACCATGCCGTTGATGAGGCAGCTTTTGTAGGGGGTTTGGTTGAAGAGGGCTAGATGGCGGACCATGAGGTAGTAGGCCCATGTGCGTATGATGTCTGTGCCTGACGGGTGGACATCGGCTGGGAAACGTTTTTGCCAGTCTTGTCTGTCTGGCCAGCCGGCGTGGACTGCGCATGAGATGGACGAGTCGAACCATGTGTCAAGCACATCTGTCTCTGGAGCGAACTCTTCGGCGGCGCATTTTGGGCATTTATCTGTTTTGGGTGGTTCTTTTCTCGGGTCTATTGGGACCCAGTCTTCTTGGGCTAGGATGATCTCTCCACATTCTTTGCAGTACCAGATTGGGATGGGGGTTGCGAAGACTCGTTGGCGGCTGATGACCCAGTCCCAGTCTAGCGAGCGGGCCCAGTCTATGAGACGGGCCTTCATGTAGTCCGGGTACCAAGCGATTTCGTTGGCTGTCTTCTCTACTTTTGGGGTTAGTTTGAGGGTTTTCATGAACCATTGTTTGCGTTCTAGGATTTCTATGGGTGTTTTGCATCTCCAGCATTGGCCTACCTCTTGCTGGAGTGGTTCGCTTTTTTCTAGGAGGCCTTGTTTTTTGAGGTCTGTGAGTATGGCTTTTTTTGCTTCTTGGACGGTCAAGTCAGCGTATTTTCCTGCGTTTTCTGTCATTCTGCCAGCTTCGTCTATGGACATGATTACTGGTAGTTTGCGCGTTTTTACGGATTTGACGTCTGCTTTGTCTCCATAGGTGCATATCATTACGATGCCTGTTCCGAACTTCGGGTCTACGAGTTCGTCTGTGATTATTTTGACGGTTCTGTTGGTGGTTGGGACTTGGATGGCTTTGCCTACATATTTTTGGTAACGCTTATCGTCTGGGTGGACGGCGACTGATACGCATGAGGAGAGTAGTTCGGGGCGTGTTGTGGCTATTGTTACTGCCTTTCCGTCTTCTAGTTGGAATTTTATGTGGTGGAGTTGGCCTTGTTTTGGTTTGTGTTCTACTTCTGCGTCGGCTATGGCGGTTTCGCAGCGGGGGCACCAGTTGATGGGGTGGGTTCCTTGGTAGATGTAGCCTTTTTTGTGGAGGATGATGAAGCTGAGTTGGGTTTTGCGCCAGTAGTCTGGGTTTCGGGTTTGGTATTCTGTTGTCCAGTCTATGCTGCAGCCTAGGCGTTTTATGGCTGTGCGCATGATGTCTATGTATTTGTCTACGAATTGGTTGCAGAGTTTTGTGAATTCTTCTGGTGTTAGGTCTGTTTTTTTGATGTTGTAGTGTTCTTCTGTTTCGACTTCGGTGGGGAGGCCGTGGCAGTCGAAGCCTTGGGGGAAGAGTACATTGTAGCCTCGCATGCGTTTGTAGCGGGCGAATGTGTCGAAGTAGGTGTGGTTGAGGGCGTTTCCCATGTGGAAGTCGCCTGAGGGGTAAGGGGGAGGGGTGTCGATGGTGAAGATTGGGCGGGAGTGGTCGTTCCAGTCGAAGCGGTAGACGCCCATCTCTTCCCACTTCTGTTGCCACTTCTTCTCGGTTTCTAGGAAGTTGCATTTTTTGGGCAGTGTTTTCATGTGTTGATCCTCGCTAGACGATGATTATGCCTAGGGGATAAGCATGGATAGAATAATAAAGATAGCCTGTGTGGACGGGCAGAGATAATTAGTTATTCGGATATTTTTAGTAACCTCAGTCATTTAAGTCACCAGCGATTACGGATAACCGAGGCAATTAATTAATCATTCGTCGATTAGTGGTCTACTGTTGGCGTGTCATCGATAGAAAACAACTTGAAGAACCAGGACTACATGAGTGGTTTGAATTTCTCTAGAATGAACAGCAGAAAAGAGAGCTAGG
>JABAOF010020630.1_pt1 | contig 20605 bp, 19 predicted proteins | sample 7062171 | NCBI WGS metagenome assembly JABAOF01 (sample SAMN14538628, study PRJNA623070) | marine sediment metagenome | biome: marine biome [ENVO:00000428]; feature: marine pelagic biome [ENVO:01000023]; material: deep marine sediment [ENVO:00002113] | place: India: Gulf of Khambhat ...
GGGTGATCGCATTGCATTTTAAGATACGAGGGGTAAAAATTGCATACTCAAGGTGACTGGAAAGCGAGGAAAGGGAAGATTGGCAACATGTAACCTTTCCGCCTATGTCATGATGGGAACCGAATTCCAAATAAAGGGTACGCAGGGGAGAGGAGAGAGGGGGACACAGGTGGGTGAACTTCCAGAGATTGAACAGAAAATTCTATTGAGAATGGGTGATACACTCAGGTTACATAGAGATGCTGTTCCTGGTGAGCCGGCTGAATATAGCATAGAGGATACCCTAGTCAAACCGGTACATATCTCATGTACTCTTCCGGAAGTATTCGTGGATATACAGCAGGGGGAGCGCATCCTTTTCGATGATGGGAAAATTGAGGGCATTGTTCGCTCAGTTTCGAAGGATGAGATAGAGGTTGAGATAACGTATGCAAAGGAAGAGGGTGCCAAGCTCGGTGCTGACAAAGGTATAAATCTCCCAGAGAGCAGACTTATACTAAGTGGACTGACGAATCAGGATAGGGAGAATCTACGGTTTGTAGTAAAGCATGCTGATGTGGTAAATATGTCATTTGTAAACGAACCCCAGGATGTCTACGAGCTACTGGATGAATTAGAGAAATTGTGTGCCGATCACCTCGGTATAATTCTGAAGATAGAGACGCAGGGTGGATGTAAAAACCTGCCTGGAATTTTGCTCGCTTCGATGCGAACCCATCATGTGAGCATCATGATTGCACGGGGTGATCTGGCAATCGAAAGCGGTTGGCAATACATGGCTGAGATACAGGAGGAGATCCTGTGGGTCTGTGAGGCAGCCCATATTCCGATTGTTTGGGTTACACAGGTTTTAGAAATCCTTTCGAAAAAAAGAAGACCCTCGAGGGCTGAAATAACCGATGCGTCAATGGCACAACGGGTCGAATGCGTTATGCTCAATAAAGGCCCGCATATTGAATATGCTATCAAAATGCTCGATAAAATTTTGAAGAGTATGGAGGATTACTATCGGAAAAAGAGTCTTCTGCTCCCCGAACTGAAGTCCGCCGATTATTTACAGATTAGATAGAATCGGGTATTTCTCATGCAAGAGCGATTCCTCCATCAAACATTCAGATTCAACAATAATATTTGGAGTAATCGACAATAAATTGGAATAAGTTAGGGATTTGTCTTAGAATTGATATATCCTGAAACACACCTTTCAACCCGATTCGGGTTTTAATTAGTCTATTCCGAAATTTGTGTGTAACGATTAAAATTTTTACTATGAAAGCGTCTTTTGAAATGGAAAGTTCAGGCTGAGAGGATTTGACTTGAAAAAACGTAATGCTGGCAACGATAACGTTTTTTTTCAGGGGGAGCTTCCACTGAGCAGCAGGGAAAGGGAAATCTCTGCTGGAACGCTTGGGGCTTCCACCCAAAGCGAGTATAATTACAGAACCCTGGTCGAACATTCTCTTCAGGGTACCTTTCTATTGCAGGATAACCATCTTATTTATGCCAATTCCGCCATGGCTCGGATCGTCGGATATGAGGTACAGGAATTGGTGAATCTTTCACCTGAAGAAATAGAGGATATAGTTCATCCCGAAGACAAGAAACTCGTCTGGGGCCGCTTTCGTGATAGATTAGCCGGTAAATCGGTACCTTCGCACTATGAGTTTCGTGTTGTACGCAAGGATAGTTCTGTTCGCTGGATCGAAATGTATGCCGACCGTGTAAAGTATAATGGAAGATTTGCAGTACAGGGAGCAGTGATGGATATTACTGAGCGTAAAACAGCAGAGGAGGAACTGCAAGTTGAAAAGGCCTATCTTGAGGAGCTCTTCCAGAGCGCACCTGAGGCGATCGTGCTGGTAGACAATGATAGCAATGTTCTTCGTGCCAATGGCGAATTTACGAGAACGTTCGGATATACTTTAGATGAGATTATTGGAAAATGCATCGATGATCTGATCGTACCATCCTATCTCTATGAAGAGGCCACTTCAATTACAAAGAGGATCAAGAAGGGTGAGCGGGTATCCTTTGAAACCGTCCGTCAGCGAAAAGATGGAACACCGGTTAACGTGTCGATCCTCGGGAATCCGATAACGGTTGGAGAAGAGCAGGTTGCAGTTTTCGGCATATATCGTGACATTACCGACCGCAAAAGAGCTGAGGAGGCCCTTCGGGAGAGTGATGAGAAGTATCGTGGTATATTCAACAATGCACAGGTAGGTATGTTTCGCTCACGGGTCAGTGACGGCAAGCTTTTGGAATGCAATGAACGCCACGCACAGATGTATGGGTATAGAAACCGTGAGGAGTGTATCGCCGAGTTCGTCTCGTCGGAACACTACATCGATAAGGGTACAAGGAAGCGGATGCTATCCCAAATAAAGAAAACGGGAGAGATAAATAATTTCGAGGCACGATTCTCACGAAAAGATGGGTCGGTAATATGGGTTCGCTTTTCAGCACGTCTCTATAGAGATAAAGGGTATCTCGAAGGAGTTGTCACCGATGTAAGCGAGGAGAAGAGAGCAGTTGCGGAAGTTGGTAAGTCAGAGGAAAAGTATCGTGTTCTGGTGGAAAACGCCACCGATGCGATCGTCATCACACATGACAACCAGATTAAGTTTCACAATCCGAGAATGGAGGCGCTTATCGGTTGTAGCCCCCTGGAGCTTGTAAAATTCAATTTTATCCATTTCGTTCATCCGGCGGACCGAAAACTGGTTGTAAAGAAGTACGAAAGCTGGTTCAGGGGAGATGAATTTCCCAGTTCCTTTACCTGCAGGCTGCTTCACAAAAACGGTGACGTGCTCTGGGGAGAGATCAATGCGGTGCTAATTGTTTGGGAGGGTAAGCCTGCCGTGCTCAGCTTCATTCGGGACGTTACAAATGAGAAGAAGCTTGGTGCTCAGCTTCAGCAGGCACAGAAGATGGAGGCGATCGGAACTCTCGCTGGCGGTATCGCACATGATTTCAACAATCTGCTCCAGGCGGTTTTAGGCTATTCAGATCTCCTGCTTCTGAATAAAGACAAGGAAGAGGCTGATTATAGAGAGCTGCAGGAGATAAGGCGTGCAGCGCAGCGAGGGACAGAGCTCACGCAGCAGCTTCTGACCTTTAGTCGAAAGGTCGAGAGTAAACTGCGGCCCCTAAATCTGAACAACGAGGTACAGCAGGTACACGAGCTTCTGAGAAGAACGATTCCAAAGATGATCGAGATCAAGCTTCGAATGTCGAAAAACCTGAAACCTGTCAACGCGGACCCTGCACAGATAGGGCAGGCTCTTATGAATTTGGTGGTTAATGCAAAGGATGCGATGCCCGGAGGAGGAAAATTACTCATTGAAACAGAGAACGTGAGTCTTGACGATAAATTCTGTAAAACACACATAGGTGCGCATCCCGGCGACTATGTGCTTCTTACCGTGTCCGATACTGGTCATGGCATGGAACGCGAATCCCTTGCACGCATATTTGAGCCGTTCTACACCACAAAGAAGATTGGGGTTGGCACCGGTCTTGGTCTCGCCATGGTCTACGGTATAGTAAAGAATCATAACGGTTATATAACCTGTGAAAGCAGGCCAGGCAAGGGGACCACTTTCAAAATATTTTTCCCCGTCATCGACCAGGAGACCGAGCTGGAAGAGGAGATGGAGGGCTCTGTACCCAGTGGAGGCACGGAAACAATACTCCTTGTTGATGACGAGAAATTTATCAGGGACCTTGGGGTCCGTGTGCTGACAACCTATGGCTATCGTGTGCTCACGGCTTCTGACGGTGAAGCAGCGTTGCGGCTCTACGGAAAAGAATACGAACGGATAGATCTGGTTATCTTGGATTTGATCATGCCGAAAATGAGTGGTGGACAGTGTTTTGAGGGCATACTGAAGATAAATCCAGATGCAAAGGTTATTATTGCAAGCGGGTATGCCGCTGACCAGCCTATTAAAGGACCCCTTGAAGATCGATCACAATGTTTTATTGGAAAACCGTTCAAAGTGCTGTTAAAGTCGGTGCGGGATGTGTTGAATGGATCCTGAACAGGATTGTAACAATTCTGAAGTCCTTTATACTGGTTCCATGAAAATATCTTTGAGATTAGTGATGTAGGATTAGGAGAGAAAAAGTCCATCAATTGTCCACTTCTTGACCTTGGGTGAGATGTTCTGCATCGACTGTATGATAGTAGTAGAAGTAGCACATCTCATCATTTGCCCGCTGGCCAAAGCGGATAGTTCTTGGGTTACGGTACGGATTTTTTGGATTATCTTCCGAGTTGTCGTAATATGCAACAAGGCTGATCGATGAGCCACGGGGCAATGCGAGGGGTTCCTTGAGTACGTAGACTTGCTGCCAATTGAAATCATAATCTTGGACCCAGATAATCGGCTGCGTCGTTTTGTCAGGCAGTGTCTCCCAGACTTTCATCTCTTGCCCGAGTTTGTGCATGTGTGGCCAGACCGATACAATGTGTATGTCCCGCCTGATCCTCTGTTTTGCGGTCACTTCGTAGTTTTTGGCACCGGCCGGGATATTCAGACCCGTAACCTGCGCCATAAAAGTCGGTGTGCCACCTGGTGTCCATAAATCGAGAATCTTGTCGTAGACGAAACTTGTTCCGGTGGGAAAACCTAAACCCGGTGTTTGATCGTCCAGTTTTGGGGATACGCCTTCTGTATCGAGGTAGATACCAACATGGTGTACAATCTCTTTAGCGCCAGGCAGAACCTCTGTTGCCGATATACATACATCCTCTTTTGGGTTGAAAAGAAGCACGAAGGACCTGTAAAGGTCTCTTCCAGATTTCTTGACCTTGAAATCTTTTCCAGGGTCGAGCACCAGATCCGGTGTGCCCAGCGGCTTAACATTTTGATCTCCATGTGCGACAACCGCCGCTCGTTCTGGAATTCGCCGTACCCCTCAACCGCCTTCCAGGGAGGCATGATGCGTTGCTCTGTGTATTCCTTGATGAGCGGTGCAAAAGGTTTTNNGTCCAACCTCACCCTTGCCGGAATTGAGATTTTCTCCTTAATCTTGGAATCATGATTCCCACTCATTTAACTGCGCCCCTTCTCATAATACCCTACTTTTCATGTACTATGATGGTTTTTGATACAAACCGTGTTTTCCGATCGATATCTCATCATAGTAACATTTCTTGTGGTAAACGAGCGGTGTCAATAGCGAATTAAACAAAAAGAATCATTACTGAATATGGGGAATGAAAGGCTTCTCAAGATGGGATCTTGAGCTTTTCATGGTTAAGTCGAGGGGTTCGATCAGCGAATATCGAGGTATAAAAAATCTATCAATTGTCTGGGGAAGAAAGGGCTCTATGGTTAATTTTTTGTCCGATAGAATCTTATAGAACCGCCACTTTTTCCGCTGATGAGCCAGAGATAGTCGGTTCCGCCGCTGGCGATCGAAAGGCCGTGGTAGATCCGCTGGTTGTTTGCGGGATCGCCGAAGCCATCCGTTGAAACCGGTTCAAAATCCGATGCAAGAATCGGGTCGGTTTTACCCGCCATGGTGCGCCAGACCTGAATACCGTCGGTGCTGTTGTCATACCCGATGTAGAGCCGGTCTCCGTTAACCACGAGAAGGGAGGCTGCCGTATTGTTTGAGTTTCCCATATCTGAAATGCCCATACCGTAGTCAGCTACAAGCGACCAGCTGGAACCGTCATACTTCCACAGCTGTGGACGGAATGAAAAATCCTGTGTATTTCTGATTACGTAGAGTTTGTTGTTGAAAACTGCCATAGCAGGAAATGCCTTGTCTGAGGGAACAAGCTTGTTCATCTTGGAGAGCTTCATTGAGAATCTATCGTCAAAGGGCGTATTATACCACTCAGGAATTGAAGTGGGGGTTACGTCAATCCAATCTCCAGGGGAAATATCGTAGGGCATGGGGTCTGGATTGGTGGAATGCAGTATCCCACCATCTTCGTCGACTTTGTTGTTCCCCCCATTGGCGAGGTAGAGTCGGTTGTTGTAAACACCGAATGAATCGATACCAACAATTCCTGCGCCGTTTTGCAAACCGAAATCGCCGTTTACCCCTATTCGAGGCATTTTGTTACCAGCTAAGTTAAAAACGTCGGTGCCTACTGTAGGACTTTGAACAATGTTTGCAATTTTTGAAAGATAGGGTCGATTGCCACCTGTATCTGGATAGGCAAGATATAGATTGTCGTTGAACACTTTCATTGCGGAAATTCCCACTGTCTGTGGTCCCGTAATTCCACTTACATCCATTGGATCAAAATTGAGATGAGTTCCGTTGTCAGAGGTGAAGTAGATATAATCAAGATTGCCCCCTGATTTTGATGGACCGATGAAGAGGTACTCCGTCCCTTTTATGATACCACCGGCGATGTAATCGATGCCGTTCTCGCCATCCGGGCCAAAACTGAGGGAGTTGGAATAGGTCATTCCAACATGGAAGGTGAATGAGACGAGCTCTGGGTCCGAACCGTCTGGTTTCAGTCTGAATACCGCATCATTATTGTCTGCTGGACCAAGGTAGATCCGTCCACGGTACTTGGTAAGGAGGCTGAAGCTGTTCGTGCCCTCTTCCATGGGATCCACCATTACAGGACCATCGTTAAAGCTCCCAGGCATCGTTCCCTGTCCTGCAAATGATGCGGTGTTTTTCGGAGGTCCCAGCAACGAGTTGAAGCTCGCATCCAGCACGTTTATATCGACAGTTACTGTGTAGAGACATTCTGAAAAGGAACCAGCAATATCAACCCAAACCTTGGCTTTGTCTGCCTGCCTGGTAGCAGAGATGACCGTGAGAACTTTATCCAGATTGTCCTTTATCGTGTAGTAGCTCGCAGTTTGTGATGACAAGAGATCGACCGGCTCCGAAAAGGTAACTTCCATAGTGTCACTGTCGATGAGCTCAGCTGAAAGTACAACTGGTGGAGTATTGTCTACGGTTCCGGTTCCGTAGAACTCCTTGAAATTGGGGCTGGCGATGGTGTTGCCGTTCATATCGGTGACGTTGTTTATTGTTAGGGTATAGATAGTGCTGTCCATCTGAGAGCTTGTGGATAGGGTTACCATGGTGTCATCGGTGGGATTTCTCACAGCTGAGAACAGGGTAAGACCGACGATACTGTAGTTCGACACTTTCTCTGCTGAGGTAATCTCAACTGGCTCTGAATAGTAGACAACCACTTCAGTGTTGCTGTATGAGCTGACGCTCTCAATATAGGGTGCAACATCACCACCGAACACCGCACTGTCCTGCTCTATGAAACCGCTGACCGTAAGGGTGTAGTTTATGTCCTCCTGGGGAGTTGTGGTGAGGTCGACAATGGAATAATTGACACTGTCCCGTACCGCATTCGTGATTGTAAGACCAGGAATAGAGTAATTGCTCACCGTTTGGGAACCCGAAAGAGAAACGTCATTGGTGAAGAATACCCGAACATTCTTGTTGAGAGTGGCTTTCACGTTGAGAATAGAGGTTCCCTCTCCTGAAAAGGATACACTGTTGTCAGGAGGTCCTGCAAAAAGGTTGGAGCTCAGATCCATCACAGCCGAACTGACCGTTACGTAGTAGAGGCTCTTTGAAAAGGTTTCAGAAATGTCGAGCCACACCCTCGTGATGTCCATCTGTCGTACCGCAGTGGTGATAGTTTGGGGGGTACCAATGGAGTCCTCGATTAGATAGTTGATTGTTGTCTGGGAGGAAGTTAGCTCCACAGGTTCGGAAAACTGCAATTCAACGGTGTTGCTGTCCATAAGTGTTGCTGTCAAAAGCATTGGCGGCGTCATATCAACGGTTCCGATTCCGTAGAAATTCCACATAAAGGGGCTCACCAGATAATTGCCAGTCAGATCTGTCACATTACTTACAATGATCGTGTAACTAACGCCATCCCCCTGTGAGCTGGTAACGAGATTGACCCTGGTTGGATCCACGGTGTCAATAGTTGCAGAAACAACGGTAAGGCCGGGTATACTGTAGTTACCGGGATTTTCTGCGGAGTTTCTATCCACTGGTTCTGAGAAATAAACCACCACCTGTGTATTGCCGTAGGAGACAATACTCTTCAAGCAGGGTGCTATATCCCCGTGAAATATTCTTGGACCAGACGAACCAAGGGAAAAGCCCTTTGAATCTTTCAAACCGGTAACGCTGATGGAGTAGTCAATGTCATCCTGAGGGTAGGTGGTAAGGTCTACCATAGTAAAGTCTGTGTCGTTTCTCCTGGCACTAATAACCTTCAAACCCTGGATCGTGTAATTGCTCACCGATTCGGTACTGAGAGGATCCAATTCGTTGGAAAAGTAGATCTGGACACCTGTATTTGAGCTTGACTGAACGTTCAACAGGTGGAATGGACCGCTGCTTGCGATTTCAAATACGTCAACCCGGGAGAAACAGGAGGTAATCAGAGAGAGAAGGAGAGGCATGAGTGTAAATTTCAAGAACCAGATTTTCCGTAGTGAACCCATATAACTCGTTGAACGTCTCATCTATTCTCAAAGCCGCAAATTCAATTTCTCTTGTCATATTTTATACTTTTTAGTTGTTACTTTCCTGCATATGTGAGTACGGATTAATACCAGAGTAAAGTATAGCCCATATTCACCATTTTTCAGGGTTTTGACTAAAAAATTTTACACTGGGAAAATGGCTAGGCAGATAGTGCGGAGATTATACCCGGGTATATTGTTTACCAAAGAATTTAGGTGTTTCTCCTCTTTGCCCTTTTTTCTGCATCATCGATGGATGAATACCCCATAGTCTTGACGAGGAAATCATAAACCTCCTCGGACATATTGATGTTTCTCTTTACTCTATCCTTTATGTCTCTGTGGAGGAGCTCTAATGTTTTACTGGAATAGGTCTCCAGTTCCCCGCGAAGATAGGTTTCAAAGGAGGTCTTGTATTCGGAGTCATCTGAGCTTGAGAGGGGGCGGGCACCTTTCATGAGATTGGGATACTTACGGAACATCTCCTGTTGCCATCTATACTGTACATCAATGATCTTCTGAATCAGGGGGTTTTTATTCCTGCAGGGGATGAGATCGTCCATTCGGGCATATTTTATAGTCATCAGATTGATTCCATCCGTTTTTGCCTTTTCAAGATCCTTCAGGTAGCTACGGAGCGTGTCCTCTGACCACAGGGCAAATNNNAAAGCTATCGGGGTATTCCTGACAGCTGGCCTTCTGATCTGTTGGTACGGTTAGGAACATCTCGAGCTCTAAATCGAGAATTTTACTTATCAGCGCTTCCTTTTGTGCCATTCCCCACCTCTCCTCTACGCTGTACCTGTTTTGGGATTTTCCATTATTTCAGTCCCCTCCCGATGAGATAGTATCGGTAGGTTTCACTCATACCCTCAAGAAAAGTTGTATATTGAAAACCTAAAATATTCTGGCTCAGTGCTCCGGAGTATATCAGGTGCTCGTCCAGCGGAAAGGGTAATGGAATTTGCTGAGCCTTAATTTGATCGACAGCCATCATTTTCACTTTGAATTCTTTCTGGGTGATAATCTGGAGCACCTTAATCAGACGACCGTATGAGATGAGCTCGTCGGCCGATGCATTAATGGCTCTGTTGAACATCCGGTTATTGCCGAGGCACCCCATGATAATCCGTGCCACATCCCACACCGACACGAAGGAAAAAAGAGCGAGGTCATTGTCTGGAATAACGACCGTCTCATTCTGAATAATCCTATCAAAGAAATAGCTTTCCCGTGGAGCGTAGTTGTATTTTCCGTAGATGAAGGCAGGGCGTACTGAGGTGTGGTGTACACCCATTTCCGCACACTGTTTTTGAAGCTCTCGCTCGGCAAGCCATTTGTTGTATCCGTAGTCGGAAAAGTGACCGAGCTCGGGCTGCGGCCCTGAGAGTTTCGGTTCGTCCTCTTTTATTGGAAAATTATGGGATTTCGCATATACAGAGGCAGTACTTATGTAGATGTACTGCTGTACTGCATCCTTCGGGAGTGCTGAAAAAATACCCCTGATGTCCGCTGCATTGTAGGCGCAGAAATCGACGATCCCATACCATTCCAGAGAGGGGAGTTTCTCCCTTACCAGTTCAGGGTTGTGTCGGTCACACACGATCTCGTTCACGCCTTCCTTTCTTACAGGGATGGTTCCCCTGTTCAGGACGTGGATCGAATACTCTTTGTCCTTCCAGAGTTCCTCAACGAAAACTCTACCGACAAAATAGCTTCCCCCTATGACAAGTATATTTTTCATAGTGTACCCAATACTAACACCTATTGTTGTATTCTATTGCATAAGAGAAAATGATCCTCGTAAAACTTCATCCTGTATCTTGTTATGAATGTTCCTAGCGTGATCAAGTAGAAAATCACTGGACGAATTGGACAATCCCATACGTCGAAGCTCCTCAATGATAAGAGCAGAAATATTCTCGATGATATCTCTCTTCTCAACCTTATCAGAAGTATCAATGAGATTGGCTATAATGCTCTGTATCGATTTGCCCAGTATAGGGAGCTCACCGACTGCACGATGCATCCACTTGTAAAAGGGTGTATACCTTCTATTCATCAGGAAAACAAGAGAAATCACATCGGTACAAAACTGCGTCTCCGCATAGAGGGCTGAAAAAGATTCCCTCCTCTTTATGGAACGATCATAGTTGTACTGTCCCGCCTGTGCAATGGTCATGCATCGTGAAGCTATCTTTTTGAGTCGTATGTCTTCCGGATAAAAATCTAAAAGCTTTGCTCTCCAACGGGTAAATTCTCCGAGAGGATCGCTGAACACCCTCCCATTCGTACATGTGGCAAGAGCCTGCTCCGGAATGAACATCCAATCCCGGATTGATTGGGGAATGCGATCGAGCCCAGTGTATCGTTTATAAAATGCGATAATCTCCGCGACACCTGTTCGCGCCTCTTCTCCTGGACTGACTACACGAGGACCAAATCCCATAAAGGTCTGTGGAAGCTTGGCGTATTCCACCTGCAGAGCAGTTCCGAATTGAGCATAATCTTCAGCAGTTAACCAAAGGCAAAAACCGGGACCCCAATCGTGATCGCGGGAAAGCTCGTCGTCGAAGCCGAAGCATTCAGAACCTGGGCCTACGAATCCAACTGCGATGCGTTCCTGGTAGCGGCTAAACTTTTTCAGTAGCATAGGCGCCCCGTGTGCATTGTAGTATTTCTCAGCGAGCCTGAGTCCCTTCATTGTACTCCCCTGTTGAATTCTTATCCAGGTTATAGATATTCTGTTTGGTGAAGCGGACTTTTTTCTCGCATTGTGCCTCCTTATAGAGGGGTAGCGCTTTCCGGTACCAGATCAGTGCCTTCCTGCTATCCTCTTGCATGACGTGAATATAGGCGATATTGGTAAACTGATCGGCAACGCCCTCCTGGTGTTGGAGTTTCTTAAAAATTGGGAGGGCCCTGCGATAGCAGTCGAGAGCATCATCGTGGCGATTCATGTCTCTGAATACCGAACCGATATTGCCCCATTGTTGGGCCACTTCGAGGTGATGAGCTCCTTTTAGAAATAATTCCAAGGCTTTGCGAAAACAGCGTAATGCTTCTCTATACTGTTCTTTTCTCGCAAGGAGCAATCCCATATTATTCATTACCATTGCATGGGCCTTTACATCCTGAAGCTCTCCAAACAATTTGGCTGCCCTATTGAAGGACCTGAGTGCGAGATCACTTTTTTCCTCGCCAATGTAGGTATTTCCCTTTAGGAGAAATGATTCTGCCCTCTCTCTTTTGGTATGGTTGCTCATTTTATTCCTTTATTTATGAAAAGGCGAAATTGCTCCGTAGAGAACAGCTTCATCCCAGAGCGCAGCCTTTTGGATATTCGCATGTGCGTGTTTTTTAAAATAAGCTTTCTGTTCGAGCATTTTCTTTATAGGACTGATCATATATTCATCTTTGCAGGCTAATCCACCACCGATGAGTATAACATCTGGATCAAGGGTAAGGAGTATGGTTACGATACAGTACACCATGTTTTCAATTGCGTTATCGATTACCCGATGCGCAACTGAATCGCCGATCCCTGCATGTTCGAAAACATCACTGGTGTTGATCCGGCTTAGTGTGTCGAGACTTGAATTTTCACCCCTTTGTATCAGTTTTTTTACATTCCTGACAATTCCGGGACCTGATGAGCTGTTAATGAGGATGTCAGGCTCTCCAAGGTTTTTGACCGGCAGCGCCCAGATCTCTCCCGTAAGATGGTTTTTACCGGTGATTATACTCCTTTCAAAGATGAGGCCACCTCCGTGTATCGCCTCACCAAGGGCAGCGGTATTTGCATCGTTGTGTATTTTCACCGGCACCTTATAGAGATGTTCAATCTTTTTTCGAAGATCAAATCCATCCCAGGTGGGGAGGTTCGGCAATTCTCCAAAAATCCCCTTTATGGGATTCACAGGCCCGGGTGCACCAATGCCTATACCAGCTATTTTTCTCCTCCCGGTGCCAAGGAATTCTTCAATGAGAACTTGCAATTGGGCGAGAAATAGTTCAGGATTTCTCTGGGTTTGAATTTTCCTGCTCCGTAGGAGTTTGTTTCCCTGAAGGTGTCCCACCCATGTTTTAGTTGCACCGATATCGATGCCCAGAACCATCTCACCCTCCAAACGATACCCATGAGATCTCGTTTTGCATTTCGCACTTCAAGGTAGAATAAAACATCCTTTTAGGTTGGGAGCAAGATTTTTACGAGTTTACACTTTACATTTGCATCTTGGTAATATATAAACACGATTAATTTTATCTTAATGATATTATAAAGAGACAACATGTCTAATATAAACATTTCATATCTTAAGCCATTATCAGATGGAGGAGAGGTAAATGAATTTATAGAGACCAATTGCAAGTGAAGCCACGCACACGGCAAACCGATCTCGTAATGTTGTTCCCCGTTCCGGAATATGCACCATCTGCACCAATGGGTGTCAGGGATATGCGCTTGGTGCAGAGGCGATTGAAGCTGCAAATCCTATTATCGCAATATTTCCCAAGGTTGAAACAGAATAGTCACTCTGGCACCTACATACGGTTCGAATGGCCCTGCCGGTGTTCACCGGTGCATTGGGTTCTACAGAAATAGCGAGGAAAAACTGGGCGGAATTTGCCGCAGGGGCTGCAATTTCTGGGATACTCCTGGTGTGCGGTGAAAATGTATCCTGTGTCAGTTAAAAAATGCTAAGATCGCTGAATCACCTGAGATGAGGAGCAGAATTGCGACGTGTCATAGTTGGCATCATTGAACCCCGATAACGGCGATATCATTGTCCAGATGAACGTTGAGGATTCACAATTTAGTGTTGCCCAGTACGTTACCGAAAAGCTGACGTCAAGACCATTGAGATAAAGTGGGGCAGGGTGCCAAGTGTATCGGTGGTGAAATCAATATCAANNAACCGTGGGTATATTGTGGAACCGAATCCGGTACTGGAGAATATTCAAAAGGCATACATATAACGTTACCCGGATGATTTTGAAGATTGGTGTCTACAGTGCCCGGGAATTCGAAATGGCAATTAAGTGGGGTTCAAAGGCCCGGCTGGATCTCGTGCCCATTGACGGTGCACCGGGAGGAACCGGAATGAGTGCTTGGAGGATAACGGTGGAATGGGGTGTACCCAGCTTCTATCTGCAGTTTCTGGATTATGAATTCTGCATGTGACCTATATCAAAGGGAGAATGGATACCCTCTCTGCCAATGGTTAGAGGTTTTTCGACTGAAGATCACATTTTCAAGGTTCATGCCCTGGGTGCTCCATTTTTCAAAGCGATCTGTATGGGAAGAGCTTTGACGATATCGGGCATGGTCGGGAAAAATATTTTTGCGCGGCTGAAGCAGGGAAAGCTCTTAAAAACTGTGTCGCAATTCGGCGAAAAACCTGAACACATCTTTTTGGACTATGGGCTATTAAAGTATAAGCATGTGAAGGACCTTATAGATGAGCTGCACTTCGGTGCAATCGGTATCTACACTTTTACCGAGAAGCTGAAGCTCGGACTTCAGGAGCTATTGACAGGCACGATGAGTTTCAGAGTTGACAAGATTGCACGGAAAGATCTCATGGCATTGACCGAGGATGCGGAGCAGATATTTGATGAGGAATGAACTATGCTTGGCCAGCACTCACGGGTATCGCCACGAATTTGTATATTGAATTGACATTTACTCCAATTCCAAGTAAGCTGGTTTTAAGTCCCTAATACGAAGCTTACTACCTTCCTTGGCTTTAACCTCTTTTTGAGCGGGAGCTTCTGCATGAAACATCAGAGGATTTTAGTAGCAGGTACAGGTACGGCAAACCTTAAGATCATCAGGGAAAAGATCGAGCTGAGCTCTGATACGTATCGGGTTCAATTTGCACGATCCGGTAGTGAATGCGTAAAGAAGGTTTCCAGGAACCGATACGACCTCGTTTTGCTTGAATACGATCTTGGCGATCGTAACGGTGTTGATGTGATAGAGAGGCTTCGAGAACGGGAGATCAACATTCCTCTCGTTTTATTACTGGAAGAGGGAGATAAAGCACGGGGCCAACGGGCTCTGGGCAAGGGCGCCACCGACTATCTTGTGAAGGATACTGAATTTTTCAAAAGGCTTCCACTCATCCTCGACGAATCCCTCCAGGGCAGAAGAATGATGCCTGATATTCCTTCCGTAAAGATGATACGTGGTGAGAGTGAAGCGGATGAAAAGGAGATCGAGTCTCCGGTGGATGTACCACAGGGGGAAGATACCCAACAGGAATTAAATGCAAAGAGTACACCAATTGATCAGCATATTCTTATGCAAGAGATTTCGCAAACGATTCTTGCCTGTTCCGGTGAGCCGCTCAATCTCCTGCTCGAGCGTCTTGCTGAAGTTGGCTGTCAGATGTTTCGCTTCAACAGATCAACCATTGCTCTGCTTGACGAGAGAAGTGGTGTGTTCAGACGGCAGATCATGATAGGGTACAGAGGGACACCAGAAGGAAAGGCAAGAACTGGTGAGATCTCACGAGATATTATCGAACGGCTATTCGGTTCTCGTTTTCATGTAAAAATGGTTTACCGTAATCAGGGCAACCAGGATGTTGCCGATCTTATCAATGCACAGGTTTCGGAGCGAAGAACGCAGCAGCGGAGACCTCCCGATCAATGGAGAGAGGGGGACTTGATCCTTGTAAACTTGAACAATGAAATGGGAAAAACCTCAGGATATATTTCATTCGATAATCCTGAGAATGGCATGATACTGACGAGAGAGCTGTTTCACAATTTAGAGCTCTACGGACAGGCAGCCTCTTTCGCAATTGAGAATCATAATAGATTTTCATTGCTTGAAAAACGCTCGCGACGTTTAGAGCAGCTTCTGGTTACGACCAATATATTCAAGCTCAATTTAAAACTCAACGAGTTGTTTAATGAGATCGTCTGGTCAATAAAGTTCTCCTCAGATTTTAATCTTGTTGCATTGGGATTGATCAGTAAGAAAAGCGGCAATTTGGAAATAAAGGCTGTTGCATGCGATGATAAAATCAAGCAGAATCGACTCTTTGAGATGAGCTTTTTACCGAAACAGTTGATACGTATTTTCCGTGATGAGTACAGAAGGGGAAAATCATACCTTGTCGAGCGACCTGAATCTGTTTTCCGATCGTTCAAGCAGGTGTATTATGGTTCTAATCTGCAAAAAACCAGTGCTCGTGGGTCCTGGCCGATTTGGGGTGTGCTTCTCGTCCCCATTCGTTCAAGGCAGAGCAAGACCATCGGAATACTCATTGCTGATGATCCCGAAGGCTCTCGAATGCCAACCATTGATGACATTCATATACTCGAGATACTAACTGAGCAGTTTGCAATTGCTATTGATAACCGCCACCTGTATGTGCAGGCAAAGCAAAATATTCAGAATACTGGACTGGATGAGACCGAGGTTGAGCCTGATTTTCATGAAAACCCCACTCTGGCGATAAAGCGCATGGCGGAGAGAATATTTAATAAGAAATAGAGATATTCTTTGGAAACACCCCTGTATACTGCCTCTACTTATTCCGAATATCAATTAAGAGTCTAAATGGATAAAATGTATTGACAGAATCCGATTTAATTTACATTATATAAATGTTTATTTATATAAAGGTTTGTTTATATGGACGATGCGTTGAAACTGCAGATATTTTTGCAAACATTGGGTGAGGCGAACCGGCTCAGAATAATCAAGTTTATTGGAAGCGAGGAACGTTCGGTTTCTGAGATCGTACAGGAAATTGGTCTATCTCAACCTCTCGTTTCACACCACCTGCGCATTCTGAGACGGGGGCAGGTACTCGAAACGAAACGAAAAGGACCATTTATATTTTATGAATTGCGCGATAAAAAACTGTTAGATGCGTTGGGTTTGTTTTCTGAAATCGTACATACCCTGGATGAGAGCGGTGTTATCAAGCCGATGTTCTGCTGCCCACCTTGGTGGTTTCGCCATAATAAGAGACGTCATCTTTAAGCAAATGGAGGTAAAACATGAGATTTAATGAGAAAATGATGGATTCAATGATGGACCACATGTCCTCTGAGGAGATGAAAGAGATGATGAACACCATGATGGAGAAGATGATGGGAGGCATGAAAGATGCAATGGGCAAGGAGTTCAAGCCCTGGAAGATGTGTGAGAAAATGATGTCATCGATGACGCAGAGCAACGAGAATGCAACATTCGCAACATCGGAGATTCATGAGCTTTTTCAGGAATGGGCAGGTCAGATTGAAGAAGAAATACTCGTATACCTGAAGGAGAATAGTGCAGCCAACATCGACACCATAGCAAAGAAGTTTAAAATTTCAAAGAAGAGTGTAATATACTTCCTTTCCGACCTTGCCTTGAAGGAACGTATTTCACTGAAGGTGGAAAAAATACTGTAATTCCCTCTCGGACTGAAACGGAATCATCAGGGGACGAAGGTGCTGTCAAGTACCGATGAACGTTTAGATATAAAAATGGCAGGAGGTTGATAATGGAAAGGGCGAAGGTTGTTGCCATAGCTGGAGCATCCTCTGGAGTTGGTAAGGCACTGGCCCTTCGACTTGCAGAACGGGGGTATGTGGTTTCTCTCTGTGCGCGGAGAGAAAATCTTGTTGTTGAAATTGCCCAATCGATCACAAGGAGCGGCGGAAAAGCAATTGGGATTCGTGCAGATATGTCAAGGTGGAAGGAGGCGAAAAGCTTCATTGAGACAACTGCAGAGAAGTTTAACGGGGTGGATGTGCTCATAAACAATGTAGGTGCGGGGATTCGGTTTACCGATTTTGCTACTATGAGTGTAGAAGAGATCGATGAGGGCATTGGCGTCAATCTCATGTCGGTTCTCTACGGTTGTCGAGCGGTGCTTCCAATTATGATAGAACAACACAGCGGGCACATAATTAATACGACTTCAATTTTGGGTAAACGTGCACGGGCAGGATTTTCTGTGTATTCTGCAGGGAAGCACGGAGTCGAGGGATTTTCCCGGTCCCTTTTCAATGAGGTAAAGAAACACGGGATCAAGGTCAGTATTATTGGACCCGCTTTAATTAACACCGAGTGGGCGGCTAAAGCGGGAGTGAAAAAACCGTTGGCTTCAAGTGGTCTCGAACCAGACGATGTCGCCCAGGTGATGCAGCTTTTAATCGAAACTGCGGATAGTTATTCAATCTGGAATATAGATCTCATGGCTCTGAGCCAGATAATCGATCCTCTATGAGATGATGTTCGGGATTGTTCAAAAATATATGAATGGCTAGTTTAAAGGAGAAAAAGCTTTTTCTTGAAGAATCCAAGATAGTGATTGCTCATAAAGGAGAGAGGTTTTGTTGCTAGAATAAAGTTCTCTGATAGTTGCTGAAGAACCTGGTGTAGTTCAAGAATTTGTGCTGCTTTGTGTCGGGCGGCGGCATTATAAAAATACTTGCCATGCTCTTCAAATCCTTCTCTGTTCCATCTTGCAGACAAATTAGATCGAGGTTTGCTTCTGAATAGTTCATCGTAATGTGAGCCGATGTAATCGGGAAAAATCCCTGTCACAAAGAGACATATATCCGCTATTCTTTTATAAGGTCCGAATCGGTGGTCCTCTTCAATCATCTGGCTGTACCTGATGAGGCTGTCAATATCAAAATCACTAAACTTGAGTTTATGCCAGATACCCTTCCGTATTCGAACCGGAATTGTGAAACTGTTTATTTTCACGAAAGAGACTAGCATGTTGGCGAGGTAGATCAGCACTGTTCTTTCATTCATTAGCTCCATAACATTTTTAACGTCGAAGACTGCCATTTGACGACGATTATCCTGTTCAACGGTGTAGGATTGATTTTCTAGTTCGTGTTTTGCTCTGTGGAGAAGGACGGTAAAGAAGAGATAGGGTGATACCTTGATTATCGATTCGGGGTCGTCGAGGAGATATTTAAAGAGTCTATCGTCCCGCAGCATTCCTTCGAGTATATCTTCATCTTCCCTGAGTACACGGATCATTCGTTGCTTGTCTTTAAGTTCAGGGATGACTACCCGTATAATCAGAGAAAGGTCATTGTCGCTCAACATCCATGAACTTCCATTCATGATTGCCAGGCTCCGGTGTAGTGACTAATCCTTTCAATGATAATATAATACACTTCAGGTCAATCTTTTTCTATAATAATTTTTATAGGTGGTTGTCTTTTCGTTTGAGTATGAAAAAAAGAAAAGAGAGGAAGAAAGAGGAACGGTGAACAAAATCGCAGTAACTATGGGTGACCCGTCGGGCATCGGACCCGAAGTTATTTTGAAATGTTACCGTAACAAAAAACTGCTGAAGATGGGAGTTCCTGTGATAATCGGCGATTATGCAGTTTTGGAGAGGGTAAATAATCGTTTGGGGCTTGATCTGTTACTGAAACGGGTCGCAAGCATAGAGGAAAGTGGTTTATATTCAAACGTCGTGCCTGTTATGGATCAAGATGTTGTTACAGATGCATCTCGAGTTCCCATTGGTAGAATTTCCTCTCTTGGGGGAAGTGCAGCGGTTACCTACGTTCGTAAAGCCGTACAGCTTGCTCTCGATAAGGAGGTAACAGGCATTGCAACTGGACCTATTCATAAGGAAGCCCTGCGCAATGCAGGATTCAGCTATATCGGCCATACAGAGATGCTCTCCGAAATGGCAGGCGGAGTAAACAGTGTGACTATGTTCATGGTTGATAGATTGAAAATCTTCTTTCACACACGCCATATGTCACTGAAAATGATGCTGCAATCGCTGGATGTGGATGGTGTATTGGGGAGCATCACTCTTGCCCAGAGGTGCCTCAGGTCTATCGGGCTCGAAAATGGTATTCTGGCTCTCGCTGCCCTGAATCCGCATGGCTCTGACGGTGGATTGTTCGGTACGGAAGAGAGAGATATTCTCATTCCCGCGTGCGAGCGAGCAAGAAAATTAGGAATCACAGTAGAAGGACCAGTCCCGGCTGACAGCGTATTTCACCTCGCATTGCAGGGAAAATACGATGCGGTTGTATCTCTCTATCACGATCAGGGTCATATTGCCTCGAAAACCTACGATTTTCACAGAACCGTTAGTGTGACTCTCGGACTTCCATTTGTTCGCACATCCGTCGACCATGGAACCGCTTTTGACATCGCCTGGAAANNGGAAAGGTGTTGCCAATCATGTGAGCATGGAAGAAGCTATTCGAGCCTGTTTTGAACTCTCACTAAATTACAAACCCGATTTAATATAATTATCATTGCTAAAGTGAAGGAGCTGCGATAACTGAAACAGCTTCACCTAACAGGCCTGAACCTATGCGCTACATGACGATACTTTTCAAAGACTCAAGAATATGATTTTCAATCCTCACATCATCCTCCATTCCAAGAGCCCTTCGATTATTTCCTGAAATCTTCAGCGTTTAGTTTGTATAGCAGTCTGACCGGTATCAATTCATGCTTCTCGACCGCCTGCCACGCCTCACTGATTATCCAGGAAAAGTAGAACGCTGTTACTTCAGCCGTTGGAGAGCATCGGCGTATTCTGGATTGTTCTGCTTCAACTGCGTCGAGCAATGGTACTATAATTGATCCATTTCCAGAAAATTATCCTTACTGCTAAAGATCTTTTTCATTTCCCGCTTCAGTTTCAAACGCTCCATTATGTTCTGGAGGAGTTGAGTGCTCTCCTTGAGCCTCTGTCTGGTATCGGTCATTTGGAGAAATCGCTGTTTTTCTTCAGGAGAGAATCCTTCATTTGCTGCTATAATGAATGAAAACTCTTCCAGTTCCAATCGTGAGATGGAGGCTAGGTCCATACGCTTTCCTGTTACACGGTATAATTCCTCCAACTGTCGTGTTCCATGTCGTGCCAACTCGATGAGGGCATCATCGACAGCATCCTCTTTGTCACGAAAAAACGCAACTCGAGCTTCTATATAGGGCTTCTCTTCACTGAGCTCTTTTATATGAAAACGCTTTTTTCCAGTTGTGAGTATATCCATTCTTCCATCACTGTAACGGTTGAGTATCTGGATTATTTTTGCGGTGCACCCCACGTTCATCAAGCCGTTCTCATCATGATAAACGACACCAAACTCCTTAT
>JABAOF010003976.1_pt1 | contig 20603 bp, 17 predicted proteins | sample 7062171 | NCBI WGS metagenome assembly JABAOF01 (sample SAMN14538628, study PRJNA623070) | marine sediment metagenome | biome: marine biome [ENVO:00000428]; feature: marine pelagic biome [ENVO:01000023]; material: deep marine sediment [ENVO:00002113] | place: India: Gulf of Khambhat ...
TTGCTACGATGGGGCAGGTTCATGGTCCTGGGCCTCAGCCTGAGCCTGGCTTGCCCCATGCGATCGAGGTTTGAGACCAGAAATTCTCTGGCCCCAGCGGTATGTCTTCCAGAGGCGGACAATTCTCCAGCGTGACAGGGGCGCATTCTATGAAGAAATGGATTGTCATTGTTGTTTTGATATTGGCAGCTATCATTGTCGTTGTGGCTGGAGGAGGGTACCTCTGGTTTAGATATACTCTGAGAAAAACCCTCCCCCAGACGTCGGGGACGATTGTCGTTCAGGGTTTGAGAGAGGAGGTCGAGATCATACGGGATACCTACGGTGTTCCTCACATTTACGCCAGAAACGAGGCCGATCTCATGTTCGCCATGGGCTATGCAATGGCCCAAGATCGTCTATGGCAGATGGAGTTCAACCGCCGACTCGGCCAGGGACGCCTATCAGAAGTATTCGGAGCGAACCTGGTTGAGGTGGACCGCTATTTCAGAATGATTACGGCTGCCGGGATGACAGATGAGGTGTCTGATCAACTTGCTTTTATCCTCGATTCCTTTGCGGGAGGGGTAAATCTCTATATCGAGACTCACCGAGATCAGATGCCGATTGAGTTCACATTGCTAGGCCACAGGCCAGAACCATGGAGTCCGAAGGACTCTTTCTATGTTCTGAAAGTCATTAACTGGGCTTTGAGTAGCGGCTGGGGGGTGGATCTCACTGCCTCGAAGATTTTGGAAAAGGTGGGAGAGGAAAAACTCAGAGATGCCTTCCCGGTGTGGCCAGAGGATGGTCCTCTTATCATCCCTCAGGAGACAAGAGCCCTTGCAGGGGTCTCAAATGATACCGCCCGTGCAACTCGGACGGTCAGAAGGCTTACCGGCCTTCAGGCATCGGCGGCCAGCAATAACTGGGTAGTCTCAGGGGAAAAATCGGCCACCGGTAAACCCATTCTGGCCAATGACCCGCACCTGGGACTGACCAACCCCTCATTCTGGTGGGAGGTGCATCTGGTTTCCCCCACCATCGATGCGTCTGGGGTCTCTGTGGTGGGGACCCCCGGGGTTTCATTAGGTCATAATCGTCACGTGGCGTGGGGGGTCACGAACGTCATGGTGGACGACGTGGATTTCTACATAGAGAAGATTAATCCTGACAATCCGCGGCAATATTGGGACGGGACCCATTGGGCCGAGATGGAGGTTATCGAAGAGACCATTGAGGTCAAAGACGAGGAACCGGTCAGGATCGAGATTCTTAAGACCCGTCACGGTCCCATTGTGGAAGAGTTGAAGGGAGGCTCCGAGACAAAGACAATTTCGGCGAGATGGGCATTCACAGAAGTCCCTCAGCCTGTCGAGGCCACCTACCTTTTGATGAAGGCAAAAGACATCCATGATGTGACAGCGGCGCTCAGTCATTGGGTGGCTCCCAGCCAAAACATCGTCTTTGCCGACACCAACGGAAACATCGGATACTGGTGCGCCGCGACCATTCCCATCCGGCCGAAAGGCGATGGAATGCTTCCGATGCCGGGGTGGACCGGGGAGTATGAATGGCAAGGATATGCATCTTTTGAAGAGAGACCGCACCTGATCAACCCAAAAGAGGGGTTCATCGCCACGGCCAATAATAGAGTCACGGGGACAGACTATCCTTATCCGGTCAGTCGCTACTGGGAACCGATGGATCGAATCACCCGAATTCGGCAACTGCTCAAGAGCAAAGAGAAACTCTCTGTTGAAGACTTTAAGAGAATGCAACAGGATGTCTATTCTCTTCTTGCCGCTGAGATGACCCCGCTCCTGATTCAAGCACTCGATCGGCTTTTAGATGGGGAGGAGGCTCGAATGGCCAGAGATACGCTCTCCAAGTGGGATTTCATGATGGACAAAGACAGCGTTGGAGCGTGCCTGTTCGAGGTGACCTACAGGAAAATGATGGAGAATACCTTCAGAGACGAGCTGGGAGACGAGCTTTTCACAGACTATTTGGAAACCGCTTCCTTTCCTCCCCGGGCCATGAGGGCCATGCTGAGGACGGGTTCCTCTCCCTGGTTCGACGATGTAAAGACGCCGGAAAGAGAGACCATGGAGGACATTCTCGCGAGAAGTCTGACGCAGATGCTGTCGGAATTGAAAGACCTTCTTGGAAGCGATATGACCACGTGGACCTGGGGTCGGATCCATTCCCTGACCTTCACCCACGTCCTCGCGGAGAAAAAACCCCTGGATCGGATATTCAATTTGGGCCCTTTCCCTCTTGGGGGAAGCCAGTTGACCGTCAACAAGGGACAGTACCCATATGAGAAACCCTACAGGGCAAACGTTGGAGCGTCCCAGCGGATGATCATCGATTTGTCGGACATGAATGCCTCCCTCAGGGTCATCCCAACCGGACAATCCGGACAGCCAGGGAGTCGGCATTACAAAGACCAGGTTGGGCTCTATCTTGCGGGCCAATACCATCCCGACTGGACCGACCGTGCAGACATCGAGAAAAATAGCGAAGCTGTTCTGATCCTGAAGCCAGAATGAGGCGGTGTCAGGTCTCAACATCTGACAGAAGGGGAAAAGGGACGGGCTTCATTCACGGGATGCGTCAGATTCATCGAATTGTTTACTCTATCTTCCTCTATCGGGCCGCTGGCCAGTCATCTATCCGTGAGGCGTTGCCGGATGGTCGGGCAACCCAATCAGACTTTCGGTCTTTTGACGCGGTGTGAGACTCTAGTTGTGAATTCTTAACCTAATTGTCTCGTGCTGGCGGGGCCACAAACGGCAGGCTGAAAGGCCCGCTCTCTGAGCACCAGAGAGCGGGTGTTTTTGTGGTTATCGTTGATGAAAGGATACTGAAGGCATGTTAGAAGTTGGGGGAGGATCGGCTGGGGGGGTTCAATGACATTCTTGCTAGATCTTTATGACCTCAAAACTGACGGCAAATTTGCATCCCAAAAGCTTCCCGGTTCCTGCTGCTGACTCACGGAGGAATGCCTCAGGATCGAAAGAGCCGGAAAGACTCTCGAGGTATTTACGGTGTTCTTTAAGGGAGGCAATGCCCCTGTGGAGAAAAGCGGTCACGTCGACTGCGTGGGTTGGCCTGGGCGACCCGCTAAAACAAACCATCTTGACCCTGTTCCAGGGTTCTAAACCTTCCTCACCCAGTTCTGGGAAAATCCAGCGGTTCCCCGCGTCCCGTGCTGCATCCAGAACGGCCAGCCCGACCCATCTGTGATCAGCCATGTTGAGCAGAGCGCCATCCCACGTGAGCCGATAGTTTAACGTCACAAGGATGTCCGGGCGATACCTCCGAATCGCGCGAGTTATATCCCGGCGAAGGGGAAGCCCGTACTCGATGGTTCCATCTGTAGGAATGAGGCAGTGTCAGGTCTTGACATGAGACATGCCCGCTGCCCAAACGTGCCGTGAGGTCAGATTTTGTTTTTGATTTTTCTATTAATTCATCAGCGCTATCGAAGGAAAAAAGCTAAAGCCTACGGACAGCTCCTGGGATTAACAGCCCGTTCTTTCCTCCTGAGAGGGCGGGCTTTTTTTTGAAAGAATGGGGTCGGGCTTGGGATAGGCGAAGTGTGGTCTGGGGTCAGGCTTTATTATTGATTTTTTTGAAATAGGGATAAAGGTCCTTTTAGAGGGGAGTTGTTCGCCTTGAAAATCCAGGGAGAAACTGACAGAGTCTGAAGCTGGCGCAGAGTTTCAACAAAAGGAGGTGGGGTCAGGATCTGAATTATCAGCTTACGATGGACCTTCTTTGATAACTTCTCGAAAAACTATTTGTATGGAGGGAGAAGGGTCAAATCTTTACTCGACCAACCGAAATCCCAGGGGGGCAGGGAAGTGAGGAGGTCTATGGGTTGACACAGTGTCAAGTCGGATTAGGGCGTGATAGATTTTTGTTTGGGTAGGCTTTAGGTTCCGGAGACTAGCCGGATCACAAGTCCCTCCTTTCCAGGTGAGAGAACGGGCTTTGTTGTGGGCAAAGAATGGAATTTCAATTATTGGCAAATGCCCAATCGTTTGTTTATCGGTCCAGGTTTTTCTTCATCCAAAGGAGGATCTCATCGATGAAGCTGTCGAAATCATCCAACCCGGCTTTCAATTCCCGAAATACTTTTCCTCGGTCGATAGATGTGTACTCATGAACGAGAATGTTTCGGAATCCTCCAAGTCCTTTCAGTTTGTCTCTGAGATTCTGGGATATGACCTTTTTTTCGAGGAGAAAATCGAGAACGCTCTCATAGTCTTGAGGGGCAACCTGGAAGTATCCAGACAGGATATGGTTGCCGATGTCAAAGAGAGTCTCGGCGGCAAGTTGCAGTCCCCTCTCTGCCAGCCAGTAATGTCGGTATGTTGAGAGGAATTCTGCCTTAGGAACCCTTTGGAGTTCTCTGAGATTCGCCAAAATCTCACGAAGGTGCTTGAGCCTTTCCTTAATGACCTCTTCAGATAAGACCATCGAGTCTTATGTTCTTTCTCCTAAGAGATAACTATTCTGTACAGTCCTGAGGTGCTGAGTGTCGAGGAAGCGACTGATCGCCTTCATCTCAAATCTTGACTGGAATTGAGGGTCTCTAGAGTATATTGTCCGTCCCCCCGAAACGATCTCGTACCTTAAGAGAGGCGGTGCTTCGCTAAGAGAAATGAGATCGACTTTGTCGGTTCTGAGAAGACGAGTCATTTCAGATCTAAAGCGCAAGAGATCCCTCAAGGAAGGACTAGGATCGAAAAGGACTGCGATATCAATGTCTCTGGATGGAGCTTTCACCTGATTGGAAACGACCTGGGATCCAAAAATATAGGCCAGGACAACGTCCTTCCGTTTCTGCATCAATCTGGCTAAGGCCTGGAAATCTCTATTTTCGAGGTATCTCATCGTAGCACTAAATTAGCACAGGTCTTTGTCGTGATCAAGTAGGCGGAGTCAGAGTTTAGTTTTGAATTTTTTCCGACTCAGAAAAAAATGATTGTGACTTCAGAGGCTATCCGGGAATCGGCTGTTGTTCATATAAGGAGTGAATATCAGAAGTTGGGGGAGGATCGGCTAGGGGGGTTCAATGACATTCTTGCTAGATCTTTATGACCTCAAAACTGACGGCAAATTTGCATCCCAAAAGCTTCCCGGTTCCTGCTGCTGACTCACAGAGGAATGCCTCAGGATCGAAAGAGCCGGAAAGACTCTCGAGGTATTTACGGTGTTCTTTAAGGGAGGCAATGCCCCTGTGGAGAAAAGCGGTCACGTCGACTGCGTGGGTTGGCCTGGGCGACCCGCTAAAACAAACCATCTTGACCCTGTTCCAGGGTTCTAAACCTTCCTCACCCAGTTCTGGGAAAATCCAGCGGTTCCCCGCGTCCCGTGCTGCATCCAGAACGGCCAGCCCGACCCATCTGTGATCAGCCATGTTGAGCAGAGCGCCATCCCACGTGAGACGATAGTTTAACGTCACGAGGATATTCGGGCGATACCTCCGAATCGCGCGAGTTATATCCCGGCGAAGGGGAAGTCCGTACTCGATGGTTCCATCTGTATGATTCAGGAATTCTACGGTTTCTACACCAACAATACTTGCGCTCTTTTTCTCCTCGGCATCTCGAAGAGGACCGGTCTCGTCAGGTGGCATGGAGTCGATTCCGGCCTCCCCCCGGGTTACGATGAGGTAGATGACATGCTTGCCCTGTGAAGTCCAACGAGCTACGGCGCTTGCTGCGCCGTACTCGAGGTCGTCCGGGTGGGCAGCCACCGCCAGAGCCTTGTCCCAGTCCTCGGGAAGTTCTTCGAGTCTGGTCTGATCGGCCATTATTGTGCCTCAAACTCGCAGCTGTGAAAGCGTTTCTGTTTGGACGTCAACCAAAGGGTACATAGGGGTATAGTTTTTGTTATCAGGCTTTCTGGGTAAGGGTTCCCGCAAAAGGGACTTTTCGATCTCTTTGTGTCCGTGGTAAGTAAACACCGACCAGGTTCAGACGACAAGGATCCGGGGTTCTGCTGAACTCACCACGTCACCCACTTGCCCCGCGGCGTCAATCCCGGCGTCCCTAAGCAATCCGGTCAACGTTTCAGCCTGAGGAGCGGCGACCGAAAGGAGGAGCCCTCCGGAAGTCTGCGGTTCGAAGAGGATCTCCTCTTCTTCTCGGGAGAGGTCTCGGTCGATCTGAAGGGACCCCTTAACCAGTTTTCTATTGGCCTCGTTGCTTCCGGTGGTCTCCCCTTTTCGGTACATTTCAAAAATGTTGGGATAGAACCTGAGCTTATCAAAATGTAGGTTTACCTGTAGACCGCTTCCCTTTGCTATTTCGAGGGCGTGCCCGGCGATACCGAATCCTGTCACATCTGTACACGCGTTCATATCGAAGTCGAGGGCTATCTCGATGGCCTTTCGGTTAAGGGCTGCCACCTGCGGGAGAATCGGTTCTAGTTCATGCCATGGCAGCTTTCTGGAACGACAGGCATTGAACAGGACCCCGGTTCCAAGGGGTTTGGTCAGAATCAACACATCACCTTCTTTGGCACCACAGTTGGTGATAATCTTTTCAGGATGAATAACGCCGGTAACGGCTAGGCCATACTTCGGCTCGTTGTCATCCACGGAGTGTCCGCCAGCCATGGCGGCTCCGGCCTCCATCACCTTGTCGTATCCACCTCGGAGAATCTCTTTCAAGAACACCATGTCGAGTTTTTTCGCAGGGAACATCACCAGATTCAATGCGGCCAGGGGCTTACCTCCCATGGCGTATATGTCGGAGAGCGAATTCGCAGCAGAAATCTGGCCAAACCAGTAGGGATCGTCAACAGGTGGTGTGATGAAGTCGACGGTACTGATAAGTGCGGTGTCTGCCGATACGCGATAGACTGCCGCGTCGTCACAGGTATCGAATCCAACCAACAGGTTTGGATCCTTCGAGGGTTGAAGGGTTGAAAGTATGTCCGACAGATCCGTCGGATTGATTTTGGCTGCTCACCCGCAGGTTCGGGCGAGGCTTGTCAGAGTTTTCTTTCTCCAAAAAAACATTCTCTTCTCCTCTACCGTGGCTTTCCGATCAAAGATCTATGAACCCAACTACCGTCTCAGCTGCGTACCACCACTTTCACTGCTGCGGTTTCTGGCGGGTGACTCCCGTGGAAGACTTGGACCCGTCTTGACCATCTATCAGATTACTCCTCGATAGTAGGCGAGTTGCCCCGTGTGTGGACGAAATCGTTCTATAAGATCCTGCTGGACCTGAGCCGGAAGGGGCTCAGAATACTGTCCGGCTTTGACGAGGGTTCGAACGTGGTGAGGGGTCGAACAACCCACAATCGCCACCGTGATGTCCTGAGACAGGGCATAATGCGTTAGCAGCTCAGGTGTAGTGTCCAGTTCAGGAAGAATGTAGTGCGAAGCACCGAGAACCTTCATCCCGATAATCGCAATTCCCTTTTCCCGTGCCGCAGGGAGGGTAAGATCGAGAAAACCCCCCAGGGCCCCTTCGACCGGATTGACCGGCATCATCACAGAATCTACGGGCCATTCTCGCACCGCGGTGGTTAAGACATATGGATCGTGATGTCCGGTCACGCCGATGAAACGGGTTTTGCCGATTGCCTTGGCCTCCAAAAAGGCCTCCAGCGCACCGCCTGGACCTCCAATGATCTGAAGCTCTTCTTCAGTTCTGACATCATGAATCTGCCACAGATCGAGAGACTCTAGGCCCATGGTGGATAGGGTTTGGCCGAGGTCCGCTACTGCTCCGTCCCGGTCCCGGCTGGCAGATTTGCTTGCTTGAAACACGCTGGCTCTGGTCTCTGGATGGCTTGGCCAGATTGAACCGTAGTACCCTTCACTTCCGGCATAGGCTCGAGCCGAATCAAAATACGTTATCCCCTGATTTATGGCCTCCCATATCACAGCCTGAGCGCCTTCTATTTGTCCAAAAGTCCGCAGTACCCCTTCACCTCCAAGTCCAACCCGCGTAACCGTCTGGCCGGTTTTCCCAAAGATCCTGGTGCTAACTAGAGGGGTTTTCATGTGGCTTTTCCTATGGATTAATCGGACGACCCGTCAACCTTTATGTGCTTCAGACCAAGCAGGAGAAGACTTCTATCATAGTCTATCTAAAACCGCCCCGGATTTCAGCCTCTTTTCACCACGATTGAGGCAGCCCGCTCGATTTAGGGAAAACCTCTGTCCAGCTATTTGATAGGTAGAAGATCATCGATCTTCAGTTCGAACAACCGTCCTCCTTCGGTGCTGATAAGAAGCACCTCCTCATCAAAAGAAATGGCCTCGGCCTGCCAGATCTGGAACGGGAAAAACCGTTTCCTGCCGAGGAGATAGTTCATTGACACCGTGGGCCGTTCGAAAAGCCAAATGGCACTATAAGTCAAAACGGCGAGAAGACGCCCGTCGGGTGAGGTGTCGGCCCCGGTGACGGGGGACTTGAAATCGAAAGACGCGATTCGAATGAGGGGTACCTTCTTTCCAGGTGGTTTCGTATCGACTCGGTAAAGCTCTGTATTCTTTCCTCGTCGGGTCTTAGTGAGGAGATAGATGCTCCCTTCTGCCCAGAAGAGGGCCTCGCTGTCAAGAGCGTCACCGGAATGCTCTGGAAAGTAGATCGAGATCTTTTCGGCGGGGGCCGTTTTTCGATCCCTGAAAGGATCAGGTTCTTTCACTCGATAGAGTGCCAGCGTCTTTCGTTCTGAGATGTTGTTTCCAATGTCGCCGATAATGAGATACCCCTTGTCATCCAGTGCAATATCTTCCCAGTCCACGTTTTCGGCACCGGTGACTTCGATGCCAGAATCGTTTCCAGTGGCAGTCTGAACCTTTGACCCGTCCCCTCTAATGGAGAAGATTTGAGCGGAGCCCCCGGAGTCGTTATGGGTCCAGAATATATTTGGCAACTGCCTGCTTTTGACAAGGCCTGACGATTCGACGATCGATGGGTTTTCTATCTTTCCCCGCTTCTCGAGCCTCGTGGAGGGTTTCACTGGCACGGCCGAATCCTCCATCATTGCAGGGCTGAGGCTGCAAAAATAAAGCAAGAATGACAAAAGGAGGATAGGGAAATGAATAGGCTTTGGCATACGATTCGATTATCTTGATTTCAGATTTCATAACCATACTAGCACATGTCTCTGAGGGGGAACAGGAGAAATCCCACGAGAGCAGGCGGACGTATCCCGTGAATGGGGAACACCGTCATGCCCCAGACCAATCAGCAATGACCGTATCTCTTGGAGTGTGAATCAGATGAAAAAGGTCGTCTCTGATCGAATACCCAACCACGGGCTCGGACTGTCAGCGCGACTTCATTGCCATCATGGGTTCTCTTGCGTCTTAGAAGTCAACACGTGTGTCCGGGGCCGATGAGTCAGGTCGCGATGGCGGCGTTCAGGGCTTGCAGGACATATTGAATAGGATTGATGATTGTTGTGCTGTCAGATCCGGCGAAGAGCAGACCGATGACAAAGTCCTCCTCATCCAGCACAGCCGAGCCCGAGTCTCCACCAGCGCTCATGGCTCCTGCCACGTACTGATCCTCAAAAGTGGCTGTCCCTGCGCTTCCGTAGCTGACCCTAACGGTCGCATCAATCTGAGAAATCTCACTCGTGGTGAATCCAGTAGTACGGCCGCTTTTCTTAATACGGGTCCCCAGGCCTGCCTCGCGGGATCCTTTGGGAACTCCGATTTCCAGGATGCGTCGCTCAACGAGATCGCTCGACAAAGGGTGGGCGATTGCCGCATCGACCCGGTTTGGCTCATCCACCTGCCGGTAGCTTGCCAACCTGTGACTAGACCCCACAACCCTAGCCAGACCGTTCAGTACAGTGGCAACCGTTTTAGCCAGTCCACATGTCGGAGAGGCAGTGCCAAAGTTTATCGGGACGAACTCCTCGAGGACGGCGATGCGATCGTTGTTGGTACCGCCATCGTGCGATCCGGGCTGGAGGATGGCGTCCCCGGCCTGGCCTTGGTTCGAATCGGCGAGAACGTGGTTGTTACTGAGGATAAAGACGTCACTTCCTCGAGTTACCAAACAGCCCAGGGTCCCGGCGGTGATGTTAAAATGCCCGATCGACACCCCGCCCGGTGCCGGACGCCATTTCTCTGTAGGTGACTGAAAGGCCCGAATTGTCCCGGTTTCAACGACGTCGGTCCGGGCCGTGCCCACCGTTTGTGGGACGAGATCGGGGACCTCGAGTTGGTCCGGCGGTAGCTTCTTAATTACTGAAACGACCACGCAGGGCTCGTCAGAAACCTTACCTCCAGTCATCTTGGTGCCCACGCCACACGCCACAACGTTCTTTTTGTTCAAGATTGAATGGCAATGGGTTTTCTTTTCCCGCCGTGCTTCTTCGAGACTCATTGGTTCACCTCCAGGGCCCCTCCTTGGATAATGCTGCAGGGGCTGGGTTTAACCGAGTGCTTTGATTACGCCCACGGCTTTCACGTCCGTCGGTATGCCATCGATATGAGGAGAGATGCGGTCCTTGGGTTTGAGCTTTTTGGCAGGGACCTTTTTTTCGACCATGACGATCAGACTCAGCTGATCGGTCCGATGACCGCCTATCTCTTTGAATCCGATTCCAATTCCGACGACATTCCGTTTCTTGAGCAACGCTCCCTCATGTTTGCTCTTGATCGTCTTGATCTCAGCCAGAGTCGGTGACAAGTCATTCATGATCAGAGGTGATGGCAGATGCTTGGATTGGCAGAACTATGTGAGTTTTGTGAAATAGGTGTGATGGTTGCATCCAGCAGACTGAACCCTCCCACAAAATATTGTGCACTGTCAACCGAGTTTAGTATTGGATCTCTTCTCTCCGCGGACTGCACAGGTGGGGACGGGCTGTTACACGACCCCTTCGGACAAGGTGAGTGAAGCCTTTGCAAGGATATTTCGCCGGAAAGTGGAAAGGGAAGCTCTGAACCGAAAGTCGTTGCTCGTGGTCCGTTGTCCGTGGTTCGTTGCAAGAAGATTAGGAGTTACGCATCCACAGCTATTCAGGTAACGGGTCCGGGGAATTTCATTTTCAATCGAATGACGTAAATTGATAGTAACAACTGACNNCCGCTTTCGCCAGACAAAAACCGAGAAAGGTGATTGCGAAACAGCCTGGGCAGGTCCAACCCCTTGTCTCCGAATCAGTTGAGTCATGGGATCTTTGAGGGGGGCGGGATAGATATCTGACAGCTCCCGGATGTTCAGGGACACGGTTCTCAGGGGGCGTCATTGCGAGGAACGAGGGCCCTTTCCTTGCTTTTGCACCTCAAAGATGTTTAAATCCTCACCGATGAACCAGATTCGAAACGAGTTTTCCTGGTCGAAAACCAGAGATGACGTCTTCCAGACCTGTCCGAGGCAGTACTTCTTCAACTATTACGGCCATTGGGGCGGATGGGAAAAGAACGCACCCGAAAGGACAAGGCAGATCTACATCCTCAAGAATCTCAAAAACCGGTACATGTGGGCAGGAGAAAAGGTACATGAATGCATCAAGCATACGTTGCGCCATCTCCAACGGGGAATCCCGCTCCTCGATGTGGACCGGATCGTTTCCATTACGCTCAACCAGATGAGGGAGGAGTTCAGGTCTTCGAGGGACAAGCGGTATCTCACCCATCCAAAGACCTGCGCGCTGTTCGAGCACGAGTACACTGTCGAACTTGAGGATGGTGAGTGGAAAACTGTGGCAGATAACGTGGAGCAATGCCTCAGAAACTTCTACGGCTCAGACATATTCTCGATGTTGAAAAAGCTTCCTCGAGAGCTGTGGTTGGAGGTAGAGGACTTCTCGTCCTTCTATTTGGACGGGAAGAGAATCTGGGCGGTCATAGATTGCAGTTTCAAGACTGATGACGGAGCGACGATTATCGACTGGAAGACAGGGCGAGGGCCCGAGACGGATATCTCTCTTCAGCTTGCCTGCTATGGGATGTATGCTGTCGAAAAGTGGGGGTTTAAACCAGGAAAGGTCAAGTTGGTTGAGTACAATCTCCTCGCTGACCAGACGGCAGAGTTTTCTATTAATGCAGGTGAGATTGAGAATGCCAAGGCATATATCAGGGGGAGCATTGCCGACATGCAGTCTCTGCTGGTCGACGTGGAGAACAACGTGCCGAAAGCTGAGAGATTCTTTGAAAAGGTCAAAGATGAAAGGACTCGCGGCCGGTGTAACTTTAAGAAGGTTTGCGATTGAGAACTTAGATTCTTCAACTCCCCCACGTGGATGGAATTAATCGAGGACGCCATGGCACGAGTCGCGGTGATAACGGGAGGTTCCACACCCGAGCGCCAGGTCGCCCTGGCTGGTGCAGCTCAGGTCGTTGAGGCACTGCGAAAACGGGGATACACCGTCACGGTGGTGGACACCTGTACAGGAGCCTTATCAGAAGGGGCGGAGCGTCGCTTACTCGTATCTTCGGTCGGAGCAACTCCTCCAACCTCTGAGGAACTTCAGGCACTAGGAGCTCGGGAACGGCTCACAGGATTGATCGAGATCGATGCGGTTCAAAGCAGTGACATTCTGTTTCTTGTCCTTCATGGTCGCCAGGGAGAAGGCGGCGAACTGCAAGCATTGCTGGAATTGGCTGGTTTGGAGTTCGTCGGGAGTGGGTCACTGGGAAGTGCCCTGGCGATGGACAAGGATGTGTCGAAACGGCTGTTTCGTGACGCCCAGATTCCGACGGCCGAGTGGGTGACGTGGCCTGCCGATGAGACGCAGATCTCGTCGCTGGGTTACCCCCTGGTGGTCAAACCGTCAAAGGTGGGTTCAACCGTGGGGCTGACCGTTATCGAGTCCTTTTCGCACGTGGAGGCGGCCGTCCGTGAGTCACTGCAATTCGACGACGAAGTGATCCTGGAACGATTCACTGACGGGCGAGAATATACCGTGGGGATATTGGGCGATGAGCCGCTTGCTGTAGGCGAGATAATTCCACAGCACGCTGTCTTTGATTACGAATGCAAGTACACGCCGGGGATGGCACAGGAGGTGTTTCCTGCCAAAATTAGTCCGGCACTTGCCAGCGAACTCCAGTCACTGGCCCTTCGGGTTCACCGGGTGCTCAAATTACGGGATTTTTCCCGTGTGGACTTCAAAGCGAATAAGAGCGACGTCCCTTACTGCCTGGAAGCGAATACCCTGCCCGGACTGACAGCGACGAGCTTGTTGCCCCAGTCAGCAGCGGCCGTCGGTATCGATTTCGAAGAGCTTTGTCACCGAATCTGCAGGTTTGCCCTAGATCGGAAATCCGGACCCTAGCGCGATGCGCTTCCAAAAACCTCTTTAAGAAGATCAGTCACCCGTGCTGTCGGGTTTTGACGAATCTTCTTCTCCTCCTCGGCCACCATGAAAAAGAGGCCGTCTAACCCTTTGTTCGTCACGTAATCATCCAGATCGAAGGTGAACTTTTCCCCGAAGGGGATGGTGCGGGCTTTTTCGTCAATTTCCTGGTATGAACGGGTCACACCGACTTCGGACATTGCCGTGTCAACGATTGGCCTGAAAAGCTCGTAGAGTCGACCGCGTGTCTTGTCCTCGAAATACAGTGTGGCCTCATTCTCCCGCCCATCGAGAATCTTCCGTGCATCGGAAATAGTCATCTGTTTGATCGAGTCTATGAACAAGGATTTGGCCTCAGGAGCCGCCCGTTCCGCTGCCCGATTCATGCTTAGCTCGAAAGCGTCCACCTTTGGACCATATCCAACAGTCCGAAGGAACTTTTCAACCTTTTGGACATTCTCAGGCAGGGGGATGGCAATATCAGGATTCTTGAAATACCCATCCACCTGGGACACGTTTGTGACGGCGTTGCCCGTGCCTATACTGAGGGCCTCTCTGAGTCCGTCAATGATTTTGCTTTCAGAAAGTTCTTCTCCTTTAATCGTCTTCTGGATACCCTCAATTTCGCCCCCTTTGATGGTCTCCCCAATACCCTTAAGGATGTCCGAAATTTGACCATACGACCCTCCAGGCTGGAGGGTCATTAGGCCTGTCAGGAGAAAAACCGCGATAAGTCCCTTTGATCTCATGACATTAAGCCCCCCCTTCAAAGATTTCTTTTTTCATTGCCTTTTTTTTTGGCTCCAGTTCACTTCCTGTCAGAAAGTCCCACACCTCAGGAGACCAGAGGTCAAAAGGCCTCTCCTTTTATTCAAAACCAGAGCGGGACGAGACGTCAAGTGAAGATTTAGTTTTTCTCTAGACTCGCTCCGGTTTTTGATCGGCCCACCATTTGACTTTTTCTGAAAACTCACCTAAATATCTCTGTGTTCGATGGGGAGTCGAGAGAAAACCGAAAACAGTCCTTGTTAGGAGGCAGTTTGCTCGCTCAGAGAGCCTCAGTGTAATCTCTTGTCCGACTGGCTCCTGACAGAAGAAGGGCAGAACGAGGAGAATGACACCCATTCGAGGAGGCTCATGTGGCGAAGACCGGCAGAACAACAGATCAACTCCTCCAGGTACTGAAGGTGCTCCGTAGACGGGTCGCTGAATTGGAAAGGGCGAAAACCGAGGACGAGCGAGTGAATGAGGCACTGCGAGAAAGCGAAGCGAAATATCGGGAGCTTTTCGCCGCAGAATCTGATGGGATCATGATCCTTGACGTGGATTCAAACCAATTTACGGATGTCAATGATGCTGCCTTGCGTCTCTATGGTTACACCAGAGATGAGTTCTCGAAAATAAAGCCAACGGATCTCTCTGCAGAGCCGGAGAAATCAAGGGCCGCTATCGAGGGTGCAATTGCAGGGAAAATCGACAGGGTTCCGCTTCGGTACCATAAGAAGAAGGATGGAACCGTATTTCTTGTGGAGATATCTTTTAAAGTCTTTGCCTTAAAGAATCGGAAGATGATCTGCGCGTTGATGAGAGATATAACCGAGCGCGAGCGAAGAGAGCAGGCCTTAAGGGAATCTGAGGAGAAATTCAGAAATCTTGCAGAACAATCACCCAACATGATCTTTATTAACCAGAAGGGTCGGGTGGTTTACGCCAATGAGAAATGCGAAGAGATGATGGGGTACAGGAGGGATGAATTCTGTTCACCCGATTTTGACTTTCTCAGTTTGATAGCGCCAGAATCCATCGAACTGATAAAGTCGAATCTAGCAAAGCACCAAAGAGGTGAGGAGGTCGAGCCATATGAGTATTCCCTCATCACCAAAAATGGCAATAGAATTGAGGTAATTATTAATACAAAGCTGATCAACTGCGAGGGGGAGCTCTCTATCCTGGTGATCGTAACTGATATCACCGAAAACAAACGATTGGAAGCCCAGCTTCTGTGGTCTCAGAAGATGGAAACCGTTGGTAGGCTTGCGGGAGGGGTCGCTCACGACTTCAACAACATGCTCACCACAATCAGAGGCTGTGCCGAGATAGGGATGGCGAAACTCGATGACACCCACCCCCTTCACAATGATCTTCATGAAATTATTCGAGCCGCAGACCGGGCTGCTTCACTCACCCGTCGACTGCTGGCCTTTTCCCGTCGCCAGATGACAGAGCCGAAGGTAATCGATCTGAATCACGTTCTCTTGGATATGGATCCGATGTTGCGCCGTCTAATCGGCGAGGACATTGAACTTGTCACTCTCCCTGGAGAGGACTTGGGGAGAACCGAAATAGACCCGGGCCAGATCCAACAGGTCATTGTTAATCTTTCTGTAAATGCTCGGGATGCGATGCCCGACGGAGGAAAACTCACAATCGAGACCGGGAACGTCACCTTTGATCGTGAGTATGCGAAGCGGCACGTCGGAGCCACTCCGGGTGACTATGTGATGTTGGCCGTCGCTGACACGGGCATCGGTATGACCGAGGAGGTTCAGGCACACCTTTTCGAGCCGTTTTTTACCACAAAAGAGACGGGCAGGGGAACGGGCCTTGGCCTTGCGACCTGTTACGGAATCGTGAAACAGGTCGGCGGGAACATTTGGGTCGACAGTAAGCCCAACGTTGGGACAAGGTTTAAGATCTATCTCCCCCGGGTTGACGGGGAGCCCGAGGGTCCGCCCGAGCGACAGGCAGAGGGATCGGGTGAGCTTCCACGAGGGACCGAGACCATCCTACTTGTCGAGGACGAGTCGTCGGTTCGGCGGGTGACTGCCAGAACATTGCGTGAACTGGGATACTCGGTGCTCGAAACTGAAAACGGTGAAGAGGCCCTGCGGATTGCCCGGGAGTATGGCAAGAAGCTGATTCATCTCATGCTCACCGATATCGTCATGCCCCAAATGGGAGGCAAAGAATTGGCCGACCGCATGAAAACCAAACGCCCAGGCATCAAGGTACTTTTTTTCTCTGGATACGCGGGCGAGGGTGTTGCCGACAGCACGGGGTTATTCAGCGGTATGAATCTTCTTCATAAGCCTTTCTCATCTGCCACACTGGCTTACAAAGTGCGGGATATTCTGGATAGGTAACCGCTGTCCTGAGCAAAAAACCGATTTGCATAAAGGTTCTCGTCTTCGACAGGGGTGTTGGGCTGTCATGGAACCTGGGAATCTGTATCCGACCGCACTCTACCCTTATGATCTCAATACCACTTATTGACATCCTGTTGGGTCATCTTCTCCCTATCAGGTTCAGAACGTTCATGAGGAGAGGATTCAGGAAGGGTCATGAGGATTGTCAAGACGAATCTAAGGTTTTCTTGACCTCTTCTGGGTTTCTCTTTCATAGCCGTGGTTTTACCTATCAAGGGCTCAATCGATGATTCTCGAGCCTTTGACACGTGTACAGAATTGGCCGCCCCGGCTGGGTAAAGGGCGATGAGTATAGAAATCATTCTTGGGGTTCTCATCATTCTCGGAGTCTCCCTTGTGGGTGCACGGAAGTCTTTCGTGCGGATGCGATTTCCCATCGTGACCGAGTATTTTTTCCTCACCGGAACAGAATTCATTCTTGTCGGCCTTTGTCTGGGCAGTAACTTTTTGAATCTCCTTGACGAAAGGACAATTTCGAGTCTCGCCCCGATCCTCAGTCTGGTTCTCGGATGGGTTGGTTTCCTATTTGGTATGCAGGTAGAGTTTCGAAAACTCCGCAGGTTTCCCCGATCCTTTTGGAAGGCCACCGTTTTTCAATCCCTCATGACCATGATCCTTGTGTTTATTGGCTTCTATGGATTCCTTCGCCGATTATTCCCGGGCGATCTCGCCAATGTTTTGGCAGCTTCTGTTGTCCTTTCTGTAACGGCCGGCACAACGGCGCAATCAGTTCTGGCATTGGTGACCGAGCAGGTCAAAGTAAGGAGGACGGAGCTCGTCAACCTCATCCGGTACATATCGAGTCTGGACGGCCTCGTTGGCCTGACCATTTTTGGGCTCCTCTTCTGCTATGTCCGGCCGGGCCTCCCAGCACAGATGGGTTCCCCCGCTTTCTGGCTCTTATTTGCGATTAATTTGGGACTCGGCCTGATCATGGGATTCCTCTTCAACTCATTGATGGTTCAAAGACTGTCCAATGAAGCGCTCCTTCTTGTTGTGATCGGCATGGTGACCTTCAGTGGAGGAATCGCGGCCTATCTTCACCTCTCCCCGCTCTTTGTGACGATGATCATGGGAGTTGTCGTCGTGAACGTATCTGGTGCCAAAGAGCGAGTATTCGAGACCCTCACGGTTGCAGAAAGACCGGTGTATCTTATCCTCCTTGTTCTGGCGGGGGCGATGTGGCGGGTAGGAGAACCTGCACTCTTCCTTATGGCTGGTGCCTATTGGTCTGTTCGCTTAATTGGCAAATTGGCGGGGGGTTATCTCGCGATTCATAGGCTAGCTCGCATTCCGTCTCCTCGGGCCGTCGGTCTCACACTCATCTCACAGGGGGGAATTGCCATTGCCATGGTCCTCAATTTTCAATTAGCCTACCATTCAGAAGTGACAGATACGGTCATTTCGATAATTCTTGTTGCCATCATTGTGAATGAACTGATCAGTCCATATCTGGCGAAAAGGGTTTTCGCCCATTATGAGGAAAAATGACACGGGGATTTACGTTTATTGCCATTGTGACCCTCATGGCACTCATTCATTTCCTGGATGCTGACGGATTCCTCGCCGGAGAAAGCGAGGTCACGATTGCCTTTGGGTTTCTTCTTCTGGTCGCCTACCTGATGGGGGAGATTTTCTCCGTCCTTTCCCTTCCCAAAATAAGCGGCTACATCTTCACCGGCGTCCTTTTCGGTCCACACGCGCTCGGTTTCGTCGAAATTGAGATGGTGCAGCGCCTGAAAATCATCGATGACCTCGCCCTCACGTTTATCGCGCTGGCAGCTGGGGGAGAATTACGGGTAGAAGACCTGAAGGGCAGGCTTCGAAGTATTCTCTACACGATTTTTTCGCTTACCGTGGTTGTGTGGATAAGCGTCAGTGTCTTCGTGCTTTTGGTACGGGAGTGGATTCCTTTTTTTCAGGGAATGAGTTTTTCGGTCATCCTCTCGGCGGCTCTGCTTTTCGGTGTCATATCGGTGGCGAGATCACCCTCCTCTGCCATTGCCATTATCAAGGAATGCCGGGCGAGAGGCCCATTTACCGAAGGCGTTCTCGGCGTCACCGTGGCTATGGATGTTTTGATCATCATCCTTTTCGCTGGGGCCTTGTCCATTGCCACGATTTCTGCCCAACCGGGACAGGCCTTCGATGTGGGATCACTTGTCGTCTTATCTGTCGAGATCTCTCTATCACTTGCCATTGGCTACCTGGTCGGTTCACTCATCGCCTTGTATATCAGACATATTCACGTTTATCTGACGATCTTTGTTCTGGCTATAACGTTTTCGATCGCAAGATTCTCTCCCCTTCTTGGCCTGACCATGGAACGGTCATTTCATGCGGCCATTCATCTTGAGCCGCTTCTCATTTGTTTGGCAGCGGGATTTGTCATACAAAACCGTTCTCCCCAGGGTGAAGGCCTCATGAACGCGATTGACCGGTCATCTCTTCCTGTTTACGTCATTTTCTTTGCCCTCACCGGCGCGGCCCTCGATCTGGAAGCGTTAAAGCAGACCTGGCATCTCGCCCTTATGCTCGCCGGTGTCAGGTTGATTGCGATCTGGTTTGGCGCGTTTTGGGGAGGGCGACTCAGTGGTGATCCTCCGGTCTTTTATCGGAACAGCTGGCTCGCCTTTATCACTCAGGCAGGGGTTTCTCTGGGCCTCACCGCAATTGTCGCCAAGCGCTTCCCAGAATGGGGTGCCTCTTTTGCTACCATCGTCGTTGCCGTTATTGCGATCAATCAGCTCCTGGGCCCCATCGCTTTTAGATCTGCCCTAATCCGGGTTGGAGAAGCACGGCTTGATAAATAGAAGGGGTCATTACTTTGAGGGACCAAGGTGGGAGAAGTAGTCGAGAGGGGCCGTAAAGAGGATACCAATGGTAGGTTCTTGAAACTGAAGACAGGTTTCTTCAATCAGGGCAATTGCCTCCTTCAGAATCTCCTCCTCTCGGATGACCGAAAAGACCGTTTTATTATGAGCCCGGCCACCTGTTGTCATCGATCGGAACCCGGCAAATATGGGGATATCCTGGCTGATCACCTGCAGCATACCCATGGTGTCTATAACCGTTGCGCCGGATACACCGATATCGAGAAGGCCCGTCAGGATCTCATCGAGAAGTTCTTCCTTGTTAAGCACAAAAACCAATAAATGCATCGACCGTCCTCAATGATGGGGAATCTGCCCTTCAACCTCTTTTACGATATTTAGAACCTCTCCCGAATGGGTAGCCGATTCAAGCCTCTCGAGGAGTGCTGTTTTATTAACCATTCTGGAGATCCCTGCAAGCGCCTTGAGGTTGAGATCGGTTCTCTGGTCATTCACGACGATCATAAAAATCACTTTCACAGGCTTTTGATCAAGGGACTGAAAGTCGAGTTCTTTGCTCAGAATGGCTACCGCGACTGCGATATCTTGCATTTCTCCTGAAGCGGCATGAGCCACGGCGAGACCCTTTCCAATCCCTGTGGACATCAGTTTCTCTCTTGCGATGACACTGTCATACAACTTCTTTTCGTCCTGAATGAGGCCGGCCTCCTTGAAGGCCTGGGTCAAACGGAGGAGAGCATCAGCCTTGCTTTTGGCTTCGAGCCCGGTGATGATCAGCTCTTTCCTAATGTGTTGGAATAGCCTCATGGTTCTATTTGCTGAATGCCTCGAGGAATTGAATGAAAAAGGCAACAGAGAGGACGGGTTCCAGGCAGATTTCGCGACTCCTTCACATTCGATAGGGATTAGCGAATTTCTAGCCACGCCAACCTTAGCAAATTGCATGACCTTTGACAAGAGCCTGCCCGTTGTCTTTCATGAGAGTTGTGAAGTTTCAATGAATTGTTTCCCTGTGGTTTGGGCTTTGTCCAAAACTCGGAGAGAGCGGACCCTCTTATCCCTTTACTCCCACTCCTGTCGCTCAGAGACAAGAGAATCCCCTCGGGTCAAGACAGTGCTCACAGATGGACTGGTTAACGGCCTGTTACCCGACCCCTTTGGGCAAGGTGAGTGAAGCCTTTGGAAGGTAATTTTGCCAGAAAGTGGAAAGGGAGACTCTGAACCAGAAGTCGGCGTTCGTGGTCCGTTGTCCGTCGCTCGTTGTATAAAGACTAAAATTTGC
>JABAOF010010508.1_pt2 | contig 20603 bp, 17 predicted proteins | sample 7062171 | NCBI WGS metagenome assembly JABAOF01 (sample SAMN14538628, study PRJNA623070) | marine sediment metagenome | biome: marine biome [ENVO:00000428]; feature: marine pelagic biome [ENVO:01000023]; material: deep marine sediment [ENVO:00002113] | place: India: Gulf of Khambhat ...
TCGCAGAAGGAAATGAGCCCATATCACTTTTGGAATCGATATCCATATGATGATAAGACAGGATATGAATAATGCCAAAAACGAATTTTACAGCACCTTTCTCATGAGATAACCAGCCTCACCATCTTCATAGTAATTTGGTAGGAGTGAAATGATATTGAAACCTTTTGTATCGTAGAATCTTACCGCCTTTTCATTGCTGATCCTTACCTCTAAGTTCACTGCCTTGAGGTTCAGTCTAACACATCTGGATATGAACTCGTTGAGTAGCATGGTTCCAATGCTTCTGTTACGATATACTGGCCGAACGGCCATGAGCAGTATCCTCGCCTCTTTTGGTGCCGAGATCATCGCGACCAGAACACCTATCAAGCCTTTTTCATCCTCTGCAATTAAGAAACCGCCTCTCCATTTCTCTAAAAGGGAAAGATAAAAGTCTGGATTGTAATTCCTATTGAAGGTATCAGCTATCAAAGCTGTAACCTCTGAAACGTCTTTTGGGCTAAAATTCCTAATCAACAGCATACCCTCCATATTACCGTTACAAATAATATACATAACGGTTGTGGAAAAATTTCATGTGTATTTGGAAAAAAGGTTCGGAAAGAAGATTTTACCGTTATATGATGATCCAATAATACGAATTTCTATGGGATTGGAGGTTAGAGGGGAGATGGAGAAAAGGGAGGTGTAGAAGGTGGAGGAGGGGGAGGCAGGCGGGTTATTCAGAATTATTTTAAGGTTTCAAGCTGCGAGATTATGTTCCATATGAGTGTCCTGCCATGTAGAGGGATATTTGGATCATTGGCAAGCTCATCTAAAATGAACACCGCGCTGGCCGTTCTTAAATCTAGAGCTTCATTGTAATTCAACAAAATTTCCTTTGCCTGTGTCGCGCCCCTCCTTATATTCCTTGGTACAGAGGTGTCTTCGGCAAGCTGATCCAAGACTTCAATGACCTGATCCATTCTTGCCTTGGTATCTGCCATGAGATCACATCTCCAAAGAATCGCATTAAAGACCCGTAACGCAATTCGTGACTTAAATCTTTTGAATGGTTTTTGCCTTGGTTACTTGGACTTTTGAAGGTCTTTTAAAAGGATGAAAAATTAAAAATTACGAAATTCCCCGAGTTTTTCGGTTAAAAAGGGAAAATCGACTGATTTTGATGCTTAAGTTCTCTAAACCTGCTTTTTTGCGCCCCGCTCCTTGTATGTGGTCACAACCATCAGTGTTTTCGTATCTTTAACACCGCTCAAAGACCTTACAGAATTCAAAATGAATTCGTTGCAGCTGTCATAATTCTTAAAATGTGCCTTTGCGATGATATCAATATCACCAGTTACCAAAAATACATCCTCTACATCCTCGTGTTTCGAAATTTCAGTGGCGAGAGATTCTACATTCTTCGTGTCGACTTTCAGTGTAATTAAGGCTGTTACACCTTCATCACCATAGTAGTGGGCTAGTATCTTATCCTTTTCCATTTTTTGTTCCTCTTCTGCCATGATGATTCCTCTGAGTTTGGGATAATAAAGTTAGTTGCATAATAATTTTTTGCTGGTATATTGACAACCATGTAACAGTTCAATGCAAAAATCATTTCTTCTTCGCTTTGCTCTTCTCGAATACGAACTTAGACCACTCATGGATCCTTCTCGCCTTTTTGAATACATGCTCTTCAACATCCACGAGCTCCTTGGAGCCGTGTTTCAACTCCCATCTGGATTTTATTAGATACTTGGCAAAATAGGCTATTTGATGCTCAATTTCCGCTTTATCTTCCTTTCCAACCAAAGGCTCGGTGAGCATGAGCTCATGGATCGCGATCTCGCATGTTTTTTCGAGGGTCTTGAGATAACGCTCGATTTTATCTTTGGAGAGTGGTTTTGCAGGTTTGACAGGTTTAGGGGGCTTGATATAACGATATTTACCCCTTGAAACCCGCTCTATCCTCTCCTCTCTCAGTAACTTTGACAGTACACTCCTCACCTTATTGATATTCATCTTACAGCTTTTCTGCAGAACTTTTGGTGTGAAAATCTTATCCTTATTCTTCTCAAATTTAGCCATTATTTTCTCTTCTTCTTTCGTGTTATCACCCTCTATGACCACTCGTCCAATTTCTTCTGTGCTTCGCCAATCCTTTTAATTTCCACCTTTTCCAAGGCACCTTTTACCCTGCCCTCAGAAAAATCGTAATTATCTACCAACAATTTCACTATGGCATCATTATCGATTTTATGGAGCGATATTTCATATTCATCTGTAACATCTGGGTTAAGAAATATATTTCTAACCTCTTCAAAATTTTCGATATCAAAACCCTTCTCCTCCATCACCTTTTCTAGGTTTTCATGCTTCCTTATCAGTTTGAGTGCCTTTTTTGGGCCAATGCCCTTAATTCCCTCATTGAAGTCCGTACCAACCAGTATCGCCAGGTCGATTAGTTGCTCCCTGGATATCTCAAGTGAAGTCAAAGCTTCATTTAGATTGACCTCCTCAGGCTCGACATTCACGTATTCTCTTCTTTTTGGTAACTTTCTCTTACCTGTTATTGTGAGATTTCTTATCAGCTTGGGAGCACCAAATAGCAGGGAGTCAAAATCCTGTGATGCGGCAGCCCAAACATGCCCTTTGCTCGCCATATAACTCGCCTGTGCCTCGCCATCACTAGGGGATTGGATACAAGGCACACCCAAATATCGTAACAATTCTTTGGAGGTGTCCACCATCTCCGATGTGAGCACAGACGTCTGTTGTGCCTTAGTTCTTGCCCTTTCCAAGTCACCCTCCTCCAGAGCGATTTTCCATTCCTCTCTGGCCTTTTCTCTTGTATACCTTCTGTCTTCTATGGTACCGCTCTTCAGCTCATGAGGCTTTCCATCGAAGACGAAAACTGGCTTTACACCTGTTTCTAGAAGGTTCGTGGTTCTGTAGAGTAAACCTGCCAAATGGGATGTTGTTCGCCCCTCTGAATCCTTCAAAGGAGTGCCATCAGGCTGCCTGATTATTGAAAGGAACTGATAAATAGTGTTGTACGCATCGATGGCCACCCATTTGCCTTTGAAGTGGGACAAACTCCTTTTGGTCTTTGGCACGATGTCAGATATATTGATACCCATCTTAGCACAATCCCACATTGTTTTGGGGTATTAGAAATCTTTGGTCTGACAGAAAATCTTTCCCGAGATAAATGGTAGGATGGTATAATCAAGGTAATAACCCAACAAGGTTTTTATAATCAAAGTTACATATTTGCATTTTGGATGGAGGTTAATAGTTAACCACCAACCATAAATTAAATATCATATATATTGTAAACGTTTGGGTAGTGCAATCATGGTAAGAAAAATCGCTTCGATCAAGCGCCTCAGACTGTTCGGGGATTTTCTGATGCTCGGTGCATTTCTCATGTTGCTGTGGCTATTTCTTACCGCTTATCTATCCAACAACTTTTCCATAACCGTACATATCAACAATTACGGCGAGGCGCATGTGGAGATGATTATCCTGGTTTTCTTTCTCTTGCCTCTTTTCCTGTTCACAACCGCACTCTCCTTCTTAGACTGGAGACAGACTTGGAAGGCCAAAAAGATGATACTGTCCCAAAAATATCTTTCAATGAATGCTCCTATTTCCCCTCAAGATTTTCCAGAAGATATACTCATATGCCCAAGATGCTATGATAGGTTTGATGCCAGAAATAATTATTTCAGTGGAAGTGTCACATGCCCTTCTTGCGGATTTATAGGAAATTATGTACCAATTAGAGCAGACCAAGAACCTGAGAGAAATAACGAGCTAACCGTGAAGATTATCAAGGACATAAGACGATGATAGGGAGATTCAATGCGCATTGTTGTACAAACGCTTATCGGTGAAGATTTTCCAACAATCCTCAACGTTGATCCAAACTGCCAAATTTGGAAACTCAAGGAGATGGTATGCAATTACAAACATCTCCCACATAATGAACTTTGCTTGATTTTTCGAGGCGAAATCATAGAGGAAGATAAACTCCTTTATGATTTAGGTATCCTTGATTGTGAAGCTTTGGCCCTGATACCAATGGAAATAAATGCCGCAATTGAGGATGACGAGCTGATAAGAGAGTTTCGGTACATAAGAACACAGTTTCCACTCGTCAAAATGGTGGACTTGATGACTTATACAGGTAGGTTGAGGTGTGAAAGAGGGCATGTTAAGGAACTGGCTGATAAAGGCATATGGCCTTTTACAGAATATGTGAAATGGCATGAATTTAAGATGGTGCTTTCCTATCTACATCCTTACAAACCTCCAACTGTAACCTGGCTTACAGATATCAATCACCCCAATATAGTTCCACATAAAAAGGGGAAGGTGTGTGTTAGTATATTGGGAAAGAAATGGCTGCCTAACACAAAATTAGCTGCCGTCATAAACGCTCTCCATTTCCTTCTGGCAGATCCAAATCCATACAGTGCATATCCAACGAAAAAATGTAGGGAGGTAGCAAAGATATGCAGGATGTATGGATTTCCATTGAAGCGTAAAAAAAGTACCAATTGAGGTACACAACCTGCATCCAAGGAGGAAAAAAGTATTTAATGGGTTAGGGCATAAGAGAGAGTTGTGTTCACAAAGATGTGTTCAAATGTTCTATGTCAGCATCTCTGGAGAGGTTCTTGACAGGATAATGGATGAGGCGAGGGCCATAGATAAAGAGATCATTGGTATACTTGTCGGGAACGTGGAAAATCATACGATAGTGATCGAGGACGCTCTCTCGGGTGAGCAGGAATCAGATGTTATGAGGGCCTCGTTACCTCCAAAAACTATCGCAGAGATAGCTGATAGAATCCTTTCGGGGGAGGTAGATGGAAGAATCATGGGTTGGTATCACTCCCATCCTGGTTATGGTCTGTTCATGTCACCCACTGATATCAATACACAAAAGAACTTTCAGCAGTTCTGTTCAAAGATCACGGCCCTGATAGTCGAGCCTGTTTCAGGGGAATACGGTTTTTTTACGTTGCAGGATTCTGAAGATGTGATTCACCTTGAAAAAGAGCAGGTACACGTTTATAGCCAGGGTGAAGAGAGGATTCCAAAGGAGTTTTCATCCCCTCCGGAAATACCAAAGCCTGTGGGTATATTAAACAAAAAACTTGCCCTCCCTTCTAAGCCCATACCTCTTGCAAAAGAATCAAACACAAGATTCAAAGCATTTGGAGTTGCAGTGGTGTTGATATTATTAATTATTGGTACAATGCTTATACTTGATAACATTAGGGAAAATTCAAAGCACTCAGGTGTAGACAACATCTTGCTGTTTGGGGATGTCCGTGAAAACCAACAGGATATCCCGATTTTTAGGGACCAAATGGAGATTAGGACCAATGTTACGATTGATGAGGGAAGAATTACCCAGGAGGGATTGAGGTTCTATTTGAGCTCAATTGATCAAAATTGGGATTTTTTAGGTAACGTTTCAATCCATTACAATAAAACTTTTACCTTGGTTTTCGACACAAAGATGTATAATGAAGGGCTTCATCAAATCAAGGTGAACTTCACTGATACCTTGGATAACACTTGGGAAGAGGTTTCAGAATTCTTCATAATAGACAACATCCCTGATTTTCCAGAGCCTAGATTCTTGGATCCTCGTGATGGTGATACTATCGGGGGAGAGGTTATTCTTTATGCGGAAGTAATGGATGAAGAGGATAACGTTCATAGTGTGACCTTTTACTACCTGACCGAAGGCGGAAATTGGAGTTTAATAAACGAAACTAAGTTCGACAAATTCGTTTACATCACGATCTTTGACACAAACAAATTGTTAAACGGCACCTATCAAATCAAAGTTAAGGCCGAGGATAGGAATCTATATATTGGCGAGCAGATAATCACGGTAAATGTATTGAATGGTGGATAAAATATCGGAAAATACCAAGAATTAAGGAGATGAGCGATATGAAAGTGGTGGTACAGGCACCCATAGGCGATGAGGCAGGGCTTGCTGAGGTCGATGTCCAACCAAATCATACCATTAGAAGGGTGAAGAGGGAAGTTTGTAAGGCTTTTGGAATAGATGGATCCACTGTGGCACTTATGTACGGAGGAGAGGTTCTTAACGAGAATAGCACCGTAGAAGAGCTCGGCATCACAGAGAACTCCCAGTTGGCAATCATGCCTCTCGATATTGTTGGCGGGAAATCTTATCGATGAGAGGAAATGTCCTCCTCTCAGATGGGAGGCAAATATCTCCAACCCTGAGACCTTGATTCGGACAACACTCTTCAACCTAAATGCAACTTTGTTTAAGGATGTTCAAGGCCCCTTGGTTCGCAAAAAGAGCGATTGTGTAGATCTATCAACAAAACCTCAGGTGTAACATATCAAGGTGAACATAAATGTCTGATGATAAAAAAATTCGAAAGTCCATAAGGGCCGTGATGCCCTCCGTTGTATCTTTCCAAGTGGATTATGAGGATGAAAGCGACCTAAAAACCAAGATATGCAAAAAACTCGACATCGAGCCAGAATTCACCAACCTGATATTTGTCGAAAGGGAAGAGGATCTGACACCCATAGAGAATGAAGAACCCAGAAATTATAACGAACAGGAAGATGAAAGTAAACCCACCAATGAGGTCATCATCGACTACCTTTGGGCAAGGCAGATGATCGCACTCAAAGACTCACAGAAGAAGCTGAGAAAGGCCAGCGCTCTAGTTGTTGGAGCCGGCGCTTTAGGGAACGAGATAGTTAAAAACCTTGTAAAGCTGGGTTTCGGAGAGATAAAAATCGTGGACTATGACGTTGTTGAATTCTCAAATGTGAGCAGAGGTTCCTTTGAGAAAGAGGATGTGGGAAGGAACAAAGCTGAGGTCCTAGCGGAAAAAACCCAAAAAAGAAGCCCCTTTGCGAAGATAAGTTTCATTCCTGCATGGGTCGAAGAATGTGATGCAGATTTATTACGATCTAACGTGATTATAAGTGCTTTGGATAATATGGTTGCCAGGATTTGGTTAGCCTCGTTCTGCGTAAAGCATGCCATTCCTTTGGTAGACGGTGGTATAAGAGAGTTTCAGGGGAGGATTCAGACCTATCTGCCTGAATCGCCATGTTTAGCATGTGGTATTCCGTTGGAAAAGTATACCGAGATTATGGAGCTGAAAAATCCTTGTGAGGACTATGAAAATGATGCTGTGGCCTCTTTTTCCACGGTTGCGTCCATTGTGGCTGGCGTGCAGGCTAACGAGGCCATGAAAATCATATCCGGTTTGCCCACTTTAAAGGGTGTTCTGTTGATGGATTTCTTGAAAAATAATTATTTTGTTATGCCCCTTGAGAGGAATAGAACCTGCTTTGTCTGCGGAAAAGATGCGGTGAAAGAGGTCTCAGTCAAAAAATCGGGATGATGTTATGTTGTCATTAAATCAGGTGGAGAAAATAGCCAGAAAAACTCATACTAAGGTGGGCATTGGCGACGGTGGAAGGGGTGAGCGAGTAAAGAGATGCGTCGAGAAAGCCCAGAATGAAGGTTATGCGGATGTGAAGATATTCGATAATGCGCAGGGTCTTATATCCGCCTTGAAAAATGGGAAGGTGGAGGCTGCCGTAAGGGGCACCCTTGAGTCAAAAGCGGTTTTAGAGGAAATAAAGTCCGAGTTTGAAGTTGAAAGAATATTGAGGATGGCCATTCTTATAATGGAGGATGGAAGATCGGTTCTACTCGCACCAGTTGGCATAGATGAAGGCGAGAGCATAGAAGAGAAGTTGGAGATTATAATCAAAGGTTGTGAACTATTGGAAAAATTCAAAGTCGAGCCAAAAGTAGGGGTGCTGTCAGGAGGTAGATTGGAGGATTTCGGAAGGCATTGGAAGGTTGACGAAACCCTCACTCAAGGGGAGAAAATAACAGAAATGGCTTTGAGCAGGGGTATACAGGTTCAGCATCATGGCATCCTGCTTGAAGAAGCATTCAAGAAATCGAATATCGTGATTCCTCCAGATGGTATCACGGGAAACTTGATTTTTCGCACTTTACACTTTTTGGGAGGGGCAAAAAGCGTGGGTGCGCCTGTAGTGAACATCGACAAGGTCTTTGTTGATACCTCCCGTGCAAAAAAGGATTATTCAACCTCTATAGCGTTGGCCTCAGCCCTGTGCGGTCTTTAGATTTCGCTATGCATGATGCGGGCAATCGGGACTGATGTCAATATCAAATACATCAGAAATGTTCTTTATGCCGTTGTAGTAGAATATCTCGCCTACGAGAATGTCTTCGCTTTTACAAGAGATTTTTAGTCCCTCCCTAACCTGCACCGCAGCGATGACACTTGTGGTGGTGATCTCTGCTGGGAGTTTATCTTCAAAGAAAGTTACATCCCTCCCAGTGCAGCTGAATCGTTTATCCATGACCTTCATATGGGTTTTGTTCATGGTGCATTCCAAACAAGGCGTTTTTGGGGCGATAACAACCTGAACCTTTCCAATGAAACCGTCTGTGGCGCCATCTATATAAGGAATACGATGATGATAACAGAATGCGTTCACGTGAAGTCTCGCGGCTATGTTGTCCAAACAACCGAACACCAAATTGTGGGATGGTATGAAGTCTTCAGGCAATTCCTGGATCTTACCAGTATGATGGGAGACTTTCAAGTTTTCATCGAGGATTTTGAGCTTCTCAGCCACAACTTCCGCTTTCATTCTCTTTTTGTTGGCATCCAAATCTGAAAAGAATAAGCAACGGTTCAAATTCGAGCGTTCCACATGATCCATGTCCACAATTGTGATGTTCTCATAACCGGAGAGCACCAGATTTTTACAGACCTCGTTACCTATGGCGCCTGCACCTACAACCAGTGCTTTAGCTTTTTTAATCGAATCTAGATTCAACCACTTGATCCGTTTTGATCTCTCGTATTTGTCCTCTTTGAGCCTGTCGGCACGGATAACCCTCATCCTGCCCCCTCAACGCTCAGCGTAATGCGGTTATAGAATAAAAATTTTAAGAAGAGGGGTCTTGATGGGACCCCTCATCAACGTTAAGTGAGCTTGCCTTTGGCATGGCAATTGGGACATTCGATGGTTATGGGTCTTTCAGCGCTCTCAACAGTGAATGCCGTACCGCACTTTGGACATTTGATCTGTTGCCCTGCTTTTGCCGCCTCCTTTGGCGGACCTGCTGGGACTGCCGCTGGAATTGCTGCTGGTATGGCTGCTGGAATTGCTGCGGGAGGTGCTCCTGGCGGTGGTGCCCCAGGTGGTGCCATTGGTGCTACTCCAGGAACTGCAGGAGGTGCTACTGGCGGTGCTCCTGGGACCGCCCCTGGTACAGCAGGTGGTATCCCCTCTGGCTTTTTCTTTTTCTTGGTGAGCAACATCACCAACAACAACACGACAACCACTATGATAATTATCGGTAGGAGCAATAGCACCATTGGGAATTCTCCATCTCCTACACCTTCCTTAATCGTGATGTCTATGTAGTGAGTTCCAGTATCCAAATCTTCGTCCGTCACCTTTACAGTGACTCTATAATCACCTGCCTCCTTGTAGGTGTGGGTCGGGAATTCTTCATCAGAGAAATCTGAGCCGTCGCCGAAATCCCACTCCCAGGTCAATGCCGAGCCTTCATCGTCTGTAGCAGTGGCTGTGAAATCTACCGTTCCAGAGGTTTGCGTGCCAGGTATAGGTGAGGTTATTGTTACTTCAGGCTCGTTGTTCTTCAAATCGTAATACTCATTCTTTTCTAGCCACTCGCTTTCATCCACACCATCAGAAAACTTCACTCGGAAACTGTATTTGCCAGTATCGGCATCAGCAGGGGGACTGAACGTTATCTGCCATTGACCGTTAGCGTAACTAGGCGTATCTTTGAAATAACTACCGCTATCTTCGACACCTACCCAATTTACTCCATCAATTGAATATTCGAAGGTTGGGGGATTAGCGGCAATGTTACCATCGGGGTCTGTACCAGTAGCTGTTATGACTATATCTTCTGTACGATACCCCTCCCTATCAGGGATGTTTAGAGTGTCCGCTGTTGGCTTAACATTCAAGACCTCTACCATATTATCCACTGTAACGGGATTGCTAAACTCCTCATCATCCTCGAACCGAACCTTGAAATCATATCGACCTAATGTAAAGTCCTCTTCTTCAGGCGGTGCGAATGTGATCCTCCAAGTTTTTGATTCACCGCTTGGAGGCCTTACTTGGATGAGATACTCGTCTTCCCAATCCCCGCCTTCTCCTCTGTACTCGAAGTGTGGAGTGACAAATCTGGGTAGGGTTTCTTCATCATCCACATCTGCATATATATAAATGGTATCTCCTCTCTCGACGGTATCGCCGACATCAACTTTCAGGTTAGAAGCTGTGGGAGGTTTGTTCTTTACTTCCACGCTTCCTGGGACTGAAGTCCAAGCTCCTCCGTTGCTCCAGCCCAGTGCCGTGTTTTGGACCCTAACTTGGAATTCGTAATCGCCTGTTTTTGTATCTTCTTCTGGGGGTGGAGTGTACTCGATTACCCAATAACCTTCATGATTATCTGGATTGCTATCAGTATCTTCATAACGAATATTTAGCTCTGAGCTTGGGATGTTCTCAAAACTACCACTGTCGGGTTTTTTATACTGAACCTCAATTGTCAATTCAGGCTCCCAATCGCTCAGGTCTTTGGCCTCAAGGAATATGTAAACTGTCTCGCCTCTGAAAACCTGGGTCGTTTGCAATTCAACGCTTTCAATTGTGGGCTCCGGGTTGAGAACCTCTACCGCATTGTACAAATAAACATAGTTGCTTGTACCCGGAGGTACATCTGCATCCCAAACCCATGCCCTGAAATCATAGTTACCTAATTGTATTCCCTTTGAAGGTGTGAAACGCGCGCGGAGTCTTCCCGAGGGAGGTGTGCCTTCGTAGGTCTCTATGGATATGTCGTTATCATACCAAACATCTGGCGGGACGGCTGTATCGTTGAACCTCTGCTGCACCCTGAGAGTCAATTGATCCTCAGGAGTTTCAAGGCCATTTTGATCATCAGCGTTGACATAGATGTAGATATATTCTCCTCCTGCCCTAACTTGCGGCGACGAGGCGGTCACGGGGTACAACGCTATGGGTGGGTTGTTCAATACTTCTATGATATTATTTCCCGGAACATGTGTTATGTAACCTCCATCATCGGGAGAATCTCTTATGTACAATCTGAATTGATAGTTGCCTGTACCTGCCGTAAAAGGCGGTGTAAATTCAACGAAAAATCTCTGTTCTACAGGATCCCACTCACCCTGACCTCCAGGACCAATATTCGGGGTACTCAGCCAATTGTCAAGCCAATTTGTCCCATCATAATAGTAGAAGTGGACGTACAAATCTCGCTCTGCTTCCTCTGCATCCGATACATTTGCATATAATTTTATAGTCTTCCCTCTGTAAACGCTGTCCCCATCCTTGATTAAATATGGATCCCGATATTGGGGAAGATTGTTTAAAAGCTCAATCAAGTTATCCACCTGGAACCAATCGCTCCAATCACCATCAGAATCTAGGAACCTTACCTGAAAATCAACTGGACCATGCCAGGGATCTGGTCTTGAGGCCGGCGGGGAATATGTGAATCTCCAATCCCCATCACTACCCGCCGATGGATCGTAGGAACCAGTAATGAAGGTAGTTAGCCAATCGGTAGGAGCGCTGTTATTGAGCCTATATTTAATCTCCGCGTCCCATGCCAAATCCTCGTCGATGTCCTCGATATCGAATGCATCAGAGTAGATCTGGATGTCGTTACCTCTGTAAACATTAGGTTGACCCTCATAGATATCCTTTGTTTCTGGAGGATTGTTGAGAACGTTCACAGAATTCGAGGAGTTGCGCCAATTACTTGAAGAAGGATATAAGTCCTCGCACCTCACCCTGAAATCATAAAGGCCTAGCATCGCGGTNNCAAAATACGTACTCGTCTCGTCGATCCAAACAGAATCATCGGGTTCCCTAAACTCGAAATAAACTTCGAATAGGTGTTCATCACTATCCTCTGTATCGTCAAATTCAGCTTCGATCATAATGGTGTTTGTTCTGTAGACGTCTTGAACCGCTCCTCCTTCGGGCTCGATACGTACCACAGTAGGCCTTTCATTGAGCACCAAAGTGTTAAGATGGGAGGTTGTCATGGTTGCTATTTCATGAGCCTCTCTGTCACCCTCGTATGCATCTATATCGTGAGGGGTGTGAGAAGTCCTACCAGAAACAAAGTCCTCAACGTATTCAGTCAGAGGAATGTATGATATTCTACCTTGGGCGTCGGTTGTAAAAGGTTGTCCTGATGGGGGCTCGTAATTGCCAAATGTATCGTTGATATAAACTTCAGCCCCACTGACGGGATTGCCCCAATAATCTTCGACTAAGATGTGTTTGTACCATTGAACTGTCAAATCTCCTGAGTTTGAATCCTCAATGAGTACCTTGGTGTCAACGAATGAGACATTTAGGTATGTCACATGATTTGGACCGTATGGATTAAGCTCACCATCTTCTATATATGCATCTTCTAAATAAACCTCATAGGAGGCTGGTGGGGATGGGGCAAAGGATCCGCGAATGCTATCATTTACGATAGCTGTTGTGTTGCCACGGGCATGAATATTGTAATTGTTTCCTTCCATTATGTTATTCCACAGATAAACTTTATTTTCCGATTCGGAGCCCAATAAATAAACTGCATCCACATGCCCGGTTGGTAATGTCCGGCTATTATCTTTAAAGATGTTATCGTAGATGCGAATATCCTCACTATTCATTACGTCGATACCGCAGTCCTGCCATAGTGGGAGGCCGTTATAAGGAAAGCCATCTCCGTTGTTCCTGAACTCGTTGTATCTGACGTCAATATTATTGCCCACTAAATGTATTCCCATATCGTCATTGTTGATGATCTTATTATACTCGATCACACTACCATAGCTACCCCTCTGCAAACCGATACCTCCGCCTGGATTATTTTCAATGATATTATTTGTTACATCTATTTGAGCTATGTTAAAGATGGCACCAATACCAACATTATTGGCTATATAATTACTATGTAATCTAGCATTGGAAACACGCGAGCCTCCTAAGTACGCATATAGTGATGTGTTACCGCCCGTACATATGCTATTATGTCTTATATCTAATCCTGCTACACGATAAAAATAAGTCGAGTTGGTTACACCTGAGCCATTGAGCGAGTTTCTGTAAACGGTTATATTAAATGAATCTGCAACCCATAAACTGTATTGGTCATTTGCCTCGACAATATTATGTTGAATGGTTATATTGCGGGAGAAAAGAGCAACTCCCACACCTCCTCCTCTATAATTTGCACCATTGGAGTTGATCGTATTGTTGTGTACATTGATAAACCAGCCAGTGTCCATTCCAACACCCCAGACCAAATTATTATTGATCGTATTATTCGGCCCTATGTTGACAGGCGTAAATCGCGTGGCTAAAGTCTCCCTAATATAAATTCCTGCAAAATCATTGTCATGAATGTTATTACCTGTGATTGTTGGTCTAAAAGCATTATGTATTACTAATCCGCTATAACTATCATAAATCTCGTTATTCTCAATGGTGGCGTTACCACTGCCAATCCATAATCCGCCATCTTTATAATCAAATGTCTCGTTCAGATCCCAACCGCACTCACGCAGTTCGCTGTTCCTCATCGTGAACAATCCCTCAAATGGATCAGTAGGTGAACCAGACTCAATAACGAAACCAAAACGATGTTCACCGTCNNAAATAGGGGCTGGATTTGAGGTATTTTCAACCCTGATCCAATAAGTTCCGTTAGCAGGAGTGGCCATCTTCAATGTCACGCCTTGAAGAGTCAAGGTAGCGCCTTCACCTATGGTTAGATTCCCATTGACTATGATCGTATGAGGGTCTGGATTTGTATAAATCGTGCCGCTGTCTCCCACACCAAGGGTCCAATCTCCATCAGTACCATAAATACCATTGCCCGGAATACCATCCCAAAGATCATAGGGTGGATTTGTTGCAGCCTCCACTGTCGCCACAGGCACGATGTCCAACACAACTAACACGCTCAATAACATTAAGGCTATAGAGCCTATCGAGATTATCCGTTTTATCATGTTTTCACCTTCGTAGTAAAAGGTTTATCAAAATAAAAAGCTTTTGTGATTATATAAAGTCTCCATGGTAATTACCATCGATTACCATAGTTACACCAAATTATGATTATATTAAGAAAGATAAGATAAAATGTTCGTAAACTAAAAAAAAGTTCAGTCTACAAAAAATCCTCCAGGGTGCATTCCTTTACCTTCTCGTTCTCGAAAAGGGAGTTTATCGCACCATCCACCAGACGAATCCTCTGCCTCGTGTAGTTTGAGATATCGTAGCTTTCGACAATTTCTTTACTCACCTCGAGGTATTTTTTGACACTTCCCTCATGCACGGTCAATGTTAGATTGCCACCACATCCAGTGCACTTGCCTGATAACGGCATTCGCCTGTATTTTCTGTTGCATTTCGTGCATCTCACCTGCTGCGTTGAGAACCTTCTCAGGTTGCCTATCATGTCCGGGAGGAAGTGGTTGTTAATCACCCTCGCCACAACATCATCAGTATCAACCGCTCTAATCTTTGCAGCGAGGCTCAGCTGGCCCTCCATCTTGTCTATCATCGTTTTCAGAGTTTTGTAGGCGGATTGCTCAGGCCCTTCACCTATGTTCTTCGTGTCATGGGTGAATCCAAATTTCTCATACTGATCCTTATTTCCTATCCTCCCGCCCACGAGGTCCATGATGCTCTCCACATCTTTAGGATTGGAATAGCGCATCGTGGCCTCATAGAACTCCAGAGGATATCGAAAGAGAACATCGAGGTTGTGCGCTTCTTTATCTATTTCATCCGGATTTATTCTCGTGGTCAAGACCAAGGGAGCGTCCATCAGGCCTCCTCTGGACTCAGGTAAATATGATCTGGAAAAATCGATAAGACCATCCAAAAGCAGCATTACACAGTCCTCATCACCATCGCAATTTCTTCTCTTGGCAGCATGGAAAAATGGATGCGCGTAACCGACCTGAGCTTTGGTATAACCTATGATCCTAGCTAGAACACCACCCGAGGTGTGAGGCGCTAAACCCACGACAAGATGGCCTATTAGATCTTCAGGCACGAAGGCGTTGTAGAATGAATCCAGACCGTAAAATTTCGAGAGAAGAGCGTCTATGAACTTCGATACGCGAACAAGATAATCACCGCATTTTATTGATGGTATGATGTCCTGTGGTTTGAGCTCAATCAACTGTTCCCCATTCTCAAGAGGCTTGCCAGAATAATCCTTGGTGTAGCCCATCTCCTTTGCCTTCTCGACATTCAATCCTATCTCGGACATTCTAACATGCGTTACTGGCACATCAGTCATATCGAAGCGTATCGTTCCATCCTTGAAAACAAAGACTTTATGCTTCGCTCTCAGTATGCCCTTCTCCAATGGCTCTGGGGTTTTATGTTTTGATATCATACCCTTTACACCCTTGATATCCAAGCCGTTACCTTCGCCAAGATTGGCTATAGCCTTCCTAAATTCACGCTCAAAATCGATTTTTTGCGGTGCAGGGGAATCCACAGGCATTGTATGCCCGCCGCATTCACATAGACTGGAAAAGTTCCTTTTTCTGCATTTAATGCAACGCCTTATTCCCATATCTACCGTTATAATCCTTTTTTTCAAAGCTTCGCCCACCAATCTCTGCGCACCTCCACTCTCACCCAAAGGAAACAGTATATGTGGCGGTGGCCTCATCTTTCGCTCCTTTGCCTTCTCAGGCCTTGCCATTCTTGCCCCAACTCTAGTTGGTCCCCTTTCCATTATCCGCACACCTGAAAGACTGGATACAAAAGATATAGTATCAGTAGTTTCTTCCTTTATTTTTTTCGCAATTCCTTTTCGATTCTTCAACGAATGACCCTCTGGCTCCAATCCCAAGCATCTGATTATAGGATATGCGGAGCGCTCTAAAATCATCTCGTCTTCTTTTTGGCTGTGCAGTGCACCTAGGCTTATCATAATTTCCTTGATCTTCTCATCGAAGGGTAGGATCAATCTGCCATTATCGTAACTTCCTTGACTCAGAAGGAAATCTCTGAGAAACTTCAGATCCTTCACAGAGAGATCATGCCAAAGCAGGTTAAAATCTGGATGGAGGGGAATAGAATATTTTTCTGAGATTTTAAAAGCCTCCTCTGCGTTAAGTTGGGCAGGCAGTTTTTCCAGATTTCCTCCATTTTTTTTAAATTCAGCCTGCCACCATTCCCTTGAATAGGCACCAGGAATGAGAACGTGATTATTCTCTATGAATTCACCATACGGTATCAGCACCTCCCCAAGATCGATTATCTTCTTCACCTTTCCCCTCAATTTTAAGGCGGTGGAAACATCGTTAACCTCCTTTAAATCCCCGTTTTCCAATAGAACTAAGGGGCCTTCAATGGAATCGCAGGGCGTTACAGCTCCAGCTTTGCCCGGCCTTTCGATCTTTATCTGCGTTCCAACTGAGATGAAATCGTCCAGTATCGTCATCGCTGCTGGATGTATGGAGATGGCTGCCAGTCCTCCTGCCCTACTCCTTCCATACCTCAGCCTGAAACCGCCTATCCTGCTGGGATGACAGAGCACGGGCCTACCAGCAACGATATCCTTTATGAACTTGTAATTGGCCTCCACTTTCATATTCTCTTTATCGTCCTTCTCCGCCTCTTTACCCCTCACACCAACAAGCTCATCTATGAACTCCCAGCCGTCTATCTTGAGTTTTTTAACCAACCTTTGGATCTTTGAGGCTTTGAGACAAAGGCCTTCAGCCAATACCAGGCATGCACCTCCTCTAATCCTGTTGGTAGCCACTCTCTTCAAATTCCGATTGCCGCTGACTTCCTCTTCTTCTGTACCCTCCCCATCGATGCAAATTGGGCAGTTCTTCACGATGAGCTCGATTTCCTTATTTGAAGGGGTGTATTGCGATGTCTTGTACAACGCCATTTCCTCTTTGTAGCGCTCGATCTCCTTCCTTATCGGTTTGTATCGCCCTATGCCCAGCTCCCTTCTAACCACATCAGCTATCAAAACGCTCATTGCCTGGCCAGTTCCTCCTGCTGAGCGTATTGGCCCGGCATAGTATACACTCACATACGAATTGGTGCCTTTACCATGGATTTTCACGTCAGCAACGCCTTCCAAAGGCGCCACAAGGATGCCTTCGGTGAGCACGGCCAAGCCAACTCGAATAGCATTTTCCAAGGCCTTTTCCCTGCTCATTTCGTGGGTTTTTGCTATTTCTTTGGCGATTCGTAACGAGGCTTCTTCCCTGTCGTATTTAGCGGTTAACGCTCTGATGCGCTCTGCTATGCCTTCAAAATCCAAGAGCTTTTCAACCCTCTGGGCCAAATCCTCGGCCTTTGGAATCTCGACCTTGGTTTCAGGATCTTTTCCTTGACTTCTTGCACTCTCGCTGATTTCATAGCATTGGTTCGCCTTTCTTTCCAATTCCTCAAAGTAATCCTTCATTTCCTTGCTACAGACTACCTTGCTATTCACTTCCACGTTACGACTCTCCACAGGAAATAAAGGGGTGACTGGCTCGTCCCTAAATTGTATTTTATGCAGATAACAAGATCACCCCATCGCGCCTTATGATTAAAGTGCTAAAAGCCTACCATGATATATGTGCGAGGGTAAAAAAGTTATGTGTTAATGGTTGTCATACGATGTGAGCTAATCGTAGATTTGATTGGGATTTTTTTCGATTTTCTTTTACTGGATAAGGGGATGGTGCTTATGGTGCCAAAGTGTGAATGATCCTCATACATTCTGAACATTCAAGAGGGATTACGGTTTTCATTCTTATTTTGATTATTGGGTGGGTGGAGGGGGTTTTGGACGGCGGGCCAAACACTTACGTGTCAGCACCTAAATATAAGAATCATATTATAGTTCCTTTACCCATTCCCCAATACCTCTCAATTAACCTACGAAAATCTAATGAAATTTAGGTGAAGAAAGTGATTGCAATTTCAAGCCCAGGATTCTGTATGACTCCTTTCAGAGAGATGCTGGAGGCGATTGCTCCTCATTTCGATTCGTGGGAAATAATTGCAGAAGGAATGCATAATATGCCTGATATTCAAGAGGATATAAGAAAGGCTAAGGATTCCTATGACAATAAATTTGCAGTTCATGCACCTTTCAGTGATTTGAACATAGCCAGTTTAAACCCCCAGATCAGGGAAAACTCCGTGGCTCAGATAATCGAATCCATTAGAATCTGCAATGATTTGGGTATAGAGCTGGTGACTATCCATCCCGGTTATAAATCCCCTCTTGGGGCCTATTTTCTCGACAAAATCAAGGAGACGAATAAAAAAAGTTTGATAGAGATAAGCAGAGCAGGAGAGGAATATGGGATTGTGCTGGCCCTGGAGAACATACCTAAAATGTGGATATCCTTGTGCTCTGATGCACAAGAGATGAAGGAGCTAATAGATGGTACGAACCTGAAGGTATGCTTCGATGTTGGCCATGCACATATTTCTGGTACGGTGGATGGTTTCCTGGATCTAAAAGAGAATTTTGTTAATCTTCATCTACATGATAATAATGGAGATAAGGATAAACATCTGGTTCTCGGGGAGGGGAATATTAACATCAAGGAGATTTTGAAGGAACTTAAAGGATATAATGGTGATTTCGTCATCGAATCAACAAGCTTAGAGGATGGAATTAGGAGCAAGACGGTTCTGAAAGATATTTTAGGCATTTGAAGTAGAATATTTCATTAAATATGGTATATATATGGTAAGTACCTAGTAGCTTTTATATACTAACTCAAACATTACAACTTACTTTACAACAAATTTACAGCAAAACAGCTCAGGAAAGCGCAATGGTGATTAACACGATCAAAAGGCTCTTGAAATTTAAACGATTTATTTTCGTTTTAACGCTCTTTTGTATGGTAATGCTTCCAATGGGGAACGGAACAGCCACCCAATTCTTACAAGCAGGGCAAAGCCCGATATCGATAGAGGAAAAGCCCTGGTGGGAGGATTGGTCAAGAGATCTGAACAAAAATAAAATAGATGATGCTCTGGAGAAGTATCTCTCAGAGGCAAACCTCAAAGAAGAGGAGCGAATCCCTGTTATCGTTGATTACCACTATATGCCTAAAGAGGCGGACGAGATAAAGCTCGCTTCCTTTGGGTGGGAAGTCCAGTATGTGTGCAAATATATCGAATCCATAGTTGTTAAACTCCCGATTAAGGAAATCGAAAAGGTATCATCATGGAGCGAGGTCGTGATGGTTGAATACGCACCTGACGGACAGTTCACTTTAAGCTCAGCCCTGCCCTCCATCGGAGTTCCCGAGGTGTGGCAGAAATTAGGATATGATGGCGAGGGTGTGACAATCGCCATTATAGACACTGGTATAGATGACGAACACGTTGGTTTAGACGATTTGGACGATAATCCAAATACAGACGATCCCAAGGTGATAGCGTTCTACGATGCGCATAAGGATCCCAATAACACCGACGGTACAAAGGAGCCGTACGATGAGGGCGGCCATGGTACGCACTGTTCGGGCATTGCAGCGGGAACTGGAGCCCCTGGTTACAATCATATCGGCGTTGCGCCAAAAGCCAATTTGGTGGGGATAAAGATAGGTAATAACAATGGAATTCCGCAGAACGCGGCCTTGAGAGGCCTTGATTGGGCAATAGCCAACAAGGACAAGTTCGGTATCGATATCTTGAGCAACAGTTGGGGCTTTTACTTTGGAACTCCTGCATATCAAAACGGTGAGAGCGCAATTTCCAGGACCATGGACGAGGCAGTTGAGGCTGGTCTGGCTGTGTTTGTCGCTGCAGGTAACACCGCGGTTTCAATGACGGTTTACGCTCCTGGCGATTCAGAGAGAGCCATCACTGTGGGAAGTGTCAACGATAACCATGAGTTGAGCATTTTCTCGAGCCAAGGTCCAACAGCAGACGGAAGGATAAAACCAGATGTTTGTGCTATTGGTGAAGAGGTAAGATCTCCGAATGCAGGTTCAGGAACAGGATACGGGAATTTCGGTGGCACCAGCGCCGCAACCCCAATGGCTGCCGGCTTAGCGGCCTTGATGCTTCAGGCCAATCCTAACCTAGAACCAGATGATGTGAAACAGATTTTGCACGAGACCTCTGAGCACAACACAGATGCGAGATTCCCATTTTCCCCAAATAACGGGTATGGATGGGGTGTGGTGGAGGCCTACGGTGCTGTGAAAAGGTCAAGGGATCTCCACATGACATTTTTAAATGCACCCTCTAAAGTTCATGAGGGCGATGACATCAGCTTTTCCGCCAATACGACCTACACCCGCACACTATTCACAAATAAAGGTGAGGACGGCATGAGATTGGTTGGAGATGACGAGATCATTTTTGTGGTTTCTGTACCTGTCGATTGGGGTATACCAACGAATCGCTCCGCAACTTCAGAAGGCAATATGAGTTACGATGCTTACCCC
>JABAOF010014252.1_pt1 | contig 20596 bp, 17 predicted proteins | sample 7062171 | NCBI WGS metagenome assembly JABAOF01 (sample SAMN14538628, study PRJNA623070) | marine sediment metagenome | biome: marine biome [ENVO:00000428]; feature: marine pelagic biome [ENVO:01000023]; material: deep marine sediment [ENVO:00002113] | place: India: Gulf of Khambhat ...
AATTGGATGTGAACGGGACTGCAAGATTTGATACGCTTATCACGCCCTATGCCCAGACAGTTATCGTTGCCAAATCTGGCGGTGACTTCACTTCTGTCCAGGCTGCAATAGACTCTATCACCGATGCGAGTTCAAATAACCGTTACACTGTTTTGGTAATGCCTGGAAGGTATACAGAACAAATTACCATGAAATCTTGGGTTGATATTCGTGGTGTAGGGGGTAAACGCACGGCTCAACTTTATTTCACCGGCAATGATAACGGAACCGTCATCTTGACAAGCCAAGTACAACTTCAAGACCTTCGAATAGAAGAGTCTAATATTTCATCTGAATGGGCAATAGTCGGCAATGACACCTCCAGTGTTGCTATACGTAATGTGGATATTTTGGGCTATGGAGATAAAGTTAGTCAAGGCATAAAAATCACCGGTGACACTTGGCAGACATTGTTTATCGAACATTGTGTAATCAACTATCGTGGGACAACCGGTTACGCTATATACCTAGAGGGTGATAGTTCCTCTCCGCAGAACATTGACACACACCTTGCAGATTTACAGATAGATTCGCTCAGTGCTACGAGTGGTGGTTCGATATACATTAAAGATACGGAGGCCGGGCGGATACGAAGCAGTCTCCTTCGTACTTCTGCAAGTGGTTTTAACGTGAAGGTTGATGATACGTCGGCCGGTACAACAGACTTCCTTTTAGATTCAACGACACTGGAGTATGGGTCGAGCTCGCTGGAAATAGACTCAGGCGCAACAGTATTATTAAAGCATAGCCAAGTGGATTCGATATCGAACAGTGGGACACTGTATTCTTGGGGGGCTGGTGTAGGCAGTTCCTCTGAGGATTTCTATGTCAGCGGCAACGTCGGCATTGGAGACGATTCTCCGGATGCCTCACTTGAAGTAGTGAACGACGGCTCCGGCGATTCCTTCCTAGTGGCTGACACAAATGACGGCGACACAACGCCTTTCGTGATACAGAGCGATGGGGATGTCGGTATTGGGGTGGCGAGCCCGACTACAATCTTCCATATAAACAGCACCAGCAATGACGTGTATGGTCTTATAAAAGGCTCTCCTGGAAACATGGTCTGGGGTGTTTGGGATAATCCTGCACACAACCCCAAATGGTATGATGGTGATCATGCATTTACAGGTGGCGGAAAAGACCTGCCTTTCAGCATACGAACAAACAACAGCGATAAGATAACCATACTCACTGACGGCAAAGTAGGCATCGGGACGACAAATCCGGCCAATACTTTAAACGTAATCGGAGATATCAATGCAACAACAAATATAAGCACACCTAAATTGTGTTTGGCAGGTGATACTTGCAGGACAACCTGGCCGGCAGGCGGGGATGGAGGAGCAGGATGGGCAACAAGTGGTAATTATGTTTACAATGATACGGCTGGGGTGCAGGTTGGAATCGGGACGGCTTCGCCGAGTTTCAAGCTTGAGGTTGCTGAAGGGACGGAGAACGCGGTCAACTTGTCCGGGATATTGTACGTGAATGACACAGCAGAAGGCAGGGTTGGAATTGGAACAACTGGTCCAGTAGGAAAACTTGATGTAATGGGAAACATCAGGGCTATAACATCCAGCGGAGCAGATACGAGCCCGCTGTATATCCACGATACCGGAGTTGACGTAGGTTTTAGTTTCGAAATTGGCGATACAGGAATATCAGGACTCAATGCAAAAAATTTGGTAATAAGTGGTACCAGCGGTGCTAGCGATATTGCGTTTAGCCCTTCAACTGCTTATCCTGGATTATTGGTACTAGACGGGAGTTCAGGTTACGTCGGGATTGGGACGACTTCTCCGTCTCAAAAACTGGATGTCGCTGGCGGTATTCAACTTAGCACTACCTCGGATGATGAGGCAGGTGTTATCAGGTGGACCGGGTCGCAGTTCCAGGGATACAATGGTAGCGACTGGAACAGCTTTGCATCAACAGGCGGCGGTGGCCTATGGAGTCAAAACGGAAGTGATATTTACTATACGGATGGCAAAGTAGGTGTGGGGACGTCTTCGCCTTCTGAGGAATTGGATGTGAACGGAAGCTTGAGGGTGGATAACACAACTGGTGATGCTATATTTTTTGTGAACACCACTAACCAAAGAGTGGGGATTGGGATGTCAAGTCCAAACGATAAACTGGAGGTAGATGGTAATGCAATTATTAGAAATGCCGCGAACAACCCAGCCTTAATTGTCTCATCTTCTACTGGAGGATACGGTGTGGACCCAGAATTTGTTATTCAGTCTGCTGAAACAGCAAGCGGAGCTAATTCGCCATTCCACATCTCAAGAAACGCGCTTTACAGAACAAGTGATGATACCTATCAATATATCGATGACGTAGGTATCCAAGCCTCAAGAATATTATTTGAGACAGACGGAGACATAAAGTTTAGCTATGCTAGCGCTGGAACAGGAGAAATCACTTTTAATGATATCTTTTTCATTGATGGAGCAAATAATGATCTAGGTATGAGTGAAGCATTGTATCATCTTGGCGACACTGATACTTATACGGCGTTTGGAGATGATGAGATGTATTTTTATGCTGGTAATTATCCGATGTTAAGGATGTATGAGTTTGGGACAGCAAGCTATATTGGTTTTAACTATGGTAACAATGATGTAGATTTTCAGGTTGGAGACAATAGTATTGATTATGCGTTTTTCGTTGAAGGGAGTTCTGGAGAAATCGGTATCGGGACCAATGCTCCCGGAAACGCGCTTGACGTTGCTATAGCTGGAAAAGGAATTTTATTCAGCGGCACAAATGGAGGAGGGAATGAAGCTATATTGTATAAGGATAGTGGTGGCGTGAATCGGTATGCATTGCTCTTCCCAGGTTCTGATGTTGTTCACTTACTTAACAGGGCCGCGAATGGGGTAGTGGAAATTCACGCCAATAACGGAACGGCAGGGGCTCCTGGTGATTTTGAAGTTGCGAGATTTGAAGATAATGAAATCAGTTTCTTGACAAGCGGAGGTAAAGTCGGCATAGGGACGGCTTCGCCTTCTGAGGAATTGAATGTAAACGGAAGCTTGAGTGTGGATAATTCAACTGGTGATGCTATATTTTTTGTGAACACCACTAACCAAAGAGTGGGGATTAGGACAAGCAGTCCAAATGAGGGTTTTTATATAGAAGGCCGTAATATAGGAATTAACACTCCGGATGGTACTAATAGGTATTTAAAGTTTTACGAAGGCGGCTCTGAGAAAATTGCACTAAGATATGTTGGTGGTAGTGATACGCTTAGGGTGTATGATTACGGTGCATCAGTAGATAGATTAACGATAAAATCTTCTGGCGAAGTCGGCATCAATGAAACAAACCCGCAAAAGACGCTTCATGTGGAAGGAACGATAAGGTTTGAGGATCTGACAACTGGTGGGGACACGGATTACGTATGTGTTGATGCGAACGGTGATTTGAGTACTGGGGAAACATGCACGAATTTCAAGAGTTTGAGGATTTCGTCAGAAAACATGGGACTGGCTGATGACGAGATAGTTATATTAGATGTTGCAGAGCGAATGTATCCTGATGATCATCCGGTTGAGGAGAAAAGAGGCGGGTTGTACGAATACTATTACACTGTCCAGTTCAAGTTAGGCGATCAGGAAGTTATTGGGACAATAAAAGCGCCGAAAACTTTGGAAAGTGATGAAGAGATTCTCCATTACCTCAAAAAGAAGATCGAGAAAGAGAAAGGCTACGGCTTCGATACAACCTCCGTTAGTTCGGAATTGAAAGGCAAGAAGTTCAGAGTAATTGGTGAAAGAAAAATCAGTTGGCCAAGCTGGACAGTCCCGGAAAAGACTGCTGAACCAGCGCCGCAATTGAAAACCATGACAGGAGAGGAGCAGAAGATACAAGAGATCGAGGGTGTTTCCCAAGAACAACAAACCCAAATTGAAGAACTCTGGCAAGAAAACGAAGAAATCAAGGATCGTTTGGCAGCGTTGGAAAACATGATGGAGAAGATCGATGGGAGCGTAGTGGTCAACCTTTGGTAAGCGTATAAATCGGGTAACCAAGCTTAGAACCGGAAGTCAAAGTAGATAAGTTTTTATATTCTATTTTCATATTTATCTCATGGCTTTCGGGAAACTCGCTGGGAGGGAATTTATTTACGTTGTGATAATCGTGGTTCTTGTTGTCGTAATAGCATTCATGTCTCTGCAGAACACGCTGGTAATGGGCTCACAACAAGGGGTTCTGGAAGATATCGAGAATGTTTACGAAATGCTAACCGGAAGTGATGTGGAGGTTTTGACTGTTAATGACGAGGGGAATGTTTACAAGTTATTGCTCAGACTGAAACTCCCTGGAGGGGACACTCTAAGGGAGGTGTACGCCACGAAAGATGGGAGATTCTTTTCGGAGTCAGGGAACTTTATCGAGGTTTCAGAATTAATGGACAGGCTTTCGAAAGAAAGGGATTTCGCTGAGTGCTTGAAAGATAAAGGTTTCCTCGTTTTCGGACAGAATAACCAGCCAGAAACCCTCCAACAGCTTCTCGTAATAGGTAATTTTGCGAACAACGTCTACGTGGACTGCTCTGGAGCGAACTTGCAGGCTTGCCTGCAGCTCGGGGTCCAGCGAGTACCCACCATAGTGTACAATCGAATGAATTATACCGGGATCAAGACGAGGGAATGGATAGAAAGCCTTACCGGATGTGAATACTGATCTCAATTAATTTTATATTTTAGCAGGACCAAATAATTAATGTTAGTCATCAATGTTCAACATTGATGTCATTTTACTGGGGGTTGGTGGTATACATAGAAAATTTAGTTTTTGATGTTCTGAAAAAATCTGATATTTCTTTAACCATAAACGAGGTTGCGGAAAGGGTTAACGCCCACCGAACAACCGTTTCAAAATACCTTGCAGTTCTGGAAGCGAGAGGTATGGTGAAATGCAGGAACGTTGGGAAGGCGAAGCTTTATTACGTTGATGACGGGGGTAACAAAACGAAAAAGGTGTGATCATGAAAAGTTCATCAGAAACCAGTTTATTAAAAATCGAACTCGTTATACTGTTGTTATTGATAATCCCTGTTTATATCGCCTCTGCAGCGGGTGGTTTCAACTGCAGTATAATGTCAAGCGGTAGCTGCGGTGGCGGCAACACAACGGTTATTTACCTCCAGAACGACACCGGAGGCTACAGCAACGCGCACGCTCAAAACGTTTCCGTGGGAACGTATGACTACGTGATATGCTGTAATTCAAGCTCAACCCTTTCGTATGCATGCAATGAAGGGATATTTCTGAGGCTCAAGGCGGCTTATAACTTTGACAAGTGCATGAACATAACCATTTCGAACGCTGGCTATTCAACCCTCACAAACTTCCCTGCATACATAAACCTTACGTACGATTCAGAGATGCTTCCGGATTTCAGAGACATAAGATTCTATGACGCTCCGTGCAACCAAGGAGGTAATTCGCTCGATTACGAGATAGAGAACTACACCACAAGCGACAGGGCGCATGTATGGGTGAGGATCCCCTCGCTCCCGGCAGCAGGAAAAAAGATATCAATCCACTACAAGAACAATACTGCTGTAAGTTCTGGAGAAAATCCGACAGGGGTTTGGGATAGTAGTTATATGGCTGTTTGGCACATGACGGAGGTGAACATCACGGATTCAACGAGTAACAATAATGATGGAAACGAAAGTGGAGGGGTGACCTACACAAGCTCCGGAATAATAGACGGGGCTGATGAATTTGACGGGAATGATGATGTTATAGACATAGATGATAGTACCAGTTTAAGTCCGACTAGCGAGTTAACTGTTACGGCTTGGTTTTACCCAAAAAACGATAACGCGGCCCAGTACCCGGTATATAAACTTTCATCATATGAATTGAGCTATGATGATTCTGCGTACGGTAGCAATGAAGATTTCGGCGGCTCTGTTTGGAATAATACCAACGACAGGATCAGGACTAATAACGACTCTTACCCTACAGATAACTGGTATCACATAGTTATGACTGCTAAGAGTAATGACGAGATAAAGCTCTATATAGACGGTGAATTAAAGGATACGACCCCTTTTAGCGGAACAATCCAAGACTCCGGCAATAAATTAACCATCGGGGATTACCAAGGTGGCGGGTTTGCTTTCAACGGAACTATAGACGAGGTCCGCATATCAAACACGGCAAGAAGCGCGGACTGGGTAAACCAAACCTTTCAAATGGTTTCGAACCAGGGAAGTTTTGTAAGTTTTGGGGCCAAGGAAAATGGGTCAGGGATATTGAAAGGTTCTCATGTCCAGAGAGGGGATTACTCAGGACCTGGAATAATTTATGATGTTGACGTTTGTTTGACAGCGGATCCCGGGTATTTAAACTGCACGTATGTGGATGATTCCTGTCCCGGAAACAGGGAATGCTTCGCGTCCATGGCAAGCTCAAATTCATCAACCAACAACAAACACGGATTGCCATATCGGGCCATGCGTGGACTACAAAAAGAAAATATGCTGCAGGGTTATATCAGATGTAACCGTCACCTATGAAAATCCAACCCCCGGAAACAACACCCGTCAGACAGCGAACAGCGTGACCATAAATGTAAGCGTAACGACAGACTCCGCTGTTTCCGCTGACACGTGTATCCTTGAGTGGAAGGTTGGGGAGGGTTCGCCGAGCAACGAGACCATGGAAATGATAGGGTCAGGGAGCAGCGTTACCTGTAACATAACGAAATCCACGAGTGATGGAACGAATTACACCTTCAGGGTTTACGCCAACGATACCGTCGGGAACTTGGGGAGTGAAGGTGGAAGGCAATTCAGGGAGAACGATGAACCTGACCAGGTTGTTCTCGACTCCCCGGCGGACGATTCGCACATAACGAACCGGACGCCCAAGTTCAACTGGAGCGTTCCAAGTGATGCAGATGGCGATACCCTAANNCATAACGTGTTTCCCCGCATGTTCGGATGATAACAGGTATGTGGAGGATTTGTCAACGAATTCCTACACCCCTACCCAAGAACTTCAATACTTTGGGGATGACAACAAGTATTACAACTGGTCGGTCCGGGCGGGGGATGGATACGAATACGGGGAGTGGAGCGATATTTGGAAACTCACAATAGACACGAACGTTTCGATCATCCTCCTGAACGACACGGTTGATTTCGGTCCCGGGCGGATACCTGGATATACAGATAACTCAACCGATAACGACCCTTACCCATTCTCCCTTAGGAACATAGGGAATTGCATGATCGATGTGAATTTATCCTCGCAGGATTTGTTATGGGACACCGCTTCGCAACCCTCGGACTACTTCAACTATTCCGTGGATTGGCTTACCGGGGAGGAAGGGGCATTCAACTGGAGCGGTTCACAGACTTCCCCTGCTAATGTTCCTCAGGTTGATCAAAACGTAACCTTTATAGACTACATGAATTACACCTCAGGGAACAGCTCTGCGGAGATTGATATTTACATAGAGGTTCCTTTGGGCGAACCTCCTGGACCAAAAAACTCCACTATAATGTTCACAGGTGAGTACCATGTATAAAGCCAAAATATCGATCGCAGTTTTGAATCTGTTAGTGATTGGTGTACTTTCATTCGTATTCATAAACCTCGTGACAATCCCGCTTGTTTCGCCTGAAAACGGGTTGTACACCACCGAAAGGAAGCCCAAGTTCGCTTGGGGTGGAATGCAGAGGGAATTTGTGATTTTCCTGGACGACGACCCGGATTTCACAACGCCTTTAACCAGGGAGGTTACGGGGAATTCTTACAGATTCGAGCGAAATCTGGATTTCGGGACGTATTATTGGAAGGTTGTATCAGCAGGGATAGTAAGCGAGGTCCGGAAGCTAACGATAGGGTCGAGCGTGATCATCGCTAGGAAGGAAAACGAGGTGAAGAACGAGGGTAATGTTGTTCTCCTCCTCCACCGGATAACCGGATCGTTTTTGCTCGGGGTAAATGAGTCTCTAGAAATAGAAAGGAACGAGGATGTCAATGCAGAACAGGTTTAAGGGTTTGGTAGCGTTGCTAACGATTTTGTTAGCTTTGTGTCTGGTCCCGGTAAATGTTAGTGCGATCGGTGTGACGCCGGGCAGGACGACGGTGGATTTCGAGCCAAGTCTCGAAAAAACCGTTACGTTCACGATAATCAACAATGAACACAAGGAGTTCAGAGCGTTAATATACGCTGAGGACGATCTTAAAGATTACATAACGGCGGAAAAGAACATAGTGGAGTTCAGCGAAACGGACGATTCAAAACCCTTCACTTACAAAGTCAAACTCCCTGAAAAAATCGAGAAGCCCGGGGACCACTGGGCAAAGATAGTGGTTATGGAAATGCCATCAGAGGCGGAGGAAGGGGAACAGATTGTTATGGCAACTACCGCTGTAATCCACCAGTTAAGGGTAAGGGTTCCTTATCCAGGGAAGTACGCGGATTTGGATTTGGTTATCCATGAGGCAGAGCCGAACGAGACCGTTACATTCTTCGTCAAGATATACAACCTTGGGACAGAGAACATATACAAGGCCTCCGCAACAATCGACATACTAGGGCCGACAAACGAGAGGATATCTATAATCGAAAGTGAGGAAATAGCAGTGGATTCAAAGAAAACAGGGGAGATCATCGTCCCGTGGAAAGCGAATGTGAACCCAGGGATGTATCATGCAGTCGTGACCGTGAACTATGACGAGAAAGTCGCTAGCATTGGGAAGAATTTCGGCGTGGGCACGCTTCGAATAGAGGTCATTGACATCAAGGTGAGGAGTTTTGTCCTCGGTGGAATAGCGAAGTTTGAGATAAATGTGGAGAACAAATGGAACCAGAAGATTTCGAGTGTTTACGCGGAGATGATCATAAACGATCTGGAAGGCGATCAGGTAGCGAGTTTCAAATCCGCCTCTGTCGATGTGGAGGCCTTGAAGAGATCCACTCTTTACGCGTACTGGGACACGGAAGGCGTTGAGAAGGGGACGTATGAAGGAAGACTTATCCTCCACTACGCTGGAAAAACAACGGAGAAAATGCTCAAAGCCTACATAGAGCTTGAGAGCATAACAACCGAAATAGTCGGGGTCACCGCGAGGGCGATAACTACTAAGGGGGAAAGAGGCCCTGGGGTGGACGTGCTCGTCCCCATTGTAATAATACTGATAATGATAAACGTGGGGTGGTTCTTCTACTTCAGGAGGAGAGGGAAAGGAAGTAGACAAACCACTTTTTAAACTTCGATGGTCTGGGAGGTGTGAGAGATCACGTAGTTCTCGTAACTCACTTCAACTATCAGGTTGTGTTCTCCTGGTTCTAGGATTGTGTTGAGATCGAATTCAGAGATGTCTATCGCATAGGTGTATGTCCCTCCGAATCCGTATCCTTCGTAATCTATATCCGGTATCTCGCCTTTCATTCGGTTATAACCAGTTCCTGTTTTGTCGATGAACTCCTTGAAACCCATGGAAGAGCTTCGATCATCAAGGTAAACCGTTACGAGCGAATCCTCGGGTATGAACCCGTCCTCGTTTATGCTCATGCTGATGTTTGCGAAAATTTGGTTCTCGAGTGGTCCTGAAGGTCTGGCAACCATGAACCCAGTTATATCCGGTCTCATGGCTAAAATTACGATTAAAATAACGCTCATTATTGGCAGAATGTAAACTCTCCTGTCCATTCAATCTATTTTTAGAACGAATCTTTAAATTGGTATTCTTGTTTTTATTAGGCTCGAGACAATTATAAAATATGCTTAGGTTTGGGAAGTTCTTTATATTCATAACCATATTGACGGTTTTCTTAGGAAGCGCTCAAACCGTATCCGCAGCCAACATAGACAACTGCTCAGTCTTGGACACAGCAGGGGAGATCTACAATCTCACCCAGGATATCCTGAACAGCCCTAATACAACCTGCATGAACATAACAGCGGATAACGTAACCCTCGATTGTAACGGGTATAAAATAGACGGCGTTTACTCTTCAAGTACATATGGGGTCTATTGGAATGGGAATGATAACATCACGATAAAGAATTGCAACATAACAGACTGGTGGTACGGGGTTTATCTGGATTCCAGTTTTGACAATGTGATATTCAGCAACAACTTCACCCACAATTACCATGGGGTGGAAATGATTGACTCGTGGTACAACAACGTAAGTGTTAATTTCATGGAAAGCGTGAATAACGACATCTACTTAGACAACTCCTCCAACAACTCGATAGGTCACAATTCTATGAAGAACAGCGATATCGGTATTGCATTCTATTCAAATTCACGGTACAACACTCTTTTCAGAAACGTTCTCGAATCCTTCAACAGCTATGCCATTTACTTATACCAGTCATCAGCCAACTTCTTCAGAGACTCGATAATAAACAGCACGTCAGCCAATATCTACCATTTCTCATCCGGTGATACGATTTTCTTGAATGTGAGCCTAGATAAATCGGGGATAGAAATTGATGCCGGAGCTGTTCATGTGAAATGGTATCTTGATGTAAGGGTTCTCACAGAGGAAGGTTCGCCGTTGGACCAGGCAAATGTCACGGGAAAGGACAAGGACAACGTAACCGTGTTTTTCGAAGTAACGGGTGCTTCTGGCTATATAGAGAGACAGAATATCACCGAATTCCATCAGAATTTCTCCGGGCAGTTTTTCTACAACAACTACACCATAAATGCAACGAGATTCGGGTTTCTCTCGAATAAAACATCTGTAAACGTGACTACCAATAAGCTTGTGATCATCCGCCTTGAAAGAATTTCCACACCTGTTGTCGAAATAAAAACATATGATTTGGGTCTCTCCGAAAAAGACATTTTCAAGCCCGGAAGAATCGTTAGGATAAGGGCAGAGGTTACGCATATCTTAGGAAGGGAATACATAAGCAATTCCACCGTGCTCGTAAAGGACAACCTAGGTTCAACTATTGTGAACAACGAACTCATGACTAACATATCGGAGATAACGAACGGGTATATTTACGAATACAATTACACAATCCCCGGAGATGCGGAGGGTCTCTGGTCCATAAGCGTAACAACAACTGATTCATTCGGCGGGAAGGGTTATGATTCCAAGAAAATAGCGATAGTTCTCCTAACCCTACAGGTTAAACTCGTCCTGAACAGCACATCTGATAGAATTTACATCCCCGGGACAGGGGAGACAACATTCTCAGGCTTAACTACAAATGAATACTCAACACCTAATCATTATTACCTTGCTTCGTATTCCAATAATGTGCTCAAATCCGTCGTATTTTCGCAAATGAATCCCCTTTCCATATTCACGGAGAAAGGCTCTAACACTTACGGGATCGGAACGGACCAGAGATTCTCCAATTCTGTGGTTTTCCTCGTTTTTTCAAAGGGGAACTGGAGAACCATAAACAACAGGATTAGCTCGATTGAAAAGGGCGAGTTCTTATCCAACATAAAACCGAGTTTCTTCTACGGTCTGGGGGAAGCTTATCCACTCAAAATAGTGCTGGATTATGAAAATATCGACCTGAATAAAACATTAAAAATCGGCAGGGGTTTGAACAGGTTGATAATAGAGAAGAAGGGAATGATAGGGAACAAAATCAATCTTGAAATAAAAACGAGTTGATATTAATGACAATATAGATTTAAATATGTTTGAACAAATAATAATCTATAAGGGTTGGGTGTTAGTATGGTAAAATCTAATAACATACTCTTTATATTGGCAATCGTGTTACTCTTGGTTTCGGTATTCGGAACGTTTGCTTTGCTTAACAGCATAAATTTTGTGACCATACCGGCTAAAGGCCCGCAAACAACCCAGCAAGGGGAAATAAAATTGACCATATTGCCGGGACCTGGCTCGATGTCAACCACGGGTTACATAGGAGTTAACATATTGCCTGAGGAATAATTATTCAAATATAAAATATACTAAGGGAGGAATATGGCTGAAATATCAAATAATCTGATAGCGAGTTTGTTGGTAATAGCGATATTGGTATCAGGGGTTGGTGTGTTCACTCTCGCTAACCTAAGGATAACGGTGACAGGGAGAGCTCCGCTCGAATACGGAACAGCGAACGTTTCAATCACGGGTGCTGTGGCTATAGATATGGTGAGGAACGTAACCGACTTCGGTGACTCGATTCTTGCCGGTGCAGGGAGAATACTAGACACGCAATCACAGAACAACTGTGGTGGACTTTGTGCTTTCGATGACGGTTCAGAGGCTAACGGAACGAATGTAGCTGGTTGTGACGGTACAGAGGCTTTATGCGCCTTCCCGTTCGTGGTAGAGAATGAAGGTAATGTCAACGTATCACTCAACATAAGTGCTGACACCGAGGCATCTTCATGGATACATTCTGGTGCTGGTGCATACTTCAAAGGCAAGAGTGGTAATGTATCAGGGCAAACAGGATCTTGTTCCGCAGATTATGGATCTGGCTACGGGGAAGGCTCTTGGACAGCCTTGAATGTATCGGAAACAGTAGTATGTTCTGACTTGGATTACCGAGACACTCCAGAGATAGATAAGTTAAGGATTCACTTCAGACTTTCAATACCCAGCGATGCGGTAGGACCCAAAGGAGAGATAATAAACATAGGCGCTATATCATCCGCATAATACAATCTTAAACTCGTAACAAGTGATAACTGGTGTTTTCATGAAAAGAATAGTTGTGTTTATTTTTTTATTTTTTTCTTTATTTTTTTTAACTTCTTCTGTATCAGCCCTTGGCATAGCTCCTGCAAAGATAACCATGGATTTCGTCCCTAATGAGGAACTGGAATTTGAAGGGCGAATATTTAATACAGGAGGTGGAACACAAGAGCTTGATGTTTATGTGACCGGTGAACTGGAAGACTACATTACCTTGCTCACGCCGGATTACGTCGTTTTTGGTCCATACCAGTCAGAACTTTACAGATTCAGGATTAAACTTCCTGGTGAATTTGAAAGGCCCGGTGAGCACGAGAGCATTATCTGGGCAAGGGAGTATGTGGACCCTGCTGAGGGAGGGGCTGTTGTTGCAAGGATAAGGGTGGGGACGAGGGTTATAGTTAAGGTCCCTTATCCTGGGAAATATGCTGAGATAGAATTGGGTATAGAGAATCCGAACGTGAACGACACGGTCATTTTCGATATAACCGTATCCAACCTTGGTAAAGAAAACATAACCCGAGCGAAAGGTGAGATAGAGATACTTGATATAGAAAACAAAACTATCATTATCCTCCAGACGGATGGGAAACCGATTGAAACAACGAAAAGCGAAAAATTACGTGCAACCTGGTTCTCGAATGTTGATCTCGGTTTGTACCAGGCTAAGGTTACTGTTTTCTATGACGGAGAAACTGCAAATCTGGAAAGAAAATTCAATCTAGGGGCTCCACTCATTGAAATAATTAACGTCTCTGCAGAGCCAATTATCAATGGAACGGTCGGGAAAATCCTGACTAAAATACAAAGTTATTGGAATCAGGAAATAAAGGATGTTTACGTTGAACTGTCAATCAGGGATATGGAAGGCAAAACGATCGCCTCTGACAAAAGCCAGAATGTAAAGGTGTGGGCATTCGCCACGCCAACCGTAACTAACTACTGGGATACAACGGAAGGCGTTCCCGTAGGTGAATACAAGGGTTTCGTTGTCCTCCGTTACCTAGATAAAAATGACACAGGAGAAGTTGATCTGGAAGTGAAATTGAGACCCGGATTTTTTATCGGAATTGAAACTCTGATTATAATAGCAGTTATCGTTATCGTGATATTGGTTGTTTTGTTCATGTTTTACATGAAAAAAAGGGAGAAATTCAAACAGAAAAAGCTCATGTAAACAATTTAACCTTTCGCGGTTAATTTTAAATTGTAGTTATGAGAGAGGTCTCTAACAGGGTTATTGCAATACTAATAGTTATATTAATAATCGTGACTTTGTTGCAGATATCTGTTTATTACATAAGATACAAGGAAATAACTTTGAAAGCAACGGCTGTCGGATTCGTTGGGTTATGTATAGATAACAGCCCTATAATAATCCCGATTGAAGACCAGAACGCCACCGTTGGCGTACCTTATAGCTATGATGTCAATACCACCGTCTCAAATGATGAGAATGTCACGTTCTATGATGATACGAATTTATTCGATATAAATAATGAAACGGGTTTGATTTCCTTCACTCCGCAAGAAGGGGACGATGGGATTCATTACATAAATATCTCTGTGGTTTCGAATTGCGGAATATTGAGCGATTCAGAGATAATGAAGCTGACTATTGAAGAAGAGAATCTGCCTCCTGTCCTTGATTTCATACCCGACTTCGTTATAAACCAGAGCGACGTTTTTATATATGACGTGAACGCCACTGATCCCAATAACGACACTTTGACCTTCGGGGACAATACCCCCCTGTTCCAGATAGACAACGAAACGGGTCTTATATCCTTCATACCTGACCAGCAGGATGTGGGGAACCATACAGTCCTGATATGGGTTATGGATGAGCACGGGTTACTAGACTGGCAGAACGTGGATTTCGAGATAATAGACGTGAACGATCCCCCTGTTCTTGATACGATAGGCTCGCAGACGGCTATAATATACGAGAACTACACGTATGATGTTAATGCCACGGATGTGGATGTCAAGCCGGAATGGTCTAACCTAACGTTTTTCGACAATTCCACGTTCTTCGATATAAACTCTTCGACAGGATTGATTGAGTTCTACGTTAACGAAACCCTGAATGGGACGTACTGGATAAACATATCGGTCACGGATGGGGAGCTCTGGGATAAGGAAATCATAAGCTTCTCCGTTATTTTTGTGAACCACGCCCCGAACATAACCTCATGGTATCCGTTTAACTATTCGATAGAGATATACGAGGGAGAAAGCCAGTACTTCAACATAACTAAGTTCGATCTGGACGGGACGATTCCTTCGACTCAGTGGTATTTTGATAGCAGGTTATTAACAGGAGAAACAGAGGATGAATATACATATTACGCGAGCTACGCATCAGCTGGGACTCACAACGTAACCGTTATAATCTCTGACGGGGAATTGACGGATTCGCATGAGTGGGAGCTGAAGGTTATAGACGTACCGGAGCCCTCCAAAAAAGCACCACCCGTTGGAGCTCCGCCTGCGTGTGTGGAGAACTGGAGATGCTCTGAATGGTCTGTATGTCCTGTTTACGAAATACAGACAAGGGAATGCGTGGACCTTAACAACTGTGGAACCGAATTCAATAAACCCGAGGAGATGAGGTCATGCATTTACGTCCCGATACCGAGCTGTGAGGACGGGGTAGTGAATTGTCATGATGGGATGTGTGAAATATGGATAGACTGTGGAGGGCCGTGTCCTCCGTGTTCTACGTGTGACGACGGGATTAAGAACTGCCACATAACGAAGTTGGGGACTCGGTTATGTGAAGAGAATATAGACTGCGGTGGGCCGTGTCCTCCGTGTCCTGAAGTGATGCCACCGGTTTGCGGTAACGGGATGTGCGAAGAGGGCGAATTGCTGGCGTGTCCGCAGGATTGTGGACTGTTCTTCGTGTTGTTCTTGCTAATCGTGATCATCCTGGGAGCGGGTTCGATATTCATTTACAGAATGTACACGCTTATGCTTGTGGTTTACAGGAGGAAGATCAGGCCACCGCCCTACACGGACCTTCAGCTACTCGGTGTATTGACCCTCAGGAAACTCCACCTCATACAACTGGAAATAGGGAAGAAGAGAATACGAACCATAATCTCGGAATTCTCAGCGGTTATGATAGGGTTCTTCGTCAAAATGTTCAACATTCGCAAGAAATTCACGTACATAGAATTGATCGAGGTTGTGAGGAGGAGAAAAGTCAAGAGTGATATTGCCAACAGGATAGCGGAATTCTCCGTTAAGATGACGGAAATAGAATACAAACACGTGGAGCCATCCATATCCGATCTGTCTGCTGCGATCAAGAACGCGATAATAATTGTCGAAAGGTTGACAGGTATTAGAATGTATGAAGCCTTGGAAAAGAAGGCGGAAAAGGAGTTGAAAAAGGTAGAGATCAAAAAGGAAGAGGTTAAACTTCCGAAACCTCCGCCTGAAAGGAAAGTGAAAAGATACAGAATGACGGAGAGGGATACAACGAACGTTAAAACCCTTGAAGATTTGATAGCGGAAGGGGAAAAGGTGTTAGCGGACCACAAAATAGATGAGGCGGAGAAGATTTATACCAAGATAAGGGAAGTTTATGATGATATCCATCCGGAAGTGAAGAAGGGGTTGTACAACGAAACCATACGTATCATAAGAATGTATAACAAGATAATGAGCGAAGTGGGATAGACATCAGGGAAGCGATCGAACGAAGCTCCTGTTTTGATGAAACTTTTGGTTGAGGAAAAGTTTCAGGGGAGCGTTCTGTATTTTGTGTTGATCATGCCCCACTCGGTGAAGAGCAGAATTAAAGCAATTATGAGGAATACCAAAGAAAGTTTCAAGGAAAGCTTCTGAAAGCTCGCCAGCGCGATATCCTCATATACCTCTGAAAGTTCGCTCTCGTTCCTCGCCTCATAATACTTCCCCTTCGTTTCATTCGCTATTATCTGGAGGGTTTCCGAATCAAGTTTCGAGACGAACGTCAGGTCCATTTCAGCGAACCCCCCTCCCTCTTCCGTTCCTATCCCGATCGTATGTATTGTGATGTGGTTCTCGTTCGCGTACCTTACAGCTTCATCCACACTAGGCCCGACATTGTTCTGCCCGTCAGTGAGGAGAACCACAACCTTCGCCTTTTCCGGGTTTTTGAAAAGGTTTACCGAGGATATGACGGCGGAGCCTATTGCAGTCCCTCCAACCAGTTCTATCGAGATATTCTCTATTGCTTTCGTAACCTTCGAAAAATCGTTCGTTGGCCTTTGTCTTATGAAGCTCACGCCCGCAAAAGATAAAACCCCGACTTCTGTGTGTTCTGGAAGAGAGTGGACGAATGATAAAGCGGATTTTTTTGCTGATTCCAGCCTGTTCGGTTCAAAATCCTTCGCCAGCATGCTACCCGAGGAGTCTANNCCTTCATACCAAAAGGTAACGCCGGAAACAGCGAGTATTAGCAGGAATAGCGTAACCAGTCTTATTAGAAGGAGCAGGTAGTTCTTGGAAAGGATTCTCTTCCCTGTTACATATTCTATTGCAGGGAAATTCGCGAATTTGAGGGCTTTCCTCATGGTGAATTTGAGACTTATGAAGTGAGCGAGAACCATCAGTGGTATGACTATGAGAAACCATAGGTACAATGGGTTCGTGAATGTTATCTCCATGTACGTGCCCTCCTCATTAAATTCCGTATCTGGTTATTCGTGTCTTCCTCATTATAAAGTATTCTACGAACGGCTTGATAAATGGTTCTTTTGTGGAAAGCTTTACTAAATCTGCATTGCTTTCGAGGAATGCCTTGTGCAACATATCCTCCTCCCTTTTCACGTGTTCTCTGTATTCTTCAATTATTTTTTTCGGGTCTATCAGGAGCGAGGATTCGGAGTAAGGGTCTTGAATAATGAATTGTCCTGCATCCTCCTCAGGCATGTACTCGTCTCTTGGGTCCCTAATCATGACCCCGATCACGTCGAATTTAACCGAGGCCAGTCTGAGAGCTTTCTCCCATCCCTGTTTCAGGCCTATGAAATCCGAAATGATTATCATAAGACCCTTCTTCTTAGAGACCTTCATAACGAAATTCAGGGCCTTTTGGAGATCATATCCGCCTCCGTACAAATTAGGGTTCACAATGGAATTGAGGATTATCTGGAAGTGTTTTTTACCTACTGATGTGGGTATGATCTTAACGACCTTGTCATTGAACATCAGCAGTCCTGCCTTGTCCCCTGCCTCGATTACGAGAAAAGCGAATGCTGCCGCTACCTCCGCTGCATATTCCATTTTCAGCTTTTCGGTTGAGCCGAAAATCATCGAAGAGGAGGTATCCACGAGTATGTAGACATCCAGTTCTCTTTCCTCCTTGAATAGCTTTACAAGTATCTGATTCGAGCGCGTGCTCGCCTTCCAGTCAATCCTGCTCGCATCATCTTGAGTAGTGTAAGCCCTGTAGTCCTCGAATTCCAGACCCTTCCCCTTGAAAACACTTCTGTATCTGCTTATGAGCTGCGTGTCGACCAGCATTCTGAGTATTATCTCGATTTTCTTGATCAGAGAAACAACGTCAACCCTAAGCTTTTTGGCTTTCATAAATTATATTTGGTTCTAGTTAGTTAAATTTGAATAACCACTTGTGGTTTATCAAAAAGTAAGTGTTAGCTACTGGTTTTCGATTAAGCCTTTTGGGTAAAAGGCTTACGGGATGGGGACCTTTGCGAGGATCTCCCTTACTATGTCGTCCGTTTTTATCCCTTCAGCGAGACCCTCGTAGTTAAGGATTATCCTGTGTCTAAGAATGGGAAGGGCGACTTCCTTCACGAAATCGGGTATCACGAAATTTTTTCCATGGATGAAAGCCCTCGCCTTCGAGGTTATGAACAGACCGATCGAAGCTCTCGGAGAGGAGCCCCATTCCACGTACTTCCCCAGTTTGATCTTGTACTTCTTTGAGTTCCTAGTGGCATCAACGAGGTTAACGCAATACTGTTCGACTTTCTTGCTCATGTATATATTCTTCACGTCCGTCTGCATCTTAGTGATATCCTGTGGCGTGATAACCGATTTCAATCCAAAATTCTCGAATTTGTAAAGTTGTATGTTCCGTTTGAGTATTTTCATCTCTTCACTGCTGTCAGGGTAAAACATATAAACTTTTAGGAGAAACCTGTCTACCTGGGCTTCTGGTAAGGGATACGTTCCTGCGGCCTCTATGGGGTTCTGTGTTGCCATCACGAAAAAGGGGTCGGGGACACCGAACGTTTGCTTTCCGATTGTAACCTGTCTCTCACCCATCGCCTCCAGAAGTGCGGACTGGGTCTTGGGTGGCGCTCGATTTATTTCGTCGGCTAGGACGAAATTCGTGAATATCGGTCCTTTCACAACGTAAAATCCCTTTTCCTTGTGGTACGCAGTTATACCGGTTATGTCTGTGGGAAGCAAATCGACTGTGAACTGTATTCTCTTGAAATCACATCCCGTAACCCTTGCAAGCGCACGTATTAGAAGGGTTTTCGCTATTCCCGGAACACCTTCTACAAGTACGTGTCCGTTACATACCAGACCTGTAAGAAGACCGTCTACAACCTCTTCCTGCCCAACAACGACTTTTGCTATCTCCTTCCTTATAGATTCAAGTTTGTCCTTATACGAATCAATAACCCGTTCATCTATGCCCTCAGCTTCGACCATAATAAATTATTGGTCCCGACCAATATAAATTTTGAAATTGATAAAACTTTTTATTGAGGAAAAGTTTTCTTTATTTAATTGTTCAAAAACATATAATTACTTAGAGGGTACGCTTTATGAGAGGGTATTCAGGCGTCTGGATAGCTTTGATAGTATTGGCAACTTTGGCGATTTTTATTTCCTATCCCTTGGTGTTCACAGGGTTTTTCATATCCGTGACAGGGGAGAACGCGAGCCTTGCTCTGTGGGATTCGGCTGATTCCCAAGGAGGCTCTTACAAGGTTTATGCCGAGGGAAGTCCCCAAGGAGGTGGTCCAAGTTCTACAACCCTCCCAAACTTTTTCGCGAACTACACAAATCTAACCTCTGGGGAATCGATAAATGGGTCAGGGATTGAATGTAACATAAGTTTTAACCTTTCAGGGAGTTGGACTTCTCCAGTAGTTATGTGGTTCAATTCATCTTCTCTGCTTTACGAGCATAACAAATCATTTGATTCAAGGGGGGTTTATTATTGGAATGTTACTTGTGACGGGTCCTCTCAGAATTTTGATGTGCTGAATGCAACAGATAACATAACGGTGTTGAACACCCCGGCCGGAATATATGTTCCCCTTTCAGACAAAACATGCTATGAAGATACTACATGTAACTACGATTTCAGCGTGGATTGTTATGATATAGATGATATCGATGAAAACAACCTCACCTACAGTTATGTTGCTGGAACCGAATTCAATGGTTTCAGTATGGATTCGGCAACAGGAAGTGTCACAGTTGACATTACTAGCGATACTGATTGCGGTGAGTTCGAGGTATCGCTTACTGTACAGGACCCAATAGGAGAGGGAGCAGTCGCCAACAAAACCTTCATAGTGAATGCGGTCAATGATAAGCCAAGCCTTCAAAACCTTCCTTCCGATTCCTACCAGAACTCTTCATTCTACCAAGATATTGACGCGACGGATGAGGAAACCCCTAGCGGGCCTTTCTTTTTCAACATCACTTTTCTAGAATGTTACAGGCCATTCAACCCAGAGCACACGAACGTAACGGACTGTTCAAATTTGTTCACGATAGACAACACGACAGGCGAAATAAATAGAACAAGCATCTTCACAAATTTGGATGTTGGAAACTACACCATAAATTACACCGTTACCGACCCTGGAGACAACCTGACAGGAACCTCCAC
>JABAOF010034055.1_pt1 | contig 20569 bp, 19 predicted proteins | sample 7062171 | NCBI WGS metagenome assembly JABAOF01 (sample SAMN14538628, study PRJNA623070) | marine sediment metagenome | biome: marine biome [ENVO:00000428]; feature: marine pelagic biome [ENVO:01000023]; material: deep marine sediment [ENVO:00002113] | place: India: Gulf of Khambhat ...
GAAATTAACGGTAAGAGGGACTTCTCCTGAAGTGGGGGAGGCATTAATATTAGCATTTATAGAATTAATACCTCCATATTCATAAGCTCCGATATCAGGCTTATTACCAGAATACGCAAGGGCTACGCCATCTCCATGTATCCAAGAAATACTTTCATCAACAGTTATTGCTCCCGTACTCCAGTTTACAGCCGTTATTGTTACGGTTGAAGTTTTACCCTCCAGTTGAATCTCATCACCATCTGTAAGTCCAAATCCATCATGAAACCACTTTGAGTCTGCCACGGTAAATGATGTCCCAGAACCAGATGCGCCAGTTATAGTCGTTAGCCATGTCCCCGCATTTATACAGGGAGAGGTAGATTGAGGGGTAAAATCACCCCCAGAAGGATTGACTAATTCTGGGTGATCAAAAGAACCGTTAGAATCTTGACCATGGGTAGTTCGCCAGTTAGTAAAATTGCCTCCATCCCAAAGGTTTTCGTTTGAGTTATTATTGTTTTGATACCATATGTTGTAGTCAAAATCGCTATTAGTATTCGATGGAGTTAGGGGCGAAATATAATTTGCCAAGTTTCCGCCAGTATTGTTCCTGAAAATTATGTTATTCCTAGCTGTTATGAAGTCAGTACTAGCGTGTTCTACTAGGAGGTTATCTCTTATGGCATGACTGATGTAAAATACGTTGTTATTGAAATATGTATTAGTCGAATCCGTGCCCGAACCTGCTGCACCTATCGTTAAGCCTCTTCTCGTGGCCGGATTGTAAACCACAGAACGCCTTATTCTAACTCCATCAGTATTTTGTAAATAAATACCGTCGTTATCTCCCTCTGAATAAAAGTCATCTATGAACACATTAATTGTAGCATTGCCTGACGAACCAATCATGATACCTGGTTGCAGAGCATCATAAGATTCATTATCCTTGAGAATTATCTTGTTTCCAGATGTTATGTCATAATTATTTTCCGCTGCATTTCGACAAACGTTTCCCTCTACAAGATGATTTGGGCCAACATCGTCGTCATAATCACTTCTATGTATATCAATACAATCGCTACCGCTGATATTGTTACAATCAATATCATTATTGAGAATTTTTCCATTTGTAATGGGATCGCTTGCTGAACCGTTTACATATATTCCAAATTTAGAATTTACAGAAGTGCAATTCTGGACTGTATAAGTATCAATTTTTTCAAGAAGGACACCAGCAATACCAATATTATTAAAATCACAATTATCAATAATAATATTTGTCCACCCAGCACGTTTAAACTCAATACCATTGTAAGGCGTATTTTTTAGTTCCAAATTTTCAATTCTTATATAACTAAGACTATTAGTCCTTGAAGTAATAATACTATCAGGACTATATGTGATAGTTGGCTTCTTTCCACTTCCATAAGCACCTATGATCATCCAATCTCCCGAATTTCCACCTTTTTGCAATCTCAATTGTTCGCCAAACCAGCTCTCCCCTCTTTTAAAATATACATCATCTCCAGCACTCATGTTTCCCATTTCTGTGTTAACCTTGCCTATGGTCTGCCAGGCCTGCGCTTCAGATGTACCAGTATTATTATCATGACCACTAGTAGCATCTACGTAATAAACAGTTCCGGCAAAAATTTGGGACGTCATCATTATCATAAGAACAACGAAACATCCCAATTTGCTTCTCATTCTAGCTCCTTTAAAATAAACAAAATAAATATTGAAATTGAAAAATAGTTATGAATGCTAAGCCTCCTAGATATATTGAGGTTTTCATTTTTGCCCTTAATCCTCTAATAATTTAGTCGTTAATTAAGAGATAATTTCAGGGTGGTTTTTCTTCTTTTTGTCACCCTTTGGGACTAATCAAGCCAATCGAGGTTAATGAGAATAGTCTTTAAGGGAAAAAAAGTTTCGAAACATCTAAAGGGGAAGTATATAAATTGTAGCTTGAAGAAGGGTAGAAATGATGAGAAGAAATATTACAGTAATTGGTTGCGTCTACAGGGGAAAGAATAAAGTTTATAAATATTATGAATGGGATTCAATGCATACTATTTGTGATTTAGTTTTCCTTTGGTAAAGAAAAGTTTGACGAATAATTCCCATGATAGCAAAACAATAGAAAATTTAAATTTTTCTTCTGTTATCTTATTTCCTTAAATATATTTCTTCCCCATGAGTACCTCAAATAAAGCTTCAGGAGACGGATAAGTCACAAGATGATTATACTATTGTCGAAAATCAATATAATTTAAAAGGAGGAAATATGAAAAGTAATTCAAAAATAAAAAAAGAATTATCGGTAAAGAAAAAAATCATTTATTCTTTATTAACGATAATTATAGCAGTCATCATGTTCTCATTCACTGCTGAAATAATAGTAAGAATATTTTCCCCACAACAGGAAGCAGAGAGATGGTTTAAGTCAGATAGTAGGTATGGATATGTACATAAGAAAAATTTTTATCAAGAATATCATTATCCTGGCCATGAGTTTGTCATGGTAGTAAAAACCAACTCATTCGGACATAGAGATAGAGAATATGATTTATCAAAACGAGATAGAAAAAAAATATTACTACTTGGGGATTCATTTGTATTTGGATATGGAGTAAATATGGAAGACCATTTTGACACTAAGCTTGAGCAACTGCTTAATAAATCAGGCGAAAACTGCATAGTAATTAATGCTGGTGTTGGCGGCTGGGGAACTTTACAAGAAATTACTTATGCAAAAGATTACTTTAACGTGATCAACCCCGATATTATAATCATTACATTTTGTGGTAATGATCCATATGATGATCTTAGGTACAAATATAAAATGCGTGATAATGAAAAGGGATTATTTTATTTTCCTGGCAAGATATTTTTGCGTAACCATTCTCATTTGTATCGCTTTGTATGGAAAAAATATAGTACATTATTACATCATTTGGTCCTGAAAAGAAAAATCGCAGAAGGTCGTAAAACAGATGATACTATTGTGTTAGATAAGCAAAGTGCAAATATTATTACAGAAGAGGAGTGGAATAAAACGCTCAGATATATGAAAAACTTTCATAAGGATTTTCTTAAATTCAATTCCAATGGAGTATTATTAGTCCAGACAACAGCACCATGGGATGTTAATATTAGAAAACATTTAGCATCTATTTCGAATGGCGAAAATTTAATTTATGTGGATTTGTATAATGATACAATTTTATTAAGACCCGAACAAAGGAAATTACCATATGATCGACATTGGACCCAAATTATGCATTCAATTGTTGCTGAAAATTTATACAAGACCATTTTAGGCCAAAATGGCAATTCAAGGCTTTCGCCAACTAATTGAGAGATCAACCGAAAAAAATAGTAGCAAAGTCAAGTGTTTCGACAAAAAAACACCTAATTTCAGCATAGATTTAAATAATTTTAGAAATTTGATAATTGTTTTAATTTTAACTCTGTAAAAGGGATGCCATCCTAAGATGGAAGTTCTATCATTTATAGTACTTATTCTTTTATCATTAGTTGGCTATTCTGGAGGTGCAGCAGGCAAAGCCGGAAAACTTGTAGATTTAAAGCCGCAGCTTACTGACCTTGTTATAGTTATTTTTATTTGGGGGGGAGCAATTTATTCCAGGATAGTATTTGATTTAAATAAACTTCTTATAATTCTAATTTGGGTAATTTTAAGCAGTATTATAGGAATGCTCACAGTCTGGGCACGAAATTTGTCTAAAGAAAAGCCACAAAAAAGCAAGAAATTTAATAAGCTTTCTTCAAATTTATTCAAAAAACTATGGCAAAGTTGGAAAGACTTTTCTAAAAGAATAGGGAGCTTTCAAAGTCGTATAATTCTTTCTTTATTTTTTTTCATATTTATTTTGCCTTTTGCTATTGCTTTGAAAATGATTTCTGATCCTTTAAGGATAAAACAACAAAGTAGTAAATCTTACTGGCTCACAAAAAAAGAAACTAAAATTGATATGGAACAATATAAGAAACAATTCTGATGTATATATTGGGAATTTCTTGTTATTTTCATGATGCTGCTGCTGCTCTAATAAAAGATGGGAAGCTTATTGCCGCTGCTGAGGAAGAAAGATTTTCAAGAGTAAAACACGACTTTGATTTCCCTGAAAATGCTATAAATTTCTGCTTGGATTATGCAGGCATCTCAGGAAAAGATTTAGATTATGTAGTGTTCTACGAGAAGCCTTTTCATAAATTCGAGCGTATTTTGATGACAACTTTCCAGAATTTCCCAAAATCTTGGAAAGTTTTCAGAGAAGCGATGATCACCTGGCTTGGAGATAAACTTTGGGTGAAGAGTATTATAAAAGAAAAAACAGGAGTTGAAGATAAAAAAATTCTTTTCGGAGAGCATCATCTCTCTCATGCGGCGAGTGCCTTTTATCCTTCTCCTTTTGAAGAAGCTGCTATTCTTACAGTGGACGGTGTCGGAGAGTGGACGACCGCGACCATGGGTATAGGGAAAGGAACAGATATAAAATTGCTCAAAGAAATAAAATTTCCCCATTCTCTTGGTCTTCTCTACAGCGCTTTTACTGCTTTTTTGGGATTCAAGGTAAACAATGGAGAATATAAAGTCATGGGGATGGCGCCTTATGGAAAGCCAAAATATATTGAAAAGATATACGATAATCTCATTAAAGTTGCGTCCGATGGTTCTTTCTGGATTAACATGGACTATTTTTCCTATCATTATTCTGATGAGAGAACATTCAATTCTAAATTTGAAGACTTATTCGGAAAGCCAAGAAATCCTGAGATGAATTTTTTCACTTCAAATACAAGATTCCCTTCCTATTTTGGCGAAAAACCGTCAAATTATAGCGAACTTTGTCGAGAAAATGAACACTATGCAGATATTGCTGCTAGTATACAAAGAGTAACAGAAGAAGTTTTATTGAAATTGGTAAATTCTCTGTATAAAGAGACAGGAATGAAAAAGCTTTGTATGGCTGGAGGAGTTGGTTTGAATTCAAAAGCAAACGGAAGAATTCTGCGCGAAACTCCATTTGAAGAGCTTTTCATTCAGCCATCAGCAGGAGATGGAGGTGGAGCGCTAGGATCTGCATTACATGCTTATCATGGATTGATGGGAAAGCCAAGGAACTTTGTACTGGAGCATGCTTACTGGGGAAAAGAATATCCGGATAAGGAAATAAAAGGATTCTTAGAGAGCAATAATATCTCTTATGAATACTTCTCAGATGATAGTAAGCTCTTGGATAGGATCGTGGATGAGATTGTTGCTGGCAAAGTTGTGGGCTTATTTCAGGGCAGGTTTGAATGGGGACCAAGGGCATTAGGAAACAGAAGCATTTTGGCAGATCCAAGAAGTGAGGAAATGAAGGACTTAGTGAATATAAAAATAAAATTTCGTGAACCTTTCAGACCCTTTGCTCCGGTTATATTAGAAGAAAACATAGGGGATTTTTTCTATGGTGATAATGTAGCCAAACAATTCCCTGCAAGGTATATGCTTTTGGTATTGCCTTTAAAAGAAGACAAAGATAGATCAATAAATGCAGTTAACCATATGGGAACGGGAAGGCTCCAAACAATCAGAGAGAAATGGAATCCCCGATATTATCGGATTGTAAAGAAATTTGGAGAGGCAACAGGGGTTCCAGTACTCCTAAATACTTCTTTTAATCTCAGAGGTGAGCCAATTGTTACTTCTCCAGCAAATGCCTTTAATACTTTCAGCAAAAGTGGAATAGATATGCTGGTTTTAGAAAATTTTATGATAAGGAAATAGACTGCTACTATTCTATAAAAAAGAGGTTAAAGATGAAATCGATAAAAATCTTTATATCTAGGTTTGGTATATTTGGTGAACTATTAGCTTTTCTTTGGCAGAGAAAGCTCTGGTGGATGATTCCAATGGTTATCATTTTAATATTATTCGGCTTATTACTAATTTTTGCCCAGAGCTCTGCAGTAGCACCATTTATTTATACAATTTTCTAACCGGAGATTTTCTTTATTGAATATTGGAGTGATAAGCAGCGAATTTAATTTTGGCAATTGGATGAGACATGTTTTTATAAAATTCGTGGATGATTGTATTAATAAAGTTAGGTATCTTTTTAATAATAATAATGTTATGGATAAGATGGCTTTAGGTGCTTTTAATTATGTACTGAAAAATCACAATATAAATAATGAGTTTAGGCAATTAAGATAATAAATATTATATAAAAATCATACAAATCATTTTTATTTGGTACTCAATATGAACATACTCCAAATCATGGGCTGCACGTCAGACCAATACGCATCCATGGAGAGGTACCTTGTTGCAAAAGCCTCATTTTTGAAAAACAATGATCACCAACTTATTGTTGTTTATGAAAACGTTCCTAAATCAAAGCAATTCTTTGAAGATCTAAAAAATTCTGGGGGAAGATTGCTCAAATTTAAGTTTAATGGCATTAGTAATATTAAAGACTATATAGAATTCTATCGAATTCTCCGAGATAATAAGATTGGTGTAGTTCACACATACTTTAATCCCACGGGCTTTTTAGCAGCATTCGTGGCAAGGATTTCAGGAATTAATAAAATATACAGAACAGCTGCAAATCTTCCCCTAACATTGAATAAGGATAAAAATTCTATAAAGAGAGCGTGGTTTAAAATTTCTAGGCGATTAGCCTCCAAATTTTTATTTGATAAAATTTTATGCAGGTCAAGAGGTGTTTATGAAGAATATCTAGATATAGGCATTGAATCTGAAAAACTTCACATCACAGATGGAGGCACAGATGTAGCATTTTATTCTCCGGATAGAGAAAGAAGAAAAGACTTCAGGAAACTTTTTAAATGCAGAGACAATTATATTGTCATCTGTGCCATAGGTCGACTCGTTGAAATCAAAGGTTTTGATATTTTGATTAAGGCGTTGGCTCGTATTGAGACCAAAAATATCATCGTTTTTATAGCTGGGGAAGGTCCTGAAAGAATCAAACTTGAAAGCCTGGTTTATGATTTGAATCTTGGGAAAAAAGTGAAATTCATTGGTCATACAGAGGACATTGTATCTTTATTAAATGCCTCTGATCTTTTTATTTCCTCTTCTTACGCAGAAGGAATGAGTAATTCAATTCTGGAAGCAATGGCCTGCGGTCTTCCTATTATANNGGATTTTTTACATGAAATTAAAAACATTGGCTTAGCCGTTCATCCTGGCGACCCAGATGCTTTGGCTGAATCCATAGCTTTTTTGATGGAGTGTGCTGATATAAAAGAATTAGGAAAAAATGCGAGGAATGCTGTGGTAAGTAACTATACTATTGATCATAGAATAAAGAAAGAATGTCAAATTTATAAAATATAATGTTTAATAAAAGTGAACTTATAAAATGATATGTTAAATGTTTCAACGCAGAAAAAAAATATACATAAGAGCGAAAAAATCTCTAACGTTTCTAGCGGAAGAGAAAATTTCTGCTCAGCATTGGGGCAGTATATGGCAAAATCAGCTACTGGATTTGCATAAAATGCCAAGGGGCAGATTATTTAGAAAAGATCATAACCAAGTATATTACTGAGAGGAATAGTTTAATTTTAGAAGCTGGCTGTGGGAATGCTCAATACGTAAGACTATTTAAAAACCTAGGTTATGACTGTTATGGAATAGATTATGCCGCAAACATAGTTGCTAAATTAAATGATGCTTTTCCTGAATTGAAAATATATAAAAGGAATGTAATAGATACAAAGTTTGATGATGAGCTATTTGATGGTTATTGGTCAATTGGAGTGATTGAACATTTCATAGATGGCTATGATCAGATGATAAATGAAGCAGGCAGAATATTGAATTATAATGGATTTGCTTTTATTTCTTTTCCTTACATCTCTCCTTTAAGATATTTTAAAGTCCTTATTAAGAAATATCCGAACAAAGGATTTATGGATGATTTTTGTATTAAACACTTTAACCAATATGCACTACCCAAAAAGAAAGTAATTGATCTTTTTGAAAAAACAGGATTTATACATATAGCGTCATATAAATACAATGGTATTCTTGGTTGGATAGAAGAAATAACCATTTTAAATTATTTGATGAGACAAATTTATTTAAGTAAAAGTAAGCTAATAAAACCGCTCAGGTTTATAGCAAATTATTTTCTCTAAATGGTAATGCCCCATTCAATCTTACTTGTTTTTAAGAAGGCATATAAAATAAGTTGAAAAAAATGGGTCCAACTTACCGATACATCTAAATGAGGCAAAGTACTTGACATAACTAGCGGAAATTTATGGTTAACAGAAATATTGCTGAGCAACCAATCTGGTTGCATTACTGATGATATTTGTTATAAAGAGAATACAGAAAATATTGGGAAATTGAATATAAAATATAATTCTTCAAATATTGATGAGAAATTGCTTTACAATAATGAAGATTTTGATTGCATAGTCTACTTTTCTGGTTAGAACATATAGCAAATCCTTATATCGCCATGATGGGATTTCATAGGATAATAAAAAGAACTGGCAAAATATTTATTATTATAACCAAACTCTTTGAGTATTATTTCCAGCCTAAGAGTTTTTATTAAAGGAGAATTTTAAGCATTTCTTCACATTTTTGATGTTAGCAAAGAGTTTAGACATTTTCATATTATTCCGTTATTTATTTCGCCTTTTAATTATGTGTGCTCAGAAATTGAATCTTAAATAATTTTAGTTAAGCCTTTTAATAAAACTAAATTCGGGTATCACATTATAATTTGCTATTAGTACAGCTTCTCACTGGCATATAATGCTATCTTTATAGAAAATACAACGATTCATCTTTATATAGAATTCTAAATTCTAGAGACTTATTAATAAACAAATCAATTTTTACGGTGCTTGAAAAAAAGAGCATATAAGAAAGATAAAATCTGTACAGGCGACTACGGAAAGTACCCATCCATTGGGATAGAATAATTTGAATTAAATTTGGTTATTCTGGACAACTTATGTGTGGTATTTGCGGTATATATAAAAGAAACTCAATGGTACTAATGACAGAATTAGATTCGATAGCAAAAACTATGATACACCGGGGTCCGGATTCAACTGGATGTTATATTTCAAAGAATAAGATGATCGGACTGGCGCATAATAGGTTATCTATTATAGATCTATCTGAATCTGCTAATCAACCTATGTGTAATGAGGATGAAACTGTTTGGTTAGTATTTAATGGTGAAATCTATAATTTTCAGAGTATAAGAGACTTTTTGATTAAAAAAGGACATAGATTCAGGTCTAAGAGCGACTCAGAAGTTATTTTGCACCTTTATGAGGAAAAAGGAATTGAGCTAATTGAAGATTTAAATGGAATGTTTGCATTTTGCATATTTGATGAAAATAACAACAATTTATTTCTTGCAAGAGATAGGGTAGGAATAAAACCGCTATACTACTACTTCAAAAATGGATTATTTTCATTTTCATCGGAATTAAAGGCACTACTAGCATTGCGAAATATATCTAGAGATTTATTTAGAAGGATTGGATTTTTACTTCACTCTTGGTTACATTCCCGAGGATCTCTCTATCTTTAGAAATATTAAGAAGCTAAGGCCCGGACATTATCTTGAGTTTAATGGTCTTGATATTAATACTGTAAATTATTGGAATTTAGAACTAAGAAAATACGATTTGAATAGTTATGATGAAACAGATTTAGTTGATCTTTTAGAGGAAAAGTTAATAGATGCAGTAAAAATCCGTATGATAAGTGATGTTCCAATTGGCACTTTCTTATCAGGCGGATTAGATTCTAGTCTTGTGACCACAATTATGGCTCAAGAATCAGAGAAGCCTATAAATACCTTTACAATAGGATTTGATTCGATGGAATACGATGAAACTCCTTATGCAAGAATAGTGGCTGATGAAATAGAATCTATTCATAAAGAATATTTTATTAAAATTGATGCAATAGAAGTTTTAGAAAAATTAAATTTTCATTTTGACGAACCATTCGCCGATTCTTCATTAATCCCTACGTATTATATCTCAAAGGTAGCAAAAGAAAATGTTACTGTGACTCTTTCAGGAGATGGCGGAGATGAATTATTTGGAGGCTATAACTGGTACACATGGGTGTTACTCTCTAATAGATTGAAAAAGCAATTTGGATCAAATGCAAGAATTTTTTCGAAATTAAGCAAAATTCTGCCCGTATGGTTTAGTGGAAAACATTTGCTATCTATACTTCATTTAGATACTTCTAATCAATTTTTAGAAAGGATATCATTTTTTACTCCTCAAGAGAAATCTGACTTATATAAAAATGAATTGAGAGATATGAGAGAAAAGGAAAGTCCTGAAAGTAAATTTTTAAAATTTTTCAGATGTGTTGAAGGAGATATAATTGATAAAATGACTATAACTGATTTTCAGTATTATCTTCCTGAAGATATTTTAACTAAAGTTGATAGAGCAAGTATGGCGGTTTCTTTAGAAACCAGAGTGCCGTGGTTGGATCATAGATTGGTGGAGTTTGCTTATTCTCTTCCGCCAGAAATAAGAATACATGGTAATAGAAAAAAATACTTATCAAAAAAATTAGCGGAGAGAATCCTCCCTAAGGCTTTTCCTCTAGAAAGAAAACAAGGATTTTGTATTCCAATAGATCAATGGATGAAAGGTAAATTAGGTAAAATGCTTGAGGAGGAGTTGAAAAATAACTTTCTCTCGGAAATTTTGGATACTACATATGTATACAAAATATTGAATAAGCATAGAGCATGTAGAAAAATTAGATATGGATCCCAGTTATTTTCTATCCTTATTTTTGCCATGTGGCATAGAAAATATATAAGGCGGCAATGAATATTCTTTGGTTTTTAGATAAAGAATTTGATGTTGCTCATAACGTATCCGCTAGATTAGCCACAATAAAATATTTAGAGAAAGCTAATGATATTAATATAGTTACAAGTTTTAGAAAAGAGAAAAAATATTCTTATAACATTGAAAGCAAGCTTATATATTTAAATAGATTATGTATTCCAGTTGTTAAGACAATATCTTTATATTACCAACATCTCAAATTCTTAAATAAAAAGATAGATTTACAAAAGATAGATGTAATCTTAATAAATTCAGGTAATTTATGGTTACTGAAGAATCTAATAAAAATAAGAAAATATTATAATTTTAAACTAGTTTTAGACATTAGGTCATTGCCCGTTGAGTCAAACTATTTAAAAAAGGAAATAAAAGATTATTTTTTTAGAAAATGCTTAAAAACTGTGGCAAGTAGTTTCGATGGGATAACATATATAAGCGATGAAATGAGAGAATATTGCATAACTAAACATAATCTTCCTGAACATAAAAATGCAATTTGGGGTTCAGGAGTGGACGTAGAAATGTTTAAACCTCTAAGTTTATCTAGTAGTGGAAGTAAATTTAGATTGATATACCACGGAGTCATTACTCGAAATAGAGGAATAATAAATGTTGTGAGAGCCATTGATAAATTAAAAGAATATGATATTGAATTTTTCTTACTTGGATCTGGGGAGGGCATGTCAGAATTGAAGAATTTAGTTATTAAATTGAAATTAGAAAATAAAGTAAATTTTCATCTCCCTGTTCAACATATGGAAGTTCCAAAATATATTAATACCATGGATGCAGGGATTTTGCCTTTTCCCGCGTGGCCAGGATGGAACACAAGTTCTCCCATTAAACTTTTTGAGTATTTAGCATGTGGAAAACCCGTTATTGTCACAAGAATTCCAGCACATATTAGGATTCTTGATGGAAAAGATTTTGCTTTTTGGGCAAAAACCTCAAGCCCTGAAGGAATCGCGAATGCTATTTTAATAGCTTATAAAAACAAAAAGCATTTTCGAAAATTAGGAAAGGAAGCAATAGATTTTGTTAAAATGAATTACAGTTGGGAAAAACAAATATCAAAACTTGAGATATTTATAAAAAATATTCAATGTTAGATTCACTTATTAACCGAAAAAATTCTTTTTTAATTTTTGTTTTTTTATTTATCCCTTTCGTACTTAGTTATGCAATTGTCCACCAGAATTACAATATCATGTTTGTTGCTGCAACTATCTTTCTAGGGTTTATTATTCTTAGATCAAATATTATTTCAATCTCTATAATCCTTTTTATTTTATTTTTTGGAAATTGGCTGGAAGCGCTAGGTTTATTACCGGGGCAGTTTATTTGGTTAGTCGAAGTAATAATACTCCTGCTTTTTCTAAAGGCAATCGCATTTAAAATATTTAAAGGAGAAAAAATTAACCTAAACCTTATATGGATCGTTTTGTTATTTCTAGTCGTTTCATTAATTTCATTTATACTCAATAATGCTTCTGCTATTCACGCTGTTCTCTTTTTAAGAGTGCTTTTTAGATATTATTTATTATTTCTCGCTGTTCTAAATCTTGACTTTGATAAAAAATCCATGAAATTGTTAAATAATATAATAATATTTTTATTTATTATCCAAATTCCTACTGCTGTTGTTAAATTGTTCATTTATGGACAAGGTGAAACTGCAATTGGCACTTATGCTTTCCATGGGGGAACATACTCAACAGTTATTCCTCTCATTTCAGTAAGCTTTCTCATCGCCTTTTACTTCTTTTATAAACCATCTAAGTTATACATTCTGTTGGTTTTTTCTTTTATTGCTTTTGGATTAATTGGTGGCAAAAGAGCAGTTATAATTTTAGTCCCAATAGTAATTATTTTTCTAGGATTTTATATGAGAGATCGACTTAAGAATGTCCTTAAATATTTTTTTGTTGGTATTGTGATTATTTTACTAACAGGCTATTTTTCTATGAAGTTTGTACCAACACTTAATCCTCAACGCAGAGCTGGAGGAGAAATAGATATCAGGCATCTTAAAAATTTCATTACCGGGTATACCATGTCAATGCAAAATGGTCGGTCTGAAGGAAGAATGTCGACTTTGATAATAGTATTTAATACTCTACGAGACAATGGATTAGAAAATCTTTTTTTTGGTCTTGGTCCAGGAAGTTATATTGAAACCAGATTTGAAGGACTAAAAACCACAATAAAGGAAGAAGGAGAATTACCTATAAATTATGGGATTACGGGATTAACATGGTTTGCCTTGCAAACGGGATTAATTGGAGCATTCATATATTTGTCCTTATTTTACATTATTCTAATTAAGTGCCTTCGTTATTATAGATTAGAAAAAAGTCCATATTGGAAGTCTTTTGGATTAGGAATGTTGGGATTCTCTTTTATTATGTTGTTCATTAGTATTTTTTATCATCCTATTTTCGTGGAAGATTTGATGCCAATGGTGTATTTTTTACTTGTTGCCTTTACAATAAAGATAAAAAAACATTTAGAATTACAGATATCTTAGTTAGTAAATTCAAAAGGGAGCCCTTAAAATTTTCAATCCAACTAAACAGTGAGAAAATGAACTAATTATTACTCTCTTTTTCTCATGAAGATAAAAGAAGGGAAGATCCCATTTTTTCACAAGGTTCATTAATATCTCATTTGCAATTCAACGTTAAGTATATACAGTTAAATTTTATTAAAGAAATAATAGTTGATAACTATTTAAAATGACTTGTTATGTTGCAACGAGAAAAGCTTAAAATAATCGCAAAGTTTAAGAACTCGGTTGTTCATTCCTGCAGCAATGGAGAATTAATATTTTCCTCAAAAAATAATATTTACAAAATAATTGATTTAAATGATCCGAAGCCGATAATTGTTGCTAAGATACCATTGACTCTTTCTAAAAAGATATCAAGTATTAGGACTTTTGATAGATTCTTAAAGAACTCTATTTTACAGGTGCACAGAACAAAAAATAAAGAATATCTTGTTTCTACTGGAAATGCATGGTGGCATATCGATTTGAAAGGAAATATTTCAAAAGTAGAAAGATTTTCCAACACAAGGCCCTTGAATAGAGGCATTTGTGAAACGAAAAGAGGAATTACTTACGTTGCCGAGTACATTACAAATCCTAATCGCTCCTCTGTTAAAGTATTTCGCAGTATTGACTTGCAGACTTTTGAAGTAGCTTGGGAATTTGAAAAGAAATCTATAAGGCATGTTCATGCCTTAATAGTAGATCCTGAATTAGAAAATAGGATATGGGTTTTAACAGGAGATTTAAATAATGAAAGTCATTTTTATTATACCGATGATGATTTTAATTCCCTGAACTGCTTCTTGAGCGCTGGGCAAAAATCAAGAGCTACTGACCTTATAATCCGTAAAGGGCTGCTATATTGGGGCATGGATTCTCCAATAGAACCTGCTCATATATTATGTACTAGCAAAGAACCACCCAATTACCTAGAGGAATTACATAAATTACATGGACCTGCTTACTATCTTACTCAAAATGAAGCAGGAGGATTATATGTAGGAACTACGGTAGAACGAAGATCTTTAGTAAGAAATAACTATGGGTACATTTTTGGATTATGCCCCGATAATTCCTGGCGAGAAATTCTTCGTTGTAAAAAAGATTCTTTCCCGCAATTTGGAATATTTTATTTTCCAAAAGGTATACTTTCTGAAAATTTCCTTGTCTACTCACAAAGAGCTCTTAAGCCTTCTGAAGGATATTTAACCATCGCAAGAGATAATGCATGGGCTTAATTGTAGTAAATCATATCGACCTCATAATATGAAATAACATGGAACTCCTCCCTTTAAAACGGGCTTCATTTTAATAATCATTTAAAAGAAAATTTTTCAATAAAAAAATTGGATTCCATTAGAAAATAAAGAAATCATTTATTTTACAGATTAACCATAAGTTAAAGCATGTAAAAAAAACTATTGATTTTGTGCTTCCTTCATTTAGCCCTGAATGATACTTATCAGGAATGTTTAACGAGAGTTAATAAGGGAGACGCTTATATATCTATTTGATACAAATTAAATTTCTTATGCATAATAATAATAAAAAAAGAACGGCACTTATTGGAACGATTTCCTGTAATTCAGGAATTGCTACTGTAGTAAATTCAATAGCAAGTAGCGAAAAGATTAAAAATAATTATGAAATATTAATTTTTAATACATCTAATTATAAAGACAATAATTCTTTAATAAATTTAATCATCTTCATCAAATCCATTATTTATTATTTAAGAGCACTATTAGACGGTAAAATAGACTTAGCTCATATTCATACATCTTATGGGAGAAGTTTTTATAGGAAAATATTTTTTATATGTTTATCATCATTATTTAAAGTAAAAATTATTTTACATATTCATTCGAGCAAATTTGATGAATTTTTTATTGATTCTTTTGGATTTAAGAAGAAATTACTTGAATTTTCATTAAAAAAGACTGATTTCATAATTTTATTATGCAACAGCTGGAAAGAAAAGATAGAAAAAAAATACGATTTGAAAAATACATTTGTAATCAATAATCCAGTTCCTTTAGATGTTAAACAAATCAAAACAAAGAATGATAAAGCAAATTTAAATTTAAGTAAGATTTTGTTTTTAGGTTTTTTTATTAAAACGAAAGGTATATATGATCTCATTGAAATAGCCGATAGGTTAAATAAGAGTTCATTCGCTCATAAAATAATTGTATGTGGAAAAGGAGAAGAAGGAAAGAAATTTATCAAAAAAATCAAAGATCAAAACCTTAACAATATACAATATTCAGGGTGGGTTTCAGGGGAAAAAAAATTGGATTTATTTAAAAATAGCGATATATTTCTGTTGCCCTCATACAATGAAGGAATGCCTATGGTCATTCTTGAAGCAATGACTTTTGGATTACCAATAATNNTACCAGATATGGTAATTGATGGAGAGAACGGGTATCTTTTAAATCCTGGAGATATTGATGGTTTTGTCAAAAGAATTAAAACTCTTATTTCAGATCCAACCAAGAGGAGAAATTTTGGAGAAAGAAGCAAAATTATTGCTAAAAATTTCGAAAGAGATAAAATTGCAGAAGAGTGGCATAGACTTTATCAAAGAGTTCTTTTTAAAGGTTGTTTAGATCGGATTGGATAAGCCTGGGGGTAGTTCATTTTGAGCTTTTTTCAATTCCTTCTTTCTAATGCTAGCTTTCCATTCAAGCTGTTGGCATTTGACTACAACTTTTTGGCGGGCAGCCTCTTTTCCATAATTTAATATCTACGTATCACAATAATATTAAAATCATGAAGCTTATTATTCAAATACCTTGCTTAAACGAAGAAAGAACTCTTCCTATTACTTTAAAATATCTCCCAAAGAAAATAGAAGGCGTTGATAATATTGAAGTCCTGATTATTAATGACGGGAGTACAGATCGAACGGTCGAAGTAGCTCGAAAATGTGGAGTTAACCACGTCGTTAATTATTGCCAGAGAAGAGGCCTAGCAGAAGCTTTTATGGCTGGTTTGGATGTATGTTTGGAACTCGGCGCAGACATTATTGTAAATACAGATGCAGATAATCAATATTATGGACCGGATATTGAGAAATTAATTCAACCAATTTTGAAAAAGGAAGCAGATATTGTGGTAGGGAACAGAGAAACAGATAAAATTTCCCACTTTTCATCTATCAAAAAGAAATTTCATAGACTTGGAAGTTGGCTTGTTCGCAAGATCTCTCATACAAATATTCCAGATGCGACCAGTGGTTTCAGAGCCTTTAGTAGAGATGCCGCATTAAGGATAGATGTAACAACCAAATTTTCTTATACAGTAGAGACTCTGATTCAAGCAGGAAAAAAAGACCTGAAGGTTGCTAGTGTTCCTATTAGAACCAATGAAAAACTGAGAGAATCTCGTCTGTTCTCTAGTATGTTTGATTTTTTAAAAAAATCGGGAGCTACGATTGTAAGAGTTTATGCTACTCATGAGCCATTAAAGGTGTTCTTTAGAATAGGAGGAACTATTTTTTTTATTGGTGTTATTTTTGGAATAAGGTATTTATATTTTTTGTTTTTAGGTCAGGGAGCGGGTCACGTCCAATCAGTGATTCTTGCTTCAACATTGATGATTTTGGGATTTATTCTTTTTTTTATTGGTTTGGTTGCTGATTTGATTTCCACTAATAGAAAGTTAATTGAAAAAATGATGTACCGGATAAAAAAATTGGAAATGGATAATAAAAAAAATAAAGATATTCATAGATGAATATATTGATTACTGGTGCTACAGGATTTATTGGAAGCCATTTAACAAAAGAACTGTGTGAAAAAGGTTATCATTGCAGATGTTTAGTTAGAAGCGTTAATAAGGCAAAAAAAATATTTAAATATTATAAAGATATTGAGTTTATTGTTGGAAATATAACAGATAGAGATGTCCTCATTGATTTCAACAAACCTGTTGATTGTGTAATTAATTCTGCTGCTCTTTTAGCAAAATGGAATTCAGCAGAAAAAGAATTAAAATCAGCCAATTCTGAGGGGCCAGTAAATTTGATAAAAAATTTATCAAAAAATGGAATCAAACACTTCATTCAAATCAGTACAGGCGGAGTTAGTGGACCAGTTCGGGGAGAGACAGCTGACGAAAATTCTATGTGCAGACCAGTTACTTTATATGAAAAATCGAAATATTTAGGTGAATTAAATGTTAAGGATTACTGCCCGAAATATGGTATCCCATATACAATCATTAGGCCATCCTTTACCTATGGTCCAGGCGATCCACATAAATTATTGTTATTTAAGATGGTTGGCAAAGGTCTAATATTTACTTCTGGTGGTGGAAATAGTGTGAATCAACCAGTTTACATCGATGATCTTGTTCAAGCTATCATTTTGGCTGTGAGAAAAGGTGGAGACAATCAAATTTATATAATAGGCGGTGAAAAACCAATTAGTAAAAAAGAATTTCTAATTACTATTGCAAGCATATTGGATAAGAAATTTATAAGAATAAATATCCCCATAATTCTGGTCTATTTAATTGCCTACATAATGGAATTTATTAGTAAAATTTTTAAGATCGATCCAATAATTTCAACTTCAAGAGCAAATATGGCAAGTAAAAATTTTGGATATAGCATTAATAAAGCAAAGAGAGAATTAAACTATAAGCCCGCATTTAGTTTAAAAAGAGGACTTGAAAACACCGTAGCTTATTATAAAGAAAATGGAGTAATATGATCAAAAATGAGAAAACTGAAATAGAAGTATTTGGTGTTAATTATGAAAGATTTTCTTTAGGTAAAAAGATAGGTGAATTAGTTAGAAAATATAAGATAAAGACTGTATGTGAATTACCAGCTCATGGAGCGAAAGCAGCTCCTTCTCTTTATTCAATTGATTTTGCTTTAGCTGGAGCAAGAGTCGTCTTGGTTAATGGGATAAAAGATTCGTTGATGTTTTATAAAGAATTAGGAATCGAGAAAAATATTGAAATTGTTAAGGTGGAAGATATTTCACAAACTTTTTTTAAAGACAGTAGTTTTGATTTTGTATGGAATTTTGCATTTATACCTACTTATAAGAATCAAATCGATTTAATAAATGAAATGAAAAGGATATCAAAAAAATATGTATCTGTTTTTTCCGTAAACGGAAGAAATATAGGATTCCCATTACACAGGTTAGCTCATTGGATAACAAAAATAACATGGATTCATGGAGATATAAGGTTTAATAATCCTTCTTTTGTAAAGATGTTTTTTAAAGAGAATGAATTAAAAAATATAAATTTAGGATCGGTTGATTGTCCTATCTGGCCAGATTCTCTTGGCTTTAGAGACATTAGGCTTCATAAAAAGAGAATTGCTTTTAAAAATGTAAATTGGAAGGTTCCTTATGTAGATTATTTGAAAAATAATGAATTCCCGGTTTGGTTAAAATACGTATATTTTATAGAAAAATTACCTTTACCATTGTTTATTAAATTTATTTACGCACATATATTTTATGTAATGGGAGAAATCGATAGTTGAAGGGTAGAACTGAAGAATAATAAATTTGAAATGTTACCAAAAAATAATTGATATTTAAAAATGTTAAAAGTAAGCAGTTTCTGGCAAGAAAAAATTGAGAGATAATCGGGCTTTGGCAAATAGCAGCGTGAATAACATAAGGGTATCGGTGGTCATACCATCTTATAACTCTGAGAAAACAATCATCCCTTGTTTGAGATCTATTATAAATCAAGATCTGAATGAGCAATTTGAAATAATCGTTGTTGATAGTTCAGTAGATGGAACCTCTAATTTGATAAATAAAAAATTCCCTGAAGCTAACTTAATTAAATTACAGCGCAAAACGAATCCTGGAACTGCCAGAAATTTAGGTGTTAAGAATGCCAAGGGCGAGATTGTTGCATTTATTGACTCGGACTGTGTTGCAAATCCAGGATGGTTATCAGGAATATGTCTGGCGCATCGGTCTGAAAATGCCGCAGTCGGAGGACCGGTTATTAATGGTAATCCCCAAAGCATCATTAGCTGGGCAGGATATCTAATTGAATTTAACGAATGGTTGCCCGGAAATTCGAGAAGATTTATCAAGCATATTCCTACTTGTAACATATCATACAAAAAAAGAGTTTTTGAGCAGTTTGGCGGATTTCCTACTTTGTATCCGTTTGAGGATATGATTTACAATTTTAAACTTGCAGAATCAGGTGAGAAAATATTATTTGAGCCTAATCTCACTATCAAACATAGCCATAGGATCAGACTTCGAAATTTTATTACTCATCAAATCAGGAGGGGAAAGGTTGGATTACAAGTTAGGAAGAAAATGCCAATTCGGGGAGCCTTCCTTGTGAATTATCCTTATCTGGCGCCTCTACTTTTGCCAAAAAGAATAATAACAATTACAGCCAGTTTTCTAAAAAGAAGACCTACAAATATTTTAGTTTTTCTATGTTCGCTTCCAATTATAGTGCTTGGAGTAACATGCTGGATAGTAGGATTTATGAAAGGGGCGTATACAGAGAAAATTCAAATTAATGGATGATCAGAGTATCTAAAGAAAGTTAGAGGTTTTTTAATGAGAAAAAAGATTGCAATTCTCGGATCAACAGGTTCTGTTGGGGTAAGCTGCCTCGAGGTAATTGAAAAAAACGGAGATTGCTTTGAAGTAGCAGCATTGACAGCCAACAATAACATTGACTTACTAGTTGAGCAGACGCATAGATTTCATCCTCAAGCGATTGCCATTGCCAATAATGGACTAGAAAGGGAACTTAAAAATCGGCTTAATAAGACGAAAATTACGGTCTTAAGGGGAATTGATGGAATAATCGGAATAACAAAACTAGCTGATGTAGATTTGTTTGTTTCTGCAATCGTAGGTTCTGCCGGATTACTGCCAACTTTAACAGCTATTAGAACAGGGAAGAACATTGCATTGGCTAATAAAGAGGTGCTTGTGATGGCTGGTAAGCTGGTAGTTAATGAAGTTAAAAGAAATGGCGTAAATATTCTTCCAATTGATAGTGAACACAGCGCTATCTTTCAGTCATTGAAAAGCGGAAGTCATAATGAGATTAAGAGTTTGATACTAACAGCATCTGGAGGTCCATTCTATACCTACTCCAAAAATC
>JABAOF010029895.1_pt1 | contig 20558 bp, 19 predicted proteins | sample 7062171 | NCBI WGS metagenome assembly JABAOF01 (sample SAMN14538628, study PRJNA623070) | marine sediment metagenome | biome: marine biome [ENVO:00000428]; feature: marine pelagic biome [ENVO:01000023]; material: deep marine sediment [ENVO:00002113] | place: India: Gulf of Khambhat ...
CCACAGGGCCGATGTGAAGTCGTCGCGGGTCGTCACGCCGGGAAGCCGGTGCAGCGCCCGGAAGAGATCAGGCTCGCCGAGGGTAACGGCCTCCGTCAGGTCGTCCTCGGTCACCACCCGGGCATCGCTCTCGAGAAACCGATCCTGGCGGTAGGCGACGACGTCGAGCCGCGTATCGCCTGCCCGCCGGGCTGAAGCGAACGCCGGTGTCGCAGGAGCCCTCACGACCGCCCGGTCCAGGAGGATCGGTTCCAGTACGAGCCCCACGGACAGCTGGACGGAGGGGCCGCGCCGCAGGTCCACGTCGATGGCGGCGGGACGGAATCCCAGGAGCCTCACCGTGAGCCGGTACTCCCCCGCGCCCAGCCCGGCGAACTCGTAGGCACCCTGCTGGTTGGTCCGCACGCTCAGATGCGTCGCCCAGCGCCGGTCGCCAGTCGGTACGAGCCCGCCGGGCGCCGGCTCGAGGACGACGAGGGCGTCCGCCAGAGGCTCGCCGGTGGCGGCGTCCAGAATCGTTCCGCTGACGGTGCCGGAGGCGGGGTCCGCCTGCTGGCCCCGGGCTAGTGGTGCCGCGACCAGCCAGAGTGCCGCCCCGAGTACCAGGACCCAGCCGGTGCGTCCGGCGGGCGGTATTGCTGTGTGCATGGGGCCGCCCTTGCTCTTCTATCCGACGACTGGGCGGGAGGTTTTCTGACCTATCTACGCCGGGCGGCTGAGTCGGGTTGCAAAGGCGCAGTCAGGGGGCTTACGGCCTGGGCTCGAGGCGCGCGGCCGCTCCTGGTTGGCCGGTCGCTCGGAACTGGTAGCCGTCGAGGAAGGGAAGATGGTCTAGCGGGAGTGGGGCAGTGTGAAGCTCAACCCCTTACGCTACGAGGAGCAGCGGTGGCAAGTGGCCGTTGTCATCCCACCGATAACGCAGGTCCCATTGGCCCCGCTGGACTCGAACCAGCATTTCCGGATCCAAAGTCCGGCGTCCTACCGTTGGACGAGGGGCCAGTGGCCCGCAATCTACCGTGGGTGGGGTGTGGGGTGCTACTCGCCGAGTAGGCGAAAGGCGAGTGGAGAGCTGCCCGTGGCCCGACGGAGGGCCACCGGGGCGGACCCCGTTAGCCGCTCAGTCGACCACGCCCTCCCAGCCGGTCGCGCGGCGCAGCACCGCGGCCACCGCGTCCTGTAGCTCGGCGGCGCTTATGGGCTTCACCAGGGTGCGCAGCGCTCCGTACTGCTCGGCGACCGGCAGCTGCTCGGGGCTGACGCCGGACACCGCGATGATCTTCACGTCGGGGTATCGGTCCTTCAGCTCGCGGATCGTCTTCAGGCCGTTCATCACGGGCATGGCCAGGTCGACGATCACCGCGTCGGTGGGTGACCGGCCGTAGAACTTGAGGCCCACCTCGCCGTTGGGCGCGTAGTGGACTTCGTGCTGGGCAGCCTCCAGCGCCGATCCGGCGGCGAGGCGCGATACCTCGTCGTCGTCAATCACGAGGATGGTCGCCATGACTCCCCCCTGGCATGACTGCGACTCCATTCCTAAGGGTTTCCGGAGGACGCGTCAACGTCTCTTCGGCATATCTTCGGGTGCGAACGCAAGCCCCTGAATTGAACCGATTTAACAGGACAGCCTCGGGCTTGGGGGCTAGGTGGCGAGCGGCAGGCAGCAAGAACGGCGCCGGCATCATGCGCGGCGCTGTTGTGGCCTCGTCGCCAGGCGAGTCTAGAACAGCTGGACCCAGCCCCTCGAGCGCAGCGGGCTGCCGGCGGCCGCGGCCTGCTGCGCCCGCTTGACGGCGCACTCGGAGTAGAGCACGTCGACCGTGCCGATGATCGAGTTGTCGTCCAGCAGCACGTTGGCCGCCAGCACGCCGCCGTGGAACTTGTTACCGGTGCCGGCGGACTTGAGCGCGCCGCGCACTACCACGATGCCGTAGAACTCGAAGTTCCCCTGTACTTCGAGGTCGCCGTTCACCATGAGGAGGCCCTGGCCGGTTCCCGTGTTCACGGTCATGTTGCCGTCCACGTAGATCACGGGGTAGTAGTCGCCGCACGCCGCGCTCGGATTGAGCGGATCGCCCCAGTTCGTCTGTTGCCCGATGTCGCAATCTCCATCGCCGTCCAGCATGGGCCCAATGTTCTGGTAGTTTCCGGCTGGGAGCTTCTTGGAGGCCAGTTTCCTCAGCGCCTCCCAATCCCCGTCGCCGTAGTCGAAGAAGGTGTCGTCGTCAATGAACGGATCCGGGTCGACCTTGGGAGTGCCCGATACGCAGGCCGCGCCCTTGCATCCCCCGGTGTATTTGAGATCGCCGGCGTTCGGGATCCGGATGCCCGCCTTGGCGGGTCCGAGGGGCGGACACCCATCCCAACCCGCCGGGAGGTGGTCGAATCCGTCGATTCCCGCGTTGCCGCCGACCGTGCTCGGCCCCCGCGTCGTGATGGCCGCTCGCACATCGAACAGAATGCTGCGCAGCTTCACGAACGCGCCGATCCGCTGCCGTGCTTGCCCGGAGCCACTGAGCCCCGTGACGTCCACCAGGAACAGCTCGTTGCTGAGGCGCCGCACCGTCCCGGCGTAGCTCCCGCTGCCCGTGGGCGACGCTCCGGACACCGAGTCCACCCCCATGGCCGGCATCACGTTCCACGAGACCACGTCCCAGTTGGCGATGGTCTCGGCCACGCCGTGCTCAGCAGCCGCGAACGCCTGCTCCACCTTGCGGGAGTTCTGCCCGGCGCGATTCTCCAGCACGGCGGCCATGAAGAAGCCGGACACGAGGGCGCCCACCACCACGAGTGACAGGATCGTGAGCAGCAGGGCGATGCCGCGCTCGTCGCGCGGCCGCGGTGTGTGGCTCGTTCGACTGGTCATGGTCAGAACCCCTGGTTGTTGCGCAGCGTGACGCGCGTGATGACCGAGTCTTGGACGTAGTCGATGCCTCCGCCCGGCAGGTGCGCCGGGAGCGGCGAGCGACCGCGCACCACGAGTCCGACACTCGCGACGTCGAGCACCGACGTGGCGTTGGCCCCCGTGCTGTCGTAGTACGCGAACTGCAATCCGTCGGCCGTGAGGGGTCCCACCAGCTCTTCCAGGTCGGTCCACGCGCCGCCGCGGTTGGCGGCGCGCCGAGCGAGCCAGTAGTCCCCTCCGGCGTCCTGATGCAGCGAGATCTCTTCGGCCTGGAACCCGCGGATCGGCGCGCCCTGGTAAACCCCCGTGAGGGCGGAATCCGCTCCGCCGGAGGCGGCCGTGATGGTGACGTTCAGGACCGTGCCCTCGGCCCCGTCGGGGCAGTTGCTCGATCCGCTGGCCTGGAGCCCGCCCACGAGCCAGTGGTCGTCGGTGCGGGCCGACTGGTCGCCGTCGCGGAACAGCAAGATGGAGTCGAGGGTCGAATCCGGCGCGCGGATTCCGAACTGCAACGAGTCCCGCACGATGAACCCGACGCCGCCGACCACGGCGACCGGATCGGTGCACAGCACGCCGGTCCAGCGCATCCCGCGGATGCGGAGCAGTGTCGCGCTGGCCGACTGGATGTCCCGATCCGAGGCGTCGAGCTCGCGCAGGGCGTACGTCAGATACAAGGCGGCCGCGCGGGTGCTCTGCTGCACGTGCAGCCGCTGCACCTGGGTTCCCGTAATGCGCTGGGTCGAGCCGATCGACTGGTAGATTGCCCCCACGATCACGCCCAGCATGACGATCACGATCAACAGCTCTATCAGCGTGAAGCCGCGTCTGCTCAGCGCAGGCATAGGATCGAGCTCTCCACGGTGTCGGTGCGGATGACGCCCCTGAGTCCCGGATATGTCACCAGTAGCTGGACGCTGGAGGCGCTACCGCCATAGGCCGGCTCCACGTCCCATTCCAGCTGGTAGACATTGCCGCGCGTCGCGGTCCCATCACTCAGCGCGGCGCAGCTCACCCCGCGCATTGCCTCCAGCTGCTCGCGGGCGTAGAACGAGGCAGTGGCGGCCCGGTCGCCGGCGGCCAGGAGCTGGACGACGAGCATGTTCGCCCCCAGCAACGCCAGCAGCCCCCACACGAAGATGGTGACGGCCACGATCAGCTCGACCAGGGTGAAGCCGCTCTCGTTCTTCACCATACCGGGCGCCCCACGGGAGTGATGAGCAGCGAGTATGTAAAGCCCGCCTTGGTGAACGTCATGGAGATCGACGTGGCGGCCAGGGCGACGCCCTGCGGTGTGAACAGCACCGAGTCGCCGTCCGCCGTGAACGTCACGCCGAAGCGACGTTGGAAGTAGTCCACGGTTCCCACGGTGTCGAGGCCGGTTCCCTGGATGGGGCACGCCGTGATCCAGATCCGGTCGGCGGTGTCGTCGATGTGGAGCACGGCAGGGCAGCCGCGGTACACCGCGGTCGCCCGCCCGCGGGCGAGGTGGGTGGTGACCTGCCGGCGTGCGGAACGCACGTTCTCACGCAGCCACCACTCCTGCATGCGAGGCATGCCGATGGCTAGCAGGACACCAATTATGACGATCGCGATGACGGATTCAACGAGGGTGAATCCAGAACGCGACACCAACCCTCCTTCGGCCGCGTCAGGGCCGCAGAGCGGGGACCCTCTGCTCCGCGACACGGGAACCCCCTCGCCGTTACCGCGAGGGCCCAAGGTCCAGCCTCTGAATTACGGCGTTTGGCCGGCCTGGGATGTGTCGCGCGTCACAGTGCCGCGGGGCCCCAATTCGATAGACAGTCGGTAGATCGGAGTGTACTTTAGCGAAGCCCGTGTCTACCTACACGCTCATCGTCTCCAACCCACCGCACGGCGAGGTAGACCTTTCCTGCGCCGCGCCCGGTCTCGGGCTATCTCCGGCCGAGCTCCGGATGAAGGCCAACTATCCGGTACCAGAGATATGGCTCGCCGCCACTGAGGCGCGCAAGATGGAAGAGACGGCCGACGAGTTGGCCGCTGCCGGGCTCAACGTGACGCTGATCGACAGCACAGCGCTGCGTGACCTCCCGACTCGGGAGGAGGTGAAGTCCTTCCAGCTCACCGAGTCGAGCCTCGTGGTCGCGCTGGAGGACTCCGAGGTGACGCTGCCCTACGACGCCGACGTCACGGCGGTGTACTGCCTGCCACGGGCAGGCGCCCCGGGCACGGCGAAGGTCGGCGGGAGCGGTCTCACCGAAGGGCTCACCCGGCGCAGCAGCGCGGTGTTCATGACGCGCGACTCGCTGGTGGGATTCGGCGGGCTGGGCGGCCGGAGTAGCGCAGCCGGAATGGAGGAGGGGGGCCCCGGCGAGGTGGCGTTCCTGGACGTGTACGTTGCTGAGGCGGGCGGCACCAGACGCCTCGCCGTGCTGCAGAACAGCGTGGACTTCGCTGGGCTGGGCGAGTTGGCCCTCCCGAACGCAGCGGGCAACATGGAGATGCTGGTGCAGGAGTTCGAGGACCGGTTCAAGCAGGGCGCAGTAGATCGCCGGCTCGTGAACATGCAGCCGCGGCAGCGGCCGATGGTGGGCAAGCCTGCTCCCGAGCACCCCGACCGCAAGGGGTTTTCCTACGCTACCGAGGCACTGGCGCGCCTGCTGGAGTCGATCTCTCCGGACCTCAAGAACGTGAGCCAGTTCGAGCTCTCCTCCCGACTCGCCTTCCTCACCGCCCGCTGAGCACCGCGGGCCTCGACTAGCTGGTCTCGGGCCCCGGCCCCGGCGCGTCTCGCGTCCGGGTGTGGATCACCTCGCGGTCGCGCGAGCCGATCTGGAGTGCGGCCCCGTCGCGCTCCGACTCGCTCTTGTAGATCGCCACCACGGCGGAGCCCGAACCCGACAGGCGCACGAGCAGGGGACGGGTGGCCGCGAGCTGCTCGAAGACGTCTCTCAGCTCGGGCTCCTTGCCGAACACCGGGCCCTCGAAGTCGTTCCCGCCCAGCCGGCCGATGCCGCCCCAACTGGCGAACGCGTCGCTCTCCAGGACTACCGGGCCGCGCCGCTGCTCCCGTGCCGCGCCGGCGTCTAGCAGTTCGTACGCCGCCTTGGTACTGATTCCGAAGCGCGGCACGACGAGCAGCGCTGGCGCCGCCTGCGGCGGCCGCAAGCGGAACAGCCGCTCGCCCCTGCCCCAGGCGAGCGCCAGCGGCGCGCCCGAGGCGAAGAACGCCACGTCGCTCCCGAGCTGGGCCGCGAACTGCAGGATCTCGTGGCGCGGCACGGCATCACCGGCCAGGCGGTTCACCGCGTGCAGGGCGGCGGCGCCGTCGCTGGAGCCCCCTCCCAGCCCCGCCTGCACCGGAATCCGTTTCACCAGGTGCATCCGGACCCCGAAGCGGCCGCCGGTGGCCTCGAGCACCTTGGCGGCCGCGCGGTAGGCGAGGTTCGCCTCGGCCGGGCCGGTGTCCGCCCCCTCCACGGTGAGCTCGATGCCGCTCGCCGAGCGCTCCACGGCGAGCTCGTCATGCAGCTCGAGCAGGGTGAACAGGGTCTCCAGCTGGTGGAAGCCGGACGCCTCCCGGGCGAGCACCCGTAGGAACAGGTTCGCCTTTGCGTGGGCGGGGATGGTGACCCGGTCAGCCATCGGTCGAGGCCTGTGACTCGGCGTTCACGCTGCGCTGGCGCAAATCCACCAGGTGTAGGTGCGCGCGCGACAGGGACCACATGCCGAGCAGCGTGATGGGGAAGAACGTGCCCAGGTGGTAGCCCACGGCGTAGGAGACGGCGCGCCCTGCCGCCACGCCGTAGAGGGCGAGGGACACACGGGTAACGGCCTCGAACGGACCGAAGAAGCCCGGCGACGAGGGGATGGCCACGCCGAACGCGATCAGGCATTGCAGCAGCAGCGCGGCGCTCCAGGGCACGTCAACGTCGAACGCCACGAAACCGAGGCCCATGGAGCCCGCAGACACGAGCCACAGGACGAACGACCACACGATGACCGTGGCGAATCGGCGCGGCTGCCGCAGCGCATCGAGCCCCGAGAGCATACCCTCCAGAATCTGCACCACCCGCTCGGCCCAGCGCGCGGGAAGCACCAGCCGGCTCACCCGCCGCGCGAGGCCCAGGGCCGGCTTCGGCCAGTGAACCAGGACCAGGGCGACGACCAGCAGTACGCCGAAGAAGACTCCGGCGCCGCGTGCCACCCCACCCAGCGTCACGTCGCCCACCGCCGTGCCGGAGGCGAAGCCGCCGGCCGAGATCGCCACGGTGAGTAGGGCAACCAGGGTGATCCCGTCCAGCACCCGCTCCACCGCGACGGATGCGAACGCGGTCGAGAACCGCACCGCGGTGAGGCGATGGGCGGCGTACGCCCGGGCGAACTCTCCGGCCCGCGCCGGCAGCAGGTTGTTGGCCATGAAGCCGATCGCGGTGGCGTGCCACAGCGGGGCAAACGGTAGCGCGTCTCCCTCATAGCGCAGCAGGTAGCGCCAGCGGAGCGTCCGGATGGGGAACTGGGCCGTGGCCAGCACGACGGTCCCGAGGAAGGGCACGAGCCGCACACCGCGGATCCGCTGCCACACCTCGGTCAGGGAGACGTCGTGCAGCGCCCACCACAGCAGGAGCACGGACACGACGACGCCCACCACTCCGGACCAGCGGAGGTGGCGGGAGGGGCTAGTGCTGCTTGGCGCCGAGCTCGAAGAGATCGAAGGCTTCCTCGATGAGGTCGCGGACGTCTGCTGGGGTGGCACCTCCGCTCAGGGCGGCCCGAATCTGCTGACGCAGAGCGAGCGCCCGATCGACGGCCGCCTGGCCGCTGTAGCAGAGGTCCGTGATCGGCACGATCGTCTCGGCCGCGGGCGCGGCGGCGGCCGGGGCAGCGGCCAGCGCCGGATCGGCCGGCGGCCCCGCGAGGAACTCATCCAGCGACGCTGCGCCCAGCCCCAGCGCGGCGGCATAGCGCTCGAACCGCGCCCAGCTGCCGGTCAGGTCGGCGGGCTCCTCGCCGGCCGCGGGAGCCGCGGGACGCTCGACGACCGGCGGTGCGGGCTCGGCGGGCGCCGCTGCCTGCACGGCCAGCGACTCGGCCGGCGGCCTGGGGAGGGGGCCCGCGGCCGCCGGTGCCGCTGCAGCCGGTGCGCCGGACCCCGCCAGGCTGCGCAGCGTGGCCGTCACGCCCGCCAGGCGCCCGGCCGACTGCTGCTCGCTCCCCGGCGCTGCCTCTGTGAGAGCGGCCGCGGCTTCGCGCAGCTGCGCGACGAACTCCGTCGTCTGGTACGCCACGGCGCCGCGAGCCACTGCCTGGCGCGCCGCGGCGGCGAACTGGGCGACGGCATCCTGCTGCGGTCCGCCGCTGGCGGCACTCAGCGCGCGGAACGTTGCGGCCAGCGCCTGCGCCCGCAGCTCGCGTTGCGCCGCCGAGCGTCCGCGCTCGAGCTCGTCGGCTGCCTGGCGCAGGTGCTCGCCGTGCGACACGAGCTCGAGCCGTCCCAGCTCGCCCGGTCGCACGGCGGCCGTGCCACGCTCGACCACGTGCGGTCCGGCGTCGTCGTGGTACAGCGTATCGATCGCCGGGACGTCGCCTTCCAGGTCGAGGATGGCGCCGAGGCGCCGCGCGAAATCGAGCGTCTCTTCGGCGTCGGGATCGGCCCGTCCCTCGGAGGAGATCTCGCGCGACGCGCGAGACAGAGCCATCGCGGCGGCATTGAACAGCAGCGCGCTGTCGGGCACCGCCTCGCCCCGTTGGGTGATCTCCCCGATCGCCCGCTCAATCCCCTCCAGGAGGTCGGGCATCGGGGGAAGCTCGGCGAGCATGGCCAGGCCCCGGAGCGGCTGCATCACGCTCAGCACGCGCTCCAGCGGATCCCGCGCGCTCGGGTTCTGCTGCAGCGACTTCGCTGCTTGGTCCAGCACGCTCGCCACGGCGGCCCCCTCGCGCCCGATGAACGCGCGCGTTCCGGTATCCAGGGCCTCGGCAGCCGCACCCTCCGGGGGTGCCGCCGGCCTGGCGCCGCTGGGATCGAGTTCCGCCGCCAGTGCTTGAGCCTTGGCTTCCTCGGCTGCGGACCAGGTGGCCGCGCTGCGGACCAGAATCTTGAAGTCGTCCACCGCGCGAATGGCGAGCTGCTTCGTTGCCTCGTCCCACGGACGGCGCTTCTCGTGCACCGCCCGAGCGAAGCTCTCGAAGGCGGCGGCCGCGGTTGCGATGGCGGCCTGCTTGGCCATGAGCGCCGAGCCACGCAGCTGGCGCGTCAAACCGACCAGCTCGTCTGTCCTGGGCGCATCGGGACCGGACACGAGGGCGTCGAGGCGCTCGAGGTACTCGGTCGCCTCCATCGCGAAGAACTCGGACAGCCCCATCTGTTGGTTCATCGCCGCCAAACTATGACTCCCCTGATCTGGGGTCAACGCGCTGCATCGATCAGCGCGCGCATCTCGCGCACCGCGGCTTCCATCCCCGCCATGATACTGCGACTCACGATGCTGTGCCCGATGTTGAGCTCCTCGAGCTCGGGGATCGCCGCCACCGGCTGCACGTTGCGGTACGTGAGCCCGTGTCCCGCGTGTACCGCGAGGCCGCTCGCCCGAGCGTGCGCGGCGGCGGCCCGCAGCCGTTCGAGGGCGGCGTCCGATTCCCGGTAGGTGTTGGCGTAATCGCCGGTGTGCAGCTCGATGGCCGGCACGCCGAGCTCTGCGGCGCGCTCGATGGTGGCGAGGTCGGGATCGATGAACAGGCTCACGCGGATTCCGGCCTTGGTGAGCCGCTCGATCGCCTGCACCAGTCGCGGCTCGGTGGCGTGATCGGGCGCTCCCAGGCTCAGACCGCCCTCGGTGGTGACCTCTTCGCGCCGCTCCGGGACCAGCGTAGCCTGGTGCGGCGCCAGCTCGGTGGCCGTTCGCAGAATGTCGTCGGCCGTTGCCAGCTCGAGGTTGAGCACGGTCGTCACCGACTCGGCGATGCGGCGGACGTCGTGATCCTGAATGTGCCGCCGGTCCTCCCGCAGATGAATCGTGATGCCGTCGGCGCCGGCGCGCTCGCACGCGGCCGCGGCGTCCAGGGGGTCGGGTTCGTCGGTTCGCCGTGCCTGCCTGACGGTCGCGACGTGATCGACGTTGACGTACAAACGCATGTGCCGCTTGCCCCGCCTATAGGAAGCGTTTAGGTTCGACCGCGGTAACAGGAATGACTGATAGAAGTATAGCGCTGCTGGCGACCGTTCTCACCGTCGCGGCGTGCTCGTCCGGATCACGCGTGGAGGTCCCGCAGCCGACGAGCCCGGAAGCGGCGGTGCACCAGTTCATGGCCGCGGTGAATCAACGGGATCTCCCGGTCATGGGCGAGCTGTGGGGCACCGACCGGCGAGGTCCGGCATCGGTCTGGATGAGGCCCGAGGAGCTGGAGCAGCGGCTCACGGTGATGGCGGTCTACCTCGGGCACGACGAGTACGAGGTGCTGCCCCGGGCCTTCGAGCCCCTGCCCACGGTGAAGCAGCGGGAGGTGCAGGTGCGGCTCACGCGGAGCGGCTGCGAGCACACCGTGCCGTTCACGCTGGTGCCATATGGGAATGGGTGGCTGATCTCCAGCATCGATATCGCGGCTGCCGGCAATCCCGCCCGCACGTGCGAGAACGCCCCCGGAAAGGGTCCGGGAGAGGGTTGAGCGGGGGCGCCCCGCCTACTCTGTGAGCTCCAGGAGGATGCCGGCCGTGGCCTTCGGGTGCACGAAGGCGACGCGGCGGCCGCCTGCGCCGGCCCGAGGCGTGTCGTCCACGAGCCGGTAGCCCTGCTCGCGGCAGCGCTCCAGCGCCGCCTCGAGGTCGGGCACCCGGTAGCACACGTGGTGGATGCCGGGCCCCCGCTGGGCGAGGAACTTCGCGATGGGGCCGTCGGGCGCTGCGGGGGTCAGGAGCTCGACCTCCACGTCGCCCAAGGTGACGGAAACAATTCGGGCCCCATCTGCTGTTTGGGGTGGTGACGGTTCGAGGCCGAGCACGTCGCGATAGAAGCTGACGGCCTCCTCGAGGTCGGTGACGGCCACGCCGATGTGTGCGACTCGAGCCTGGGATTCGGTCACGGATCCTCCGTATCGAGGAAACTGCGCGGCCCCCGGCGGGATGCGCCGGTGGTCGCGCCTAACATACACAATATTGGGAGTACGACATGGAAGTGACGCATCCTCTGGCGGTGACCGACGCGGACTTCGGGCAGGAGATCGAGCAGCAAGAGGGGCTCTCCATGGTGGACTTTTGGGCCACCTGGTGCGGTCCGTGCCACATCGTGGCGCCGGTGATCGAGCAGCTCGCCCAGGAGTACGAGGGGCGGCTCAAGGTCGGCAAGCTCGACGTGGACGGTAATCAGCAAACGGCCATGCGGTTCAACGTCCGCTCGATCCCCAGCATTCTGTTCTTCAAGGACGGCAAACACGTGGATACAGTGGTGGGGGCGGTCCCCAAGGCCTATCTTGTGGAGAAGATCGAGCAGCACTTGGGGTAGGCAGGACGCGCAGGCATCCCGCCGCCGGGGTTCACGCAGTGACATCACGGGCGGCGCGGGGCTGCGAGCTCCGCGCCGCCCTCGTGCTTCCATCGCTGACACCGTCCACCGCCCGCTATGCGTCTCAGCACTGCGCTGCTGGCAGACACGCCGGTACGGCTCGCCGACCTGAGCTTCCCCTGCACCAGTGTGCTCCTGCACCGCACGCGGCTCGCCTTCATTTACTTGGACAAGCTGTTGCACTACGCCAAGGCCGATCGCGACGGCCAGGTGGATGGCTACATCGCGGTGTACCTACCCGACGAGGTCACCGTTGTGCTCCTGCGTCAGGGCACGCTCGCCACCGTGATCGCCTACACGGCGACGGGGCGCAGCATCCGGGCGATCCCGGCCGCGCTGGAGCACTTCAAGCGGGAGGCCGAGCGCGGCGAGATCATCTACTGTGCCGCGCCCTACGAGCAACTGGTCTGGATGCACAGTGGCTGTGTGGCACCGGCCACGGCTCGGGTGCTGGAACCCAACGATCCCCACGCGCTGTTCACCTCGCTGATGCAAGAGGAGTTCACCGGGGTGCTGGAGTTGATCGTCGCCGGGCGGGTGAACTACCTCCACTTCGAGCAGGGGGTGTTCCGCACCGGACACCTCCACGACGAGCTGGAAGGGGGCACCGTCCAGCAGTACGTGGACGGCCTCTTCGCGCCGGACGACCAGGGGAACCACCCTCAGATCGCGGCGCTCACCTATCCGCTGGCCGAGGAGCTGCCCGAGCAGGCGGAGCCCCGGCTACATGAGCTGTATCGCGAGCAGTTCTGGGCGATCGCCGATGCGGCCGAAGCCCAGGTCCCCGGCGAGGCCCGCAAGCGGGTGGAGCGCATCCGTGACCTGCAGGCCAACGTGCACAAGGCGCTCGTGGCGATGGGCGCGCCGCCGGACGACGATCCGGAGTACACCGTCGCCACGCCGCACGAGTTGATGTGCGCGCTCTCCGACTGGGCGCTGGCGTTCCTGGAGGAGCTCGAGGTGATCGCACCCGGCGTCGCCCCCGAGGTACTCAAGCAGGGGACCAAGGAGCACCGCTACATGCTGCAGACGGCCGGGTTCTACGACCGCCTGCCGTGGACCGTGCGCTGGTGAGCGCCGGGACCCTCTACGTCGTCGCCACCCCGCTAGGCAACCTGGGAGACCTCTCCGAGCGCGCTGCCTCGGTGTTGCGCGGCGTACGCGCCGTGGCGGCGGAGGATACGCGGCGCGCCCGCATTCTGCTGCAGCACGTCGGGGCCCGGCCCCGCGTGCTGAGCTATCACGCCCACTCGCCGCAGAGCCGAGCGGAGCAACTGCTCGATATCCTGGAGGAAGGGGGCGACGTGGCGCTGCTCGCCGACGCAGGGACGCCCACGGTGAGCGATCCGGGCGCTGCGCTGGTGCGGCGGGCGCACGCGGTCGGCGCGCCCGTGGTCGCGGTCCCCGGCCCGTCCGCGGTCGCCGCGGCCCTGAGCATCTCGGGACTCCCCGCCGACCGCTACGCGTTTCTCGGCTTCGTGCCTCGCAAGGGGAAAGACCGTCGGCTGCTGCTCGAGCACGTGGCGACCTCGCCGTGGACCACCGTGCTGTTCGAGGCGCCGGGTCGGCTGGTGCGCCTGCTCAAGGACCTGGAGCAAGCGTGCGGCCCCGAGCGGGAGGCCGCAGTGGCGCGCGAGCTCACCAAGGTGCACGAGGAGCTCAAGTCCGGAACTCTCAGTGACTTAGGGGTTTACTACGAGGAGCATTCGCCGCGCGGCGAGGTGACGGTGCTGGTCGGTGGTGCCGCGCCCGAGGAACCCGGCGCCGACCCGGAGGCGGCCCGCGAGCGGGCCCGTGCGCTGCTCGGTGAGGGGCTCAGTCGGCGAGACGCGGCGGAACGCCTCGCCGCAGAGCTCACGTTATCACGCAGAGAGGCCTATCGCGTCGTGACGGACTTGTGAGCCGCATCCACTCCACGGTCGCCGCACTGGCGTTGGCGCTGCTGGGGGCCGGCCAGGCATCCCCGCCCCTGAGCGTCGCGCGGCTCCACTACGACGGCGGCGGCGATTGGTACGCCAACCCTTCCAGCCTTCCCAATCTCATCGCGGCCGTCAACGAGCGGACTGCGCTCGGCGTCGCCGAGCGCGAGCGCGTGGTGCGCCTCACGGACCCTGGGCTATGGGAGGTGCCGTACCTGTACATGACGGGTCACGGCAACGTGCGACTCTCGCCGGACGAAGTGCGCCTGCTGCGCCGCTACCTGGGAAACGGCGGCTTCCTCCATGCCGACGACAACTACGGCATGGATGAGTCGTTCCGGCGCGAGATCACCCGTGTGTTCCCCGACCGTCCGCTCGTGGAGGTCCCCGGAGACCACCCCGTGTATCACGTGGTGTACGACCTGCCGGGGGGACTTCCCAAGATCCACGAGCACGATGGGCTCCCGGCGCAGGGGTTCGGGGTGTTCGTCGACGGGCGCCTTGCCGTGTTCTACTCCTACCAGTCGGACCTGGGCGACGGCTGGGAGGATCCCGAGGTGCACGGGGATCCGGCCGTCCTGCGGGAGGCGGCGCTCAGGATGGGTGTGAATCTCTTCGTCTACGCGGTCACGGCAGCGCCATGACCGAGACCAGACGGTGGCTGGAGCTGCAGCGCCGCGTGCTGGTCAGGCGCAGCGCGGTGGCCGGCGTGCTGTTCACCCTCGGCCTGGTGCTCGCGGCGCTGGCGGCCGGGGTGCTGGCCGGCCGGCTCGGTCTGTACCGCAGCCTGCCGCCCACGGTGCTCGTGGCGTGGGTTGCCGCGCTGGGGGCGGTGGTCTGGGGGCTCGTGTGGTGGCGCCGGCGCCGGCGCCAGCTCGGCGTCATGGCGCTCGCCGAGGCCGTAGAGCGTGCGGGCAAGCAGCGACGCGGGTCCGTCGCGGGGGTCGCGGCGTGGGACGAGGTGGCGGGTAGCGCCTCCCTCGCCTCCTTGGCCGACGGCCGGGTCGCCGCGTGGCTGAGCGTGGAGGGCGAGGGCGCGCTCGCCCCGGTGCGGCGCCGGGCCGGACGGTCGCTGAGGGCCGGTGTGGCGGTGTTTGCGTCGGCGATGCTCGTGTTCGCCGGCTCTGGGCCGGCAGCCGGTGGCGGCGCCCCCTTCTGGCGGCCGCTCAGCCTGCTGGCGCCGGCCCGCGGGCCGGTGACGCTTGTGGTGGACCGCACCACCGTGCGCCGGGGCGAGCGTGTCACCGCGACGGTCACGGCCATCGGCCGCCGCAGCGCGGTGCTGCTGGTGCGGGCGCCCGGCGAGGCGTGGGATGAACTGTCCCTGATGCTCGACACCGCGGGGCGGGCCACCGCCCAACTCGGGCCGCTCGAGAGCGACCGCTACCTCCGGGTGGTGAGCGGCGGTGATGCCTCGGAGACGGTCCGCGTGCGGGTCGCGCTGCCGGCGCTGCTCGCCGAGCTGCAGCTCCTGGCGCGCTACCCCGGCTACCTCGAGCGGGCCGACGAGCCCATCGCCGCGGGAGCGGACCCGGTCCTGCTGCCCGTGGGGACCGCGGCGCTCACCCGGGGGCGGGCGACCGTCCCCCTGGAGCGCGCACGCTGGGAATCGCACGACGCCAGCGTCTCGCTCACCGTGGACGGCGAGACGTTCGCGGGCATCCTGACCGTGAGCGCGACCGCGGAGTGGCGCCTGGCGGCCGCGCCCAGCTCGGGCGGCGCGCTGGACGACGAGGCCCCGCTGCTCCGGGTCGTCGCGCTGCCCGACAGTGTCCCGCAGGTCGCCGTGCCGCTCCCCGGTCGTGACACGACGGTCGCGCTCTCGCTGCGCCAGGCGCTCCTGATCGACGCGCGCGACGACCACGGTCTGACCCGGGTCGAGCTGGTGAGCTGGCGGGTGAGCCGGCTCGGGGCCCGGGGCGATTCCGTGACCGAGGTGGTGCCGCTGCCCGAGGCCGGCACGGACCGCGCGGTGCTCCACTGGACGCTAGACCTCAACGGTCGGGGCCTGCTGCCCGGGGACACCGCGTACTTCCTGGTGCGCGCGCGCGACAACCGGCCGGTGCCGCAGACCGGGATGAGCCGGACCTATGCGCTGCGCCTCCCTGCCATGGCGGAGCTGCGCCAGGCGATGCGGGAGGCCTCGCGCCAGACGGCCGCCGCAGCCGACTCGCTGGTGGCTACCCAGCGTGAGCTGGCCCAGAGCCTCGAGGATCTAGCCGCGGAGCGGGAGCGGAGCGCCACGGGCGGTCCCGCCGAGCAGCCGCTCCCGTTCAACTCGGTGGAGCGGGCGCAAGAGCTGCTCGAGGGTCAGGAGCGGATGCTGGAGCGCGCCCAGGAGTTGACCGCCGAGCTGCGCGAGCTCTCCCAGGCGGCGTGGGCGGCGGGGCTCACCGACCCCGAGTTCCACCGCCGGCTGCGCGAGCTGCAGGACCTCATGGAGCGGGCGCTGAGCGAGGAGCTGGCCGACCGGCTGGCCGAGCTGCGCACGGCGCTGGAGCGGCTCGACGCGGAGGGAGCTCGGCAGGCGCTCGAGCAGCTAGCGCAGGCCGCGGACCGGCTGCGCGAGGAGTTGGAACGGGGGCGCGAGCTGTTCGAGCGCGCCGCCCTGGAGGGTGAGATGAGCTCGCTCGCCGCGGACGCCGCGGAGCTCGCCGCGCACCAGCGTGAGTGGAACGAGCGCGCCCGAACCGGCGTGGACAGCGCCGCGGCCGCCGCCGAGGACGTCCTCGGACGGGACGCGGAGACGCTGGCCGCACAGCTCGAGCAGCTTCAGGCGCTGCTCGACTCGGCGGGCGCTTCGCCTGGTGAGGTCGGGAGCGCGCCGCAGGAAGCGGGCGAGGCGGCGGCGCAGATGCGTGAGGCGGCAGGGCGAGCGCGTCGCGGCGATGCCGAGCGGGCGCGGCGCTCGGGAGAGGCGGCCAGCCGGCAGCTTGACCCCCTCGCCCAGCGGCTGCGTGCGCGGCGCGACGAGCTCCGGGAGGAGTGGCGGCAGGAGGTCATCGCCGAGCTCGACCGGGCCATGGTGGAGGCGGCAGTGCTGGCCGGCCGCCAGGAGGAGATCGCTGAGCGGCTGAGCCGCGGCGAGTCGGGTCCGCAGGTACGCGGCGCGCAGGCCGCCGTGCGGGAGGGCACCGATCGGCTCGTGGAGCAGCTCCAATCGGCGGCGGGGAAGAACGCGCTCGTGTCGCCCCGGCTCGGCGCAGCGCTCGGTCGGGCCCGGCTCGGCATGGGCGATGTGCTGAGTCAGCTGCAGCGTCCCGCCCCCAACACCGGGGTGGCGGGCGAGCGCGCCGGCGAGGCGTTGGATGCCCTGAACGCGACCATCTATGCGATGCTTCAGAGCCGCGCTGACGTGGCGGGCGCCCAGTCCGGCTCGGGCCTGCAGGAGGCCGTCGAGCGGCTGGCCCAGCTCGCCGAGCAGCAGGGTGCGCTCAGCGGTGAGGCGGGTGGTCTGCTGTCGGCCACACCGGGGGGTGGCGAGCAGCTGGCGCAGGAGCTGCGCGCGCTCGCCGAGCGGCAGCGGTCGCTCGCTGCCGAGCTGGAGCGGCTGAACGCCGAGGGCGGGGTGAGCGGCGCCGCGGAGCTGGCCCAGGAGGCCCAAGACATCGCCCGCGACCTGGAGCGGGGACGCCTCGACCGTGAGACGGTGGAACGCCAGGAACGGCTGTTCCGCCGCCTGCTCGATGCGGGCCGCACCCTGGAGAGCGACGAGGAGGATGAGCGGCGCGAGCGCGTGAGCGAGTCGGCCGACCCGGCCAACGTGCGGCTCCCCGGGGCCGGAGAGGTTCCGCTGGGGCAGGCCCGCTACCGGTTTCCCACCTGGGAGGAGCTGCGCGGGCTGTCACCCGAGGAGCGGCGCCTGATTCTCGACTACTTCCGCCGGCTGAATGAGCAGCGTCCCTAGGGCAGTATCGCTCGCGGTGTTCGCGGCGGTGCTGCTCGCCACCGCCGCGGCGGGGCAGCAGCCCACCCCCGCCCAGGCGGCGCTCCGCTTCGAGCGGCTGGGCAGGCTGGACGATGCCGCAGACCTGTACGCGGCCGCCCTCGACGAGGCACCGGACGACGTGACCGCGCTGCTGGGCCTGGAGCGGGTGCTGCGCCGGCTGGGTCGTCTCACGGCGATTCGTCCCTACGCGGCGCGGGCGCTTGAGGCGCAGCCCGGCAACGAGATGATCCGCGAGCTGGAGCTGCGGGTGACGCTTTCCGAGGGAGACGCCGACAGCGTCGCGGCCGTCGCGTCGCGCTGGATCGCGGCGCTCCCCGATAGCCCGAGGCCGTACCGCGAGTGGGCAGCGTGGCTCGCACAGCGGGGCGATCTGGCGGAGGCACGGCGCGTCCTGGCTCGAGGCCAGACACGGCTGGGCGAGGTGCCGCTCGCCCCCGACATGGGCCGCATCCTCGTGGCAGCCGGGGAGTGGCCGGCGGCCGCGCGGCAGTGGCGCATCGCGGTCTCAGCCAACGGTGCGCTGCTCCCGGTGGCGGCGCTGGGTCTCGAGCGTGCGCCGCTCCTGGCCCAGGAGCAGGTGCTCCGTACGCTGCGGGACGGCGCTGCTGAGCCGCCGCGCTGGCTCGCGGCGCACCTGCTGGTCCGCTGGGGGCGCCCCGAGGAGGGCTGGACGGTGCTGGACGACGCGCTGCCCCGCGACCCGTCGGGCGCGGCAGCGCTGCTCGCTCGCTTCGCCGAGCAGGCAGCCCGGACGGGCACGCGCGAGGGCGCGCGGGCCAGGGGGTTCGCGCTGGAGCGGCTGGCGCAGTATCGCAGCGGGGTCGACGCCGACCGGACGCGCCTGGAGGCGGCGCGCGCCTTCGCCGACGCGGGGGATCTCGGCGCGGCCCGGCGCATGCTCGACCGGATCGGGGTCGGGGCGAGACCGGAGTCGGCCGCGGGCGCCGATGCGATGGCGGCGCTGGTGCGGGTGCTCGCCGAGTCGGGACGGCTGGACGACGCCGAGGCCCGCTTCCAGGAGTGGCTCCCCCGGCTGCACGGTGACGATGCGGCGGAGCTGAGGCTCACGCTGGCGTGGGCGCGCGTCGCGCGGGGCGAGCTCGACCACGCCGAGCGGCTCCTCGCGGGCGACTCCTCGGTGGCCGGGCACGCGGTGGCCGGATGGGTAGCTCTCTACCGCGGAGAGCTGGCGGAGGCACGCGCCCGGTTCCGCGCGGCGGGACCGTACGCCCGGACCCGGGAGGAGACCACGCGGCGCTCCGCCATGCTCGTGCTGCTCGAGCGGGTGAGCGCCGACCGCCTGCCCGTCCTCGGTGATGCGCTACTCAGCGCCTCCCGAGGCGACACGAGCCGGGCGGTGCGCGAACTTGAGACCGCGGCCCGGCTGGTGCCGCCGCGGGGCGGTCGGGCGGACCTGCTGGCCCATGCCGGGGCGCTCGCCGCCGGGGCCGCAGACGACGCCGCGGCCGAGACACTGCTCCGCGCGGCGCTGACGGCCGACCCGGACGGTCCCGCCGCACCCGCGGCCGAGTACACGCTGGCGGAGGTGTACTGGGCCGCGGGTCGGGCTGGGGCGGCGGCCGAGCGGTTGGAGCATCTCATCCTCACGTATCCCGAGAGCGCGGTCGTGCCCCAGGCGAGGCGGCTGCTCGATGAGGTGCGAGGGCTGGTGCCGCGGTCATGAGGCGGCGCGAGTTCTTACAGGCCGCCGGATCGCTGCTTGCCCTTCCCGCCTTGCCGCCGTACCGCCTTCCCGTCTGGGACAGGGCGGCGGGCCGGCTGCTCATTCCGATGGACGAGCGTCAGACCAATCACCTCAAGGCGTACGGCGTCACCTACCGCTCCCTGCAGCGCGGCGGGCGCGCCGAGTGGCTGCTCAACTACCGCGGGGGGAGCTTCCTGCTGGACGACGACCCCGGGGCGCGGCGCGAGGCCGCCCTCGACGGAGTGCTCTTGGAGCAGGTCGCCGACGCGCAGGTGGTGGACATCCGCGGAGCGATCGCCGCCCGCAACATGGACGCCGTCCCGCTCGAGAAAGCCCCCAAGGTCGCGGTGTACGCGCCGCCCGATGCCGCGCCCTGGGATGACGCGGTCACCATGGCGTTGGAGTACGCCGGGATCGAGTACGACAGAGTGTGGGATGCGGAGGTCAGCGCGGGACGGCTGCGGGACTACGAGTGGCTGCACCTGCACCATGAGGACTTCACCGGCCAGTACTCGAAGTTCTTCCTCACGTACAGTGGCACCGAGTGGTTGACCGAGATGGTGCGGCGCAACGTGCAGATGGCGCAGAGCCTCGGCTTCGCGACCGTGGCCGACCTCAAGAAAGCGGTGGCCGGGTCCATTCGGCGCTACGTGCAGGACGGCGGGTTCCTGTTCGCCATGTGCACCGCCACCGAGACGCTGGAGATCGCGCTGGCGGGCGAGGGGGTGGACGTGGCCGCGCAGTACAGCGACGGGACGCCCATGGATCCCGCCGCCTCGGAGCGCATGCGGTGGGAGCGCAGCTTCGCCTTCCAGGGCGCACAGCTGGAGCAGTCGCCGGCGGTGGCCAGCTTCTCCGACATCGACGGGCATCAGGTGAACAACCCCGCGCGGCGTCAGCCGCTGGGTGCGTTCAAGCTGTTCAACTTCAGCGCCAAGATCGATCCCGTGCCCACCATGCTGGTGCAGTGCCACCGCGACGTGATCCCCGACTTCTACGGGCTCACCACCTCGTTCACCCGCGAGCGACTCAAGCCCGGCGTTACCGTGCTGGCCGACGAGCAGGGCTCCCCCTGGGTGAAGTACATTCATGGGGAATACGGCGGGGGGACGTGGACCTTCCTCGGCGGGCACGACCCGGAGGATCCGCAGCACCAGATCGGTGATCCGCCGACCGATCTGTCGCTCCACCCCAACTCGCCGGGGTATCGTCTCATTCTCAACAACGTGCTGTTTCCGGCGGCAAAGAAGCGCGAGCTCAAGACGTGAGCCGAATCTCCCCCGAGGCACGCGCCATCCTGGCCACGGCCATCGAGCAGGCGGGAGGGCGCGAGGTGTCGTTCGTCGCCGCGGTCGATGAGGAGGGCGTGGTGACGCACGCCCGCGTAATCGCCCGGGGCACGGTGGACGCCGTGCTGGCGCTTCCCGGGGAGGCACAGCGCGGGGACATGGTGCTGCACAACCACCCCGGGGGGGATCTGGATCCCTCCACGGCGGACCTCCACGTGGCTGCGACGATGCACGACGGGGGGATCGGCTTCGGCATC
>JABAOF010011750.1_pt1 | contig 20550 bp, 30 predicted proteins | sample 7062171 | NCBI WGS metagenome assembly JABAOF01 (sample SAMN14538628, study PRJNA623070) | marine sediment metagenome | biome: marine biome [ENVO:00000428]; feature: marine pelagic biome [ENVO:01000023]; material: deep marine sediment [ENVO:00002113] | place: India: Gulf of Khambhat ...
GACCCGATCTCTTCCTGTATCCGCAGGAACGCCCCTGCGTTTGCCACCGTGGCCGCAATCTTTTGTCGGTTCCGGATGATCCCAGGGTCCACCAGCAGTTGCTCGATCTTACGCGTCGTGTATCGGGCAATTTTCTCAGGTTCGAAGTTGTCGAACGATGCCCGGAACCTCTCACGCTTGTTCAAGATGATTGCCCAACTCAACCCCGCCTGGAAAGCGTCGAGCACCATGTACTCAAACAGCTTCCGGTCATTGTAAACGGGTACCCCCCACTCCCAGTCATGATAGGCCATCATCAGATCATTTCCCTCGGCCCAGCCGCATCGCTGCCTTATGGCTTGCATACCATACTTCGCATCAGCCATTTACGCATCCCTATTGAATATAGCCAGGGATATCCGTCAGGACAAGGGTATGACCGGCCATGAAAGGTCGGTGAAGTGTACGTTTCTTTCAATGCAAACGCCGCCAACCGACATCCCTCAAGTCTACACGCCCCTGTCGGTCAAAGTGAATCCCCTCTGCCTCCAGGAATTGACGTTGCCTGATGCTACCGTCTCCGGACGAGCGGGAACTGATCTTCCCCTGGCGATTGACTACCCGATGCCAAGGGACATCGGCATCATCAGGGACAGCAGCCATCGCATAACCGACGACGCGGGCCGTGCATCGCCCCACAATTCGTGCAACCTGGCCATAGGTGGCGACTCGGCCGGCCGGAATTTGACGAACAACGGCGTAGATCCGCTGGTAGAGTGGGATGTTTTTAATAAAATCTCTAGAGAAATTTTCGGACACGGTCGCGAGTTTCCTTTCGATGTAACAATTGCTCTTCCTCCTGCCGGGCAACGCTTTGCGGCCCTCTCTCCTCTGGATCCTTGCCAATGCTTACCCTCGCCCTGTATGACTGTCAAGCTTCAAGACTCGAAAACGTCACCTGATGAGAAGCCCTTACTAGAAGCTCCGGTAATATCAACCACTCGGGACCCCGGCCTTGGCATAAAGATTACTAATCATCGTCTGTGGGGAAACTGCGCCTCATATCAATCTCCCCCTAACGGGCTTGTGTCGGAGGTATGTAAACTATGAAGGAAAAACTTGGCCGGGTGAAGCGCAGTAAGCTTGAGGATATCTGCGCGTTACTCCGTGACGTCCGCGGGGCACCGCATTTGGAACTCCGGGTGTACCGTCGCTCGTCCGATCCGGGTCACCAAAGCTTACCAGGCAGAGAAGCGATTTCCGTGCCTGTTGACGTGCTTCCAGAACTTCTCCGTATGCTCGAACGGACACAGGAACAGCTGATCGAACAGAAGCTACTGCACCTATCGTCCCCCACTCATGTAACCAGCATGGAAGCTGGCGAGATGACTCCGCTTCGCGTGTCGGCTCCCAGTCGTCGAGGGGATTCCCGACGGGAACCCCGCGTGTCCCTCGTCGTGCCTGTCGGATGTCGCCTTTTCGATACCGCGGAGTCGAAAACGGCCACCGGCCAAACCGAGGATGTGAGCCATGGGGGAACCAAGGTTTGGCTCACCAAACGTTTTTCGCTCTTTAGCCGGGTCGAACTCTTTATGCGGATGGGAGAGGTAAACTTCCAGGGACAGGCACAAGTCGTCGCAGCCGATCTGCACCCCAAGGGTGGTCGGTACCGACACAGCCTTCGATGGCTCGGTCTCAATGCACAGGCAAGGACTGCATTCTTAGAGCTTACCAAGAGCCTGACGGCGGAAGTCCGGTCGAAAGAATCTGTGCGTCCTCCGAAAGAGTAAAAGCGCTACCACAATAACTCTCCCACCAGTATGGTGTCGCCACTTTTCGACACACCACGCGTGGCGTTACTTACGATCCTCCCTGCTTCGGTCCAAGGGGCCACATTCTCACACTGCTGTTCATCGGAGCGGTCCACGTTTTTCTAAGTACCGCTGATGATAATCCTCCGCTCGATAGAATTCCGACGCCGGCGTAATTTCCGTCACGATCGGCTTCGTGAAGTGACCGCTCTTTTGGAGTTTCTCTTTCGAGGCAATTGCCACAGCCGCCTGCTCTGGAGTGTGAAAAAATATGGCAGACCTATACTGCGTACCGACGTCCGGTCCTTGCCGATTCAGGGTCGTCGGATCGTGGATCCTCCAGAACACATCCAAAAGGTCCTCGTAGGATACCTTGGTAGGATCGTATTCCAGCTGGACGACTTCTGCATGTCCGGTCTCGCCCGAACATACGTCTTTATACGTCGGGTTCTCGAAGGTTCCGCCAGAGTATCCCACTGTCGTTGACACGACGCCCTGAACTTTACGAAACGTGGCTTCGACTCCCCAGAAACAGCCCGCTCCAAACGTCGCCTTTTCCATTCTTTTTTCTCCCTTCTATGTCATTACCCTCCGCGAAACCCCACACCCATGATGACGAAGAGAATCGAGATAATTGTCACGAGGATAACGTGGAATGCAAGTGTCTTCATATTATCCGGTGAAATCTTGGAGACAATTCGCACGCGCGCATCAACTGCCAGTGCGACGGTGAGCGCGAAAAGGGTTATTTTGGTAAGGATGAGGGTCGATACATAGCTCTCAAACGAAAACCAAACAGAGACATCAGAAGCCATCTGATACGCAAGCCAGAGACCCGTGGCGACTCCAAGGAGCAATGATGGGATCCCAATCCGCTCGAATCCCGAATCAAACTCAAATATCAACTGTGGATCCTTACGCTTCAGAGCTTTCGGCAGAACGGTCAAAGCCAGAACAAGATGTCCCCCTGTCCATACAGTGGCAGACAAGATATGAAGCACCACCACGTATTTGTACATCGCTTTGTGCTCGCGTTTACCGCCGGGTCACGGACCGAACACCTCGAGAAAACGCTGCGTCATATCAAAAGCACGTCGCTGTCAGTTTTGCCGTCATTTGTGACGGGGCCTACACAACAAGTTCAACCACCTCTGCATCGATGTTCCCATCTTGAATATGCAAGCGCGCCAATGTTACCGGTAAGTTGAATCGCCGAGGACCGGCGCTTCCAGGATTCAGGTACAACACACCGTCCTTCGTCTCGACGCTGGGGCGATGGGAGTGGCCGGCGATTACGGCTTTGAACCCGGCTGCAACTGGATCCAGATCGAGTTCCTGCAAGTCATGGAGAACATAGAGAGAGAGCCCACCGATTTGAACGACCTCGTTTTCTGGTAGTGCTCTTGCCCACGCACCCTTGTCGGTGTTACCTCGGATGGCGACGACCGGAGAAACCATTTTGAGCTCTTCCAGAACCTCGGGTTTTCCGATATCGCCCGCGTGGACGATCAGCGCACAGCTCTCGAGTTTCGCGACCGCTTCACGTCGCAGCAGCCCGTGGGTGTCAGATATCACGCCAACATCGTACTGAGCTGTCTGTCGTCCAACGTTCATCCTGCGCTGTCCCCTCTTTGCAGCCTGTCAGAGCCATTCCAGAAGACACACAACGCGATGCTTTCCTCGCTGCTATGACTCTCGGCCAACAAATCCCTTCCGGCCGTGGAGCTCTCTCATTGCGCCAACACTTGAAAGTGCAGATACCGCATACAGCACAAGCATCGTCAGGCCCATCTTGAAGAACCGGATTGCATCGAGATCACCCCGATCGATTGCGTCCCCATGCTTGATTGCGATGAGAACTGTTCCGACGACTATCGCGTACTTCAGTGCCCGCCGAACTACAGGCCAAGTTGATGCATGCCGAATCCAATCACGCATAATGTGTCTTTGTTAATCAACTGGTTACTAGATATTGTTAAAGTATTTATTTCATGTACTAGGGAGCAGAGCGTGCCGCATAATGTGGTGGATCTCCGCGCTACAGGTCGTCCACTCCCATCTCATGTGTGCGGATTTACCACGTCGAACAACGCCGCATAATCCGCATCCCCCCAACCCTTTTCCAGGGTCTGTTCCAACAGGGTGTGGAGGCCTTCGAGGGCGCCCGCCTCGAGCTCCAAATGACTTGCTTCGCGTAGAAACAAGTCGACGTCTTTCAACAAATGTCGCGTGGGAAAGTTAGGGTTTCCATAGTCCCGGTTTAATAGGCGCAACAGTCGCTTGTCGAAGGCCGGAGCGTACAACGCGCTCTCGCGCAAGATTGCCATGAACGTGTCCACCGGGATCTGACCACGGACAACAAGGGCGATACTGAGCACAAACGCGGCCGTCAGCGAAGCGATCAGTTGGTTGAGAGCTAGCTTGGCGGCCGCCGCCTGTCCCACTGGCCCAATGAGACGAGGAGTCGGACCAAAGCACCGGAGAAGACCCGACCATCGTTCAAATTGCTCAGAGGAGGCCCCGACCATCACGATCAGGTTCCCTGCCTGCGCCTCGGGGATACTCCCCAAGACCGGCGCTTCCAGATACTCGCCCCCGGCCCCCACAACGTCTTGCTGGAACCCCTCACTTTCACGGGGCCCGATGGTCCCCATTTGGATGACTGTGCGCCCGACGAGCGCTTCTCGGGCGTTTTCCGATAACAGGACCTGCCGGATCGCCTCGGCGTCGGCTAGCATCAGGATCACGCATTGGGCCAAGCGGATGGCCTCGCTAGGCTGCTTCGCGATTGCGGCCCCTTTCGACCGTAACGGCTCTACCTTCTCCTGGGTGCGGTTGTAGACGACGACCTCGTGCCCTGAGGCCAGGAGGCGTTCCGCCATTGGCTGTCCCATGAGTCCGATTCCCAAAAACGCAATCTTTATTCTGTGCTCGCTGTTCATTTCCTCTTCCCGGTCATCTGTCTTCTGTGGTTTCCCGGTCTAACGAACATTCGCTTGTTTCATTCATGGGCCATTTACTGTCAGAAGTCCTCATTACGATAGCGTTGTTCCTGGAAAATTGTGGAGAGGTGCCAGAACGTATCAAGGATCCCTGCCTCACCTACCGTCATTTCTCCCTTGGTAGCGGCTCCGCTTACCTCGCACATGACCTCTTTGATCTCGGCCATGGTTCGCAAAGCCTCAGATCGTTCAGACTTCGCAGCAATATGGTCTCGCAGCTCTCCTATGAGTGGGAGTAATCTGCGGTGCAAGTGCCTCGTGTATTCCATCTGGACGGACGATCCGCGAAATTCGGCAAGTCCAGTTGCAACAGATTCCAGCGTCGCAATCAACTTCCCTGCCTCCGTCCGAAGTCCCATCCGCAAGCCTACCCCTTAATCGCGTCCAGGCTCACGACAGGCTCATCCCCGACGACCTCAGCGCTGTGCACGGCACCACGCGGCACGGTGAGACAATCGCCCGCTTCAAGGATCGCTTCCTGACCCTCCATTGTCATGCGAAATCGGCCAGAGAGCACCCCATCGATCTTGTCAACGCCGTGTGTGTGTTCAGGAAATATTGTCCCTGGGCGGTAGATATAGCGCGTAACTCGATAGCCCCGCTGCTCCAATTTTTGCCGCATCGCGCTCTCGGAGAGTGGACCATCTCGCACTGCATCCCACTTCTCTATGTCCATCGCTTGCCTCCGTCTTCCCGGTCAGGCACTCTCTCGTCTTAGGGCATACTTTCAAGATTCAAGGCCTGAACCTCTTTCTACCTGCTCGGGCCAGCCACACGCTTGCGCAATCATTAGCAAGATCTCTTGGGCAAGGGCTGAACCCCGGTCACTGTTCATCATGATCACGGCTCCCTTCCCGTGCTCGGTGAGGGCAACCAGGGAGGCCCGAAAGCCCCTGTTCACACCTTGGTGCGAGAATCGCGCGCCATTGCCCTCTACCAAAAAGCCAAGCCCCCAGTCGCCGAGGCCTGGGTCAACCATCCGCCGGGTCAACTCTGAGGAGAGGACGTAGTTTGCCTCTCCCCGAAGCGACCTCTGCACCTCTAATGCAAACCGAGCAAGGTCCGTTGGTGTGGTCCATAACCCAGCAGCGGCCATTTCCGGGTATACATACCAGTCGCCTTCGACTCTTTCTCCACTCGAATTATGCCCAGAGGCCGCCGTGCGATGCCTGGGCTTTGGAAGAGGCTGCTCGAATGTACTCTCCAACATCCCGAGTGGACGAAGGACCGTCTCTGCCATGATCTCGGGGAAAGGCTTTCCGGCAACATCCACCAGGAGTTGTTGGAGAACCGTGTATCCCCCACCTGAGTAGCGCCACAGAGACCCGGGCCGGGTCTCTACCCGAATCGCCCCGGTATTCGACAGGCCTCCGCCACTGAGCACCTCCGTCAACTTCGGCAGCTTGGCTCCGCGGGCATAGCCCGGAAACCCGCTCACTGTGAGGCCTGCCGTATGACCTAGAATCCCGCGAAGCGTGACCGGAGCCTGTTTTGTGAGTTCGTTAGACGGCACCTTCCAACTCGTGAGCTTGACGTTCACATCTTCGTCAAAGTCGAGGAAGCCGTCCTGAACAAATTTTAACGCCGCCATCGCCGTAACCGGCTTACTGATGGAGGCTGCCTGAAAAAGCGTGTGCGATGTCACGGGCGCCCCGGACTTCACATCCGCCATTCCGTACCCTTTCGTCCACTCCACTTCGTCGTCGTTGATCACGGCGATGCTCACACCGGGAACGTCGTAGTTCACCATCCGCTGCGCGAGGATATAAGGCGCAATACGGTGACCAACGCTCATCACACCTTCAAATAGCCCGCTTTCAAGCCGCTCGACGCATGCGGCTCCCGAGACATCAACCGGGGGTGCTGTCTCTTGACAAGCGGCGACCAGGACAGCGGGTAGAAAGATCAAGAGGAGTTGCAGAAGCTTCCTGAGACTCTCCAGGTTTGACCTCCGAATGACAGGCTCGGCAGCAGCGACGCTCGAAAGGCGACCAGACAGCCACGGTGCCAAAGTGACTACGAATGCTGAAATCCGGATGTTGATCAAGAATGCCATGGGAACGTTTGACCAATCGATATCACTTACAAAGAAGCTCGCGATCTGTGTCGGCCAACTGGAACTAGTCTGTCCCATCCCCGCCGTTCATCTTGGCAGGCGCTTGCGAAGCCACCGGATTTGGCCCCGATGATTGATCTCGTCCTCGAAGACGTGAAACCACTTGAAGTAATTATTGGCTGGCTGGTAGCCCCAAAATGGAGTCTGCTCATATAGCCAATCGTCAGTCCGCCTGGCCAACTCGCTCACTGTTTTCTCGCGGACATCGCTCAGCACCTGCAAGTAATAGTCGAGGGGGTGCCCTCGAATGTCTCTCCGTGCCTTTTCCCCAAGCTCCAAGAACGCGCCCCACTGCTGTCTCTCCTTGGCCGTAAGACCTCGACGCTCAAACGTATCAACCTGATATGCCAGCTCAACCGCGGCGATATGACCCAAGAGAGAAGCAATCGTGTTGCTTTGGGCGTCGTGCAGGTAATCGAGTTCATTGGTCGTGAGGCCCTGCACCGCTGCAAGGGTTGTGTACCGTGCATAGTTCATCATCACCACCAGTCCGCTAATCTGTGGCGCGAACCCGGGGAGTTCCTGGATCAGAAAAGGGCTTATGCCACCCTGATTCATAGACAAAGTCTCCTCAGAATCGTCATCACGACCGAATTGCCGGAAAGTGACGGCATCCAATTCCGCTCACCCGGCGGTGATCGTTTCGCCTTCGAGGTTGTCAACGACAACTGGACTTTCGAAATAAGTCACGGACGGTTCAGAGCCATACCGTTCGAAAATGGATTGCCTGAAGCCACCGTCATAGAACCGGTCTGCATCTGCTCGAGATTTCCAGAGGTACACGCCTCCAACGATCCCGCCATCCTCAGATCGCAAAAAGTATTTCCGGATCAATCCCGGAACGTCACGGAACCTGGGCGCAACATTCGAGAAGATTTCTTGGGCCTTGTCCCGCGTTAAGGGGGCGGATGGTTTAATCTGCACCAATGCCGTAATCATCATGATATCCTCCTCTCCCCTCCACTTCAAGCGTAACGCCTACACCATTGTGCCCTGCGGCGTAGCCTCACGATCACACCCATTCTACCGCGTGCGCACGCATCGTCCCCTTCACAAGCCTCTCAAGCGTGAGCCCCTGTACCGCGATAGAAAAGACCACCACGGTATAGGTGATCGCCAGAATAACGTCCCGCTCACGGCCGGGTGGCAGGGAAAGCGCAAGTGCAACGGAGATTCCCCCCCGAAGACCACCCCACGTCATGATCCGGACCGCTCCTGGACTGAACGTTCGAAAAGAACGAAGCACTGTGACCGGGATCCCGATGGCGACGAACCGGCAAAAGAGTACCAGCGGGATAATGAGCAAGCTTGCCAACAGGTACTGCTCCGTGAACGTGAGTACCAGTATCTCGAGGCCCAACAGCACGAACAACACGGCGTTGAGGATTTCGTCAACCAGTTCCCAGAAGACATCCAAGTGAGCCCGTGTTTCCGCCGACATGCCGAACAGCCGACCCCGGTTTCCGATCAGGAGACCTGCAATGACGATAGCAATGGGACCCGAGAGATGCAGCGAGTCGGCCAGCCCATAGCCCCCCGCGACCAGGGCAAGCGTGATGAGGATTTCGACCTGGTAGTTGTCTACGCTCTTGAGCATCCGGTAAGCTAAGTAGCCAAGTGCTAACCCGAACAGGGCACCCCCTATCGCCTCCTGAAGAAATAGCAACCCGATGTGGCCGGCACTGATCGCGTGGCTTCCGGTAGCCATCTCCAAGATGACAAGGAAGATCACGATGCCCACTCCATCATTGAACAAGGATTCACCTGTGATTCTCATCTCAAGACTTTTCGGCGCGCCAGCGGTTTTCAGAATGCCCAGTACTGCAATCGGATCGGTCGGTGAGATGAGCGCACCGAACAGCAGGCAGTAGATATACGACAATTCAATCCCAAACCCGCCTAGCACCAACCACGTGAGCATACCGACGAGGAACGTCGACACAAGGGTTCCAACCGTTGCCAGGGAGCCGATACTCCATTTCAGCTCTGTCAGATCATTGATGTCGATGTGCAGCGCGCCGGCAAACAAGAGGAAGCTGAGCATCCCATGCAGCAAGGTTTTGCTGAAGTCGACGCTGCCCAGCAACAGCTCTGCCTGCTGCTTGAGGCCGAGCCCGAACGAGCCCAATAGGTTGAGCATCAAGGACATCACGAGTGCGATGAGCATGACGCCAATGGTGACCGGCAAGCCAATGTAGCGGTGATTCAGGTAGCTAAACACGGCGGCCAGCGTGATGAGAATCGCAAGAATGGTAAATAGGTCCATGTTAGACCATCACAGAATGCAAAAATGTATACGAAGGGCGCGGCAGGTTTCAGCCGGGTATTAAACTGCGCGTGCTTCAATTGTAATGCTGAAGTAATGGCTCGCGATACGCATCCCCTTGGTCAAATAGAATCGATACGCATCGAACCTCTGGACTCCGGAGTCCAGGTGGTTCTCCTCGCACTCTCGACGAAAGTAAACCGGGTAAAATTCCGCAGCCTATTTCCTGTACGGGCTATACCTTGACATAGTGGCCCGCATCTATAATAGATGCTGACCCTCTTTCATTGCTTTCCTACTCTCTTGGGATAAGAAAGAAAGTTTTCGCCGACTGAGAATGGACCCAAATGACTGCACTGAGATCGCGGACTCCGTAAATCCGTACTTCCCACACCCGATCTCCTTTTCTTGCAAGTCCCCTGATCTGAACGCCCAACCGATGATTGGAAACCACCTTGGCCGTTTCCAATGCACGCAACCCACCCATCTTTTTGAAGTAGGCTTGGACAGCTATCTTCTGTGCCTGATCTTCGGTTGAAACGTTAGCCCCTTCTGTCCTAAGCGTCGATTCAGTTAATTCGCTGATTCGTCGAAGCTGGCTGGTATCCAGGGCTAGACTTGGCCGCGCCATAGTCGTGACAGCCGCAAGCACGATGAAAATTTGCGCCGTCTCACTCCACCACATACCTCGGACTCCCTTCGTAGACCATCTATGTCCTTTGTAGATCGGTCCACGACCTACCCCAATCCGTCTTGTCATTCATGAAAGACCCCCGGCGCCCTATTTGTTGCTCCGTCGAGCTGCTTTTGCGGGAGCCACGCATCAACCGATTCAGTTGCAGTGTAAATATGGATCCCACAAATAGGATAATAGAAGTGCCAAGTAGCTTCCATGCCAGCTCTGAGTCCTTCGGTCCCCAGAGAAGTAGAATACCGGTGGCAACACCGGTCAGCACCGAGAGGAGGCTCACAACATAACAGGTCTTATCAATTTTTGAGAATTCGATCATTACAGTTCCAACCCTGAGTGAGTCGGGATACTCACACTCATCGGTTGTCCCAAGACGATTCGCAAACACAAATATGATAACCACCACGATGGTAACCAGGCCAAGTAAAGATATCATTTTCGCCTCTATTCTGATTCATCGCACGCAACGACCTGGCGTCCAGTTATCCTAATCGAAGTCTTTCTCCAGTAGCCTCACGGGGAGCTTCGCATCGACAATGGCCTGGATGACGGCCAGCGCCTGCGCGGGCGGTTCCCCCTGCGAGTTCTCTCGAAAATACCAGACCGTGCCGTTGGTCTGCTTTAGCCGGCCGAACTCCTGTTTCAGCTCTTCGATACTCACAGTCTTTCCGTTAAGATAAATCGTCCCCCCTCGGTCAACTTTCACTTTGGCTATCTCCGCCGACTCTTGTGTCATGTCTCGCTTCTGTCTTCGCTCGGTTTGGTGCTCAGATTCCTGATCACAACCGACCCCGAAGAGAACTAACCCGACAAGTATTATCCAAAACAACCGCAAAACGTCCTCCTCTCATGATGCAGTGCGGGGCCCTCACCCCCGCTCATTCAAACGGTAGCATATAGGAGCAGGCCAAAGGGTTCAAGGGGTACCCGAGATATGAGTAAGTGGGAAAGGGAGGTAAACGGGGTCGGAAGATAAGGCGAGGGACAATATGAAGAGGAGCCCCCCCTGGCTGATCTTGCTTGGCGGACCAGCTTCACCACGCGGGGAGGCCTCCTAGAGCGGCTTAGAACCAACGACGGACCGACTGCTTGTATCTGAGATACTCTGATCCGAATTTGCGCTCCAAGTACTCCTCTTCTCGCTCGATGACACCCTTGGTGACCACGACGAGTGTCGGGACCAACATCGCGAGGACCCAAAAACTGTTCACGCGCAGCGCGATTCCGGCATGCAAGGCGCTGGCCGCCAGGTAGAACGGGTTGCGGGTGTACCGGAATGGCCCCGTCTGAATGATACTGGTCGTGGGTCGGTCCGACCGAAACGATGTCTTCCAACGTCGGAACTCACGGGCCGTCAGAACTCCACCTGCGAGGCTCAGCGAAATGACCGCCCTGCCCAGCCACCTCGCCGCCGAGCTGGGCAGGATCGGGATCGGCCAAATGAAGTGGAGGCCCACCCCAATCAGGATGAACGTGAGGTAGATCAGGGGCGGCAGCGCGATGACATTCGCGCGGTCCGCTAACTGGACGGGAGGTCCCTGAGCCGGGATGGAAGGGGTTTGATCCTGTTCCCCCGTCATGAATGGCCCTCTTCCCCGTTTTACTTTACACCTTGCCCTTAAACTCTATGAAAACGAGCTCGAGCGGCTGATCGCTCAAGTTCTTCGGCAAGTGTTCGCCTGCCGGATATGATTGTACCTCCCCAGCCTTCAGCAGAGTTCCTCCGTCTTGCCATCCGGCAACGTAAACCGGACGTGCGCATCTGTCAGATGGACACCCAAGCTTGCCGGATGCCCGTGCATCACGGATTTCTCGCGGAGACCGTACCTGATTCGAAGCACCCGAACCAGCTCATTCTCGAGTTCGACCGTGTAATGCTTGGGATCCACTTTGACAGCGTCTTGTCTCACTTTGGCCTCCCTGTCCGTGTCGTCAGCGCCATTCTGTATGCGCCGTGGGCGAATGTCCGAACCCTGCTGCCATGAGCACATCGCGCCAATCGATTTTGGCAACTTGAACCCAATGACGAAGCGTGTCAATGTTCCCCCCACTCAACTTGAGAACGGCAAACCGTATTCGCTCGAGCCCGTACTCATCCATATCTTGACAAAAGGGAAGGCCGTTGCCGCATTCGCTGACCAAGATGCGAGCAGCCTCCGCTTGCTTTTCTGAAAAGAAAACCTGCTGGACCTTCTCCCAAGTCGCGGGGCTCAACCCTACCACCTTGACCTCGCCTTGTGGACCGGCTTAGATTGCAATCACGCCGCCTCCTGCTACAGCCTACTTTTCCGTTCCCTGATCCAGGCCTTTATCGCGGGCTTGCCAGAGAGAGAGGTACTCCTTAGAGAGGAGCGATATGTAATTGCTGTCGCGCGTGAGCACGTATGCGGCGGTTAATCCCTCCACATCTGCTATCCATTCTCGGACATTTGGATGGTCAGATGATGCTTCGATAAGCTTCTTGAAGGCATCTCCACCAGACAAGATGATCGCCGCCTCCTCGTGCGGGCTATACCACTGAAATACCGAGAAACCAGCACGAGTAAAGACAGCCGGAACATCAAGCTGGATACCTTGATTTTTCAGGCTGACAAACAATCCAGTGAGACACGCGGCCATGAAGCACGCGGCACGTGATGCTGTCTCAATCGTGGCACTGTCTGGATGAGGCACGTGCTCCGTTCCGGCCCCCTCAAGAGTGGATGAAATGATCTCGCTCAAAACGATTACCGCCGCCTCCGTGAGGTCGTCGGAAGACTCGAGATTCGAATCCTCCCGGATTTGGTTCGCGACAGCGATCAATGCCTGGTCGAATGGCTCGCTCGCGTCCGGCATCTTTGGTCCCCTGTTATTCACGTCAGCCATGGAGGAATCCTCCTCCGCGTTGTCTGTGACTTCTTTCAGAATAGGCGGCTAAAAAAAAGTAACATGGTCTCTAGCGACGAGTGTGTCAAGCAAAGATTCACCAAATGGTTGACGTCAGAGCCGAGTTATATTGCCGCGCGTGGTCGGTAGAACGACACAGCATTCTCGTACAGAATTTTCTTTGTCATTGGTTCACCGACGGCTTCTACGAGCAGTTTAAGGTCGTCATCATGAAAGGGCCGCTCGGCTCGTGTGGGTGGCAAATCGGTCCCGAACATAAGCGCAGTGGGGTTAATAGAAAGAATGGCCTCTATAGCCGGTAAAGCCTCAAAATCCAGGCGGCCGAATCCGCTCGCCTTTACGTGGATTCCTCGTTCAACCAATTTGAGAAGTATGTCAAAACCTGCCTTTGATAAGCCCAGATGGTCAAGAGAAACGGATGGCAATGCCACGAGAATGCAATACAAATCAGAAAGGTGACGAGAATCTACATGGAGCTCGACATGCCAGCCGGCGATCTCATGCACTCGTTCCGCAAGAAATTCCAATTTCTCAACGCCTTCGGAACCACCACGTTTCAGGTTAAAGCGAACTGCCCGCACGCCAGCGTCGTTCAGCCTCAAGACTTCCTCGTCGGGAACTGAAGCCGATAACTGTGTCACTCCCACAAATGTAGGTCCAAGTTCTTCTAAAGCTGTCAGTAGATAAGTCTGATCAAATGCTTGAAACGATCCAGATACGATGGCTCCCCCAACGATGTTCAGGTCCTTAACACGTTTTATGTAATCAGCGGATGTAAAATTGTCGGGTAAGTACCCCTGGTTTGGCACGAGGGGGAACCGGCTGTCAATGATGTGAAAATGGCTATCGAAGACCTTGAAATTTTCTATTGGTTTGTGCACGCCTCAGCGCCCCTTAAAATTGCCCCAGAACCTTCCGGCCATCAGTCCCACGGCGAGGGTCGCTCCCAGTAAAGCCACATCGGCCTTGGAGACTGCTGCGGAGGCCGTCGCTGGCTGCTGTTCGGACGGACAGATGACACGAGCAAGCTCCTGAGTTGTGATTTGCGTCATCTGCGGAATTTGGTTAATCCCGTAGACGCAAATCTCACCGGTTGGAAGGGCACAGAAACGCTCGGCAGGACATTGGGTTAGGATCCTCTGCTCGACCCCTTCGCCACACCGAGCCCCTGCCCCTTTCAGCACCTTGAGGGTCACCTCCGGATACTTCGAAATCTGCTCTGGCATCAAACACCTCCTCGCTGAGCTCTGGCCTCTCCCCGTCCAGATTCAGCGTGCTTCAAGCCTAACTTTCATCCCCGCCAAAATCCTGTGCCATGAGACGGATGATGTCAGAACGGCTCACAATGCCGACCAACCGATCAGCCTCTACGACAGGAATGGGGTTCATGCGACGCTCAACCATTAATTCAGCCAATTCTTCAAGCGTGGCCTCCGGGGTAACCGTAACAGCAGGTGAAGACATAATTTCTCCGGCCGTTGTGCCCAGCATGTGTTCCAGGCGCTTGCGGACCTGTTTAGGCCGTTCCAGATAAATAATTGAATCGAGAATCGTGAAGAAGGCGGGCACTTTGAACCGAGTATTGCGGAGGATCATGTCGAGTTCAGTAATGACGCCCAAGACCCGATCGTTATCATCAACAACGGGTAAACCGCTAATCTGATGGTCAGACATCAAGCGAGCAATTTGGCTTACCGGTGTATCTTGGTAAGCTTTCACCACCTTCGTGGTCATGATATTGCCGACACGCCTTTTTGCGGATTCCGGTACCGTGTCACTTATCTCTGTTGCTCCCATTCTCCACCACCTGACCAAGCATCATACCAGATTTTGGCTTCGCTCCTCCTTTGACCAGGTCTTCTCTCAGCCCATACTATCTTGCAGGATTCTCTAGGGACTGTATACGTTATTAATATACCTGACTCGAAATAGACAAAACATGTCATGCTTTAAAGCCTGCGGCACGCTCAGGTCTCTTGCGCCGTCCTCGGATCGGAACTCAAAACGAAAAAGATACCTGGCCCCTCTTTCACATGTAAGATTAAGGGCCGATCGCAGAGATAGCGCCGCACGGCAATAAAAAGGTTCCTGACACCTTTTTCTGCCTCGACCCGCCTTGGTTTTTCTTCAGAAAATCCCCGCCCCTAGAGGACGAGCAAAGGTGTGATTGAAAGGTTCCCTCATTAGCTTCTCAGCGGCCTCATCAGTGTTACCCCCGGGTAAAGTAAAGGGGAGAGAGACGATAAAGAAGGCCGTCCCGATGGCTGTTAGACCGATACCAACAGGCCTGTAAATCACAAGGTCAAACATCATGGTCACCGCATTTCTATCGTCTTCAGCGGTATACTGATATTGCTTCTCTTCGGCCAGGACAGGGGATGCTACCCAGGTGACCACCAGGACAACTGCCACCAGAAACACAAGCGGTTGCTTCCGCAGAGTGGACATGTGGATACCCTCCTTCCTAAGAGGACGAGATCCGTGCGTGAAAAGAGAAAGTTTCTGCCGCCTTTTCTCCTCTTTCTCGGCTAGCTAACATGTTTCATTGGGCGGCCTTGGGGCCGCAGCGTTGATTCAAGCCCCATTCGTTTCGCCAGCCTCACCACCCATGTTTTGCTCTCGAATGACTTTCCCCGGCTGACGCACTGCTCCAGCGTTTCCACGTCCTCGTCCTCCTGCCTTACGTCGACTAGCCTTACCCAAGCAGATGGTTACTGCACCGGCTAGGGGCTCAACCATTTGGCCGCCCTGGCACCTCCCTGCTCTCGCCGCCACAAGCTCGACCACCGCCATTCCTAAGCTCGATCCACCAGATACGAACGCAAGGCATTGTGCTCTACATACCTCATCACCGTTAAGAAATGTTCATCGGTTTGCACTGGGAAAGACTTGAAGCGTCCCTGGTAGAGATGACCTTGTCCAGCCGAATCGCGGTCCGCATACCAGCGCTGCTTCTAAGTGAGTGTCTCCCAACCGACAAAGTTCGACAGGTCCCCGTCTGCGCGGGGCCAGAGAAGCAGATGTCATTGCTTCGGCACAAAACAATACGCCAAGACGCGCACGTCCATCCGTTCCACCGCTTCCCCCAGCATGCGCTCGAAGCCCGTGTAATCCCCGTCGTGTCAAAGACAATTAGCCGACCGTTGGCTCACTTGAGGACGTGATACACAATTCCACCAGCCGCTACCCGTCACCATCCACCCACAGGGACACCCTACAGAAAAGGCCGGATTCCGTCAATAAAAACGTTCCTAATACCTTCTTCTCAGGGCCGATTACTTCCGCTTCAAGCCGGCGCACAAGAACAACTCAAGGATCAAGATCGCGCCTAGCCGTTTTCCAGCCAGGATTGAAGACTGTCGAACCGATAGCCGATCGGGGCTATCAGGGTATCCCCGCCTCTAAAGAGCAATTCCGTATACTCTCATCGACTCCGCTTCTTATGAATGAGACCTATTACCTATATAAACTTTTCAATGTTATCGCACCATCGCACTGTACTACTTTCCCACAATTTTTCCATCTGCAAGCTTTAACACATTATTCGCCTTATCAACAATCATAGGGTCATGAGTAGCAAAGACGATAATCGTCTTCAATTTATCATTCAATTCAAGAAGAAGATCAAAAATATCCGCAGCCGTCTCGGAATCTAGATTAGCTGTTGGTTCATCTGCTAGAACCACAGATGGCGAATGCACGAGCGCCCGGGCTATTGCCACTCTCTGCTCCTCTCCGCCAGATAGTCTCCTCGGCAAAAACGACGCTCTATCCTTCAACCCAACAGTATCCAGCATTTCCTTGATCTTCTCATCCATCCTGCCAGCGCTGGTCAAAAGGAGGGGGAGTTCCACATTTTCATAAACCGTAAACGTTGGTATCAAGTTGTTCCCTTGAAAAATAAATCCAACATGAAACCGCCTAAATAACGCAAGCTCCTTTTCATCCATCTGATTCAAATGATAATTACCCACAATGATTTCACCGGAAGTTGGCCTATCCATTCCCCCAATTAGATTGAGAAGAGTCGTCTTGCCGGAGCCAGATGGACCGGCAAGAACCCAGATTGACTGGCCCGGTACAGCAAACGAGACGCTCGACACGGCGTTGACCACTGATCCGTTACTTTTGAAGACCCTTGATACGTTATCCAGACGTATGACGTGATCTGTCATGCAAACCTTAACGTTTCCGCAGTGACTCTCTTGCCTGCGATTCGTGCCGGAACATATGAAGATATGAGGGAAACACTAAAGGCAATAACCGCCGGCCAATATAGTCCCTCCATGGTGATCCGAGGGTACACCACTCCACTGACAACAAAGTAACGATTATGGGAGGTGAAATAGCTGAAATCGATTCCATACTGTACGAGTGTCTCTGTGATAACCCATCCTAAAACAAGCCCAATGAGGCTTGCAAAACAACATATGAACATGCTCTCAAGAAAGATTAGACCAATCAATTCTCTCGGTGTCACGCCCATCGCTTTCAGAATGCCGAATTCCCTGAATCGTTCAACCAAAGTGAGAATGAAGTTATTACTGATACCAAACCCGACCAGCGCAAAGACAAGAACCATAATGATTTTCATGGATACAAAATTCATATCAATCAGCTGTACTAGATCAGGCATCAACGAATCCCAGGTGGCAAACTTACGTTCTAGAGGGCTATCTCGATTGATCTTTTCTGTTATCGCATTGATATCCGAGTGACGCGCAAAGAAAAGGGATACCTCCGCATCCAGTTTCTCTTTCGTACCGGCATCCAATTGCGCCTGTGGTAGATAAGCAATCCCCTCATCATACCGGTCAATGCCTGTGCTGTAGATACCGCTTATATGGAATGTTCCAAGGAAGACCCCGGCACTTGTCACCACTGAAACAGGGTCCCCATCTTTCCTCAACAGCCTTCGTGCTGCACCTGATCCGATCAAAACCCCTTTCTCATCATCTTTCGGATACCGTCCGCTAATGATACGCTTCGCAATTGCAGTCCTTTTCGCCTCCCGCAGCGGATCGACGCCATAAAATATGACCGGAACAGTTTTGTCCCTTGCGGAAAGCAGTGCCGTGAAGCGATAACGGACCAGTACATCCTCAACATCATGTCTGGATGCTACATGTCGCGCTAGACTTCTTGGATTAAAAGTTTTCGCGGAAATCTCCATAAAGGCATGGCCGTAATGCAAATGGGTAGTGTTCAGGATCATTGTGTCATTAATCCCAACCGTTACGCTGTGCATCACGACGAGCACACTTGTTCCAATAATAATAAAACCTCCTGTTGCAATCGTTTTCCGGCGGTGGCGGCGGACAAAGCGAAAGGCAAGAGAAATCCATATTCTCATTGGCACTTTCATGATTACCCACGCAGGTGAAGCAAAAGCTTGGGGTGTCCGAGAATGGTCAACAATGTCTTGATGAACATCCGCCGCTTGGACTTATCCAAAGGCAGTCCTGCCCTGCACAAGAGATCAAGAGCCTTCTCGAAGTGCTTTGTGGACTCAGCCATTGCCACTTGTGACCCCCTGGAGAATTGCTGATAAAGATAAATGTCATTCTTGACTAAGTGAGCATTATCAAGAAGTTGCATGAATTTCTGTTTCTCGGTCCCATCACGGCTGTTCATGATCACAGAGGCAAGGTAGTTATGCTTTCTCTTGTACACATCCATTCCGAGATCGCTTAGATCATCAATAATCTGACATCCTAAACCAAAGGAACTTAAACCTTCGTGCACCGTTTTGACCTTTACGTCTGTAAGACTTATGTCGCCCAATGCTATAGGTGCTGCCAGAGGGGACGTGAAGAGCCGTCCCGTTTTTGCCATATGAATATCGTTCAGTATTTCTTGAGGTGAGACGGAGTAATCTACTCCGCTTTCTTCTTCTGCCTCCTCTCTGCCGCACTCAGACATCGCCATCATTGTATTGTTGAGCATCACTTCCAGCTCGTCTTCTGTAATAATCCCTCCCTGAACTCCTTCCCGGAGAAGTAAAAAAAATATCCTGTCTGCCACAAGAACCGTATGGACGGATTTAAACACTTTTGCATATTCCGGGAGGTCCGTCACCAGCAGTTCTTTCAGCTCATCATCAAGCAAGTTATCGCAAGCAGTCACCCATGTCCTAAGACAGTGGTTTATACCAGCATAGAATTTCAAGCGTTGGGGAGGTATATCCAGGACATGAAATATAACGATAAACAATACTGAAAAATAATTGTGCTTCAGGGACAGCCATTTCCTGGGTATGGGCTTGAGCTCGACCCCTGTATCAGCGAGAACATGCCCGGCCTTCTTCCAGAAATCTCTAATAACCTCCTTCTGTTTATCGAGACTTATTTTAAAGACATCAACGGTTAATAGAAAAGAAAATTCAGCCATAATGATCGGATTATCTCACAGCCTTCAAGATATCAACAGTTGGATGCAATTTGTTGAGCGTATAGAAATGGATCCCAGGCGCGCCGGCGTCTAGGAGTCCTTGACATTGGCGGATGGCAAACTCAATGCCGGCTTTTTCAGTCGCCTCTTGATCATCTTGTAGCGGCTCAAAGATTCTTTTCACTTCGTCGGTAATGGTTGCACCGCATACAGAGCAGAATCGTTGTAAACCTTGATAATTTGTAACGGGGAGTATTCCCGGAATCACCCGCACGGCAACGCCACGTCTGTGTAATCTCTCGACATACTCGAAATAATCCTTGTTATCAAAAAATAACTGCGTGATCACAAAATCAGCTCCGGCCTCAATTTTCAATTTGAGAAATTCTGCATCTTGTTCTCTGTCCGGGCACAGAATATGTCCTTCTGGAAATCCTGCGACGGCAATTCCGAAATATTCGCCGTACTTCTGACGGATAAACGCAGCGAGTTCACTACTGTATCTGTAATTATCATCCGTTGGTTGCCAGTCAGGCTGCTCCAGGGGTGGATCACCGCGAAGAGCCAAAATGTTTCTGATGCCCCGAGATTTAATGTCTTCCACGATTGCCTCGATATCAGTTTTTGTATTCAAAACACAGGTGAGATGGGCCATGCCAATGACGTGATGGTGTTCTTCGATATGTTGGACAATATCAAAGGTTTTTTCTCGATTCCCTCCACCGGCCCCATACGTGCAGGAGATGTAATCGGGCTTCAGCTCGCAAAGCTGGGCAATGGTCTTCAGTAAATTCTCATACCCTTTGTCGGTTTTCGGGGGAAAGAGCTCAAACGAAAATGTCTTTTCCTGGTGGTCGAATAGATCTTTTATCCTTTTCATCGAAAGTGAACCCTCATTGAGTAGATCACCTGCTGTCTCTCGAGATTAAGAGTTCCTCTGCCGGCTACCGCCGCTCAAGAATTGGCTCTTTATGGGCTGGCCCAACGCATGGCTTATTGTGGCCCCGCCCGCTGTCGGGGGTCAAGCCTCATTTCGGGTCGCGGGATGATTCGATCCGACCGGCCGGCTATCCGACGGATCGAGCAAGGCCTCTGCCGCCCGAAGGTGCAACACCACCTGCCTCTTTTTATCATGGCTTTCGGCCCTTGTCAGCAGCCGGCTGGCCGGGCCTGGTCATCCTCCTCCTGGCCTTGCGGCTGAGGCGTGTGGTAGAATCCTTTTACTGAGCAATTCTGAACAAGGAGTTTCAATCGTGGATAACGAGGTCAACGAACAGATCCCGTCGCCACCCTCCTTAGTCGGCAACCACAGCAAAGTGATCCGGCTCCAGGGTGATTTTACCTGGCGGGATATTCCCGTCGAGCCATACAAAGAGACCACGGAGACCTGGAAGGGCATCACGCGCCGC
>JABAOF010000161.1_pt1 | contig 20533 bp, 19 predicted proteins | sample 7062171 | NCBI WGS metagenome assembly JABAOF01 (sample SAMN14538628, study PRJNA623070) | marine sediment metagenome | biome: marine biome [ENVO:00000428]; feature: marine pelagic biome [ENVO:01000023]; material: deep marine sediment [ENVO:00002113] | place: India: Gulf of Khambhat ...
GGGCAGAGTTGGGGTCGCAGACGGTATCGACGACGCTAGTGTCAAATGTCCTGATTCAATTCATCGAATATGCATTTCTCTCTCTTGTGTCAGAAACACAGAGACATCTGAAGGTTTGCCGATTCTGTACATGATCAAGAAGCGAGTTTTAATACGCTAATCAGACTATGCTTCAACCAGTCTACTGAACCTTGTCTTGAAGGAAGTGTCCCTCTATGATGCGGGTGGAGCTGGTCTTATTCAACGGGAAGGTCATCACCATGAATCCGTCGCAACCCCGTGCCCAAGCCGTGGCCGTAAGAAACGGGGAAATTCTTGCAGTCGGACTAGACAAAGAAATCAAACCACTGGTTGGCAAAAAGACCAGGACAATCGATCTCAAAGGAAGAACCGTTCTCCCTGGGTTCATCGATACCCACATCCATGTAGCGGGACTCGGTAGATCCTTAACCCCTATCAACCTGAGAGCTGCCGACTCCATCGAGGAATTACAGAAAAGGCTAGAAGAACAGGTTCAGAAGGTGCCTAAAGGAAGGTGGATCACGGGTCGCGGATGGGATCAGGAGCGTTTCGCGGAGCGCCGCTATCCGGCACGATGGAACCTAGACGAGTCATCGCCCGATAACCCCGTGGTCTTCACTCGCGTGTGCGGGCACATATGTGTCGCCAACAGCAAAGCCCTCGAAATGGCCAACATTACTAGGCAGACGGTCCCTCCGCCTTGGGGGCAGATCGACAAAGATGCTGAAACCGGCGAACCCACCGGCATCTTACGTGAAAACGCTATGAACTTGGTGTTGGACTTGGTGCCGCCACCCAACGAAGAAGAGCTTGTCCAAGCTTGTGGTTCCGCGTGCCGAAAGGCTGCAGAAGCCGGACTAACCAGCGTTCACTGGATCATCAATTCCGTAGATGAAATACGCGCAATCAAAGAGCTTCGTAGGAGAGGTAAACTCTTCGTCAGAGTGTACATCCTAGTCCCTGGCGAGCTTCTAGAGCAAGTTACTGGCTTGGGGTTGTACACTGGTTTTGGCGACGACTTCGTGAGGATCGGTAGCCTAAAAGTCTTTGCGAATGGCTCTCTGGGCGCCCGCACAGCAGCTCTACGCGAACCCTATTGTGACGAGCCGGCAACCAAGGGGCTGATGCATTACAGTCAAGAAGAATTGGACGCGTTGGTTCTCAAGGCGCATATGGCTGGGTTGCAGCTTGCGATGCACGCTATTGGTGACAAAGCTGTAGACATGGTGCTGACTGCCCTAGAAAACGCCCTAATGGAAGCACCAAGAGGGGATCATCGTCATCGCATCGAACACGCTTCTGTTCTAAATGAAGATTTGATCAACCGCATGAAAAGGGTGAACGTGATCGCATCCGTGCAACCGCACTTCTTCGTCTCTGATTTTTGGGTTGCTGACCGTGTTGGAGTGAAGCGCGCCCGATGGGTTCACCCCTTTGGAACCCTGATTAACGAAGGAATAACGGTGACTGGAGGGTCAGATTATCCGGTAGAGCCGATGAACCCTTTGCTAGGCATTTGGGCAGCAGTGGCTAGAGGCGCTTTTCCAGAAGAGCAGCTCACGGTGAATGAAGCAGTTAGGCTCTACACGATTCGGGCAGCGTTTGCGTCATTCGAAGAGGATAGGAAAGGCTCAATTGAACGTGGTAAACTCGCTGATCTCGTCATTTTGTCTCAAGATCCACATGAAGTCTTTCCTGAGACTATCAAGGACATCGAAGTGGAGATGACGATTTTGGGAGGCAAAATCGTCTACGCCAGGTGACAGTATATCTACAAACATTTGTTGCCCAAGCAATCGAAACCCCAGTGCGCGAGTACAGGCTGTTTTCACTTTGGTATATGTTCTGCCTTTGCGCGCGCAAGAAATTCCTATCCGCTGCTCTGGTTAGTTAAATAAATTATTTACAATTCTTTGCAATGCGCGCGCCCATATTAGGCCCCAAGACGAAGCCGCCGTGTTCGGGTTGGATCTATTGCCAGGAAGAAAAAGACTATGGCTGCAAAGACACCAATCACTCCAAGGATACCTCCTAACACCCCGTAACCATACAAATCAAGTGCCAATCCCCCTATGGCTGCCCCAAGAGTAGAACCTAAGCTTTGCGCTGCTGAGTTTATCGACATCATTGAACCCCGAAAATTCGGAACCTGTTCAAGAGTCAAACCAATAGATGCTGAAGCCGCCGCGCCAAAAAAACAGGCACCCAAGTAATTCAGTATCAAAGAAAACCAGAAGTTGGGCAGGTAGGTGAAGGAGACCGTAAATAGACCCGCGGGAAGAGCAGTCAAGACTACTACGAGTTTGCTTCCAAACGCATTCGCCAATCGACCGCTAACCAAACTACCTAAGGTATAGAACAGAGCTGATCCCAGCAATACAATCGATGCAGAACCCGTTGATATAAGGAATCTTTCTCTGAAGAACGATGTTCCGTAAAGCAGAATTGCCATGAATGAGGCCATACGAAGAACATTGCCAGCTAAACAAGCAGTGGCAGATTTGTTTGATGAGATTCGTTTAAAACCCTCGAAGTAGGCGGCGTTGCTCTGTCTAGTCTGGTACTTGGGTGAAGTGAATCGTAGAGCGATAAAACCTAACAGGAGACTTACTATTGCAATAGGCATCACGAATCCTATGAAGGCGAAGCGCCAACCACCAGAATCTGCGATCAGACCGATGACTGGTGCCCCAATAGAATATGACAGAGATGCTCCTGCGTTGGTCCATCCCACCGCATTCATCCTCTTCTCTAAAGGTAAATGTTCACCGATAAGTGCAAAAGCCATTGGCATGACCGTAGCCGTTGCCAAGCCAGTCAGAGAATAGGATACTAACATGAAACCAAAGTTCGGAGCCAACGAACAGCCCAAGGCTGAGATACCAACGAACAATAAGCCCATGATCAATAACGATTTATGTCTAAACCTGGTACTCAACACACCCATGAACAAGGCAAAGATGACTGCCACAATAGATGAAGAAGTATTGACTTGCCCCGCAACACCGACAGACACATCGAACGTAAGTGCAATGTCGATTAGAAGAAGTCCAACCAGAATTCCTGGTGGCATCACAGCGAATGAAGAGATGATTAGCGAGGGCAGAAATAATCTTCCAGGTGAACGCTTCTTGATATTGGGCGAGCTTTCCTTCATATTTGCCAACTGCTCCAAGTTACGCTTTTCACAGTATATTCCAATAGGAGGTCACTAGTACATTCCAGTGCGGACGCCTAAAACGCTAACGTACGTTGATAATGTTAGCATACTGGATTATTCTGATGGCATTTCTTGATGGCGCATGCGCGCGCGCATTGAGAAGCTGAAGACCATCAGAGATCACCGAAGCTGGTCAGAAGCAAACCCATACATGAGATCAGCCCCCTGATGTACGCAAACTGAATTCGAGTATCACGATTTATGGCTTCCAAGATTTGCCTCCATCTCTCGAGTATCTTGCGAACGGAAGGGCGACATGCAGGCCTTTTGCCTTGTTTGGAAACTCATAAATCCAGGGAGTTCAAGTTGGTAACAAAGGGAAGATGCGCAGAATGATTGCCTTGTGTGGACTTGTCTGCGATGATTGCATGGCGTTTGTCGCAGCCCAGAGAACGATGATACGCCAAGAGCGAAGGTTGTTGAAGTCTGGTCAACAGAGGAGAACCCTCTCAGCCTCGAGGATGTTGACTGTGACGGTTGCACCGCGGGAAAACGGCTATACTCATTCTGCCAAGTCTGCGAAGTGAGAAAATGCGGCCTTCTGAGAAACATTGATAACTGTGCCTATTGCAGCGAGTTTCCCTGTGGAAAACTTGAGAAACTCTGGGGAAGCTTTCGAACGGTTTCTGCAGAAGAGGCAAACGCGAATTTAGCAGAAATGCGAAAGTAGATTTCAGTGACCAAATAGAAGTTGCCCTAAGGGTCTCTGTGCGCGCTGTTAGCACAGTAGAGTATTTATCTAGAACCCCCGGTGCTTATCTATCGACAGCCCAATGAGCCAGGAAGCTTGCAGAGCGATCATTGAACGTCTAATGAAATTCCCCAGACCTACGAAAGAAGATGTCAATGCCGCCAAACTTGAAGTTGCTCGTGAAACGAATCTGACCAGAGTTCCTGCGAACTCCGAATTAATTCGCTATATGAAACCGGGGGAGAGGGCTAGGCTACTTCCTCTTCTCCGCAGAAAAGAGGTGCGCACGATTTCCGGGGTCAGCGTAGTCGCCGTCATGACTAAGCCGTATCCTTGTCCCAAAACAACTCCCTGTGCGTACTGTCCAGGCGGACCCCCGTACAGCGTTCCCCAGAGCTACACAGGACACGAACCCGCGGCCCTGAGAGGGGTCCAAAACGATTTCGATCCCTACCAGCAAGTTAAGCATCGTATCGAGCAGCTTGAAGCCATTGGGCACTCTGTAGACAAAGTCGAGCTTATCATAATGGGCGGAACCTTCCCTGCCATGCCTCCGGACTATCAGGAATACTTCGTCCGACAATGCTTGAACGCAATCATCCAGAACGAATCTTGTTCCCTGAGAGAGGCGAAGTCACTCGCCGAGACTAGCCGAATTCACAACGTTGGAATAACGGTTGAAACTCGCCCGGACTGGTCCAGACAAGAACACGTTGATTTTATGCTGGCTATGGGAGTCACCCGAGTAGAACTCGGAGTCCAAAACATCTACGATGATGTCTATGAGCTCGTCGAACGCGGGCACAGTGTTCAAGACGTCACCGAAGCGACCCGCATACTGAAAGATTCGGGACTGAAGGTTGCATATCATCTCATGCCCGGATTGCCCGGCTCCAACTTCAGAAGAGACTTAGAAGGATTCCAAAGAATCTTCGCAGATGCCAGTTTCAAGCCGGACATGATCAAAATGTATCCCTGCCTCGTTCTCAAAGGAACCAAGACCTACGAATGGTGGAAAAGGGGCAACTATCAACCTTACACTACCGAGGAAGCAGTGCAACTCATTCTCGAAGTCAAGAAGATGATTCCTCCATGGGTTCGGGTTATGCGGGTTCAGAGAGACATTCCCGCCTATCTAATCGAAGCTGGGGTCAACCGGAGTAACCTGCGACAACTCGTCTTGCGTAGGCTCAAGAAGCACGGGATACACTGTCGATGTATACGGTGTCGCGAAGTTGGACACCGATGGTTGAAAGATCGCGCGAAGCCACAACCGGAGAATGTTCAGGTACACACACTCACGGAGGAGGCGTCCGAAGGCGAAGACGTATTCCTATCGATTGAAGACTCCATTAATGACGTTCTCATTGGCTATCTGCGGCTGCGTCTTCCATCGGAAAAAGCCCATCGATCTGAAATCTCCTCCGGAGCGACATCAGTAGTGCGGGAACTCCGCGTCTACGGTCCCATGGTTCCGGTTGGGAAACATCTGCCTAGCGCTTGGCAACACAAAGGATACGGGGGAATCCTACTTTCTGAGGCGGAGAGAATATCGAAGGAGGACTACGATTGCAGGAAAGTAGTTGTAACGAGCGCACTTGGGACCAAGAAGTACTACAAGCATTTTGGCTACGACTATGATGGCCCCTACGTCTCCAAAGTCTTGAATTAGCGGAATCTACCTTCCAGTGCCCTAGTCTAGTCTGCATCGCACCGCCTGTGTGTCAATTCGCGGAATATTCTCCCGCTGAAATAATCGATTTTTATCGAGACGGCGATTGATTGAAGTAGGGTACTGTGATGTTGTTCGATATTCTCTTCAGTCTGCTTCTCATCTACTGGATGTTTCTGCTCTGTATAGCTTACTACTTTAGGCAGCATCTTCAAGAAAATGAGCGAAGAGAGCACTTAGAAGCTACGTCGTAGACTGGGTTCCACTACTACCGAACAAACGGCATTTTCTAGCTCTAAAGGGCGCGCAGCACTGCCGTTATAAGGGAATATCGTAGACTAAGTTTCTAGAACGCTGGATAGATCGAAATGAGCGAAGAGTATCCAGGCTACAAAGGACAGGCCCTGCAGGCTATCAAAAAGGCGAAGATTGAGATTGGCGACCTGGTTCGCATCAGAAAAGACGAAGAAATCTACGAAGGCATTCTTATTCCCAGGTCAGAGTACGGGGACAGAGAGCACATTGTGCTCAAAATGAAGAGCGGCTACAACATAGGAATCGGAATAGCCCCAACCACAAAGATAGAAAAGATAGGAACTGGAGCCAAACCCACTTTCACCTCACCACCACTGCCGAAGCAGAAGCAGGGGTTACCGCGAGTCGCCATTGTGAGTACAGGCGGGACCATAGCAAGTCGAGTGGACTACCGAACTGGTGCAGTGAGACCCGCACTTTCGGCAAGTGATCTCTACAGTGTCGTGCCAGAGCTTTCAGAGATCGCCGCGATAGACACGGAGATATTGTTCAGTCTCTTCAGCGAGAATATCCAAGCACAACACTGGTCAAAGACGGCCCAGACCGTGGCCAAATACATCAAGGACGGTGCAGCCGGAGTCGTGGTCGCCCACGGAACCGACACCCTCGGATACACGGCAGCGGCGCTGAGCTTCGCATTACCAGGCTTACCCGCGCCAGTAGTCTTGGTTGGATCTCAGCGATCCGCTGATCGACCTAGTTCAGACGCCGCTAGAAACCTCGTAGCGGCAGTCAAGGGAGCCGCCATAGCCCCTTTTGCCGAGGTCGTTGTCGCCATGCACGAAACGATCTCTGAGCAATCCATCCTATTTCATCGCGGTACAAAGGTCAGAAAATGTCATACCAGTCGCCGAGACACCTTCAAATCCATAAACTCCAATCCCCTGGCCAGACTGGAAAATGGCGAAATCAAACTGCTGCTCAAAGATTACAATAAACGAGATGGTTCACGAAAACTCTTGCTGAGGCCAGAATTCAACGAAAAGGTTGCACTCGTCAAATTTCATCCCGGCGTAAATCCTGACTTCATCACTTGGTATGTGGACAAGGGATACCGAGGCCTCATTCTTGAAGGCACCGGCTTAGGGCACGTTGGAAAGTACTGCTTTGCCGCGATTCGTCAAGCGGTGGAAAAAGGCCTGATTGTGGCTATGACGTCTCAGTGCATTTGGGGGCGTATAGATATGAACGTTTACGATCAAGGCAGAGACCTATTAGCAATGGGCGTCATTCCTCTCGAAGACATGCTGTCTGAGACGGCCCTCGTGAAGCTGATGTGGGTTCTGGGACAGACGCAGGACGCAGAGAAAGCCAAGGCTCTTCTTACAACTAACTTAGCCCATGAGTTCACGCCGAGAACACTCTATGAGGAATCTGCGTGACTGTAAATTATTCCGAAGTCGGTCTGAAAGTGGGTCTCGAAGTTCATCAGCAACTGGACACCGCAACAAAGCTCTTCTGTTCCTGCACGCCGCAGCTCTTCCAAGGAGACCCTGAGACTACCTTTGTGAGACGGTTGAGACCAACTCAGAGTGAATTGGGCCAGATTGATCCAGCGGCGCTCTTCGAATTCCAAAAGGGTGTAGAAATACTCTACGAATCCAGCAAGGAGACTGCATGCCTTGTGGAGATGGACGAAGAGCCCCCGCACGATCTGGATTCCGAAGCAGTGGAAATCGCCACCACCGTCGCACTCATGATAGGGGCAAAACCAGCCGACGAGATACATGTGATGCGGAAGACAGTGATCGATGGATCCAATACGACGGGCTTCCAAAGAACATGCGTTGTAGCATTGGGTGGAGAAGTCGACTTCAGAGGCAAGAAGATTCCCATACAACATGTTGGTCTCGAAGAAGACGCCGCTAGAAAAACGGGCGAAGAAGGCTCAACCGTCCGATATCGTATCGACCGTCTAGGAATTCCCATGATCGAGGTAACGACCGCTCCCGTCTTGTACTCTCCTGAAGAAGCAGAAGGAACGGCCTTAGCCATTGGGAAGATTCTCAGAGCCACTGGCAAGGTAAGACGCGGCTTGGGAACCATCCGTCAAGACCTGAACATTTCTATACCTGACGGAGCTCTTATCGAAATAAAAGGAGTTCAAGAACTCGAACTCGTCTCCACGGTTACAGAGCGCGAAGTCCAACGTCAATTGGGACTTCTCAAGATAAGGGACGAACTGAAAGAACGCCAGGCGAAGAAGGAAAATTTGAAGGATGACCACATCGACGTGACCTCGATCTTTAATCAGACAAAGTGTCGCATCATACGGAAAGCCTTGGAACAAAACAAGCGAGTTCTGGCACTAAGATTACCCAAGTTTGCAGGGATGCTGAAAAGGGAACTTGCCCCCGGAATGCGATTAGGATCTGAAATGGCAGCAGTAGCCCAATTCTGGGGAAGAGTCGGCGGCATCTTTCACACAGATGAACTCCCCGACTATGGCATAACGAGTGAAGAGCTAGACCAGCTCGACCAAATGATGAACAGGGAACCGGAAGACGCTGTGGTCTTCATGGCGGACACGCTAGAAAACGCGACCGACGCACTGAAAGCCATAGGTCGAAGAGCCCGAGAAGCGATTGACGGCGTTCCCGAAGAGACGCGTGCGGCAAATCCCGACGGAACCACGCGATATATGCGACCGAGACCAGGCGCCGCTCGAATGTATCCGGAGACTGACATTCCGCCTATCCAGCTGACACAGGAGGACATTGAACGGCTGATGACCCGTCTCCCGGAGCTGCCTGAGCAGAAGCTGAATCGTCTGATGAGAGAATTCCAGGTTAACCGAAAGCTCGCAAGTCAAGTAATGAATTCGGAATACACTAGTCTCTTCGAGAAGATAGCGGGAGAGACAAAGGTTTCAGCGACTGTAATTGCTGTCGCCTTGACAGAGACTATGAAAGCCCTACGACGCGAGGGGATTGCCACCGAGAGCGTTGCTGATGAACAGGTTGAGGAGATTTTCCATCTCATAAGCTCGGGGAAAACCACCAAAGAAGCAATTCCTGAGATCATAACGTGGCTTTCAAAGCATGAGGAAAAGACGGCGATCGAAGCCTTAGAAGACTTAGGACTCGGCGTGTTGACGGAGACGGAACTTGACACAATCGTGAATGACGCGATAGAACAGAACCAAAATCTCGTGCAAGAAAAGGGCGCAGATGCTTTTGGACCACTCATGGGGATCATCATGACGAAGGCTAGAGGTCGCGCAAAGGTGCAATCCATCAGCGGGATTCTGAAAAGAAAACTTGAAAGCTTAATCAAATAACTGCTTAGACTTGGGATAAACACGAGATTTCTCTTCTGGCAAATTCTAAAAGGAACTGCAACATATCCACGTTTTGGAGAGCTCTATGGAAACGCCCTTTTCATTCCGCGCAAAATTCGGCCAGTATGAGATAGAGATTAGCGGCACTCGTGACGAAGTGATCGAAACGATTAAGGAGCTTCCCATTCTAGTGGGTAACATTTCGAAAGCTTTTGAGGAAACAGAAGGCAAGAAAACGAAGCCCAACCTCGCTCCTTCTTCACCGTATCCTGAGCTCTCCTCTACCATGAAGTGCAGCGAAGCCGTCTTGAAACTGCTCGGCTCGGAATGGGGCAGACAGCCTAGAACCTTGGCTGAGCTCTCAGACGTCATGAAAACCAACGCTGTCCATTATCCTTCCACTACACTATCAGGGGTGTGCTCTTGGCTATTGAAGAAGAACAAACTAAAAAGATGGAAGACAGATAATGGCTACGTGTATGTAGCGGCCGGAGGATGAGGTGACCTTGGGAAAAATCCAACTAAAAATCGCGGCGTCGTTTGGAGAGATAGTTGTCGAGGGAGAAAATCCGCAAGAGATCATTGAGACGTTGCGGACCATGTCTCCCGAGTTCATGGACGAAATCAACGATTTGATCTCAGGAAAACTGGAGCCCCCGATAAAGGCTCAACTTGAAGGAATCGTAGAGCTGACGACCGAAGGACCCATCGTAACAACCCGAGGGAAACTCACGCATTACGAGGCCATCGGTCTCGTTCTCTATGCCTCACACGAAAGAACCAACACGGCAGCTCAAATTAGTCGACTGCTCGAATCGAGCGGAATCAAACCTCAAGTGCCCGCTCGACTTAATGAGATGAACAAAAGAGGGCTGGTCTTCAAGCCAGATCCATCTAGACCCGAGTTCAAATTGACCACTCAGGGAGAAAGATGGATCGAAGAAGAGGTTTTGCCAGGGCTGACGGAACCCAGTAGCTAAGAACTCTCGTGCATACACAAATTCAACTTGGATCTACCATGACATGAGACGAATGGGGCCTAGATAGAAACGCTCCCTGGGGTATAATGGTTGAGTGCGGCTGAGCAGGAAAAGGTCATAGTACATGTCAAATATCGAGGTGTGGAACAGACCTTCACAGGCAACGTGAACGACGTTTGGGTCGGTGTGAACCGATTCTTCGCGGAGATGATTCCCGCCTTTGACGTGATCGGCAAAGTGTTGTTGACGGTGGATCTTAACGAATTGATTGACGATTGCAGGGACGTCATTGCAGTCACCCCTGAAGGACCGACGATTCTAATCTCCAAAAAGATGCTTACAGATAGCGAAACTCTGGCACTACTTCTCTTATCAGTGTATGTGGGCCACAAAATGGGCCTGCTGGATCATGAGGCATTAGCAAAGGAAGCATTGGTAGCTGAACTCGGGAAGAGCTCAAAGATTACAAGCACGCGGCTGGGTGAGCTTTGTCGAGAAGGATGGGCCTCCAAGACGGAAGAGGGCCAATATCGGCTGACGACCCTTGGAATCAAACGCCTTCAAGACGACGTGCTACCCAAAGCCAGAGCGAGATCAGAGGCTCAACCAACGGGTGGAGGTCTCTTCTGAGCGTACCGATAGCGGCGGGCTTTCCCTTCGCGAGTCAACAAACCGTCTTTAACTAAGTCAACGAGTGCATGGGCCACCGCGGTACGGTCATAGTGGTAGCCCCTCCGTGCCATCTCGCTATGCACCTCTCCAAGTCTCCTTGGAGTTGCGAACCACCCTTCCGACCAGAGTCCTTGTATTACGCCTTTGCAGGTTTCGGTCCGCGTGGTGGGGAGAGAGCGCTCGCCTAGGACAACTGTCTCTTTTGTGTGCTCTGTCACGGTCGACAAGATTTTTTCTACAGAGTCTTTTAGTTGGTCTTCCCTGCACTCGATCTCGAACTCTACATTTCCGACTTTCATCTTGACCTTGATTGGTGGTTTCTCTTGCTCGGTCATCAGGCTCCCTTATTTATTGTTTATTGTATTGAACAAAATGTGCATGCGCAACATTTAAATACCAAACGCCTCCATCTGATACTTTATTGGTGAATATTGGTGATTGAGCAACTACACTATGCAACAGCACCAAGATATAATTTTCCACAATCCCTCGAAAACATACAACTCCCCAGACGGTTCATTGAGTTGAGCCTTAGATCGATGGGAAACATGCAGGGAGAGCACTTCCAGCCATACGGAGACGCCTACAAGCCAGCGAAAGAAGATGGAGACGACATCTTACCATTCTTCATCAAAGGCCGGGTCCTACCTAAAGAAGTAATCCCTCTTCGGCCTATCGCGGAAGAAACGGTGGTCACTGCAATAGACGTTTCAAGCATAAAGCTCGGCGAAACAACCATGGGCATACTGTGCGCCATTAGAGGTGCAATCGTGTGGAGAGAGAACGGGCGGTACAAGTATCTTCGACTGGGGCCCTTTCCCTTCCATATCACGGAGGAAAACAGAAGAGAGATTTATGGGCTATTCAGACAATATTCTTTTGAACGTCCAGAAGATTCGACGGCGCCAAGTTTGCTGAAAATACAGGCACGAATGGGAACTCTCTTCGAACGTTGGCTCCAAATGTGCGTTTCCTGTTCCTGTAGACACAACTTGATCTTGTGGGATGGCTCCTTAACCGCAGGCACAACGGACAGCCCTGTGAGCGTCATGTCGCAGCTCTTGGGAACGGCTAGAAACGGTATGAACAGTGTGTTGGCCTTCTCCAAAACGAGTCGTCTGCGGCTTCTCGGTCACTGGATAGTCGACCTTCTATGGGAGTGTCAACCGCCGTGTCTCTTAGAAATCGGTAAGGGCTTCCACCTTTCTACTGGTCCAATGTACTGTCTTGGAGACATATATATTGCGAAGCTTGCGCCCAGAGGTTGTTCCTTCCGGTTGGACATTGACCGCAGGATCTCTCACGAAGAGCGAGTCGAAGCAGCACAGAGGCTGTTGGGTAATGATGTGCTCCATCAAGGGTACCCGGAGACGCTTCGCCTAGCTCATATCCTCTCCACATTCACAGCAACCGAAGTAATTGGCATTCAGCGTTACGTGGCTCAGGAATGGGGGCTCAAAATAGTTGAACGACCAAATGTGCGTCGTCTTCTCTTCGGGCCGTTCGGGAAAGGCCCTGAGGGTTAGAATTGCGCATCTACAAAAAGGAGGGAAATACTGTTCAAGTGCTCTGCTTTCCATACCAAGACATCGAGAAGGGAGACTACCTCCTCATAGAAGACTCCAGAGCGAACAGAAGCCTAATAGCACAGGTCATAGACGTCCAATTCGCCAATGTTCCCGGGGTTCTAGAAGAAATCCTTCGAAATTCCGCGTCTGATGACCATCTATCTGGCGAGAACTTTGATCCTCTAGAAGTCTCTTCACACTTGAACTACATCCAAGACGCATGGATGCTCGTCTGTAAGATACGCGGATCCATGGAGAACGGTCAGCTAAGCGTAAATACTTCTTGGCTGCCTTCACGATCGCAATCTAACATCAGAAAGCTGCCGACGAATTCTCTTTTGACTTTTGCAGAGATTAACGGTGATCTTCCGATTAACCTTGGCGAGATGAAAGAGGCTTCCCAACTTGCTATCGATGCCCATGCTCTGGATGGAAGATTAAACATTGTTACTGGTAAGAAAGAGACGGGCAAATCGCATCTTTCAAAGCTGCTCGTTCTAAGCCTGATTGATCATGGAGCTGCCGTTGTGGTTCTGGATCTAAATGGTGAATACGCGAACTTGAGTCTTTCATCGAATGGCGAAAAGAACCAGTATCATGGTCGAATTCACGTACTCACTCCCGGAGCGAATCTCAGAGTGACGCTCTTCCAAATGGACCTACGGGTGATGTTGAATATCCTCTTTCACGCGCTCCATCTCCCCGGTACGTCGGCTCGGGAGTTTCGGCGCATATGGCGATTTCTCAAAGAACAGCATAATCTGTCTCTACATGGACTGGGTGAAGCCATCAGAACTTGGAAGTGTAACCAACAGGTGAAGGACGCGCTCTATTCTCGTTATTACAGCCTACTCAACTCCGGCTTCTTCACGGACAGTCCCACGGATGCCACAACGCTCGAAAAGTTCTTTGACAAGATCAGTGATGGCGGAGCCTTGGTCATAAACCTGCGTGACGTTTCCACAGTTGACCGTCAGATCGTCGTGGAGTATACGCTGGGAAAACTCTTGGAACTCTTGACACACTGGAAACTGCGGGCGGTCTTCTTGTTTGCCGAGGAGGCCCACCTCTATCTGCGGGAGACCTACTGGGAAGACATCGTCACCCGAATGCGACACTTCGGAGTCTTCACAACCTTCGTAACCAACCAACCAGACACCATCCGCGAGAACATCTATCGCCAAGCAGACAACATCTTTCTCTTCAACTTCACCAACGAACGCGATCTCGAAACGGTTTCCAAAGCTGCCAGAGTAGACAGCGAGACAGTGCGGTCAATCGCCCAAAACCTGCCACCGCACTATTGCCTAGTTCTCGGAAGAGCCGTGAAAGACTTCCCGATCGTAACTAGAGTCAAAGCCTTGGATGTCCAAACAATGGGGCAAACAAGATTGTTCTTCACAAACAGGGATTAGATTGAGCCTAGTTCGTTCTTGTGTTTTTTGAAGAACAAACGAAAAGAAGGTGTCAAGTCATATTTCTGCACATCCTTCAGGGCGACCCATCGGGCATCTACCACGTCGCCTGCAGGTTTTAGCACGTCATTTCTGGGTCGAGCTAGAAACTGTAGCAGAACGTAATGAAATCGCAGCCCTCCTTCGTCATCTGTGAGGATATTGTCCACTCCGTCCATAGGTCTGTCTTCTATCATCTCGATGTCCAAACCAGTTTCCTCCTTCACCTCTCCGCGGACAGCGTCACGAACATTTTCTCCCAGTTCCACCGCCCCTCCTGGGATGCTCCACTTCCCTTTTCCTGGCTGGACGCCCCGCTTCACCAAAACTAGCTTTTTCCCATGCACTATGAGAGCCCCAGCTCCCACAATTGGCTGCATAGGAAATTCACGCTTCAACCTGAAGACCCCTAGCAAGGAATATCTTCACGATGCTCTCACACTTAAAAGTGATTTCTCCAATTAGAAATCGAAAATCCCAAGTGCGTGCCGGAGGCGGGCTGATTGAAACCATTCAGTTTTGTTCACACGGCTGATCTGCATCTCGGCTATGCGCAGTACAGTCTCGATGCTAGACGCGAGGATTTTCGCGCAACCTTTCGAGAAGTGGTGGACAGAACTATCGAATTGCAGCCTGACTTCATGATTCTCGCAGGTGATATTTTCCAACATGCTCGTCCTTCAAATGCGGCCCTTGAGAACGCTATAACAAGTCTTCGGAAACTGAAAGATGCGGGGATACCTGTACTGACAGTGGATGGAAGTCACGACTCGGCGCCCAACCTCATCACTGGCACCATTCTAGACCCATTGGATAGCGCTGGGCTAATTCACCATTTGCCTCGCCACAAGGGCGCTTCGTGGCAAAACGAGAACTGCTACGTCTACGGCATCCCTAATTTCAGAACCCCAAGGACAACCGCAGAGCAGTTACCCCTCTTCATGAAGAAAAACGAGCCCAAACCGGATCCTTCTCGTTTCAACATATTCGTTTTTCACATGACTCTGGATATTCCCAAAGTGAGACCTCCTCAGATGGAGGCCGAAGCCAGCCTGGACATGATTCCTGATGGTTTTGACTACTATGCAGGGGGGCACATTCACAAATCCTATAAGATTCCCACGAAGGGCGGTATCCTCGTATACAGTGGCTGCACCGAGACTGTAGACTACGAAGACGCCGAAGTCGAAAAAGGCTTCTACCACATCGAGGTCGACAACAAGGGAAAGCCAACACTCAACCGCATCAAACTTGAGACCCCACGCCGCTTCATCATTCTAGACCGTGATTACACCGGCTCAACGCCTACAAAAATAGCTGAGACCGCCGTGAGACTAGTCGCAGAGGCTGACGAAACGGGCGCGGTCATCATTCCAGTACTCAAAGGCGCCTTACCAGCTGAAGCAAGCCGCGGAGAAATCGATCTAGCCAAAATCAGAGATGCCGCCAAAGAAGCTCTACTCGTGCGCCCTGTCCTTAGGCTAAGAGAGACTGCGATTCCCGAAGAGGTCATCCGCTCCATATTCACAGGGGATCTGAAAGACCTGAAAACGAAGGCCTTCGAATATTTCTTTGAGATTTTCTCTGAGCGCCGCTCTAAGGAGGAGGCCGAAGAACTGGCGAAGTTAGCTGTGAATCTGATACAGCCGCTGGTGAAGAAAGACGAAACCAAAGTAAAAGAAGAGCTGGAGGCCTCTCCACGTGAGAGTTGAAGAGGTTCGACTGGAAAACATCCGATCTCACGTCGAAAGCATGATCCCGTTTGCGGAAGGCTTCAATTGCTTGATAGGCGGGCTAGGTAGCGGAAAATCGAGTATCCTCTACGCCATCGACTTTTCCCTACTCGGAGATCCCCTTGGCCGAAGCTACGACTACCTTCTTCGAGAAGAAGCCAACAAAGGCAAAATTACACTGAAATTCATCAGCGGCGGGAAAACATACACCATCACGAGAACCCTCCGACGACAGGGCAAAAACATAAGCCAAGACATGGATCAGCTCAAGCTCTTTGAAGGCGAGCACGTAGTCGCCAGTGGAAAAAACGAAGCAGTGCTAGAGCAGTTGAAAGCCATCACCGATCTCGACAAAGACCTATTCCGCGATATTGTTTGGGTGCGCCAAGAACATCTGAAAGAGCTCTTAGACGTAACCCCACGGCAGCGACAGAAAAGACTCGATGAACTGTTCGGTCTCTCCGACTATGAAGAAGCATGGATCAATCTACAACGGTATCAAAGAGACTACGAAGTCGAAAGAGATTTCCGTGAACGTGACGAAGACGTAGTGGGATTTGAACGATTACAAGACAACTACAATCGAGCAGTAGAAGATTTCGTCTCAGTTGAATATACCCTCGGGACACTGCGAAAAGAGCTAGTCCAAGCTGAATCCACTCTTAGAGAAGCAACTTCACGCCTAGAAAGCCTTGAAGAGCTAAGGACGACGACTGAAGAGCTCAGCAAGAAACAAGCTGCATCTCGCGCAAACCTCACAAATGTCGAAGACAAATGCGCAAATTTGGCGAACCAAATCGAACAAAAGAAGAAGACCATCAACGATATAGACGAACGCCTCCAATCGATGAACGAGCAGGAAGAGTCATATCGGAAGCGCCTGCTAGAAGCGGGACTCAACCCAGAACAACCGATTCAGCAACTAAAAGAATACGAGTCTGTTGTCGAAGACCAGATGGCAACTCTCAGAGGAGAACAGGAGTCCAACAGAAGAGAAACAGACTCCTTTCAGAAACGCATTTCGACCTTAAAGACGGAAAGCAAATGCCCCTTCTGTCTCCAAACCCTGGGCGAAGGTTACAGAAACGAGTTTCTCAAACGTCTCCAAGAAGAAGCAACCGAACGCGAAAAGAAACAGAAGGAGATTCTGCAAAACCTCAAGGACTTGGAGAAAACCAAGAAAGTGGTTGATCTTGTTGATTCCAATCTTCGAACTCTCACTCCAAGGATCGAAGAAACCAAGAAGCGAATTTCCAGCGAACACGAATCGCTGAACAGACTCTCAGACGAGCTCGAAGGAAAACAAAAGCAAGAGAAGATGCTACGAAGACAACTCAGCGCAATAAGTGATGAAATCGCGAAGTTTGATGTTGCAGAGCTTGAGAGTGTCAGACATCTTCGCGAGAAGGCTTTCTCCAACCACTCCAAATTGACAAATAAGCTAGAGGTTTTGGAAGCGCGCAAGAAGGATCTCTCCACGAGAGTGGATGAGATAAAAGAACGCTTGGATCAAGCTCAAGAGAAAACTGAACGCATAGAGAAGATTAGGCAGCTCCTTGAGGTCATCGAAGTGATACGTGGAGCCTACAGGAGCATTCAACCAAGGCTGCGCGGCGAATTCATAAAGTATCTGGGACAGACAGTCCAGCACTTCTTGAATGGACTCATCGGAGCTGCAGGCCCCATATTAACCGTCAAGATCGATGAAACCTACACTCCAATCATCAAAAGCGAAGACGGCTATGAAAGAGATGTAACAACCATTTCAGGGGGAGAGCGGACCCTACTTGCATTTGCGTACCGCATCGGATTGGGCCAGTTGATCATGCAATCGCGAACCGGCCATGGACTCTTCATGCTTTTACTAGACGAACCAACCGAAAGCTTGGGCCGAGAGGACGGCTCAGTTGACCGCTTGGCTGAGGCTATTTCGAGACTGAAGAGTATTGAACAGATAATCGCCGTAACTCACAGTGAAGCCTTCGCAGAAAAGGCCGAACATGTCATACGTCTCGAGAAGGCAGCCGAAGTTAGCAGAATTTCTCTTGAGAGGTGACTTCTGCACATGTGGGCGCGTGGCGAAAACTAGGAAACTCTTTTATTTCCAGCAGAACGCTTTCTGAAGTTGGTGATAGTGAAGTTGTCCGAAGAGGCAATCAAGGGTTTAGGCGAAACATTGGCACAACTAATTGACAAACTCGCTGGCAAAGGAACAAATCTTCAAGTCACGTTCAAAGACTTGAGACTAGAGTTAGCCGGAATGAAAACCACTTTGAACGGTGCAATTACCGTCGATCTCCTATATGTTTCGGAGAAAAAGTGAAAACCCTGAGTTCTAACGCCAGGCTTCTCGAGATAGTAATAGGGTTAATCCAAATCCTCAAACAAGGAGAAATAACGCTCCAAACCAACGGGACCGAGAGCATTCTACTGCAGATTGAAAACAACAAGACAGACGTAGACTTCCCCCAAAGAGAGGTCTTCAAAGACATTCTAAACCTCGAAGTGATGAAAGAAGAATCGATTCTAGAACGACTGAAGACCCTAGCAGACTTTGCAGAAAAATTGAAAGAAAGAGGATTAACCGTGACCATCTCTCACAAAGAACAGACCGTACTTACACTGGGCAAAGAAGCCAATCCCACGATTTCTCCAATGGTCACCGGAACCAACGCCATAGAAATCAACAACTTAATCGAACTCACCAAGTTAGTCAAATAGTCTTCTCTTTGTTCTTTTCACGCGCTCAGGAGAAACGACAAGCCTACGAATCAGAATCGTAAGAGCTCCTGCAAAGCGGCTTCTTGTTGCTCTCTTCATAGCCCACAACCATTAAAAAGAAGAAGACTGTGTATAGAACTCCGAGCCGTGAACAGAGGGCTTTCCCAAAACACTAGGGCCGGAAATGAACTGGGAAAAAGTGAACAACGCCATAACCTCTTCGATAAGCTATCTCGAAGACTCAGCAGAAGCTCTGACAAAGAAAAATGAAGCGAAATTGAGGGAAGATGTTTGGCATGCGGCTGCTGAACTAGAGTATGCGCTCTTCCTTCTTTCCCTTGTGAACGGAGAAGAATCCAGACATCGCTGGAAAGTCAACCCTGGTTCAAAACAAGTCGAAATTGAATCCCTACTGGCATCTACAAGAGAATTGCTGGAAACTGCTAGAGAAGATATCGCGGCGAAGAAATCGCCTGACGCTCATAGGAAGATTTGGGTCGCGCGAGGATATCTGCTGAAAGTCCATGACGTCTTTGAGAAGAAGCGAAAAGAAGGTAAATAACTTCTTCCATCAACACCCGTCTGGATAACCTAGGGACCTGCAGATTCTAGAATGTCAGGGTATTCGAAAGACAAAAAAGTTGACGCGTACAAACACGGCAACAGCAAATCTCTACTATTGGGTACCCATTGCTGTGGAGCAGACAAAAGGTGCTGACGAAGCTCAAGCAAAGTATTCAATTATGGATGACCTCAGCGGCGAGACTTGCCCACTGCATAGGTCTGACTCCGAATCAACTGAGTGCCATCGGAATCCTACTAGCAGGTCTCTCGGCTCTTGCCTACTGGCGGTGGCAATCCCACATGGCGTTAATGATAGGCGCGCCCATTCTGTTGCTTGCGTCAGGATTCTGCGACGCTCTAGATGGCGTTCTCGCCAGAATCTACGGACAGACCACTATCTTCGGCGGCTTCCTCGATTCGCTACTTGATCGATACGCCGACGCAATTGTTTTGAGCGGCGTCATAATTGGTGGACTATGCGACCCCTTTGCAGGACTTCTCGCGGTGATCGGCTCATTATTGGTCAGCTACTCTCGAGCAAGGGCAGAGGCCGCTGGAATAAAGATGGAGACGGTTGGCCTAGCAGAACGTGCTGAACGACTGGTCATACTAATGGTAGCGAGTTTCCTCAGTATCCTCTGGCTATATGCACTGAGTTGGGGCGTAATCGTCCTTGCGATCATCACAAACGTAACCGTTCTTCAGCGGGCAGCCTATTTCCATGAGGCAGTTCGACGAAGCGAAAAGTAGAGTCCTGCTGACGTCTCAACGTCGTCTTCTTCGAGGTCGATGTCTTCTCTCGTTTTTTGCCCGGACTTTCACAACGCCTCGGTGCACCGCGCAGGAAACACAATAATACTTTGTTGTTTGCCGGCTGGGGAGGTAAGTGCCCTTCTGACGAAGCTCCTTAGCCATTCTCGGATCGACTACGGAGACCCGGCGGGACACTTTCTTGGCCTTGTCACGAGGCACGAGCTGCCCACAGCCGTGGCACTGGACCTGACCGCTTCTTCCTTTACCACCTTTTGATCGGCCTCTGGATTTGCGCTTTACTGGCATAACCTCTTCCTCGAGTTCACCATTCGTAGGCGGACTTATAACTCTACAGATGCGAACTTATGTTTTAACATGAGATTTAAGGGTGCGGTGGGTGCATGCATCCTCAAGGGCTTCGCGTGGCCCGTTCTCTGGGATAGGGACCAACCTATGCATGCATGCGAGTTCTTCGGCGAGATTCTGACCAAATCCACTGAGCTTCTGCGGTCAGAGCGTTAGGATTTGTGTTTTGCGAATGGGCTGTCGAATTGGTAGCCGCAGACGGGGCAAGTGGCCTCGTCTTTGCGGAGGAGGATCACGCGACCTTCCTCCACGGCCATGAGGAATGCAACGAGAACGTCTAACCGTTCAAGTGTTTGGTCTGTTGTAGATGAGTCGTTGGCTGGCATGATTGAGGATTCTGCGTGAGGGGGAAAAGGGTTTGTAACACGGAGCGGTATGCATGCAATATAGTTGATGCGCGCGCGAAACGACTTAACTCTGGTTGCCAATACAGATAAGATGAAGCAAATGTGCATGCCTGCTGACAATCTTTAAATCGCTTTTTCCATATTCTGATGTTGGGTAGGTTCGATTTTGGAGCTTG
>JABAOF010014979.1_pt1 | contig 20527 bp, 16 predicted proteins | sample 7062171 | NCBI WGS metagenome assembly JABAOF01 (sample SAMN14538628, study PRJNA623070) | marine sediment metagenome | biome: marine biome [ENVO:00000428]; feature: marine pelagic biome [ENVO:01000023]; material: deep marine sediment [ENVO:00002113] | place: India: Gulf of Khambhat ...
ACAGCAGTTGAATCCCCTGCAGCGGGCGGCCATGGCCGATTCGACGATCGCCGCCCGCTGGGAGGCGCTGAACGCCGATCTAGAAACACGTTTGAAGGAGGAGTCGGACTTCTACAGGGGTCTGCTCGAGCGCCGAGACGAGATCGAGGCGCTGCTGGCGGAAGCGGGTGCAGGGGAAGCGGCCCTGTCGATGGAAGAGCAGATGGAGCTGGGCGGCCACTACCGCAACGTGCAGACGGAGTTGGCAAGGGCTCGCACGGCCCAGCTACGCGAACCCGAGTTCGCCAGGCGCTTCTCCACTTTCCGCGCCTTGCTGTTCGATAAGATGCGGGAGCTGGATCCAGCGAAGGCCGATCAACTCAACCGTTTCCAGGAGCTGAACGAGCTGCTCTTCGATGCCCTGGTCACCACGACGCCCGTGCGGCCGTGGCCCCAGCCCGATCCGACGGGCAAGGGACCCGGCTAACGGTCCCGCATCAATTCCTGGCCCGCGTCGCGTCGCTCGCTCGCTGGCCGGTCGCCGATCTCAAATAGCGGTCGAAGAAATCCGCCGCGGCGCGATACGCCGCCAGCCAGCGGGCGTGGGTCGCAAAGCTGTGCACCTCGTCCGGGAAGACCAGCAATTCATACTCGACCCCGCGCTCTCGCAAAGCGGCGACGAGGTCGACGGTCTCGCTGAAGGGAACGTTGCGATCGTCGTCTCCGTGAATGAGCAACACAGGGGAGCGCCACGTATCGATCGCGGCCATGGGTGACGATTCAAACGCGAGTCGCGCCGCCTCTAGGTGCTCTTTGACTTCATATGAAGGCACGAAGTTCTTGATGACGACGTTCCAGTCGTGGACGCCGTGAAGGTCCACGCCGGCGGCGAAGAGATCCGAGGCGCGGGCCAGGCCCAGAGCTGTGAGGTAGCCGCCGTAGGAGCCGCCCCATAAACCGATCCGCTGCGGATCGACGTCGTTCCGGCCGCGCAGGTATAGGCCGGCGCCCAGCACGTCGTTGAATTCGCTCGCCCCCGTCGCACCGTAGTTGAGCGCCTCGCGAAATTCCATACCGTAACCGATCCCGCTCCGGTAATTTACCGATAATACGACGTAGCCTTGGCTCGCCAGATACTGGTTCAGCGCGTAGGCGTTGTGGTAATAGCCGCCGTAATGCCAGCCGAGCAGCATCTGGCGCCGAGAGCCGCCGTGGAAGAACAGCACGGCGGGGCGGCGATCGCCCGCCCTGGCCGTGGAGGGCACAAAGAGCTGGGCGTGGATCGGCAGGCCATCGGCGGCGGAAAAGACGACGGCCCGCGGAACGACGAGCGCCGCGCTGGGAAAGTCGGGCGGTATCGCCTCGGGCGCGAGGTCGCGCACACGTCCCGCCTCGTTGCGAATGGCGGGATGTGCGGGTCGGCGCGCATCGGAGCGTAACAGCGCGATGGTCTCGCCGCCGCCAACTGGGACCGGCGACCATTCGATGCCGTCGCCCTGCGTCAAGGCGTTGGGCCTACCGCCGGCGATCCTGACGCTCCAAAGGTGACGGCGGTCGATGTCGCCCTGATTCGAGTTGTAGATCACTCGGCGCCGGTCGGGGCTGAGCGCGACGTACTCGACCTCGAACTCACCGGGTGTCAGAAGCTGCGCGGCGCCGCCCGACGTCGACACCGAGTACAAGTGCAGCCAGCCGTCGCGCTCCCAGGGAAAGACGATGCGATCGCCGTCACACCAGAGCAGCTGGTCCGGAGCGACGACGCCGCGGAAGGCGCTGCCCGGACCGGGGTCGGCGCGCCAGATTTCCCGGCTCGCGCCGCCCGCCACGTCGGCTAGCCGGATCGACCAGGGCGCGGCCGTCCGGCGCGGTCCGAAGGGGAGCGACTCGCCGCCCGCCGGGACACGGATGAACGCGATCCGACGGCCGTCCGGGGACCAGACGGGTTCGCGATCGCGGTCGACCCCCGGATCGAGCCAGACGATCTGCCGGGTTGGCCGCTCGTAGACGCCGACGTAGCTGTGGTCGCCGCGCCCGCTCACGAACGCCAGACGGGTGCCGTCCGGCGACCAGCGGAGCGAGCTAATGCTGCCGCGGGCCTTCACAAGCCGCTCGGCCGCGCCCTCTGGCAAGGGCGCCCACCAGATGTCACCACTTTTGATAAAGGCCAGGCCATCGCCCGAGGGTGCCACCGCCGGGGCGGCGCCCTCCTCGATCCGCCGCGGCTCACCGCCGCTGGCGTCCACGATCCAGATCTCGCGACTGATCCCGGTCGGCACGCTCCAGGGGTTGGGGTATTCGCCACTACGGTTCGGGCCGCCTCCGCGCACGTAGACGATGGCACTCCCGTCGACGGTGAAGCTCAAGCTGGATAGCGCCTGGCCGTCGTCCTCGGAGTAGGCGGTCACACGGCGCGCTCGGTCCTCCGGCCCGTCGGCGACCCAGATACTGCGCACACCTCGAGAGTTGAACACCCAGGCGACCTTGCCCCCGGCCGGCGCGGCGGTAAGGCTGGACGGGAAGGGCGCGCTCATGACCTGTTCCAGCGTGAAGCTCTCTTGCCCGTAGAGCTCCGGGGCGAGGAGGAGCGCTAGCGTGGTGATCAGGGTGGTGCAGCGGAGCCGCTGGAGCATCGGAGGCCTCCTTGGCGACATGTGCAGGTTGAGTGTCGGGATCGTGGCGCGTCGGTGTGTTAAGCTCGACAGCACATTCTGCCGTCGGTGCGGACGAGGCGCAACCAGTGAGTCCGCTCTGAATGTTGAATCTTCAATCTTCATTGTTCAATGTTGAACGTGATATGTTCAATTCTAAAATGTCGAATGTTCAATGTTCGATGTTCACGGCTCGAAGTCGCGGCTAGGCGGTGACGTCTCCCCGTTAGCCGACTCTGCGCGCGTGCGACCTAGGTACTCGGCGTTGAGCATTCGACATTCTTCCTTGTATCTTTGGGAGTCATCGGCCTGGGGTTGAGCCGAACGCCGCGCCCAACCCGAGGCGCGATCCGCCAGCGCCCTGGTCGAGGGGATCGAATGGACGCACGAACCATCGCATGCTCCGACGGCTCTCGCTGGAGGGTCATCATGGCGAGCCGCTCCAGCCCTCAGCGGATCGAGCTGGTCTTCGAGTCGCTGGATTCGTCGGGATCGTTGTTGCGTGGAGAGGCCGTCGCTTCCAGCCTGGAGGAACTGACGGAGCAAGAGCTCTGTTTTGTTCTAGACGAGGTGAGGCGGGCCCGATAGCGTCGCCACTCAGATCTCTGATCGATGCTCTACTTCGCGTACGGCTCATTGGTTAATCGTGACCAGCTGCTGGCGCTTTGCCCGACGGCGAAGCCGCTGGGCACGGCGCGGATACCCGATCACGCGCTTTGCTTTACCGGACACTCGGCGGTCTGGGGCGGTGGGACGGCCACGATCGGCTTGGCGCCCACGGCGGAGCTTTGGGGAGCTCTGTACGAAATCGACGCCGCCGGCCGTGATCGAATCGAGCGCTCGGGCCAGTCGGACGGCTACGTCTGGTCGGTCACCCAGGTTGAGAACTCGAACGGCGAACGGATTCAGACGGGCATCCTGGTCAAGGTGAGGGATCTCAAACGCACGACGCCGTCCGACGCCTATCTGGAGGTACTAAGAGCTGGCTGGGCGCAGTGGGGGTTGGATCCGAACGCCATGTTGCGAAAAGTTCCGCCGACGCTTTAGCTTGGCGCGGCCGGACAACCATTACCTCCGCCCGCGCACTCTGCCGAGAAATCTCATGCGACCAACCTGGCTCAGGCGCTGGCTCCTGCTGGTGGGGCTGGGGCCCGGTCTTTTCGCATCGCTGAACCGCCACGGACAGCAGGCAGCGCCCCGACTCGTGGCCCCGGAGGGGTTCGAGGTTACGGTCTACGCCGAGGGCCTCGAGCGACCGTGGGGGCAGGCATTTGGGCCCGACGATCGACTCTACGTCGCCGAGTTGGGAGCCGGTCGAGTCGTCCGGCTGGTGGACCGTGACGGGGACGGCCGGGCGGACAGCGTCGCGACGGTCATCGCGGGGCTGGATCGCCCCAGTGGCGTCGTCTGGGAGGGCGCCGACGCACTGATCGCCGAGCCCGGTCGCATCATTCGGCTGTTGGGCGCCGCCGGGGCCGCGCCGCTGCCCACCACGGCGCTCGACAGCCTGCCGGCGGACAGCCCGTGGGTGCGCTCAATTCTCCCGGTGCCGACGCGTTCGGTCTACTTCATCTCCATCGGCGCCACCTGCGACGTCTGTCAGGAGGCCGACCGTCGCCGTGCGGCGATCCTGCGTGTGTCGGCGGACGCCGGAGGTGAAGAGGTCTGGGCGCGGGGGTTGCACGCCGTGGGCGGCCTGGCGCTCCACCCCGATACGGGGGAGTTGTGGGCGACTTCCGCCGACCGTGACGGGTTGGGCGATGAGCTGCCACCGGACGAGCTGAACGTGATTCGGCGCGGCGCGCACTACGGCTGGCCTTTTTGCTATGGTGCACGGCTGCCGAGCCCGGAGTACGCCGATCGTTCCCGCTGCGATACCACGCAGCCACCGGTGTTTACCCTTCCGGCTCACTCGACGCCGCTGGGGCTGGTTTTCTACACGGCGCAAGCGTTTCCGTCCGCCTACCGGGGCCAGGCGTTCGTGGCGCTGTACGGGTCCGGGAGCAGCTCGAGGCCGGTGGGGTACAAACTGGCGCGGCTGCGGGTGGAAGGCGGCCGGCCGGTGGAGTTGGAGGATTTTGTGACCGGCTGGATCGGGCCCGGGGGCCAGGTCTACGGGCGCCCGGTCCAGCCGCTGGTGGGGCCGGACGGAGCGCTGTATGTTAGCGATGATTACGGCGGCCGGATCTGGCGCGTCAGTTACGCGGTTGATCAGCCATAGGCGGTGCCGCCGAATTGCGGCGCTGGTTGTTGGCCCCGAGGTTGCGCCGAGTCAGGAGGTATCCAGGTGCGAGATTTCACGCAGGTGGTCAAGGACAACGTATCCGAGTATCGAGGCTCCTTCTTCAACGCGGTCAAGTGGGCCCCGATCTTCGTCGCCACACTGATGGCACTCACACAGGATCCCCGCCTTCAACCACGTCACCGAACCTGGGTCAACGCGGCGCTGGCCTACTTCGTCGCACCGAACGACGCGGTCCCCGAGGAGGAATACGGTCCGTACGGATACCTGGACGACAACCTGGTCAGCGCCTACGTGCTGGAACGCATCGCCCGCGATGTGGGTTGGCGGGTGATCGACGAGGCGTGGGACGGCGACCTCGCGGCCCGGGAGGTGGCTCGCGAGATGTTGGACCGCGAACACGAGCTCTTGGGACACCTGGGTCAGGAAGCACTCCAATCGGCGGGGGTGCTCGATGAGCGCGGGCGACGCCTGAACGAAGGTGTTGTTCGACCTCTTGGCTTGAGCTAGGAGGGCGGTGCCCTTGGTGGGCGGTCATCGTCTGAGTAGCTTTAAGGCGCAGACAATTCCGGGCATGATTTGGGAGCAGTAACATGATGATCGTGTATCAGGCACTCGGCGTGAAGGCGCAGAGCGCGGCGCTCTTCGGCATCGGCAATCTGGGCTGGACCGAAGTCGTGCTCATCGCATTCCTTCTCATGCTGCTCTTCGGCGCGCGCCGCTTGCCGGAGATCGGTCAAAGCCTCGGCAAAGGAATCCGCGAGTTCAAGAAGTCGCTGACGTCGCCGGACGAGGAGCCGAAGATCGGCTCCGGCGAGGGGTCGCGCGGAGAGGCCGAGGCGACCAAGCGCGAAGAGACTCACTGAGAGCACACGGCGGAGTCGGGTCGCTGATATCTCGCTTACCCGAGACTCCGCCTTTGTGCGTCCACCGACGAGGGCGGCCCGTTGGCGCCTCAGCCCTCCCCGAAAGCTCCGACCACCGGCTTGACCAAACGATTGAAATCGGCATAACGCAGGCGAACCGCCTCGGTGTGGTTGCCGGCGTTGAAGACGATCGTCTCGTCCTCGGCCAGCCGCTCGTCGACGAACACTCGCTGCCCGTAAAGGTTGCCGAGCGGCGGCATGGCGCCCGGCTCGCAGTTGGGGTAGAGGCCGGCGAACTCCGATTCCTCCGCCAGTCGCAGCTGACTCGCGCCCGCGAGCTTGGCCAGCTTATCCTTGTTGACGTGATAGGACGCCGGCAGGACCGCCATGATCGCCTCGTCCTTGTCGGTGAAGAAGATGACGGTCTTCGCCCACTCGTAGCCGGAGATGTGAGAGACCGCCGCCTCCTCGGCCGCCGTGTAGGCGGTGGGGTGTTTGATCACCTCATACTTCACACCCGCATCCTTCAGAAATCGTTCAACTTCCGGCGCGACTGCCATGGGTCACCTCCTTACTTCTGTAACAGCTTGAGGAATCGCTTCAAAGGAAAGGTGTTGGCCACATCCGACTTCTCCAGCCAGCCGCGGCGCGCCTGATCCACACCGTAGCGCATGTAGTCGAGCTCGCCGACACGGTGGGCGTCGGTGCTGATCACGATCTTCACACCCGCTTCTCGGGCCATCTGCAGGTGGAAGTCGCGCAAGTCCAGGCGGTGAGGTTGGGCGTTCAGCTCCAGCAGCACGCCGTAATCGCTTGCCACCTTCACCAGCTCTTCCACGTCCACCGGGTAAGGCTCGCGACGGTTGATTAGGCGACCGGTGGGGTGGGCGAGGATGTGGGCGCGCGGATGCTGCATCGCCTGGGTGATGCGCCGCGTCATCTCGGCGCGGGTCAAGTTGAACTTCGAGTGAACCGATATGACGACCAGATCCATCCGGTCGAGCAGCTCATCGCCGAGATCGAGTGAGCCGTCGTCGAGTATGTCCACCTCCGCTGACTTGAGTATTCGAATATCATCGAATCGCTCTTGCAGCTTTTCGATCTCCTCGTACTGTCTTGGGAAATCGGCTTCCTTGACACCCGTCATCGCCAGCGCCGGGCTGTGGTCGGTGATCGCCATATACTTGTAGCCGCGCTCGCGACAGGCCCTGACCATCTCCTCGACGCTGTGCTTCCCGTCGCTGTAGGTCGAATGCATCTGCAGGTCGCCGCGCAAGTCGCGCAGCTCGATGATCTTTGGGAGCTGGCCGTCCCGCGCCGCCTCAACCTCACCGCGGTCCTCGCGCAATTCGGGTGGAATCCAGGGAAGGTCGATGGCCTCGAACACCTCCGCCTCGGTGGCGCCACAAACCAGTTTGTCCCCCTCAAAGACGCCGTACTCGTTAATCTTGAGCCCGCGCTCCCGTCCGATACCACGGATTACGATGTTGTGCGCTTTGGAGCCGGTAAAATAGACCATCGCCGCGCCGTAGCTCTCACGGTCGACCAGGCGCAGGTCCACCTGCAAGCCGCCGCGCAGCCGGACCGAGCTTTTCGTGGAACCTTTGGCCAAAACCTCCGAGACCTCGGCGTAGCCCACGAAATCGTCCATGATCGACGAGCCGTCGGCCGTCGTGGCCAGGAGGTCGATGTCGCCCACGGTCTCGCAGCGCCGCCGGTAGCTCCCGGCCACCTCGAGATCCACCAGGCCCTTCGATCTCTTCAGGTGCTCGACCAGCGGCCGCACGTAGATGTCGGCATCCGACAGCTTGAAGCGCTCGCCCCGCGCCTTCAGGTCCTCGATGCCTTTGATGATGCGTGATTCGAGCGTCTTGCCGAAGCCAGGCAGTTCGTCCAGCCGGCCATCGCGCGCGGCCGCCTCCAACTCGGCCAGCGTCGTGATCCCGAGCCCATCCCACAGCTGGCGCGCCCGCTTCGGCCCCAGGCCCGGGATGTTCATGATCTCGATCAGCGTCCCCGGCACCTCCTGCTTCAGCTCCTCCAGAGACTCGAGCTTGCCGGTCTCATACAGCTCGCGGATCTTCGCGGCCAGGTCCTTGCCGATCGCCGGCAGGTCCTCGAGCCTGGCCTTCTCGGTCGTGAGCAGCGACTCGATCGGTTGCGAGAGCGTCTCCAGCGTGCGGGCGCCGTTGCGGTAGGCGCGCACCCGGAACGGATTCGCGCCCTGGATCTCCAGCAGGTCGGCGATCTCCTCGAAGACGCGGGCGTAGTCGATGTTCTCCATCTCAGATGGCTCCCTCCGGGAGCAACTTCAGGAACTCGTCCTCTGAGAGGATCTTGACCCCAAGCTCGCGCGCCCGATCACGCTTGCTGCCCGGATCACTTCCCGCCACCAGATAATCGGTCTTCGCGCTGACGCTGGACGAGGTTCGCCCGCCCAGCGAGCGGACGATCTCCTCGGCCCGGGCGCGGGTGAGCGACTGCAGAGCGCCCGTGAAGACGAAAGTGAGGCCGGCCATCTCGCTCGCGGTCGTCGTCTCCGGTTCCTGCAGGCGCAATCCCCGTTGCTGCAAGCGCTGAATCTCATCGCGGGTGCTGCGGCTTTGCAGGAAGTCGAGGACCGCGGTGGCCACTTTCGGACCGATCCCGGGAACCGCCTCCAGATCCTCTCGGGTCGCCTCGAGTAGCGCGTCCAGGCCGCCGAAGTGCGCGGCCAGGTCGCGGGCGGTCTGCGCACCCACTTCCGGTATCCCCAGCGCGTAGAGGAAGCGGTCGAGACTCACCTGTTTGGAGCGTCCAATCGCCTCGACCAGGTTCCGGGCCGATTGCTCGGCGAACCCTTCCAGCGTCATCAGCGCGTCCTGCGTCAGCGTGAACAGGTCGGCAACGCTTCGCACGAACCCCTCCTCGAGCAACTGCGCGACGGTTCGCTCGCCCAGGCCACGGACGTCGAAGGCGTCCCGTGAGGCGAAATGCTGGATACGGCCTTTGAGCTGGGCGGGGCAGGCAAGACCGTTGGGACAGAAATCGAGCGGCCCCTCGCTGATGACCGGCGTGTCGCAGACCGGACAGCTGGAGGGCATCTTGAATCGGCGGCCGCGCCGGGTGCCCGAGACCTCAATGCGCTCGAGCACCTGAGGAATGACATCGCCGGCGCGCTGGATGCGGACGCTATCGCCTTTGCGGACGTCGAGGCGCTCGATCTCCTCGCGGTTGTGGAGCGAGGCGCGCGAGACGGTGACGCCGCCGACGTCCACGGGCCGCAGCATGGCCACGGGGGTCAGTTTTCCAGTGCGTCCGACCTGGATGACAATGTCGAGGATCTCGGAGACCTCGCGGCGGGGCTCGAACTTGTAGGCGTAAGCCCAGCGCGGGTGGTGTGCGGTGGCGCCCAATCGTTCGCGGAGGGCCAGTTCGTTGACTTTGATGACCACGCCGTCGATCTCGTATTCCAGGTCATCGCGCTGGCGCTCCAGCTCGTGATGAATCTCTATCGCCTTCTCGATGTCGACGCCGGCCCGGGTCTGCCCGGTCACCTTGAACCCCCAGTCGCGCAGCGCTTCCAGTACCTGCGCCTGGGTCGAAAGCTCCAGTCCCTCGGCCGTCATGATCTCGTACGCGTACACGACCAGTGGGCGCTGCTTGGTGATGCCGGGATCGAGTTGGCGCATCGAGCCGGCGGCGGCGTTTCGGGGATTGGCGAAGGCCGGCATATTCTCCTGGGTCAGGCGGGCGTTCAGATGCTCGAAGTCCTCGAGCCGCATGATCGCCTCGCCGCGCAGCGAGAGACGCGGCGGCACCGCACGCCGCCGCGAGCGCAGACGGAGCGGCACTGAGCTGATCGTCCGCGCGTTGGCGGTAACGTCCTCGCCCACCCGGCCGTCGCCGCGGGTGGCCGCTCGCGCCAGGGCGCTGTCAGCGTAAACGAGCTCGAGCGAGAGCCCATCCAGTTTGGGCTCGACCACGTAGTCCGCGGCTGCGTCTTCGAGAGCGCCGCGAACCCGCGCGTCGAAGCGACGCACCTCTGCCTCGTCGGCCCCCGAGTCGAGGCTGAGCATGGTTGCCGTGTGCTCCACTTCGCTGAAGCCCACCCGCGGTTGACCGGCGACGCGCTGAGTGGGGGAGTCGGGAGAGATGAGCTCGGGGAAACTCTCCTCGAGCTGCTTGAGCTCGCGGAAGAGGCGGTCGTATTGGGAATCCGGGATCTCCGGCTTGTCGAGGACGTGATACAAGTAGTCGTGGTGGCGGATTGCCTCCCGCAACTCCTCGATGCGTGCGCTTGCCGACTCGGGGTCGTCGGCGGTGGCAGGCCTGGAGTCTGAACGCGCCACGACCTCATCCCTCCGGGGGCGGCCGCTCGTTTCCGGGCTCCTCTGCCGGTTCCGGTCGAGCAGCGATCTCCTGCTCGGGCTGCCGCCCCTGGCGTTTGGGGCGACCGAACTCACGCCAGCCTCGCGCCCAATCCCAGAGGCGGACGGCGGCGCGACCGTAGACCGAGTCCTCCGGGAAGCGACCGTCGGCGCCCCGCGCCCCCGCCGGTAATCCCGCCAGGATCTCCCAGCCCTGTTCCACCTGGCGGATCGGCCAGACGTGGAACTGGCCCGCGCGCACCGCGTCCACCACCTCGTCGTTCAGCACCAGGTTCGACCGGTTACGGGCCGGGATGATCACGCCTTGCTCGCCGGTCAGGCCCCGGCGCTGACAGGCCCGGAAGAAGCCTTCGATCTTGGTGCTGACGCCGCCGATCGGTTGGATGTCACCCTTTTGATTCAAGGCGCCGGTGATGGCCACGCCCTGGCGTAGCGGCACCTCCGCGATGGCGGAGACCAGCGCGTAGAGTTCCGCCGCCGAGGCGCTGTCCCCCTCCACCTCCTCGTAGAGCTGGTCGAACGAGAGGCTGGCGGAGAGGATGAGCGGATGATCCTGGGCGAAGAGATCGCCGAGGTAGCCCGACAGCACCAGCACGCCTTTGTTGTGCAACGGGCCTCCCAGACGGACCTCACGCTCGATGTCGACGACGCCACTCGTCCCCATGAAGGCGCTGGCCTCGACCTTGATCGGTCGGGCGAACGCGTGTTCGGCGGCTGCCAACACGGCGAGCCCGTAGAGCTGCCCGACCTTGGCGCCCCGCGGCTCGACGGTGAGAGTATCCTCCTCGATCAGATTGAGAAGCTCACGCTCGGCGCGGTTGACGCGCATCTCGCGCTCCCGGATCGCGCGGAGCACGTCCTCGAGCTCGACCTTCTCGCGCTGAGCGGCGCGGGCGAAGAACCCGGCTTCGCGCACCAGGTCTCCGATCGCCCCGAAGCGCGTCGAGAGGCGCTGCTGGTGCTCGGCCAGGCGCGAACCGAACTCGACCACGCGGGCGACCGCCGTCGAAGCGAAGGGCGGCAGCGACTCTTCCTCGCAACGCGCGGCGATGAACGCGCCGTAGCCGCGCTCGGCGCCCGTATCGCGCTCCATGTAGGGGCTGAAATCGGCCTTTACTTTGAAGAGCTCTCTGAAATCGTCGTCGTAGGCGTGCAGCAGATGATAGGTGTAGGGGTCGCCGATCAGGATGACACGGCACTTCAGCGGGATCGGCTGCGGCTTGAGGGTCGTCGTGGCGAGCGCACTCGTGTACTCCATGATCTCCTCGAGCCGGATCGACTGCGTGCGCAGCGCGTTCTTGAGGGCGATCCAGGCGACTGGTTGCCTCAGCACGTCAGCCGCGTCGAGGACCAGGTAACCGCCGTTCGCTTTATGGATGGCGCCAGCGGTGATGTGGCTGAAATCGGCGACCATGGTACCGAACTGAACCCGGTGCTCGATGCGGCCGATCAGATTGTGGTAGGTGGGGCTCTTTTCCTCGACGACGGGGGCGCCGGCATCGGGCGAGTTAAAGACGATCACGTTGACGCGATAGCGGGAGAGGGGATCTTCCTCGGTCGTCGGCAGATCCGGGCCGGGGAGCGAGATCGCGCTCGACTCGTCGGTGGAATCGGAGAAAAGCTCGGCGTTCTTGACGATGTCTTCCGCCAGCCGATTCAGGTGCCGGATGACTTCGGGGACCGCCTCCCAGCGTGACTTGAGCTCGCTGACACGATGCGCCACGACGCTGTGCGCCACCGACCGCTGTAGATCGACTACCCGCCGTTGGGCGCTCTGCTCCGCCTCGCGCACGCGCCGCTGCACTTCGCCGAACGCTTTGTCGAGCTGGCGCCGCCGCTCCATGATCTCCTGCTGTTGCCCCTCGGGCAGCTCTTTGAAGCGCCGCTCGTCCAGCGGCTCGTTGCCGAGCGCTGGCGCGACGACGAAGCCGGCGGGAGTTTGAACCAGAGCGACGTTGCGCTCGTTCTCAATGCGCGTCTGGAACTCTTCGATCAGCCCGCGCTGGCGCTCCATCGACCGTTCGGCGATGTCGTCGCGCTCTCTTCGGAACTCCTCGCTTTGCAGCGCTTTGGGCAGCGTCGCCTTCAGATCTCTGAGCATACCGTTGATGTCGTCGCGCAGCTCGGGCGCGCGGCCGGCCGGAACGCTCAAGGCGAGGGGCTCGCGGGGGGCCTCGAAGTTGAAGACGTAACACCAGTCGGGGCCGGGGGCCTCGTTCTTTGCCCGGCCCGCCAGCAGTTGGCGGATCATGGTGGCGCGGCCGGAGCCGGGGAGACCTAAGGCAAACACGTTGTAGCCGGGGTGGTCGACATCGAGGCCGAAGCGCACGGCTCGCATGGCGAGATCCTGGCCGATCGCTTCCCTCAGGGGCTCGAGCTCGGCTGTGGTCTCGAATCCCAGCGACGCCGGCTCGCAGTCCCGGCGCAGCTGGTCGGGCTTCAGGGAGTTCGGGGTCTCGGTGGTCACGCGACTCTCCCTTCAGGTCTTCAGGATGCCGCCGTGGAGATCATCCGCTCGCCGTCTCTGCTAGCCTTTCAGACGGCCCTCGGCGACGGCGCGGACGATGTCGGTGGTGGTGATGATTCCCCGCAGCTGCCCGCCGTCGATCACCAGCAGGCGGTGAACGCCGGCCTCCAGCATGTAGTTTGCCGCTCTCTTAACCGTCGTCTTGGACGGCTGGCTGAGAACCTCTCGGGTCATGATGTCGGCGACCGTGTATTCATCGAGCAGGTCCCATTCACGACTCCGGGTCGTTCGCATCCATTCGATAGCCTGGGCGTCGGCCGCTTCGAAATCATCCGAAAAAAACTCGGACGTGGACCCTCGACGGAGCGGTTCAGCAGGCCCGTCCGCCGGCTCGCCGGGCCCCGGTCCGGAGTTTTCTTCACGAAAGTCGAAGATGTCCGTTGTCGAAACGACGCCGATCACTTTGCCGTTCGCCACCACGGGAACGCCGCTCACCTGCTGCTCGCTGAGCACTTCGATCAGCTCGCGCAGCGTGAGGTCGGGTGACACCGCCACGACCTCGCGCTGCATCAGGTCCTTGAGCTGCAACATGCGCGGTCCCTTGATCTAGGCTTCCAGCTCAGAACTGACTGCTACACGTGCGCGCGTGACGAACGACGCGGCCGACTCTGACCTGACGCTAAGGTCCGACTACAACGTAACGCCCGAGTAACGCTTCCGTCCAACCCTGCGACGCGGCTTGCTTCCGGTCCGAATTCAGTCCTCGGGATCGAATTGCAGCGCCGCCGAGTTGATGCAATACCGCAGCCCGGTGGGCTTGGGACCGTCCTCGAAGACGTGGCCCAGGTGCGCGTCACAGTGAGCACACAGCACCTCCGTCCGCCGCATGGACAGGCTGTTATCCGGCGCCGTCGCCAGGTTCTCCGCGTCGGCCGGCTCGTAGAAGCTGGGCCAACCGGTCCCCGAATCGTATTTGGAATCCGAGCTGAAAAGCTCGGCGCCACAGCAGACGCAGCGGTAGGTCCCTGTCTTCTTGCTGTCGTGATACTCGCCGCTGAACGGCGGCTCGGTGCCTTTCTTCCGTGTGATCTGATACTGCTGCGGCGTGAGTTGCTCCTTCCACTCAGCCTCGCTCTTGCGGACCTTCGGCTTGGTCACGGGCGTTCCTCGTGCTGGGGTTTCCCTAGGCTATCGCTCTAAAGGTGAATAATAGCGCTGTAGGCAAGTGCCGGCGCCGGCTGACCGGCCTACCCGCCCGGCTGGCGCTTGGGGCGCCCCCCGCCCCGGACCGCCGCGCTTTTGCATCGCGGGCGTTCACTGTCGTAAGATTGCGCCATCGAAACGCCATCCCAACAGGAGAGTCGTTATGAAGCCACGCTGGAACGCCGTCCTGACCCTGTTGGCCTGCGGCCTAGGGTCCGCGCTGCCCGGAGCGCGAGCCCAGACCGCCCAGGAGGTGCAAATACAGACGCTGGAGGCGGGGCCGGGTGTCTACATGCTCATCGGCCAGGGCGGCAACATTGGCGTCTCGGCCGGAGAAGACGGCGTGTTCCTGGTCGATGACCAGTTCGCGCCGCTCACCGAGAAGATCACCGCCGCGGTCCGAGGCTTCTCTGACGCACCCATCCGCTTCGTGCTCAATACGCACTGGCACGGCGATCATACCGGTGGTAACGAGAACCTGGGCGAGGCGGGCGCGCTGATCGTAGCGCACGACAACGTGCGGAAGCGGATGAGCGTCGAGCAATTCATGGAGGCGTTCGACCGCCGGGTCCCACCGGCGCCGGAGGGTGCCTTGCCGGTGGTCACGTTCAGTCAGGCGGTGACCTTTCATCTGAACGGCGACGAGATCCACAGCTTTCACGTCGCCAAAGCCCATACGGACGGCGACGCGGTCATCCACTTCCGGATGGCGAACGTAGTCCACATGGGTGATACCTACTTCAACGGCCTCTACCCGTTCATCGACGTGTCGACCGGTGGCTCGATCGACGGTATGGTCAAAGCGGCGGAGCTGGTTCTGGGTATGATCGACGACAACACCAAGATCATCCCCGGCCACGGGGCGCTTTCGAACAAAGCCGAGCTGAAGGCTTACCGCGACATGCTGGTGGGCGTTCGCGACGCGGTGGCCGCAGAGATCGCGAAGGGTAAAGACCAGGATGCGGTGGTCGCCGCCAAGCCCACGGCCCGTTTCGACGCCAAATGGGGCGGCGGCTTCCTCAATCCCGAGACGTTCACGCGCATCGTCTACAGCGATCTGTCGCGAAAATAGTCAGGGTGGCGCCAGCGACGCCCCGGGTATCAGACGGGGCTCAGAGTCCGCTCTCGCTCCCAGCGGGGGCGGATTCGCGTTTGCGACGCCGAGCCCCCGGCCGCGCCGGCGCGCCCCGGCCTCGGGCTTCGGCTGGGCCCAGGCCCGACCGGCGCAGGCGCTCCGCCACCAGACGGTAGCCGAGGAGCGTAACGAGCACGCCGCCGAACAGGGCCGGTTCGCGGATATCGGCTTTGACCAACCAGAGAAAGTGGAGCACGCCAAAGGCCGCCGCCACGTAGACCAGCCGGTGCAGGCGGTTCCAGCGACGACCGCCCAGCCGCTTCACCATCTTCTTGGTGGAAGTCGCCGCCAGCGGAATCAGCATCAGGAAGGCGGTGAAGCCGACGGTGATGTAGGGCCGATCCATGATGTCTTCGAGGATGTAGTCGAAGGCGAAGAACTGGTCGATGCCCACGTAGATGGAGAAGTGCAAGGTCGCGTAGAAAAACGCATACAGCCCCAGCATTCGCCGCAGCTTGATCAGCCACCCCACTCCGGTGAGCTGTCGTACCGGCGTGACCGCCAGCGTCAGCATCAGAAAAGCCAGCGTCCACCAGCCGGTGCGGTGCGTAACCTCCTCGATCGGGTTGGTGCCCAGGCCGCCGGTCATGGCGTGTACGGCCATGCGTACAAAGGGCACGAGCGCCAGGATGAAAACGCCGACCCGAACGGCGATCTCGACGCGTTTGTCTCTCATCGACCGTGACACCCGCTCAGAAATACTTGCGCAGGTCCATGCCCGCGTACAGGTGGGCCACCTGGTCGGCGTAGCCGTTGAAGGGAAGCGTCGGTCGCCGGCGGAACTCGCCGATTCGCCGCTCCCGCTTCTGGCTCCAGCGGGGATGGTCGACGTCCGGATTCACATTGGAGTAGAAGCCGTACTCGCGCGGGGCCGCGTCCGCCCAGGTCGTAACGGGCATCTCCCGTGCGAATCGCATTTTGACGATCGACTTGATGCTCTTGAAGCCGTACTTCCACGGCACCACCAGCCGAATCGGCGCGCCGTTCTGGTTGGGCAACGTCTTGCCGTAGAGGCCGACGACGAGGAGGGTCAGCGGGTGCACCGCTTCATCCATCCGCAGCCCCTCCACATAAGGCCAGTCGAGGACGCCCCGCCGCTGACCGGGCATCTGCTCCGGGTCGTATAGCGTGGTGAACTCGACGAACCGGGCGTGCGAGGTCGGTTCCAGATCGGCGATGAACTGGCCGAGCGGGAATCCCAGCCACGGTATGACCATCGACCAGGCCTCGACACAGCGCAGACGATAGATCCGCTCCTGCGCCGGGTAGCGCTTCAGCAGATCATCGATGTCGTAGATGCCCGGTTTGTTGCACTCGCCTTCGACGCTGACGGTCCAGGGTCGGGTGCGCAGGGTGTGCGCGTTCTTTGAGGGGTCGCTCTTGTCGGTGCCGAACTCGTAGAAGTTGTTATATGTGGTCACGTCCTCGTAGGGCGTGAGCTTGTCGTCTAGCCCGCCTTCGCCATCCCGCGCGCCGCGCGCTCCTTCGCCGCAGGCGAGCAGCGGCGACGCCACCGCCGCCAGCCCCAGCCCGGCGCCGGCGCTGGCCGCCGTCCGGATGAAGCGGCGCCGAGTCAGGTACAGATCCTCGTCCGTCACCTCCGATTCGCGGATATCAGGCGGTCGTCTGACCAGCATCCCGCGTCTCCCATTCGACTACTTGCGATGAAACTGTTTCGTTGAAACACTTTCTGTAACGTCCAGCAGCGGGCGCGGGGCCGTAAGGTCGAACGTCCAATTCTCAATACTCAATGATCAAGTACTTCGACATTGAACATTGAGCATTCGACATTCATTATTCGAAGCCTGCCCCAAGGTCGCGCGCCGCCCCAGGATCGTGTAGTCAACACCGGAACCGCGGAAGAGGTTCCAACCGCGTTCAGCGGCGCTCGAGCCGCGGATCGACCCGCTCCGCCCGCAGGTTGCGCCCGATCAGCACGGCGCCCTCGCGGCCGGCCCCCACGAAGGTCAGGTCCGGAACATCGCCGAGGGAGAAGAAGACGCTGTCCGATTCGGGGAAGATCTCGATCCTGGGAGATCCGGGGGCCTCGACGAAGAGTTGATCACCCTCACGGCTGACAATAAAGGTGATCGAAGCGTCGGCCACCTGATAGCTGCCCACCAGCGCGTCGTAGCGGCTCGGATCGAGCCGGACGACCTCGCGCTCACGCGGACGCACGCCGGGCCAGCCGTACTCGGCCGCGAGGGCTTGGATGATCTCGTCGATGAGGGGGCCACCGCGATCCGAGTTGGTCATCACCACGGCGCCCTGGCCACCGTCGACCCACGCCACCAATCCGCAACGAAACCCCTCGTTCGAGCCGCCATGCCAGAATCGCAGCGAGGAACCGGCCCCCTGGAGCGAGAAGCCGAGGCCCCAATCCTCGAGGCCCGGTGTGAGCATCGCCTCCGTCATCGCCCGGGAGAGGACCCGGTTCGACTCGCCGCGTAGCGACTTCTGGATCTCGATAGCGAAGCGCGCCAGGTCGGTGGGCGTGGTCCAGAGGCCGGCGGCGGCTAGCTCCGGATAGGTGTGCCAGCGGCCATCGACCACCGCTCCGTCCGGCCGGTGCGCCGACGCCGCCTGTCGCGCGCGCGCGGGCGGCAGCGGCTGTTCGTACGTGCTCTCCGCCATTCCCAGCGGTTCGAAGACGGTCTGCTGGATGATCTCGGCGAAAGGCCGCCCGGCCACGTCGATCAGCAGCTGTTGTAGAACCGTGAAGCCGCCGCCGGAATAGCGCCATTGGCTGCCTGGCTCGAGATCGCTGCGGATCGGGGCCGTGTTCGCCGGCGCGGCGCCGTCGAGTATCTGCTGAAGGCTGGGGAGCGGAGCGTCCGCCGCGTAGCCGGGAAAGCCGTGGACGGTGAGCCCGGCGGTGTGACTGAGCAGCTGCCGCAGCGTCACCGGGCGCTGGGCGGTGTAAGGGCCTTTCGGCAGCTTCCACGAAATCAGGCGATCGTTTACGTCACCGTCCAGCTCCAGCCGTCCCTCCTCGACGAACCGCAAGGCCGCCATGGCGGCCACCGGCTTACTGATGGAGGCCGCCTGGAAGAGGGTTAAGCTCGTCACCGGCTCGCCGGTCCCGGCGTTGGCCACGCCATAGCCTTTGGCCCAGTCGATCTCGTAGCCGTTGATCACGGCGACGCTGACACCGGGCACATTGTAGTAGCCCATACGCTCAGCCAGGGTGTGCGTGAGTCTCCGCCGTCCACGGATCAGCACCGGCGGCAACAGTCCCTTTTCCACCCGCGTTATCCGCCGCGCGGAGTCGTCGAGCCTCGGGTCGCCCGAGTGGCTCTGGCAGCCGGAGGCGGCCAGCGGGCCGGCGGCGGCAGCCAGAAACATCCGCAGGAGCTTTCCCCGTAAGAACATCATAGGCCGTGTCCATGCGCGTTCTCGCCCGTTACTGCTCCCAAGCTGGGGGCGGGGCACGGGGCTCACAAGCCACGCCTGCCTTGACGCGGAACGCCAACCGGCCGAGGTTCCACGCTTCTTTATCGTCATATGACCGTTGCCTGACTCTCAGGCAGCAAGCGAGAGAAACGAGGCCCGATGATGGAATCGCGCCATTTCCCATGGCCACAGCTCGCGCTGCTCGCCGCCCTCGCCTGGCCGAGCGGGGCTGCCGCGCAGTTCAGCGAGCCACCCGAGCCGGCCGCCTACGCGCTCCAGGGGGTGACGGTGGTGCGTGCCGATGGCAGCCAGTTGGCGGGGGTCAACCTGATAATCCGCAACGGGCGGATCGAAGCGGTGGGCGCCGACGTGGCGGTCCCGGCCGACGCCAAGCCGCTGGAGGGCGACTCGCTCTATGTCTATCCCGGATTCATCGACGCTGCGGGCAAGGCGGACTACGAGTTCACCGAAGCCGAGCCGGACCGGAGCGAGATCGCCTCGTGGAATCCGCCGCGCCAGGCGCAGAGCTTCATGCCGCACCGCCGACTGGCTGACCACCTGACCGCGACGGGCGCAGACGTGGCGGACGAGCGGAAGCAGGGGATCGTCGCCGCGGCCGTGCACCCTGACGGCCGTCTGATGCCGGGTCGCGGGGCGCTGCTGGTGTTAAGGAAGGACGCGGAGACGCCCGAGGATCTGGTGGCGCGCCCGGTGTTGGGGCCGGTCATGTCGCTGCAGGGCGCGTCGGGCGTCTACCCGGCGACCCTTTTCGCGGTGATCGCTTTCTACCGCCAGATGTTCGAGAACGCCAGGCATCATGCCGCGCAGGCCCGCGCTTACGGCTCAAACCCGGCGGCGGTGCCGCCGCCGGCCTGGGACCCCGACCTCGAGGTCTTGCGGGAGGTGATGGAGGGCCGCACGCCGGTCTTCTTCGCGGCGGACCGGGGCCGGGACATCCAACGCGCCCTCAAGCTGGCCGGCGAATACGGCTTTCGGCCGATCATCGTGGGTGGCGAAGAGGCGTGGAAGGTGGCCGATGAGTTGAAAGCGGCGAACGTGCCGGTGCTGGTCTCCCTCGATTTCCCCGAGCCGGAGCGCTGGAAACCGGAGAAAGAGAAAGAGGAAGCGCCCGAAGCGGGCGAGCCCGGTGACGGCGATCAGGAGCAGGCCGAGACGTCGGCCGCGGAAGCAGAGCTGGACGCCGGCGCCCTGCGAGAGAAACAGCGCATCGAGGACATCTACTCCAACGCCGGCCGGTTGGCCGCTGCCGGCGTGTCGTTCGCGCTGACCAGCGGGGGCGGAAAGGCCGACCTCCGCGAGGGCGCCCGCAAGACGATCGAGTATGGGCTGTCGGAGGCCGACGCGTTGCGAGCGTTGAGCGCCACGCCCGCTGGCCTGCTGGGGATCGAACCGATGGTCCGGATCGACGCGGGGATGCCCGCCAACCTGATCGTGGCCGACGGTCCGCTTTTCGACGAGGAGACCGAGCTCCGCTACACCTTCGTCGAGGGCGCGCTGGAGAAGGGGAAGGAGAAGAAGGCGGCGGGTGAGGAGCCGGCGGTGGTCGTGACCGGGACCTGGGAGGTGTCGGTAGAGACGCCGGAAGAGTCGTTTGCCGTCACCATGACGCTGAAACAGGAAGGGTCGAGCTTCAGCGGCACGATGGTGACGCCTTTCGGTGAAGCGACGGTCAAAGAGGGCGTCGTGTCTGGAAACAACGTGACGTTCACGGTCGCTGTCGGGACCGGCGATGAAAGCATGACGGTAGAGTTGGAAGGAAAGGTGGAGGGGGACGAGGCCTCCGGGACCGGAGAGGCGCCGGACGGATCGTTCACCTGGACCGCCAAGCGGACGAGTGGACCGGAAGAGGAGCCGAGCCGATGAGAACTTTAGCCAGGACTCTGACGATGCTCGCCGTTGCCGCCGGGCCGCTGGCGCCCGCGGGGGCGGCTCAATGGGACGTCCAGGCGCGGCCCGGCGACATCAACGTGCCGCGTGGCTCGCTGGTCATCCGCGATCTCGACGCCGTGTGGACGGCGGCGGGCCAGGTGTTGGAGAACGTGTCGATCGTCGTGCGCGACGGTGTGATCCGCGAGATCGGGCCCAACGTCTCGGTGCCGCGGGGCGCGACGGTGATCGACGGGGCCGGGCTTACGGCGATTCCGGGGATCGTGGACGAGCACTCGCACACGGCGATGGACCGCAGCACCAACGAGGGGACGAC
>JABAOF010055623.1_pt1 | contig 20511 bp, 22 predicted proteins | sample 7062171 | NCBI WGS metagenome assembly JABAOF01 (sample SAMN14538628, study PRJNA623070) | marine sediment metagenome | biome: marine biome [ENVO:00000428]; feature: marine pelagic biome [ENVO:01000023]; material: deep marine sediment [ENVO:00002113] | place: India: Gulf of Khambhat ...
TTCGAAAAGGGATTCAGCGTTGTCCAGAATTTTAACTCTGTCCATCTCCTCCCCCTTGGTGATAAATCATTACGTAAAGGTTGAATATAAACATGTTTATAGAATCAAATGTTAGAATCAGATACGGAGGCGATTTGGGGTTTAAATTTTTGATACAATCATCGCGTGAGCTTTTACGTATGGTTCAAGTTGTACAACTTGCTTTACAGCTAGGCCACGGTTTTTCAGTATATTTGCCTCTTGTTTGTAAATCTCAACTGGCCTTTTAGTAACGTTGATGCTTTGTGACTTGACTGCTAACATGGCCCACCCGTTTTCCTTTAAATAGAGCTCGGCGTTGTCTGCCAACACTTTAGCTTGTTCAGGCTGTGCTATGTCGCAGTATATAGTATCCACCCTTTCCACAAACATCGCATATTTTCGTGGCATTCTCGCGTCTTCCAGTATCGGCGTCATATTGATGCGAAAAGCACAAACGTTATGAACCAATTCTCGCATAGCACGGGCAGCGAATTCCACACAGTAAATGTGTCCATTCTCTCCCGTTATGTCTGAAACATGGCTGGCTGTCGTTCCCGACGCTGCACCGAGATATAAAACCTTATAGTTCAAGTGCAAAGGCAAGGTTGCTAGTCGTTTCAAGATCGCGGCTGCAAGTTTGCTTCGGAAAGGGTCCCAAACTCTATACTCGACCCCTTTGAAGGAGACTAGACGTTCGCCATAGATCTGCCTTCCAGGGGTTAAGTTTTCGGTGGCAAGCCTTTTTCCGCCGTCTTCAAGTATGATCCAGTGAACTCCAGAGAATTTCGAGTGTGGTTTAACGTTTACGGCCACGTTTCTTTCTCCTTTTTCTCCGGCTTCGGCTCTTCTTTGGTTTTCGTGCTTTTCCTAGAGGAGGCTTTTGGTATTTCTCTTTAATCTCGTCGGCTCGTCTCTCTAAGTCTGCTTTTAGGGAATCGCCGATGTATCTACTACTGAAAGCATCACTTCTGGCGGCTATAGCTAGTTTTCCCGCTAATGCTCTTGACATCTTTCCCCTCTGCCATTTCTTGGCGTCATGAATCAATGTGTCTTGAAATATGATGCCGTGTTTCGGCGGTTTTGCTCCTGTCTTCAAGGATCTGAAGAGTGCTTTTTCGGCACCTAGAACTTGGATTGTGCTAGCAGGCATTTTGGCGAGGTTTATAAGTCCTCCGGCTAGTGCTATCAGTCGGGCTGCTAGTAGTGAGCCTACTAGGGCTTGAATGTTAGGGGCAACTTCTTCCACTGTTGAATCTGCATATTTCTGCAGATCTTGTCTTAGGCTGTAGAGTCTAAGGGTCTGTTCGCAAAGCATTTGGATTTGCCTAATGTCGCTGTCTGTCAGCTCTGCTCCCATGGAGTTCTCTGCAGCTTCTGAAATTTGCGCCGCCTTCCTCGGAGGCAGGTCCTCTTTTTCCAGTTTTTCTGGGGTAAAATCTGCTCTTTCTCCAAGCTTTAATACGAGTCTTGCGTAAGTTTCGTGTTTTTCCATCATTCGGTCAAGTTCAGGAAAATGTAGACCATACCATTCACGTATTCTTCCCATGAATAGGTTTGCAGTCTTGTCCAAGTCATCAATGCTCAATATAGCTTGAGCGACCATTAGATCTCTTTTTTCTCCGGCTTTTTTCACTCTTAATCGAGTTAGTTGCGTAGAGATCTCACGAGTCAGATCGCGTAGCTTTTGGGGCTGTTTGACGAAGTCAAGTTCCATGGCGTATTTCTCCATGTTCTTGCGTAGAATTTCTCCTTGTTCAGAGGGCTGCGCGACGCTGACGTTCACTCCAAGTTTTCTCTCGATTGTTCTTGCGATCGTGGTATTCTCAAAAACAAAGGCATCGTAGCCTTTTTTCCTGAGTTTTTGAACCAATGAAGTTATTTCATCTATCACCTTTCCCATATCTATCCTGTTTAGTTTTTTGGCTATGAGTATTGCGTCCTTCTTGAACAGGATGCTGTCAGCTACCTGTCCTTTTTCGTCAAAGGCTAAGACACCTATCAAAGACGCTGCGATTGTTGCTTTCATATTCTTTTTCCCATCGAAGACTTCTTAATGATTCCCTGCTAACTTTTATGTCTGCTGATGAATAACCTTTACTAAATCGGAGCTTTCGACATGAGTAGTCGTTTGGCAGTAGGAATTGCGGGTTTGAAACTCGCCAATCCAACCATGCTTGCAGCAGGAATACTGGGAATGTCAGGGTTGACGTTGAAACGAGTAGCTGATTCAGGTGCTGGTGCAGTCGTCTCAAAGTCTTTAGGCTTGAAACCTCGTAGCGGCTATTCAAATCCTTCAGTAGTTCAAGTTGAAGGGGGGCTAGTCAACGCCATGGGTCTTCCGAACCCAAGTATCGGCCACTTCGCTAAGGATATTCAAGAAACAAAAGGGATTAACGTTCCGATGATTGTAAGCATCTACGCCTATTCTCCTGAGGAATTTTCGATCATAGCGAGAAAGGCAGCTGAGACCGAGGCAGACGGGCTTGAGCTAAATCTCTCGTGTCCCCACGCTGAGAGAACTGGGGCTGAGATCGGCCACGACCCAGAGCTGGTTGAAGAAGTGGTAAAGAAAGTCACCAGAATTGTGGAAAAACCAGTCTTCGTTAAACTAACACCTAACATCGCTGACATTGCCGAAGTAGCCAAAGCAGCCGAAAGGGCAGGTGCCGACGCTGTAACCGCTATAAACACAGTGAAAGCAATGGTCATTGACATAGAGACAGCCAAACCAGTCCTAGGAAACAAAGTGGGAGGCTTATCTGGTCCAGCGATAAAGCCTATAGCGGTGAGATGCGTATACGAAATCTACGATGCTGTGAAAATCCCGGTTATCGGATGTGGTGGAGTTAGCACTTGGCAGGACGCTGTGGAATTCATGCAAGCAGGCGCCTCTGCCGTTCAGATAGGTACTGCAATAGCCACAAAAGGATTAAAGGTTTTCAGACAAGTCGCAAAGGGAATTGAAGCCTTTTTGGAAAAGAAAGAAATCGGCAGCGTGAAAGAAATTGTCGGTCTATCCCATTGAAAATAACTATATAAGAGGAGTAAAAATCGAGAAGGTGGTTAGAGAAAGCTCACTGGTTAAAACGCTTTTCTTCAATGATAGACTCTGTGCTCAAGCCAAACCAGGCCAGTTCATCATGGTTTGGCTTCCCGGCTTTGATGAGATTCCCATGAGTATTTCCTCAACTAGTTTCAATGGCTCCGCGTCAATAACTGCAGCTAATGTTGGCGAAGCCACAGATCTCTTGCACAAAAAAGGGCGAGGCGATATTATCGGTGTTCGAGGCCCCTTCGGGAGCAGTTTCAACCCGGTTAAAGGAAGCGTTCTTTTAGTTGGCGGTGGGACGGGAATCGCCCCACTAGCTTTACTCGCAGAGAGGCTGGTCAAACTGAGAACTAGGGTGACTTTTCTGTTGGGAGCGAAGACTATGAAGGAACTGCTTTTCTTAGCTAAGCTGGAAGGGCTACTCTCGAAGGCTGAGGCTAGAATTTTCGCTTCCACCGAGGATGGAAGCTACGGGCACAAAGGTGTTTTGACCGAACTGGTGGAGGAAACTTTGGCTGCAGAGAAATTCGATGCGATTTATGCTTGTGGAAAGGAGGCGATGCTTTCTAAAGTCTTTATGCTGGCTGAGAAACATGAGACGCCTTTGCAGGCAAGCCTAGAGAGGTTCATGCGTTGTGCCATAGGATTATGTGGCAGTTGCATTATCGGCAAGTATCGCGTATGCGTTGACGGACCGGTTTTTGTGAACGAACAACTTCGAGAAATTGAGGACGAGTTTGGAAGGTTTAGAAGAGGTTTTGATGGTAGAAAAACGCCCATTTAGACCGAGGGTTGCTTGATGAAGGCCACAGCAGTCGCCCATCCCATTCAAGGACTAGTTAAGTATCATGGATTAAAGGACATATTTCAGCGAATACCTTTTCATAACAGCATATCAGTTTGTGTCGATGCTTTGCAGACTACAACAACCGTTGAAGTCGACAAACGCCTCGGAGAAGAAGTCATCGTGGTCAATGGAGAACATGTGACTGGCCGTGAGAGAGAAAGGATTCAAATTGTCCTAAGTAAGTTGAAGACGCTGGCTGGCTATCAAGGCTGTTTCAAGGTTATTTCTCAGAATAGCGTTAAGATGGGTAAAGGTCTTGGTTTTTCGGCTTCTGGATTCGCAGCGCTTGGAGTGGCAACATGTAACGCTTTGAATTTGAACCTTGATTACATCACGCTTTCCGAGATTGTGAGGCTCGGCGCCGGTTCAGCCACAAGAAGCCTTGCTGGAGGCTTCGCGCTGTGGTATGCAGATAAGGATGGGCATTCATACGCTGAACAGTTAGCCTCGCCGGAAAAAGTTGACTTCTCCATGGTCATCGTGCCTATACATTCTGAGATAAGAACGGAGGAAGCTCACGCAGAGGTAGTTAGCTCTCCTCTCTTTCAAGCAAGGCTTGGAAACATAGACGGCTTAGTTGAGACAATGCAATCTGCGATAGTGAAGGGCGACACGGCTGCAATCGGGCAACTTGCCGAAGAAGACTCGCTCAATCTTCATGCAATTACTATGACTGGCAAATCGCATCTAGTTCTTTGGGAGCCAGACACAATTCGGCTAATACGGGTGGTAGATGAATTACGGAGCAGTGGTGTGCAATGTTGGTATTCTATCGATACTGGGCCATCAGTGTTTATCAACACGTTTCAAAACTATGCCGACGCCGTGGCTGAACATTTGATTGAGTTAGGTCTATCCAATGTAATTGTCAGTGGAATTGGTGGCAAGCCAGAGCAAATCAGTAGTCATCTTTTCTGAAGGACTGGTTCAAAAGAGTTATATATACGGCCACAGCTTTCTTGTGTTCGGCGGGATGTGTTGATGAAAGGTGACCGTCAAATTCGAAGCCGATTCTAAACGCTGGCTTACCAAAGGCTATCGCCCGCTTGAACTTGAACAAAAAGTCCGTGAATTCTGGGAAAGAACCAACATACTTGAGAAACTGGAACGGCTGAGACTGAAAACGAACAGCGGCGTCTTAGGCTACGTAGAAGGCCCCCCAACGCTAAACGGATACCCCCATGTAGGCCACGTACGCGGACGAGTAATGAAGGATCTCCGCTATCGCTGGAAATCAATGCAAGGTTTCTACGTCCCTTTTTGGACAGGTTGGGACTGTCAAGGATTGCCAGTTGAGCTGGAAGTAGAACGCCAATTAAACGTTAAGAATAAGAAAGACCTGTTGGAGCGAGTGGGAGAAGAACGATTCGTTGCTGAATGCAAGGAAGTCATAATGAAGTACTATGCCGCTTGGCACGGCGTTGATGTCAAAGCTGGAGTTTTCATAAACGACACAAAAGCTTACTGGACCTACTTAGACGAGTACATAGAGCGCGAGTGGAAGTACCTTAAACGTGCCTGGGACCAAGAATTGCTGGGCGAAGGTTACTATGTTGTAGCTTATTGTCCCCATTGCCAAACGTCGTTAAGCAATGCCGAAGTCGGCATGGGCTATGAAGAAGTCGAAGACCCTTCACTCTACTTCAAATTTCAAGTCTCAAATACGAAAAATGAGTATTTCCTCGTTTGGACCACGATGCCCTTCACACTAGTTACTGACTTGATGCTGGCGGTGCATCCAGATGCAAAATACGCCAAGGTTCAGGTTGAAGATGAAATTTGGATAATGGCGATGCAGCGTGTAGAGCCTACGATGCAGGAACTTGAAGTTCAAGATTACACGGTGCTTGACATTGTTCTTGGCGAAGAACTTGAAGGATCAGAATACAACTATCCATTTTTCGACATCATTCCTAGACAACGAGAGCTTGACAAACAGCCTTCAGTTCATAAGGTTATCTGTGAAGACTTTGTGGATGTAACCGCTGCAACAGGTGTCGTTCATCTCGCACCGGGAAATGGCGAAGAAGACTTTATCGCTGCCCAGAAACATAAAGTCCCCATCTACGCTCCTTTTGACGACGAGGTCAACTTTACCAGAGATGCAGGGAAATTCGCAGGGCTGTTTGCCAGAGACGCGGATGATATGGTAGTAGAGGAACTGCGAAAAAGAGAATTGCTGGTCTCGGTGAAACGTATACAGCATGAATATCCCACATGCTGGCGATCTCATCACAAGCTTGTGTGGTTCGCCAGAAGAGAATACTACTTGTGGACCAGCAAGATAAATGACCGAATAGTCAAGGCTGCNNACTATGACCCTCCGAAAAACCGCTTCTTGGCGTTTCTCCGCGAAGGCAAACCATGGTGCCTCTCAAGAGAAAGAGTGTGGGGAACTCCCCTCCCAGTTTGGAAGTGTACAAGCTGTGAGTACAAAGAACTTGTATCAAGCAAGAAAGAGCTGTTCGAGAAAGCCGTAACGCCTCAAAAGGGGCATTTCGAGCTCCACAAGCCATGGATAGACCGAATCGTGTTTAAGTGTGGAAGGTGCGGTGGAAAGATGCAACGGGAACCCTTCGTTTTGGACACTTGGCACAATAGTGGTGCTGCGCCATATGCAAGGTTCACTGACGAAGAGTTCGAACGTTACGTGCCTGTTGATTTCCTTGTAGAAGCTATTGATCAAACAAGGGGATGGGCAAACACGCTGCTTCTTGAGCATGTTATGTTGACCGGGAAGGCAGAGTCGCCCTACAAGGCATATCTGTTTTATGGTCATGTCCTAGATGAGAAAGGACGCAAAATGAGTAAGAGCCTCGGCAATGTTATAGACGCTGATGAATTACTTGATAAATACTCTGCTGATCTCTTCCGTTTCTATGTACTTTGGAAATGCTCCCCGATAGACTCCATGAATTTCGATGTGAAAGAGCTTAAGAAACGACCATACCAAGTTCTCAGCACGCTTTATCACTTATACCGTTTCTTCATGCAAAACGCAGTTTACGACCGTTTCACCCCCCAGAAACATACATTAGAATGGGCGAAGGCAAATGAAACCTTAAAACCACCGGACTGTTGGATGCTTTCAAAGCTGCAAAGAACAGTTGATAGTGTTACTGAAAAGCTTGAAAACTGTGAATTCAACTTTGCTCTCTCAGACTTGGAAGAGTTTGTTGTCAACTTTCTAAGCCGCCAATATGTTCCCATGGTGAGACGTGAACTTTGGAGTGATGACCAAGAAACGCGAGATCGCAGGCTTACAGTATACGCAACTCTTTGGCAGACACTGAGAACCTTAAACTTGCTTTTCAACCCGATCACACCATTCCTATGTGAGGCTATGTACCAGCAAGTTCACAAAGCACTGAACAAAACATTGTTGGAATCGGTAAACCTCGAAGAATGGCCCGTCCCTAATGAAAGACTTGAGGACCCAAAGCTGGAACATGATTTTGACATCTTTCTCAAATATGTCTCTCTGACCTACTCTGCACGGCAGACAGCGAAGCTGAAGCGTCGATGGCCGCTAAGGAAGGCGGTGTTGGCAGGACCGAAAGATGCACAAAACGCAGTAAAGAACCTTGAAGACCTGTTCCTTGAACTAGCAAACATAAAAACTGTTGAATATGCGGACGCTTTGGCAGATATCAAATCTGAAATGCACAAAGTGGGAAGTCTAGCCTCTGAAAATGACATGCATGTATGGCTAGACACTCGTAGGGACAAGGCGTTATTAGGAGAAGGTTTGATGCGTGACTTGGCTCGACGCGTCCAAGCATTGCGGAAGGAACTAGGTTTTACGCCTACAGAAGTATTAAAAACAGTTTACTTGTCAGAACTGGATGCTGAAAGCGCAAAACTACTAAAGCCCCATCTGAAAACCATGGCAGAGCTAGTACGCACAAGAAAAGTGCACTTATGCAAGGCTAAAAGTGAACTTGAAGCAGAATGGCATGATTACAAGCTGGACAACAGAAGGATATGCATAGCCATACCGTGAGAACGAGTTTCTCTATGCGACAATTGGTTTTTTAAGCAAATAGCATCCTATATTCCAAGGCGAGGAAACTGCATGCTGTTTGTAACCCTTCTGTCTCCAAAAGGAAAAGGCGCCGACGCGATAAAGCACCTCAAAACACTGAAAGCACCTAAAGGTATAACAGTACGCGAGATCTTTTTCACTTTTGGACGGTACGACGGCATCATCATATTTGAAGCTGCCAATGAAGCTGCGGCAATGAAATTCGTCATGCACACAGGTTTTGACACCAACTATACCATGGAAACACTAGTCGCTGTGCCAACCAACAGAATCTAAACACTTTCCCTTTTTTCATCTAAAAAATGAAAAGGCAAAGAGCAAATATCGCAATAAGCAGAACAGCAACCAGCATTCTCGAAAGAGAAAGTTTTGAGACATCATCCAAGGGTCCAGGATGCTTGTACATAGAAAGGAAGAGAACCAAAGCTAACATTAACCATTGTTGCGTGAACAAAAGTATTAAGATTGAGATTAAGGTGAATGCGATGCGAGTTAGGTCATTGTTAACGATGCTTCTCAACGTGTGACCCCCATCAAGCATTCCTGTAGGTAGCAAATTAAGCAAAGTCACGAACATCCCCAGCCAGCCTGCAAAGGCCACTGGGTGCAGATAGACAACATAGCTTCCAGGTCCTGGAGCCTTAACTATAACATTCATAAGAAGCAGAAACAGCGGTGATATAGGAAGGCCTCCCGTCAAAGGTTCTTCGATCGCCTCTACGTGGGACAAAGCGAGGCCAATAGCCGAAACAAAAACCGTTACGATGAACCCTGCGATCGGTCCACTGGCACCTATGTCGAACAACGCGTCACGATTCGGGGCCGTCTCTTTCTGCACAATAACCGCTCCGAAAGTTCCGATTCCTAGAAAGGGGGGTCCCGGAATGAAGTAAGGCATTGTCGTCTCCATGTTATGATGGTCTGCAGCGAATTTATGAGCCATCTCATGCACGCCCAATATCCCTAACAGTGCTCCAGTGAAACTAGCAGCGCCGACCCATGGATTTAACCCATAATCGACTGAGCCTTGAGACAGGATATATCCTGCGGCAAAAACCGTAATGATGGTGACTAGAAGGAGAGCTACATTGATTATCGGGCGGCTTGGCTTTGCCTCCGGTTTAGGCGCTATTTTCAGAACCGCCCTTCCATCTCTCTCCCTAAGCACGGGAGTAAACCCTAAACCACCCAGTTTTCTAACAAGCCTAGCAAATGCTTGTTTCGAATCTGCCTTTAATCTCACGTAGAATGTTGGAACACCATGTTCCACCAAACCGTCTTCCACATCAAACTCTGCACTGACCAAGGATTGAATTTCGTCAAACTGAGAAACAACCGTGGAATCTGCTGACGATTCTGGAGGGGGTGGGAGCGGCTCACTCATGGATGTCAACTACTCGCAATTATTTTGGAGTATAAAAGCTTGTGGGATTTAAGCATTGGTTTTCCTGCTTGCATTCGCGGTCAGCTTGAAGCTGCCAAGCCTCTCAAGGTCCCGTCTAGCGAGCTTCAAGCACTTTTTGTTTAAGCTGTCTATCTCGTTTCAGTTGTGAAGACAAGTCTGAGTATGTGAATCGTCTACCATGGCTCGGAATCTGAATCTAGTGTAGTTACGCGATCTCTCTCTGAAGCTAAGCTAGATTATTAAGGTTGATCTGCGTTTTTAGCGGTTGGAAAGCTTGAAATGAATTTAAAAATGTTCACTGTGGGTTCGTTGTATACAAACTGCTATGTGGCTTGGTGTAGCAAGACGAAGAAGGCGGTGATTATTGACCCAGGCTTTGATACCCAAGATAGAGCTGAAAAAGTTCTGGGGTTTTTGAAAGAGAACAACCTAAAAGCTAAGTTCATTATTGATACGCATGGACATCCAGATCATACTAGCGGCAATGGAATTGTCAAGAGCGCAACTAGTGCACCCATTTTGATTCATAAACTGGATGCGAACATGCTAAGCGAGGCGGGGAAACGGCTGGCAGCGATGTTCGGGTTCCACGTAGCTTCACCTGCAGCTGATAGATTTTTGGAGAACGGTGACATTGTCAAGTTCGGTGAGGTTGATTTGCTGGTCTTGCATACACCTGGACATAGTCCGGGAAGCATTTCGCTTATCGGTGAGAACTGTGTCTTTACCGGGGACACATTATTTGCAGGTTCAATTGGACGCGTTGATCTGCCTGGCGGGTCTAGCACACAGATTATGCGTTCTTTGCGAGAAAAGCTGGCTGTTCTACCTGACAAATTCGATGTCTATCCAGGTCATGGACCGGAATCTACGATTGGAGATGAGAAGCGCAGCAACGCGTTCTTGCAGAGGGACTTTGATGTTTCGCTCTTAGGTTGAGTTCAAGTAGCTAGGCTTTGAATACAAGACAGGCTTAACAGCTTTCCGTTGCTAAGCATCCCCAGTTCTAGCTTGCTTCTAAATAACAGGCTGATAATTCTAGTTGTTCGCATGTTTTGGGCCACTGTTCTTGCTCTAGCCTGGCCGCATGGAAATCAATAGCAGGCCGATGAAGATGAAGATCCCCGCTGTTGCTGTTTTCAGGGTTATCTTTTCTCCGAGGAAGAGGGCTGACAGAATTATGACTATTAGTATGCTTGCGCGGTCAACTACGGATACTTTTGAGGCTTCTGCCAGCTTCAAAGCCGCAAAATAGAACAGCCATGAAAATGCTCCAGCGATGCCAGAGAGTATTATGAAGCCCATGTCTTTGCCTGTGAACTGGGTTAGTTGATGTGCTTTTCCAGTGGAGAATAGGAGGAGGACTATGAAAATTGTCATGACTATTGCTCGTGCTGCCGTTCCGACAGTGGAGTCTACGCCTTGTAACCCGATTTTCGCAAAGATTGCCACTAGAGCTGCGAAAAAGGCTGAAAGGGCTGCTAGTATGAACCATTCCATTCCCATTCTCTTACACTCACTATCTATGCTAACTCTTGGCTCTCAATATTCCCCTTCTTTCATCAGTTTTCGGCTTCAGCAAGTCTTCAATGAGTTTGAATTGTCTTTCATAGATGTGGCAGTTTTTGGAATGGAAAACTAGTTTTCCCGTTTTGAGACTAAGGTCTCCCCGTCTGTTAATTTCCGAGACAAAAGCTTCGTTGAACAATTGAATCCCAGCTATGTTAGCTGGTAGCCCGCCGTAAGCATCCCAAGATCTAAAATAGCTAGTCAAATGGAGTTTTCCTTTGAGAAATTCTGTATCAACCAGGCTTAAACAAGGTGGCTCATGTTTTTGATTGCTAACACGTTTCAATATATCTTCAGGCAGCCGTACTGCTAATGTTATTTGTCTATCGGCAGGTTCTTCAAGATACCGTTCAATTGCTTCTTCTATCTGGTCTACAGGTTTTCTCAGCCTGCTACCATAGGTGTATGTTTCATCTTCAATCATGCCCGACCACAAATATTTCAAAGCATACCACTGCACGTATTTCATATCGCACGGTGCCTTGTCACCAACGAGTGGTCTAGTTTCCGGCTTAGCGATTTCTAGCGAAAGATTAAGCTTCTTAGTCTTGGCACGTTCAGAGCCATAGCACACCTCAAAGACGTCACCTTCTCTCCATATGGCCTCCAACGTCTTGTACCAAGCATCTGGACAGTCAAAAGCACTGATCTTCACATATTTCATTAGTGTACCACTTTCTGAACCACCTTTAGTTAATGAAAGTCCAATCTAAAAATTGTTTTGACACCTAAAGCTCAAGCTGTACTCCATGTAGTTTCAGACGTGAGCATAGACACGATTACTTGAATATCGTCCAGTATCCATCTCATTTTGAATCTCCCGTAGCAACAGAATCCTCTTGAAAGTTGGAGGATGGGTTGAAAACCAAGAGTTGATGATTGTCCATGTGGATTTAGCTTCCTTTTCCATCGCTAATTGCAGTTCTCTTTCATCCAAAACCCCATCGCGATCAAGGTCATACGCATCTTTTTGTTTAATTATACCTTCGCATTCCTGCTTCGCGGTACCAGGGTCGCCTATGTAGAAAGCTCTTGCACCAGTTGTTGGTCTAGGCGAGAGCGACAGCCCGTAGGTGATTTTGGCTAGAGCACTTTGGAGTTGCCTTGGCTGTCCTGTTACGTAGGCTGAATAAGCATCTGCGTAGTGTTCACGCAGCCGACTTAGGCCCATTACGCATAGAAGTGTGACGATGTAAACAACGTATGATATTAAGGCGACAACAAAAAGCGCTGCCCTCAGACCGCCTTCCTTCTTGCCGCGGGAACTACCGCCACTGCTCCATCGAGCAGCTTCAAAGGTTCCCCAAGCAATCCAGTAAGCAAGAAGAGGTAATGCTGAAAGCATGGTCATGACTAGATAGTCTTTGTGTTTGATGTGGCCAAGCTCATGACCGATGACTGCCTTCACTTCGTCTTTATTCAACTTCTTAAGAAGCCCTTCGTGCACAGCCAGAGTCGCGTCCCGGGCAGTTCTTCCAAAAATAAAAGCGTTTGGCGTGTCGTTTGGGACAACTGCCAGTTTAGGCGTGGGAACAACAGTTTTTCCGGCTAATTCCTTCACTGTGGATTCTAGCCACGGATTCTCGTTCGATCTCAAGTAACGTAGGTGTGTGGAGCCTCTTACTATAGCCGGTCCAATAAGGTACTGTAGCAAAAGGAACAGTAAAGTAGCAATGAAAGCCCATACTATTGGAAGCCGCAATAGATACATCATTACCCCTAAAAACATTGTGAAAATTACGCTTATGAGAAGAACGGAGATGGTCATGGTGATTTTTAGTCGCCCTAGCTTGGCCAACTTTGTAGCCTCCTTTTAGTGCTTAGAGTTTTGAAGGAAATAAGCGTTTTTACAACAATCCGACAAGATTTCTTTGATCCCAATTCGCGGGTGCGATGCTCTCATTAGCTGATTACACGTAACACTTACGTGAGAGTCATGTGAACGATTAGATTTGCCACAGTTTGCATTGTTGAGAAATTGCTAGCGTTACATCGAATATGGAACGGCTCATGCGGACGGCTACCTAACTTTTTTATTGACCGTGAGCTTGGAAGCATCAGCAAACTAGAAAGCGGAGAAAAACTCAAACAACGAATGAAGTGAAGATACCATTATTCTGCTGTCGAAGAAAAGAGTGAAACGTATGCATAACTGTAAGTCGACAACAGGCAGTAGTTTGTCATCTTGGATTCCTTCAGGTGGAAAAACAACATAGATCTAGAGCAGTGGGAAAAGACCTTCTTGACCGGCGTATTAACGAGGCAGCAGAAGGAAAAACCGATGAAGTCTGGCTTTTTTCGTCTCCAAGCCTTTTGCCATCCCATGAAATTATACCTTAAGAATGGATTCGTACATGAAAACCTTCTTAGAAGACACACACGCGGATTAGACTTGACATTCTGCAGCAAGTTTCTCATGTGATGCTGTTTTGCTTTTAGAAAATGCCGCATTATCTCTTGTTTCTCTTCAGAAGGCAGAGCTTGTGACCAAGAATTTCAAGTTCACCTTGCCTTTCAAGGATATCGGCTTCAACAAAGTCCTTGCGCAGTTCCAACATGTTCAAGGTGTCGTAGCCATTGTGAACTAAGAAACTCAGTGAAACTGAGTGCCTTGGCTCTACAGTCAAGTATATCGACGTTTCACCATTCTTTTGTACAAGGTCTTCACATCTTGCTAACAGTTTGCTTCCCACGCCTTTCCTTCTAAAAGGCCGTGCAACGAAAACCTCTCTGACGAAGTGTGCCCCGTCCCAAAGCTGAACCCTAGCAAATCCAACTAGTCCCCTTGAGTTCTCTGCCACAAACACCCATGAATTCCTCTCAAGACTCTCTTTCGCAGTTTCTACAGCTTGTTTTTCGTCAAGTTTCAGTTGGTCCCAACCCTGCCATTCACGCATCTCATTAAAGAAATCTCTATAAAGACGGGCCAAATCGTCAAAGTCCTCGTCTTGATATTGTCTAACCTTCATAGCCCTCCCTCTTACTACTATGCAAATCATATATATTTGGAGCGTATAGAGGTTTCAACGATACTCTGGAGGAAGGTTACTTGACAAGATTTCATCTGAGACTTCTGAGTTTCGGTGTTTTCTTGATAATCGTCGCGGGTTGGATAGCCGCTTGGGGTTTAGCCTTTATCACGGCGAGCAATCTTGTTCCGTTAATCCTTCTATCCAGCGGCATTTGGACCGCCATTGTCGCAGGAATCAAAGCAGTGAAACCTGAAAATGAGGAGGGGACTTTCAGCACTTTCGGCTGGGGCATGCTTTTCGTAGTTGTAGGCGGTTCGCTATACATGGTTAATGTAGGAATGAATCCTATGTTCGTTATTGTCTTTGTGCTAGCGTTAATTGGAGCCTTAGCAGTTGCTGCAGCATTACGGTCGACCAGAAAATAGGGAATTCTTCCAACTTCCCCATAACAGTTGAGGGGCTTGCCATGTCTATAATTCAAAAAATCACCTGTGCCCACTGTGGAGCGCCGATCCAATTCAAACCTGGAGAAATCGTAACTACTTGCCGGTATTGCGGCTTCACACAAGTGATCGAAACTGGTCAACCCTTCACCTTCGAACATTCGATGTTCCTAAACAAATACAACTCAAATCAAGTTGAAGACATCGTGCGAGAGTGGATGCGAACAGGCTTCACAAAACCAGGCAATTTGGCAAGAGGATCAAAAATAGCTGAAAAAAGCCTAGTTTACGTTCCTTTCTGGGTTCTGGAGGTCGAAGCAGTCAGCTCATACAAAGGCGTCTTTGAAAGACTCACGCCAGCAGTCATGAAGGACGGCAAAATTCAGAAGCGTTACGATTGGCTTGTCCTTGCAAGGAAGGCTTCCGAATTCCCCACTAGGGATTATGATGTCCCCCTAGAAGGCAAGATTCCTTATGACTTTCGGAAAATAGAGGGCTTTGCGAAGGTTTTGAACAGCGAAGTCGAGAAAAGTGAGGCCGTGAATAAGGCCGAGGAGCAGATTGAAGCCCACCACCAATTTCTAGCCAAACAAGAAGTAGACAAGATAATGGAGATGCATAGTGACTTCAAGTTTGAAACCGTAGTTTATCTTCACGCACCGATATGGTTTGTTGCTTATGAGTACAACGAGAAGAGTTATCGAATAATCCTAGATGGGGCAAACGGAACAGTGATCAAAGGCGACATACCAGCTATAAGGTTTGGTCTTTTCTAGTTAAGCGCAAGCGTTCCGTGGAAACGCATACACTGCAAGGAAAAACGTGCGCTTGAGCGGATAGGTGTATAAGGCAGCTAAGGTGACTTAACCTTGAAACTCCGCTGCGCACGCACATTTTGTTATGTAACTGCATGGTTAAGCAATTTGTGAAAGAATCTTCTAGAAAGAATGTTCAGCTTTCTCAAAACACCTCATCTTCACAATGTTCCTATAAGTGCTTTCCAAAGTTACAGATTTGAGTCTTAAGTTCTCTTTTTGGTGCTTACAATAGTGATCACGTCTCTATCTTTTAGCACGTGATCCTCGCCTATTCGTTTTCTTTCACGGGCTTCTATTGCGTAGATAAAGTTGTCGCCCAATTCGGTGTGGATAATATAGGCAAGTTGCCGGGCTGTTGTGCCGTAAGGGACAATATAGGCGTCGGGAAGCACTTCGCCTTTGTGGTTGCTGAGTTTTTCTATGTCCTCTACTGGGTAGACGACTATGCAGCTTAGAAGTTTAAAATAGGCTGCGTTTATAGCTTCTTGGACACCTGTCGTTCCGAAAGGGATCAGGATTCTTTCTTTAACTGTTTGAAGGGCTCTGCGCTGCGTTTCAGTCAGGGCGTTTCGTTCAAGGACGCTGTAGTTGCAATCGCCTGGCCTATAATCTATCCACTCCTTTTCCGCAGCCCTACGCAACGCAAGTTCTGCCTCTGCACTGCATGGAATCACGATATAATCTTGCTTTTTCAACCGTTCCACGTTTTCCTTAGCCGTAGACAAGTCGATTTTGTTGGCAGCAACAAGCATGGGTTTTGCGATTCTTCGCAAAATGTCTATGAACTTTATAAACTCCTCTTCGCTCCATGAAGCTGGTCTATCAGCATTCAACCCGCTCTCTTGAATTGCCTTGAAAATGTGTCCGCGCTTGATCGATAAGCCGCTTAGTTTTCCTTCAAGTTCGCTGAGAAAATCAACTCCTGTTCCCCCAGCTTCAACAGTTCTTGATATCTTAGCCCAATCACGCTTTAAGATACTGGCTATCCACATTGTAATTTCGACCTCGAGAAAGCGTATATCTTCCAAGGGGTCATGGGTACTCGGCTTGCACTGCCTACCCTCAATATCCGTGGCTCCTGATGCATCGACAATGTGGACCAATGCGTCCGCCTTTCGAATCTCGTCTAGAAACTGATTTCCCAAGCCGCGTCCTCGCCACGCCCCGGGCACCAGTCCAGCACAATCAACAAGCTCTACTGGAATGAGACGAACACCGTTTAAGCAGAGCGAATTAACTGGATCGTCTTCAACGTTGAACTCTTCATGAACGCAAGGCGTGCGGATATATCCTATTCCTCGATTGGGCTTTATAGTCGTGAAGGGGTAGCTGGCAATTTCAGCAGGGGCCAAAGTGGCTGCAGAAAAGAAGGTCGACTTACCCACATTGGGTTTGCCGACTATTCCAATTGAATATGGTCGGCTTTTCTTGCCCGCTATCGACATTAATATTGACCTACAAAATAGAGNNGTTGAAATAAAGACTTTTGAAGGCTCTCAAACTGATAATGTGATTCCATAATGAGACATTAGAAATGCAATGGACCTAACCACCAAGGCCACAGAACATATCGAAGAGTTCAGAAGAAGATTCTGGTTTTGCCTAGTAATCACTGTTCCACTTCTCCTCCTTGCACACGTGAAGTATAGTCATAATTGCCCTCAACAGTCAGACTATGAGAAAATACGAACCAAAAGCGGAATTTCTGGAGAGGATATTGGCCATCACTGAATATACCTATATCCGGCGACGAGCGGCTAAACTTATTTTTGGCAAGATTATAAACACTTGCGGGAACCCTAGAACGGTGGAGGGAATCCAAAGTTGAAAAAGATAGGCATCGTCACAAGCGGAGGAGATGCTCCTGGGATGAACGCCGCGATTCGAGCCATCACTCGTGTTGCCCATTCAAAGAGATTGAAGGTTCTGGGATTTGAGAGAGGCTGGCAAGGTCTAATGACAAATGAGTTTAAACTGATGACTCCCCGCTCTGTTGGGGGGATATTAGAGCTTGGAGGCACTGTTCTTTACACGGTAAGAAGCCCAGACTTCAGAACTAAGGAAGGCGTCAGAAAGGCAGTTGAAACGCTCGATGTTAACAAGGTTGAAGGGCTTGTGGTCATCGGCGGCGATGGCTCCTTTAGTGGCGCCTATGAGCTTAGCAAGGAAACTGACACATTGATAGCCGGTGTTCCAGCTTCGATAGACAACGATGTCTTTGGAACAGACGAAACTGTGGGCTTTGACACAGCTATAAACACTGCAGTGACGGAAATCGACAAGATTCGGGACACCGCTATCTCCCACGAAAGAATTTTCATCATCGAAGTTATGGGGCGAAAAAGGGGTTTTCTGGCTTTAGTTGCGGGAATGACTGCTGGAGCCGAAGTCATTTTAGTCCCTGAAATCGGATTCGTGAAAGAAGACATCTTCAGGACAATCGAAGAAAACGATGCTAAAGGCAAGAAATCCAGCATTATCGTGGCAGCAGAAGGTGTAGGTGACAATCGTAAACTTGCGAGAGAAATCGAGGAGCACACAGGATCAGAAGTCCGGCTTTCTGTTCTCGGCTATGCTCAAAGAGGGGGGAGTCCAACAGCTAGGAGCAGGCTCCTAGCCTGCCTATTCGGAAACAAAGCCGTTGAACAGCTTCTAGAGGGAAAGGGTGGTAGAATAGTCGGGCTGCAACGTGGAAAAATAGCTACTATCAGCCTTGAAAAATCTTGCAAGATCAAGAAGCCTCTAGACTTGTCTCTACTTCAACTTGCAAGGGTGCTCGCAACGTAAGTGTCTCTTTCAAGCCTCCTATGGAGACCTTTCAACTGTGCATTTGCAAGACTGCGCTTCTCTACTTCACTAAGTTGTTCTTACTGATATTTCTCAAATGATCCATATCAAGCGCGCAAAAAGGGTAAAGATGTATCTATGTGTCACTTGGGAGGGCATGGCCCGCCACATTCCTTTTTGTCAAAATCGTCTACAGTCCGCCTAGCCTCTAGAAGTAGACTTTCCTTCTCCAGATGTTTCACCTCTTTGGGAATCTCGTAAACTAGCCAGCGAATCCACTCTCCACTAGGAGCATCCAGGTCTGCAATGCTCAGAGCAAAGCTTTTCGTCCCTTTCGGGGAGTTGTACCATGAAAGCTCGGGAGAAACATATTTCCCGTCGCATATGTGTTCGGAAGGAGTGTTGCCGCCTTCCTCAAGCGCCACACTTTTCAATACCATATCATCTACGTCTCAGGCAAAACGAATCTCGGCCTTGCATAAAAAACCTTTATTGTTCAGTAGATAAGACTTACAGATGATTCTTAGAGGCTTTTAAGATGGAAGAGTACATTCAAGTAATCACGGCTGCTGCCTCGAAAAGAAACGCAGAGGAAATAGCTAACGAGCTTGTTCAGAATCGCCTCGTTGCATGTGTCCAAATTGTTGGGCCTATAACAAGCATGTATTGGTGGAAGGGGAACGTTGAGAAATCCACAGAATGGCTATGCATCGCCAAAACTCAAAGGGACCTGTATGAGGCTGTTGAACTGTCAATACGCCGTAATCATCCCTACGAAATCCCAGAAGTCTTGGCTGTTCCTGTCATAAAGGGAAGCAAGAGCTACATTTCATGGCTGCGTAAAGAATTGAGAAAATAGGGGGTGCAGGGATTTTCTACGGTGCGTTGTGTATTTGTGTTGCACATTTACACAAAAAGATTTATTAAATCGTAATATACGCCGTTAGTTAACGCTTGATGGAGCCACCGAAATGACCATGGAACACAGTATTCAGAAATTAGATAAGTACGAAGAAATGCTCAATGAGGCAGTGGATAGAACGCTCAACCGAGTTTTCGGCTCCACGGCAACTAGCGTCATCTATAACCATTTGGAAAACAATTACTCGATCAGTAAAAACGAGATCGCCAAGAAACTTGAATCTTTCACTCAAGCAATGCAAGAATACCTGAACTCGGGGGCAACCGTAGTGGAGAAGGAAATACTTGAAAGCTTCTACTCTGGCTTAGGTTTGTTTCAACGCGTTGAACTTGAAGGGATTCAAAACAACGAATTCGTTGAGCGCCTGAGAACACTTATGCCTCGCTAACTGGACAACACAACTGTCGCTGTTCCTAAGAGTCAAAAGAGATTTATTGAAATGTCCGCTGAGTAGAAGGCGGACCGGGTTCAATGTCTTCAGAAATCATTCCAACAACTGAGTACGTACACTCCCTTGAAAAGAAGTATGAAGATCTCACAATTCCCGTCTATAAGCTCAGAAAATGGTTCTCCACAGATCAAATGGTTTTCTTCGACTGCGAACGCTCTGACAAACAGTCATGTCTTCATGAGGTATTGACTAAGCCAAATTTTCTCTCCTTCAGAATATACTTGGTTGTCCAGGTCCTGGATATTGGCAGTTATAGTTTTATGGACGTAAGCTTTCGAAACTTAGGGGGCAGAGAAACCTTGGAGCATTTCATAAAACGATACCATCAACAACTTGAAACGATGACAAAGCTGAGTCTTCAAGGCGCTGGACGGAAGTACACTAATTGTGTTGGACATAGTTACGAATAGGCAATACCCTAAAAGCAACTCTTAGCACTTTTGGAAAATGTAATGAATATAAACGTCTAAGTTAAGATAGGCTGGGAACGTTACATGAAAGTTCTTTTCGTGGAACCGCCGAAAGAATATTGGTTTGTCATGGGTGAATACCTTCCGCCTCCGCTTGGGATCATTGAACTTGCAGCATATTTGGAAAGCCGTGACAAAAGCGTTGACATAGAAGTGATAGACTGCCAAGCGGAACGGTTGAGTTGGAAAGGACTTGAGAGACGCATTGAATCATCGAACCCTGATATAGTAGCTCCATCAGCTCTCGCAACCTGCAACGCCTACACCGTTCTCAGGGCAGTGACAACCGCAAAAAGAGTTAATCCCGATATTAAAACCGTTGTGGGAGGACAACACTTCACAGCAACAGTCCAAGAAAACCTTGAAAGCTATCCGGAGATCGATATAATCGTCCGAGAGGAGGGAGAACAAACCTTTTCAGACCTTGTTGCAGAATCCAAGAAGAGGAAACCCTCATTTTCAAAGGTCATGGGAATCTCTTTCAGACACGAGGATAAAATTATCCACAACCCAACACGACCTCTAATCGAAAACTTGGATGATCTGCCCTTTCCTGGCTATCACTTTGTTACTGAGCACTTGGACAAGTATCATTTTACCCTCATGGCTGGCAAGAAACAATACGCACTTATCGAGGGGTCCAGAGGGTGCCCTCACAAATGCACTTTCTGCTCTCAATGGAAGCATTGGAGAGGTACGTGGAGGGTTAAGT
>JABAOF010010750.1_pt4 | contig 20501 bp, 18 predicted proteins | sample 7062171 | NCBI WGS metagenome assembly JABAOF01 (sample SAMN14538628, study PRJNA623070) | marine sediment metagenome | biome: marine biome [ENVO:00000428]; feature: marine pelagic biome [ENVO:01000023]; material: deep marine sediment [ENVO:00002113] | place: India: Gulf of Khambhat ...
ATTTGTCCCCACTACAATATCATTTTTCCCAGCTACATTGTCTTTGGGATGCATTACAAATTGTCCGGGGACAGGGGGATTTCCCATTTTAAGAATTTATCAGATTTTTTTAATTCGTCTTCCATGAGCCTGAGTTCTTCTAACTCTTTTTCGATTCCTTGCATCGATTTCCTCCGTCCTGGTTATTGACAGCTTTTTCTTCGCAGCCCTTCGCTATATAACCGCATTGTAAATACCTTCGCGGCTAAAAATAAAAAGAATGGTGAAGGTGCCAGGTACTTTGAATATTCACCCATTGTCCAGTTGTTGGTATTGGGTCAATTCCAGAGTATTCTCAAAAATGAAAAAAACGCCATCGCCAGAGAAATCGAAGAGTACAAAACTAATAAAGAAAGAAAGCAAGTAATGGATAAATAACCTAAAAGGATTTTTTGACTGTCGATTTTTTCAACCATTTATATCCTTCAATAAAATTTTTTTTCCTTATTTGGGGCTTAACTGGGAAAGATTTCGGCTCGGTCAATCTGTCAACTTCACCACGCGGGCGATAGCCCGAAAAAATTTTTCTTCTGAGCTTGCGGCGAAAAAAATTTTTTGAACTGTTGACAGATTGGGGGAGACGAAATAAATTTTTAAAGCCCCTAATAAGGAATTTCTTATTTCAATATAAATTGATGAGACATCCGCCGATTCTTTTGTATATTTACATGACTCTTAACATTCTCCTCTTCAATTCACCCAGCATGCGACAGGCTTCTTCAAATTCTATATCGCTGTCATTGAACAGGTGGATTGCCACCCGCTCATATTTCGTTGGGGTTTCCTGGAATAATTCAAGTTGAATCATACTATATGATACCTGAACCGGATAGAGGTGTCAAGAATTACGCAATTTTCCGATCCCCGGCCTTTGTTTGGAGCAAAATGTCCGTTTTTCATTGCCTAGCGTTGCGGGTTGCGGGGTTAAGGGCGGGCACGGATAAGCACGGTATTATTGTATGATGCATGAGGCAAGGGCGAATTACCGTTTGCTCCTACCTGGACATGATGAAACTATCCCCAAGTTTGGAGGAACAGGCAAGCCGTTTTACGTTCCCTACACCACCATAACGATATCTTGATTTTCCAATATTATGGATATTTGAATTCTTGGATAGGATGGTGAGAGGGGGTCTCCTTTAAGGTTGGAAAGGGAATTAAGAAAGAGAAAATGGTAATTTTGTAATTCAATATACGATCCCTTCCATTGAATACATTCCCGGCCTTTATCGACAAAATGGAAAAGGCTAATGTCAAAATGTCAAGTACTGCATTTATTTTAGCTAGACCGACAGCACAATTTGTCACCATACTGCAGAAATAAAATCAATGGTGTTCTTTATCTTTCTTTCCTCATTTTCACCTGCACCGCCAATCCAGCGATGACACTCGGAGACTTTTGAGACAAGCTGATTTCGATCCGAAAAGAATTGTTTCGCTAATTCGACCCAATTGATAGCAATTGGATAAACCGCCTTAGTTGAAGGCTTTAGGGGGACAGGATAATCAATAATATATTCTGATTCTATATCTGGTATATCACTATCTAACGCACCACCGACCCAATCCTGTATAGATTCAAGTTTTTGAGCATTGGCCATGGACGTGCCAATTCGCAATTCATGGCGACCATTAGGCGTAGAAATACTTTTTACCCGAAGATCGCCTACTGATATTCCGGCTCGGGCTAGAAATTTATTATTTCTATAAAAACCTACGGCAATTATAGAGGCGCACTTTACAACCAATTTCCAAACCTGATCTGCAATTGAGTCATTTTGAGAACCAAAGAGATAAATAGTATCACCAAAATACCACCCATGCTTATATAGCATTATGTCATAAGACTTGCAGGATTCATTATTATATAGTGGTTTGAGCGCAGCATTCTTCCAAAAGTACTCAAGTTGGGTAATCGCGTCTTTGCTTCCGGAAGGCCGCTTTAGGATATTACGAATACCAAGAAGATCAATCGAAGCTACTACAATTCGCTCGTTGTATTGGTCATCTGAACTGTTCATCACAATAATCTAACTATTATCATACGAAATTTGTGTTTTTTAATCATCATTTTGTTTATAACATAGAACAAAGAATCTGTCAACCTTGGGTAAAGCTGCCCAGGTATCCGCGTCTGCCGGTGATTCCCTGTAAGTGGACCGTTGCCCAGGAATAGCGGATACCCTCCCATATCGTCCCTATTCCTGGTTGACTTTTCCCTTTTAAAATGATATATAACAGAAATGCCCAAAAAGGAGGAGTTTGATGACTGGTGAAGAGGAAAAAAAGAAAAGGACTTGTGATTATAAAAGTAGGATTACCAAAAAACTTTGCGGTAGAACCCTGTATGACCATAAACATTGTATCTTCCATTCACAAAATATTGAAGGAAAAAAAGCAGAGTTCAAAGATGCATTTGATAAGGAATTTAAAAGGCAAAAAAAGCATGGAATAAAATATGATTTCAGCGAATTTGTTTTTCCTGATGACATTTCATTTAAAAGGGTAGAATTTAAGAAAGATGTCTATTTTAATTACGCCCAATTCTCTGGTGAGGCTGATTTTAGCTTTGTTCGATTCTCAAAAAAGGCTGGATTTCGAGAAGCACAATTCTCAGGACGGGCTGACTTTAACGGAGCTCAATTCTCTGGTGAACCTAACTTTATCGGAGCCCAATTCTCCAGAGAGGTTAGTTTTGGGGTAGCCCAATTCTCTATATGGGCTATATTTAGGGAAGCCAAATTTTCTGGAAAGGCTATATTTTCGGACACCAAATTCGCTGAAAAGGCTTATTTTAGTCAAGCCCATTTCTCTAAAGAGGCTACTTTTAACCGAACCAAATTCTCTAAAAACACTGACTTTATTGAAACCCAATTCTCTGGTAAGGCTGACTTTGAAAGAACTCAATTCTCTGGTAAGGCTAACTTTAACAGAACTCAATTCTCTGGAAAGGCTAACTTTTTCGAAGCCCGATTCTATAAAAAAGCTGACTTTAATCATGCTAAATTCACTGGAGAGAGCACTTTTTATGAAATTAAATATACAAATCCTGATGAATGTAACATGAGAAATACAACTTTCTATGACGTATATGGTCTATTTGAATTTATCGAAAAAAACAAGATGAAATTTAAATATTCTAACAAGACGGAATTCTTACCTGACAATTTTTGGCTATTTCTTGGGGAACCTACAGTAGTAAATTACCCACTCATAGCCAAAAAAATACGAGATGACATGTACCTTTTACGTTTCAAAGAAAAACATCCTAAATTACATTTCCTCTGGTGTCTGTTTGCCGACTGTGGGAGAAGTATTTTAAGATGGGCGTTATGGTCAATACTTTTTGCTGTTATTTTCGCTGCGATCTTCTATTCAGCTTATCAAGGAAATGCAGCAAGTTTCAGGACCGTACACGTGAGCGAGACAATCCCGGTGTTTTCATTCCTGTATTACAGCATCGTGACTTTTACTACCCTGGGATTCGGGGATATCGTCCCAAAAACCGACTGGCTTCAATTCTGGGTGATGCTAGAAGTAATCCTGGGTTACATCATGCTAGGCGGCCTAATCTCCATCCTGGCAAACAAGCTGGCCCGGAGGAGTTGAGAAAAGGAGGGAAATTAAAATGAGCTTAACTATTTTGCTTGTAATAATCGGCGTTTTGTTAATAAGGAGGTTAATTGAAAAAAATCTCTGACCCACTGGCTTTATAACCGTTCGCCACAGGCGATTTAAACTTGCCCGCAGGGCACCTTATCTCTCCTACCGCACGGGCACTCTGGAAAACCTATTGCCCTCCGTGCGGATCTACTACCAGGCATTTTTTCTACAGGATGGCCAGTAATATCTGTGAGCTCAAAAAACATTAAGCCTGCCCATCCTGATCTCCTATGCCTCCGGCGGCCAGGGGGCTCTTTTGAAAAACCGCCCCCTGGACCCCCGAAAAACTTTTTATAGCCCTTCGGGCGGTTGATTTTACGTCTTTTGGGGGTAGACATGACAATAATACCGGTTCACCATTCATCATTACATTTTGCCGCAGCCCGGGACTATTCTGAAATTATTATTGATATCATAAAAGCAATCATGGTATAATATTTTTTAAGTTAGACAATATACACGAGAAAAAAGGATCAATTATGAAAATAAACCTTGAGTTTCTTAGTATGCCAACCGTTACTAAAACCATCGGCAGCAAATCACTTTCATTGGATTTTCCCGGGCAAACCATCGAGGATTTAATGAATGAAGTCGGTAACAGGTATGGACAAAACGTACGCCGTTTTCTTCTCGATGAGTCCGGTAAGCTGGATAGAACCTTTAAAGTACTTTTGAATAAAAAAGAATGGATTCGTGGAGATCAAATGAATAAAACCCTTAACGATGGCGATCAAGTAACAATAATGATGCTGGTTGCCGGAGGCTAAACGAAAAAGGAGGTAATCATGGCTGTAGATGACAAAAAGTTGTCAGGCGCTGAAAGTCTGCGTAAAACAAGAACGTATGGTAAATTTAGATGCCATAATCCCAGCTGCATGGAGAGACTTCAACCCAATCCCGGGGAGGAACATATCAAATGTCCCAAATGTGGGATGGAGTTCCGTGTATCCTGGATTCGACCTGATTTTCCCCGGATACGGGGACCGGTATGGAATAAAAACCGAAAACTAGCTGAAGAAGCAAAGGCAAAAACGGAGGAAACGTCACATGGCATTAGATAGAAAAATAGCATATATTGATCTTTCTACCGGTAAGATAGAAGTTAAACCGATCTCCCTGGAGATGCGCAAGAAATACCTTGGCGGCAGGGGGCTTGATGCTTATTTGCTGTACAATCATACGGAAAAAGGCTGTGACCCGTTGGGACCGAAAAATACTCTCCTGATCAGCGGCGGTATCCTGACAGCAACATGTGCCTCAGCCACCGCCAGGACTCATTTTATGGCCAAGTCTCCCCTCACCGGGATGGTTGGCAGCACCAATATGGGAGGATTCTTTGCCCCTGAGCTGGCCTGGGCCGGGTTTCATCACCTGGTCATAAAAGGCAAGGCAAAAAAACCGGTTTATCTCTGGATCCATAACGGGGAAATAGAGATACGGGATGCCGGTCACTTGTGGGGCAAAACCACCACGGAAACCCAATGGGCGATTCGAGAGGAACTTAATAATGAGGAAATCAAAAGTGCGGTTATCGGTCCGGCGGGTGAGAATCTTGTCCGATTTGCCAATGTCATGACGGGTATAAAAAATTCCGGCGGTCGAACGGGAATGGGGGCGGTAATGGGTTCAAAAAACCTTAAGGCAGTCGCTGCCAGAGGTACCATGGATATAAAAATCGCCCATCCTGTTGATGCCTTGAATTACAATAAACGATTCATCGATCAGATCGTTAGTTCCAAGGTCAGTCAAACCCAGGGAATATTGGGGACACCGTTTATCTGGGGGGCAACCAATTCCTGGGGGGGTATCAGGTGCAGGAATTTCCAGTATAACCAGTGCGAGTATGCCGATGATATCGAACCGGAACGGCTCGATGAAATCGCCGAGGAAACCATGGGTCCTTATCATATGGCCAGTTGTTTTGGCTGCCAGGTTCACTGCCGTGCCAAGTACAGGATTCCTTCTGGCCCTTATGCGGGCAAGTATGATGAGGGACCGGAATATACGTCCCAGGGTGCGTTTGGAGGAGAACCCGACTGCAAAAGTGCAGTAACCGTATTAACCGGTAATCACCTGGTGGACCAGTACGGCATGGATAACCTGGAAACCGGCAGCCTGATTTCCTGGGCCATGGAACTTTACGAATTGGGAATTCTCACCACCAAAGAGACCGATGGTTTAGATTTACGATTCGGCAATGACGAGGCACTCCTGGAGATGGTCCACCGCATTTGTTTTAGAACGGGTTGGCTTGGAGACACCCTGGCAGATGGGGGAATTCCGGCAGCAGAGAAGATAGGTAAGAAGTCTTTTGACTATCTTATCCAGGTGAAAGGCATGAGCAACCTGCACTCGGACGAGAGGGCAACTCCGGCATTGGCCCTTAATATAGCCACCGCTTCCCGGGGTTCCGACCACCTGAGGAGCCGGCCTGCCATTGATCTTTACCATTTACCCGAAGAGGTCCTGAGGAAGATTTACAGCACCCCCATTCCTTATGATGGGCCGTTGAGCTCAGAACACACCTCATATGTGGGTAAGGCCTGGATGGTCTTCTGGCAGGAAAACTGTTACATGGCGGTGGATTGCCTGGGGATTTGCAAGTATCATACGGTGTTCCTTGGGGCTACACATCCCCATTTCGAAGATTGGCCCAAAGTCGTTTATTATAATACCGGGCTTGAGATGACCCCCGAGGAGATATGGGAAATAGCAGAACGATGCAACAATATAGAAAGACTGTTTAATCTCAGGGAAGGATTACAACGAGAAGATTTAAAAAAGGGCGATATGCTCAATCACCGGTATTTTGATGAACCCTGCCGGCGCGGGGCACCCGACGTTATCGGGGCCAAAATAGACAGGAAAAAGTTTAAGAAAATGATTGATGAATACTATCAGCACCATGGTTGGGATGAAAATGGCGTCCCCACTTCGGAAACATTAAAACGGCTTGGCCTGGATAAAGAGCCGTCTCATTTGCTTTAAATCTGTTTATGCATTTAAAAGGAGAAAATCAATGGCGAAAGTCCTGATGATAGACCACGAAAAATGTACCGGATGCAGGCTTTGCGAGCTCGTATGTTCGGTAAACCATGAAGGTGTTTCCAATCCGTCACGAAGCCGGATCAATGTTATAAAATGGGAGTCGGAAGGTTTGTATATTCCCATGTCGTGTCAACAGTGCGAGGATGCCCCTTGCCTGGCTATTTGCCCGGTGAAAGCGATCTCCCGTGACCAGGACCTGGATTATGTGAAGGTGGATTATAATGTTTGTATTGGCTGCCGCACCTGTGTGGCTGTTTGTCCCTTCGGCGCCATGGCTTTCGATGTCACGGGGAAAAAGGTCATCAAATGCGATTTTTGCGAAGGCGAACCCCAATGTGTCCGGTTCTGTGACGTAAAAGCAATTGATTATGTGGATGCTGATCAACTCAGTATGGTCAAGAAAAGAGAGGCAGCACAAAAACAGTCCATGGCACAAAAAAAGGCATTGGATTTAAAAACAAGAATTTAATCGCATTAATTAAAACCTGTGACCACAGAGAACACAGAGATAGCCCGGTCAAAGGCTCTATCGCGAGTCATTTGCCAATTGCCAACTGGTTTCGTGCCTATTCTTTCTTAGGCTCCTGGGGCTGCGGGGCTTTTTTCTCTAACAACTGCTGCTCAATCGCACTAAAACGAAGGGACGCCGACGACCCTTCAATCGCTTTCACAGCAATATCTTGCACCTTGCCGTAGGAGTTTTCAAGCTTTGCCGAAAGGTCCGTAATTTGTTTGTTCTGCTCCGCCACCGTATGTTCCAGGCCCTCGATTTTGGTCTTCAAGACATTCTTTTCACCCTCATATTCCTTTTTTAATAATTCCTCGTTTTTCTTTGCCTCCAGGGTTAATCGTTCGCTCACCTCTTTGACTGCTTTATTTACAGCCGTTTCCAATTGCCCGGGAAATTCATCCACCTGTTTTTGTAAATCATCCACATACTTTTCTCGCTCTTTGACCTTTTCTTCCCTTTCATTTAAGCTTTTTTCCGTTTCAGCCGTTTTCTTTTCAAAGGCTTCTTTGGCAGAGGCGAGCTCTCTTTCCATTTCTTCCTTCTGGTCCTTGAAGGTATTATGACTTAACTGCTGCTCCCGTTTAAAATTATAGTCATACTCTTCCTTCTGTCTCTCCCTGGATTTCTTTTCTTCAGCATCCCGCTCCTTTAACGCCTGTTCATGCTCCTTTTGTTCTTTTTCCCACTCCAGTCTTTTTTGTTTAATTTCCTCTTCCAGCGTATTTTTTTTTATTGCCAGTTCCTCTTCGAATTCTTGTTTTTTTTGTTTCTGGGCTTCCAGCAAAGCTGCCAGAGCATAAGCTGAACTCTCGATATCATAGATCTCTTTTAACTCCTTTTGCTTTAACTCGATGCTTTCCTTGATTTTCAAATAATTGGATGCTTCTTCTTCCAGTTTATCCGCCAGTTGGGAGAGCATTTTCCCGATCTCGATTTTCAATGTGTTGATCTTTGCCACGGTTCCTTCCGGGGTAAGAACGTCTGCTGCTCGAATCACCTCTGCCGCATGCCTCTCTTCTTTCTTCTTTTCAGGTTTTAATTCTGTTTCAGCTTTTTCCGTCAATTTCTTTTTCAATTCTTTAAACGCTTCCAGCATCTCTTTTTTGGTACTGGAAGGAGTAATCTTTGGTAAATCTTCCTTTTTTTGTGTTGTCGTCATCGTATCCTCCATAAAAAATGCATTAATTTTAATCCTGCTGTTATTTGTTGATATTTTTTCTTTATAGCCATGTTTTGTTGTAATATATTAACATATTGTTGAAGATTTGTCCACATTGGGTTGACAGGAAGGTGTAAAAAGATTATATTCTTACCTGGCAAAAAAAATGAATATTCCCGAACCCATAGGGTTGCAACATATCCATCTTATTCCAGGTATACGTTTGCGAAGAGAATTTTTTGGGGGCCTGGTTTATGATCCCCGCACCGGGACAACATTGGAAGTGGATAAAGCAGCCTTTCATTTTCTCTATTTGATAAAAGATAGGACCACTCCTATCGATGAACTTGTAAAATTGCTGGCTCAAAATAATGTGATAAAAGGGCAGGGTACATCGATAATTAAAACCATTAACCAATTAATTAAACTGAATATTATTGAAATAAAAGAGGGAAGATCTGGAGCACAGGCCCTGAATTACCAAAGACCATCGGAAATACCAAAATATTCCTGGCTTTCAGCGCCGGAAACAGTACATTGGGCAGTTACTTACCACTGCGAGGCAGGATGTCCACATTGTTATACCCGGCGGTTTCCTGTTCTTACCAATGAGCTGAATACCCCTTTAGCCTTGAAACTTATTGAAAAGGTGGCGCAGTGGGGGGTGTTTCAACTGGCAATTGGGGGAGGTGAACCCTTTGCCAGGGAGGATTTGCCGGACCTGGTTCAATATGCATCCGCTGCCGGTCTTTCAGTGCATATTACCACCGGCAAGTACCACCTGGAACCCCGGCTTTTAGAATCTATCGTTGGCTCAGTTGCTGCATTGAATATCGGACTACCGGCACATATACTTCCGGATCAACGTACAGGCGCTGGATTCAGGGAGTTAATCAAAAAACTTCAAACCACAGCAGCTCTCATCCAAGATGCAGGAGTAGTGCCGGGCGTCAACCTGGTCTTAACAAAATCAATCATTCCACAATTGGAGCTCATTTTGGAGCAACTGATGAACATTGGGATCAGCCGGGTTGTTCTACTTCGCTACAAACCGCCGGAACGTATCGAACAGTGGAATACAGAAAATCCCACCTTTCAACAAATGAAACAATTACATATAAAAATCAACGATCTTCTCCGGCAAATTCCCCGGTTAACCATTCGAGTGGATTGCTCTATGAGTTTTGTCCAGCGGCATTTGCCTGTTTCATTGGCTGCAAAGCTGGGTATTAAAGGCTGTGTTGCTGCCGATCGTATCTTAGCCATTGCCCCGGATGGTTCCGTATACCCTTGTTCTCAACTGGTTCACCCACGCTGTTATTCTGGAAATCTATTGGACTATGAACCGCAGGTGCTGTGGGACCAGGCCAGGAATTTGCATCAGTACCGTTTGTTTCGTACAAAAAAACCATTTAAACACAGTAAATGTGGGATTTGTCGTGTAAACACCGCTTGCGGTGGCTGCCGTGTTTTTGCCGCAGATGCCGTGGGTGGAGACCCGGGATGCCCTGATCCCATTATACCGGAATTACCCCAATTGGGGAAAACAGGCAGATCCCTGGATTTTGGATACACATCCGGGGGATTTCCTCTCGCCACTGCTGAACAAATCGCCGAATGGATTGGTCTGGATAGTGATTTAGAGGGTTACCCGGAATGGATTAAAAAAGATACAAAAATAAATAAAGAGAATATACTGATTAAACCAAAACCGAAAAAGAAAAAACCGAAAAGGAGAAAGAAAAAATGAAAATATTAAGCATCCGAAAAGGTTTTCAGGCAGACCACAGTTCAACATCTTATGAATTCCTTGCTGTGGATAAAGTCTTAACTGCTTCTGAAAGAAAACAGGTGTCCGGTCTATCCAGCCGGGCAATGCCGACAAAACGCAGGGTGAGTTTTATTTATCACGGCGATTGGAATGATCTACCCGGTGGGTGGGAGCCGCTGGTGGAGAACTATTACGATGTCATGTATACGGAAAGTTATGACTGGTGGACACTGGCAATGGCTTTCGATACAGATCAAAAGACCATCAATCAAATATCAGGTTTCCAGTACAACGATATCAATGATATGGGAGTTGACATCTATTCTAAAGGGAACCGGGTGGTGGTATCGATTCATTGCCGCATGGACCCGGGTTTATTCATGGATGAGAATCAATACGGTTATAATGATTATGACGACGATTGGGATGATGATGAGGATGACCTTGAAGAGGAAGATGAAGTAGATGTAGAAGCTGACGATTCCCTATTGAACTTACTGGCAGAAAACCGGGAGTATTTGAAAAAAGGTGATTACCGTTTACTGTATGGTGTTATGGAAAAATGTGGTTATGAACCGGAAGATGATGAGGAACCTTTTTATAGTTCGACAGAAATGGAAAATCTGCCCCATCCGGTTGAGGAGTTGCTTACCTTCATCCAAATAGAGTAAAGATTTTTTTCCCTGGTCCCTTTTTTCAACTTGCCTCCCTTTCCCACGGCAGTTTAACCCCTTTCCTACAAGATTTTGCCCCCTTTTCTACAACAGTTTGACCCGTTCCTACGGCACTTTGACCACCTTTCTACGGCAGTTTGACACCTTTCTTACGCAATTTGAGACCCTTCCTGCGAGATTTTGACTCTTTTCCTACGCATTTTTTCTTATTTCCTACGGGATTTTGACTACTTTCGTACGCAATTTGACTATTTTCCTACGGGATTTTGATACCGTTCCTACGCAAGATGAGACCCGTCAGGACTGTTTCATTATTTTTAAAAGCACCGAGTGAAAGGAGTCATTCAATAAGGTAGCGCAGACTTTTTAGGAACAGGCGGAACTGTGGTGTACGTTGCCTGATGGCGTGTTTCGAGGTATTTGCCCAGGAAGAAGAGGAATGAAAAACAAATCCGGATGGTTCGACAAAAAATCCAAATGTATCTCTTAAGAATAGAAAGGCATCTACCAAAAATCCACATGTTTCTCCAAAAAATAGAAATGTAACAACAAAAAATCCAAATGTTCCTCCTGAAAATAGACATGTACCTAACAAAAATCCAAATGTTTCTCTTAAAAATATAAATGAGTCTACTGAAAATCCAAATGCTTCTCCCAAAAATAGAAATGTAACAGCAAAAAACAGCGATGTACCAACAAAAGATCCGGATGTATCTCTCCTACCGCACGGGCAATCTAAAAAAAACTATTGCCCTCCGTGCGGATATCCTATCCGATATGCAGGATGGACAGATAATAAGATAGAACTTAAAAAACGTTTCGTCTGTCCATCCTGAACTCATATAAGAACTCTTTTGCCTCCGGCGGCCATGGGGGCGCTTTTTGAAAAAACTGCCCCCCTGGACCCCCCGCAAAAACTTTTGAATATAGCCTTGACAAAAGAACAATAATTTTATAATCTCTAGTATTCTAAAAGTACCTCAGAAAATAATCTGGTTGAAAGTGAATAATATAGTAAAGAGAAACATCATGAACAGGCATTGTAGGAGTTGTTGACGTTGAACCAAACCAGTGGTAATAAATCCGTACTCGTTCTCGGCGGCGGCGTAGCCGGCCTCCAGGCAGCTAACGACCTTGCCGGACTGGGCTTTCATGTCTATCTTGTGGAGCGTTCACCCTCTGTGGGCGGACGCATGGCCCAATTAGACAAAACCTTCCCTACCAACGACTGCTCCATGTGTATCCTGGCTCCCAAAATGATCGAGTGCGCATCACACCCGAATATCACACTCCTGACTTGCGCAGAACTTGAAAACCTTTCAGGGAAAATCAATGATTTTACCGCCACTATTCGTAAACATACACGGTACATCGACGAAATAAAATGTACCGGCTGCGGCGACTGCGCCACTGCCTGCCCGGTTGAACTGCCAGGCGAATTCGAGATGAACCTCTCCAACAGGAAAGCCGTATTCAAACCCTTTCCCCAGTCTGTTCCTAACGTGTTTGCCATTACCAAGCGCGGCACGTCACCATGCCAGGACGGCTGCCCTGCATATCTCAACGTCCAGGCGTATGTTCAACTTATCAAGCTTGGCAAATACGACGAGGCACTGGCGGTTATTCATGAAACCATGCCTTTTGCCGGGACCCTGGGCCGCATTTGCCCACGCCCCTGCGAAGACGTGTGCATGCGCCGCGAAAAAGAAGATTCAATCGCTATTGCTGCACTCAAACGCGCAGCCGCAGACTTTGGAAAACACATCCCCACCATCACAGTAGATGAAACCCAACGCCAACAACGAAAACAAAAACCTGTTGCCATTATCGGTGCCGGACCCGCAGGACTGACCGCAGCATATAACCTTGCCCGCAAAGGGTATCCTGTGACCGTATTTGAGAAACTGCCGGAAGCAGGGGGAATGCTCCGCGTAGGCGTTCCCGATTATCGCCTGCCCCGAAAAGTACTGGATGAAGAAATTAATATCGTCCGCAATCTCGGCGTTGAGATAAAAACCTCCTCGCCTATCAGCGGACCGGAAGGAATCCGCGACTTGTTTAAAAAAGGATTCAAAGCTGTATTTATTGCCACTGGTGCGCATCTATCTATAAAACTTGGTGTTCCGGGCGAAGACCTGGAAGGTGTTAACCATGGGGTGGACCTCTTGCGCCGGGTCAGCCTGGGAGAAGAGGTATCTATTGGTAAAGTTGCAGTTGTTGTGGGCGGCGGTAACGCTGCCATCGATGCGTCGCGTACACTACTTCGCCTCGGTGCGCACAAAGTGATCATCCTATACCGCCGTACCCGCAAAGAGATGCCGGCTTATTCATTTGAAGTGGATGCGGCTGATAAAGAAGGAGTTCAAATCGAGTTCCTGGCGGTACCGGTTCGCATCATTGGCAAGGCAGGCCGTGTTTCCGGGATTGAGGCTATACGAATGCGTCTCGGTGAACCGGACAGTTCCGGGCGACGAAGGCCGATTCCCATCGAAGGATCGGAATTTTATATTGAATGCGATATGGTGGTACCGGCCATCGGCCAAGCACCTGATCTCGGTTTTCTCGGCCCACATTCCACTCTCAAAGCAACTCCTAAGGGTACGATTATCATCGATACCAAGACATGCGCAACCAATCTTAAAGGAGTATTTGCCGGAGGCGATGTAGTCACCGGCCCGGCAACCGCTGTCGATGCTATTGCCGCTGCCAATCGCGCGGCAGAAGCAATCCAACATTACATGGAAACCCCCAATGAAAAGTTTTTGCGGGGGGGTCCAGGGGGGGCAGTTTTTTCAAAAAGCGCCCCCCCTGCGAGGCTTGAAATTGAGGAACTGGAACGGTTCGAGGAGGTCCCGCGGGTTGAGATGCCGGAGCTTCTTGTGCAGGAGCGGGTGCAATCGTTTGAAGAAGTGGAACTCGGTTATGACCGCGAGGCTGCTTCGCAGGAAGCGGAGCGCTGCTTGAACTGTGCTGGATGCTGCGAGTGCCTGGAGTGCGTACGCGCTTGCCAGGCAGATGCTGTTAATCACAACCTGGAAGACGAGGTTTTATCTCTCCGGGTGGGGGCCGTGGTAGTGGCAACCGGGTTTAATCCCATGGACACGGCGGTTCTTGAAGAGTACGGTGCCGGGAAGGTGGCAAATGTTGTCTCCGGGCTTGAATTCGAGCGGTTTCTTTCCGCATCCGGGCCGACTGGTGGGCATGTGCTGCGTCCTTCGGACCGCCGTGCCCCGAAAAAGATCGCTTTTATCCAGTGTGTGGGTTCACGGGATATTCGTTACCACGAGTACTGTTCGGCGGTCTGCTGCATGCACGCCACTAAAGAGGCCATTCTTGCCAACGAACATGATAGGGAAGCCAGGAGTACGATTTTTTATACTGAGCTTCGTGCGCCGGGCAAGACATTCCAGGAGTATGTGGCCCGTGCTCAAAACGAGTACTTTGTTTCCTATATTCGTTCCCGGCCGGCCCTGGTGGAAGAAGTCGAAGAAACCGGGGATGTGCGGGTGATATACGAAGACACCGGCACTCAGGAAAGTAAATCCGATACCTTCGATATGGTGGTGCTTTGCCAGGCGCTTGTGCCTGCCAGTTCAATCGATCTTGCCAGGACCCTTGGTGTGGAGCTGAACCCTCAAGGTTTCATTCAAGTACCGGATGCACTTGCTGCACCGGTGGAAACCACTCGTCCCGGTGTGCTTGCGGTGGGGTTTGCTTCGGGGCCGCAGGATATTCCTGATTCGGTGGTACAGGCATCGGCGGCGGCCGGACGAGCAGCAGAACTGCTCAGAGGGTAACTATCCATGAGTAACGTTCGTATCGGGGTTTTCATTTGCCACTGCGGATCCAATATCGGCGGGGTTATAAACGTGAACAGCGTATTGGAATATGCTCAATCGCTGCCCAATGTAAAATACACAGAGGACAACTTATACTCTTGTTCGGATGCGGGTTTGTCTTCTATTAAGAAAAAAATAAGCGAATTTAATTTAAACCGTGTGGTGGTGGCTTCGTGCACACCGCGAACCCACGAAGAACTATTCCGCCGCGCTTGCGAAGAGGCGGGTTTAAATCGCTATCTTTTCGAGTTTGTTAATATCCGGGAGCACTGCTCCTGGATTCATATGAATGAACCGGAGGCCGCTGCTGACAAAGCCAGGGAACTTATTCGCCTTGGCGTCAGAAAAGCCGCGCACCTGGTGACATTGGAAGTGGCCTCCACCAACGTAATACCGGCAGCATTAATTATCGGGGGAGGACCGGCAGGCCTGACCGCCGCCCTGAATCTTGGTAAACAGGGTTTCGAGGTTCACCTGGTGGAACAAACCAATAAACTGGGCGGTATCCCGGCCGGATTATGGAAACTCCTGCCAGACGACCGTCCGGCACATCAATTAGTGGAAACCCTTATTAACGCAGTCAAGGAATTAAAAAACATAAAGATTTATTATAACAGCACGGTAGGGGATGTTTCCGGATTTATCGGCTCATTTGATATCCGTACCAATACCCCGCGGGGAGAAAAAGAATTCTCTGTGGGCACGGTGATTGTGGCAACCGGCGCACGGGAGCTAGAGCCTCAAGGGCTTTATTGTTTTGGAGAATTAGAAGGTGTGATGACGCAGCGGAACCTGGAGCAGGCCCTGGTGCGCGGCAGAAAGCGTTTTACTGATGTGGTGTTTATCAATTGTGCCGGGGCCAGGACCCCTGGCCGGGAATACTGCGGCCGTTTGTGCTGCGGCACTTCCATTAAAAATGCCCGCTATATTCGTGAAATTTGTCCCTCTGCCCGCGTAACTGTGCTTCAGCGTGACATGATGGCCTATGGCGCAGAATTGGAAATAGCATTTCGCAGGGCGCAAGAGGCAGGTGTTCGCTTCATCCGCTACGACCCGGAGCGCCCACCCCAGGTTTTGGGCAATAAAAAGGTTTCCGGGGTACGTGTATACCATGCCCTGGCAGGAATAGAGGTAACTCTTCCAGCGTCTATGGTGGTACTGGCTGCTCCTTTGGTTCCCAACGACAGTGCCGTGGAGCTGGCCCGGATGTTAAAGGTCCCCATTGATTCTTATGGTTTCTTTCTTGAAGCGCACATGAAGCTCAGGCCGGTTGAGTTTGCTACTGATGGGGTATATGTTGCCGGTGCGGCGCGTTTCCCGGCAAACATCCGCGAGGCGGTTGCCCAGGGAATGGCTGCGGCGGCAAAAGCGGCTGTACCCATGACCGCAGGTAAAGTTTTTCTTGAGGCCACCACAGCCATAACCGAAGCGCACCTTTGCAGCGGGTGTGGAAGCTGTGAAATGATTTGCCCGTTTGCGGCAATAGACATGGAAACAGATACTAAAGGACGGATAGTGTCAACGGTTAATGCCGTATTGTGCAAAGGCTGCGGTTTGTGTGCCGCTGCCTGTCCCAATGGCGCAATCCAGCAGCAAGGTTTTACAGATTTGCAAATTTTCAGCATGATTGATTCTCTGGCATTGGAAGGAGGAGTCGATGTTTTTTGATATGCCTCCGGCGGCCAGGGGGGCGCTTTTNNCCCTGGACCCCCCGCAAAAACTTTTTATTAATGGAAGATACGAAAATGGAGAATTTCTCTCGTAATAAAGAAGAATATCAACCGAAGATGCTGGTTTTTGCTTGCAATTGGTGTAGTTATGCGGGGGCGGACATGGCGGGGGTGTCGCGGCTGCAGATGCCTCCCAATTGCCGTGTGGTGCGGGTGATGTGTTCTGCTCGTGTGGGGCCGGAGATGGTGCTTTCTGCGCTTTTTAAAGGTATGGATGCCGTGTTGGTGTTGGGGTGTCATCCGGGTGATTGTCATTATTCGGAAGGTAATTACTACACCCGTAGGCGCGCGCTTGTGCTGGAAAAAATGCTGGATTTATTGGGAATTGCAAAAGAAAGATTCCAGGTTCGCTGGGTTTCTGCTGCCGAAGGTGAAAGGTTTGCCAGAACCATCCGTGAGGTGGTTGACCAGGTTACCAGTCTTGGCCCAAACCCTATAGATACTTCCCTGGAAAGTCTTGATAGGAAGTGGCAAAAATCAGAAAATTCGAAATCCGAAGCACGAAATTCGAAACAAATTCAAATGACTAAAATAAAAAATTCAAAACAAAAAACGAAATGATAAGAAATGGAGCAATTAAACAAAAATCAGTTAATATTTTTAGTACCATACAGCAAAAGGGTGAGCGCTGTTTTGAACATTTGGTATTTGAATTTTGGATTTGTTTCGGATTTCGGATTTCGTGCTTCGAATTTTACCTGTTTGGTTTCGGCTCGTATGTTTTAAGGATAGGCGATGGAAGATGAACTGAGAAATATTGCAAAAGTCTTCCTTGAGCGTCCAGATGCCGAATGTTTTATCGGGTATGAAACGTCGCCGGACGGATCAATAAGGCCTGTATTTATCCGGTCGCCGGGGGAAGTTGACCGGCTGGTATGGAACCGGGAATGTTTTACCAACCTGGCTGCTTATCTTCCGAATTTTCGCGAAAAAGAGGGTATTGTCGGCATTGCGGTGAAAGGCTGCGATGCCAGGTCTCTCCGGGAGCTTATTCGTTCCCGGCAGGTGGACCGGTCTAAGGTTTACATCGTCGGGCTTCCTTGCACGGACAAAGGTCTCAGGGCCGATGAGGGGGATGGTATTGCTGAGCGGTGTTTCGGGTGTGTTTTCCCTGAAAATTTTGAGTACGATGCGGTTTTGGGGCCGATGGAAACTCCCGGCCTGCCTCCCCGAAGCGAAGACGATATGCTTAGCGGTCTTTTGTCTGAAGAGCGGTTTGCTTTTTGGGAAAAGGAAATTGAAAAGTGTATTAGTTGTGATGCGTGCAGGAAAATATGTTATGGATGTTTTTGCCCGGAGTGTATTTTTGAGTCGAGGCAGCCGCGGTGGGTTACCAACCGGCGCAGCCTGGCGGAGAAATTCTTTTTTCACAGTGTTCGTGCTTTCCACCTGGTAGGCCGTTGTATCGAATGCGGTGAATGCGAACGTGCATGTCCGGCCGGTGTCCGGTTGATGCTCCTCAATAGGCAATTGCAAAATGATATTGAAAATCTTTTCGGCTGCAAAGGAATCGGTGTAACGGAAGAGCCGCCGCCTCTTCTTACTTTTTCAAAGGACGATCCCGATCCTTTTTCCGGAGGTCATGAATGACACAATGGCAGCGATTGGACAGGTCTGACTTACCCGCAGTACTTTCTGCGCTCCGGGAGGTGTGGGATGTATTTGCGCCGGTGGAGAAGGAGAACGATCTCCGTATCCGGCAGCTCCCAGTAGACGGCGACGTCTTCCTGGGACCGCGAAAGCCCTTGCTTCCCTTGAAGATGCTCTTTTTGCCCGAAGTGGAGGACCTTTTTTCTTTTACTACTAAAGGTACCACACCTGGTATTACCCCGGTTGATCCTCTTAAAAAAGAGCGAGTAGTATTGGGTGTGCTGGGATGTGACATTGCCGCACTGGAAATCCAGGACCGGGTCTTCCTGGGGGACCCTGTGGATGAATGGTATCAAAAAAGAAGGGAGCAGACGATTTTGATTGCCATGGCCTGTGTTGGGGAAGGGCCGGAATGTTTTTGCACGTCATTTGGAATCAATCCGCTCCAACCCTCCGGTGCGGATGCGGTATTGGCAGATATTGGGGAATCTTATCTTTTAAAAGCCCTCACAGAAAAGGGAAAGCGTGTTGAGGAAGTACTTAAATTGTTATTAAAAACTTCCTCGGAAGAAGAACTCTCAACGCTGGGGAGTCTTGTTCCTCCTGCGAGAAGGGATGTACCTGTGGACCGGGTACCGATGGAAACAAAAAAGCTGTGGGATTTGTTTATATGGAATGATCTTGCCGCCCGTTGTCTTGGTTGCGGCGCATGTACGGTGCTGTGTCCTACCTGTCACTGTTTTGACCTGGAGGATGAGCAGCATGGGTGTTTGGGAAAGCGGTTCCGTGCCTGGGATTCCTGTATGAATCCTGGTTTTACCAAGATGGCCAGTGGTGAAAACCCGCGTCCTACGAAGCGTGAGCGAGTCAGGCAGCGGTTCTTGCACAAACTCTCCTATTTCCCTCTGGAAAAAGGAATTATTGCCTGTGTCGGATGTGGACGATGCAGTGTTCATTGTCCCGTGGGTATACGAATTGACGAAGTCATCCTTACATTAACAAAAGCTTTTGCGGGGGGTCCAGGGGGGCGGTTTTCTCGAAAAGAGCCCCCCTGGCCGCCGGAGGCAAAAAAATAAAATGAGGAGACGTGTGAATAGACCGCTTCTGGTACCTGTGATTGCCAGGATCAATGCTGTGCGAACTCTAACAGAGGATACACTGCTCTTTGAGGTGACGGGCTTTAATGACAGCACGGTACCTTCATATCGTCCCGGTCAATTCATGGAGTTGAGTGTTTTTGGTATTGGTGAGTGTCCGATATCTATTACTTCCACGCCCACACGGCCGGAATTTCTTGAGTTTGCTGTTCGTAAGGTGGGTTCTGTGAGTGGTGCGCTGCATGACCTTGGTGCCGGGGATTACATCGGTTTGCGTGGACCGTTCGGCAATGGTTTTCCTATTGAAACAATGAAAGGAAAGGACATATTTTTCATTGCCGGGGGAATCGGGTTGGCGCCGCTCAGGGGTCTTATAAACTACATGCTTGATAATCGGGACGATTTCGGTACTATTGATATTGTTTACGGTGCCAGGACGCCGGAACTTTTATGTTTTTCAGATGAATTTGAAACATGGAAAAACGCGCCGCGAACTCAGTTGCACTTGACGGTTGACAGTGAAGCGCCCGGATGGGATGGAAACGTCGGTCTTGTCCCTACTGTGGTGAAAGAGCTTAATATTTCTTGGCAAGGCCGTATTGCTATTGCTTGCGGGCCGCCGATCATGATCAAATTTACGCTCATAAACCTTGCGGAAATGGGATACCCGGATGAGAGCGTGATTACTACACTGGAACTCAAGATGAAGTGTGGTGTGGGTAAATGTGGGCGGTGCAACATTGGGTCTAAGTATGTATGCATGGACGGCCCGGTATTTCGGCTCAGTGAGCTTAAGGAACTCCCTGCGGAGTATTAATATGAAGATCAAGCGAGAGGAGATTGAGAAGTTAATCGAGGAGTATAAGCTTACCCGCTGTTTTGAGTGCGGCAAGTGTACGGCAAGTTGTCCTATGGCTGAGTTTTTCGGTAGTATTGAGTTTGGGCAATCGCCCCGGGGGATTATTGAGAAAGCGCTTCTTAATTCTGATCTGGTTACTGGCGATGCGATCTGGTATTGTCTTACTTGTGAGGTGTGTACTAAGGGTTGTCCTTCTGGTGTGAATTTTCGGGATTTTATGGAGGCGCTGCGTAAGCTTGCTATTGAGAAGGGTCATGATAGGTATGGAGCCAGGTGTAGGCGCTGTGGGGGTTATTTTTTGCCGACAATCACGCAGAAGGAGCTTATCAAAAAGCTTGATAGGGATTCGGATTCGTTGGAGTTTCTTTTCTTTTGTCCAGTGTGTCGGAGGCGGACGTTTTCCCAACGGGTGAGGAAATAAGGATACGAGAAAGAAAAGACATTTACGAAGCCCTGAAATTAAGGACAAGGCGCCGTCAAAGTCTTTAAATCCGAAATTCGAATATCGAAATTCGAAACAA
>JABAOF010004649.1_pt3 | contig 20499 bp, 15 predicted proteins | sample 7062171 | NCBI WGS metagenome assembly JABAOF01 (sample SAMN14538628, study PRJNA623070) | marine sediment metagenome | biome: marine biome [ENVO:00000428]; feature: marine pelagic biome [ENVO:01000023]; material: deep marine sediment [ENVO:00002113] | place: India: Gulf of Khambhat ...
ACCGATGAGTTGATCGGACAGTTGGGTCAGATCAGTGGATTGCGACGAGTGATTTCCCGCACTTCGGTTATGCGGTACAAGGAAACAGATAAATCCTTATCGGAGATTGCCCGGGAATTGAATGTGGATGCTGTAATAGAAGGGTCGGTGCAGCAGGTCGGTGACAATGTGCGTGTTCGGGTGCAGTTGATCGATGCCCTTCCGCAGGAACAGAACCTTTGGGGGCAGACGTACGAACGGGCCCGAAACGATGTATTGGTGATGTACAGCGAAATGGCGCGCGCTATTGTAGATGAGATCCAAGTCAAGCTGACTCCTGAGGAGGAGATGCGTCTTGCCAGCACACGTCAGGTCAACCCCGAAGCCTACAAGGCCTTTCTCAAAGGCCAGTTTCACTGGTACAAACTAACTCCACCGGACCTCGAAGCCGCCCTGCAGTACTTCCAGTCAGCCCTGGAGATAGACCCAAATTACGCCCTTGCTCATACGGGCATCGCCATGGTCTGGGCTGGGCGTGCGCAAATGGCACATGTGCCGTCCAGTGAGGCAGCGCCAAAAGCGAAGGAGGCCATTTTGAAAGCCCTGGAGTTAGATGACACACTCGCAGAAGTTCATCACATCTTGGCTTCCTTCAGAACATGGATCGAATATGACTGGGAAGGTGGAGAGGCAGCATTCCGACGAGCCATTGAGATCAATCCCAACTATCCGGATGCGCACGCGTATTACTCGAATCTGTTATGCCATTTGAGACGTCCGGATGAAGCCCTAGCGCAGGCTGAGCGAGCATTGGAATTGGACCCCCTCAATTCCTTGTTCCAGGATTTTTATGGAAACGTCCTAGGCTACATGAGCCGATATGACGACGCCATCGTGCAGTTCCGCAACGCGATCAAAACGTCACCGAATGACCCGGTGGGGTATTTGGGGCTCATGGACGCGTTCCATATGAAGGGAATGTATGAGGAGGCGATGGTAGCAGCGAAGGCGGCTTTCGCTGCGATAGGTGTAACTGAGCTCGAAGAAGTTCTGGCGCGGGGTTACCAGGAAGCGGGATACTTAGGGGCAATGAGTCTTTTGGCGGAGACGCTGGCAGCGCTCTCGCAAGAAACATTTATAGGGCCCTATTTCATTGCGCAAGTGTTTGCCTATGCCGGGAAAAAAGAGCAAGTCCTTGAATGGCTCGAGAAAGCTTACGAGGCGAAGGATCCCAGCTTGCCTTATATGAATTCGAGGAGTTTTGACATCCTGCGGGAGGATTCGAGATATCATGATCTTTTGCGGCGGATGAACCTCCCGCAGTGGAAATGACCAGCTTTTATTATTAAATTATGAAGACATATACGGGCATTTCTCAGATTGAGCCTTTAAATCATCCGCTCATTTATACAAGTTTAGTGAAATAATTCCTGTTTTCATCTCTCTTCCTTTGATTTCAATTTCTCAATAATATCTGTGGATACCCAGTATATGTCTGACGTACCTTCAAAAAAGCGAGAGAAAAATAAATATTTTCCATCAGGGGAAACACAACCACACATTTCGTAGGCTTCTGTATTAATGGTCTTTCCCATATTTTTAGGTTCAGTCCAGGAGACGTTACTTTTCTTAAAAGAAATAAATAAATCAGTTCCTCCGAAACCATCAGGATCTGATCCGGAATCAAAGATAATATAACTTTCATCGGGAGCGACAAAGGGATGAACAATACTAGTTATTTTTTCCATCGGAATGGCTACTTTTATCTGCTCTGAATATCCTTTGGCTGTACTCTTTCTTTCTCCCAAAAAACAATATCCGGATTCACCATAATCCATTGTTGTATCCGTGTAAAATAAATTACCATAATTGGAAACCGACATTTTCATCATACTTGTTCCAAAAAATTGCGGCTCTCCCCAGCCTGATTTCGTTCTCTCCACAACCCACATATTGCTATCTTGACTCAGTTCAATTTCTCCAGGCAAAGGCAGTTTTGAATTAAAAAACAGTTTATTTCCATCAGGTGAAATACATGGTGTGCCAGCCCAGACATCATCAGTGAATAATGGGGGCGAAGGCTCTGACCACTTTTTGTTTTCAAGTTTTGTAAACAGGATGCGGTTTTCGCCTCCTGGTTTCCTTCTGCTGAAAAAGAACTCAGTACCGTCAGGAGAAAAGGTACAGGAAAGTTCAATGTCTTCCTCAGAGGAGATTAATCCAGGAGCAAATACTACTGGTTTATTCCCAGGTGGTTCCTGTTCGAAGTAATTTCCCCGAAATGCTTCTGGTTCATCCTTATTCGTACAACTGCTAAGGAATGAGAATATCACTAGGAGTAATGTTGAAAGAAGCGCAACTCTTTTCATCAATCTATCTCCTTTATCTTATTATATAATAACAAGTTAGGGTGATGTTGTTAAGGATTTCCCTCTCTCTGTAGAAGTGCCCCAGAGCGATCTCTCTTTATTATCGGGTGTCGATTTGCATACAAGTAGAAATCCGGTTATTTCTTCTCGAGCCTCTTCAGCATTTCTTTGGCATTGTTGTTTTCCGGATTCAACTCCAGGGATTTTTTGTAGTTCTTGATAGCCAATTCTGTCTCATTGTTCAGCATGTAAGCTTCGCCAAGACTGTCATAGACATTAGATGATTCAGGAAAGAGTTCGACATTCATCTGAAAAACCGCAATCGCTTCCGCTATTTTGTTATTGTTGAGCAACCCATACCCCACTCGATTAAAGTCGCCCTCAATAAAATAATACTCATTGCCTGCTTTCTCTCTGAGTTCCTTGAATCTTTGTTGACCCTCCTTTATCCCGCTTACATTTATTATTTGGGCAATTTCAGATGCCGCTGAGTTATGGGATTGCTGCCATAAGCGTCTGGCGAGCGTTTTGGTATCTGCTGAAATCAGATCGGAAAGACCGGCTTTAAAAGTATCCCAATTTTTTACATAAGGAAATTTTTCTTCAACCGGAGAAAACTGATCCAGGACAGCGTTCAATCCCATTCCCACAGCATCAGCTTTTTCAACTCCTGTTTTGATATCATTGATGAGATCCCGATGCTGCTGCAGGCGTTCCACAGACCATCCGTCCGATCCATTGGATCGGCTGATGAATTTGATATCCTGTGTGTCTTTCAGGAGGTTATCGAGCACACTCAGCCATCTTTCTACACCCAGATAACGTTCTGACAGGCCAAAAACTGGCAGAACATGCCACGCATGGAAAATATCGCCCAAGAATATAAAACCTTGTTCCGGCACTTTAACAATAATATTCCCAGAGCCACCTCGAATTCCGAAATAAATCAATTCGATCGTGAGATCCCCCATGTCAATGGATATACGGTCCTTGAAGGTCAAGGAGGGAAGCACTATTTCATATCCCTTCCTCATATCGGCTTCATACCGTTTCATCAGGTTTATCCAATTCTGTAATCCCGGATTATTTGTCGCTGATTCGTCAAGCCGTTTCTGGTCTCTTGCAATCCTTCCTTGGAATTCATCGGCGCGGCGCTTCAGATCCTGTTTCAAGCTGGACATGCCTGTGAGAAGGCTTCTTTTGCAATCCTCGTGAGCAACGATCAATGCTTCAGGAAAAGCCTGGTTTCCCCTGGATAATGTATCTCCGCCACTCGTGTTTATTAGATATTTATAATCTTCACGGCCAAATTCTTCGGTTATGATTTTCTTTGCCTCTTCAGCAATGCTAGGAGACCACATGGAATCGATCATCACCAGTCCCTTTTGTGTGGATACGGCAACTATTCGTGAGTTTCCGGTCACAGTGCTGAGTGTGAGGATCCTTTTACTCACCCTGTTTTTTAAGAATTGGAAGTCTTTATTGCCCTGTGCAAACGCGAGACATGAAAAGACCAATAAAGAAACGCATAGAATAGTCAATACTCTTGATTTCATTTTTTTTTCCTTCCGTGAAACCATAATTATTTGTATCTAGATAAAAGAAATATAAATTGCGAAAAGGCAGACACTGTAATACCTAATATTTAATTGCCTTATATAAACTCAAATTCACCAGTTTATGCAGCAATAAATATGCCAACATTACATCCTGGGGTTTTAAAATGCTTGTCCAGCACTATATGTTCACTCTCGAACAACTGATGTACGCATCTGAACAAAAAATAAATCTCCTTTTGTGAGCGAAGGCTTTCATGCCATTTTGTAAATTGCGGAGAAAGGTTTAATTTTAAAGGAATATTTATTCAACTGATTTAACGTTGTTTACTCACTTTTTATAGACTCTTTCGGTCTAAACTGTTCAATAATTTTTGCATTTACCCACATAATATCAGGTGCCCTGTCAATATTCCTTGAAAACATCAAGTAATTACCATCAGGCGTAACACTTGGATACCAATCAGAATAATCGCTATTTATAGGTGAACCAACATTTTTCGCTTCGCTCCACATATCGTTTTTTGTTTTAACGCTGATGTAAATATTGGATTTACCATATTTGCTTGGACGGTTTGAGTCGAAAAGTATAAAGCTTTCATCTGGTGAAACATACACATGCGATTCATGATATTCAGAATTGACTTTTTCTCCCAAATTAATAGGAGTAGAATATCTACCATTGATAAATTCAGAATAGTAAATATCTCTTTGCCCCGGACTATCAAAATCACCGCTGAAATATAGATTACCATTTGACGATACAGAAGGTGATATCCTTATATTGCCTAAATCAACATTGGTTAATCTTTTCGGTGTGTTCCATTCGTTACCTGTTCTCTCAGCTTTGTAAATATCATGCCCAGAAGTTCTCGATGTATCTACGCAATCATAGAAAAAATAATTGCCATCCGGGGAAATACAAGATTCGGCTCCCGGAAACTTATCCATGAATTCAACAATGCTTGGTTCTGACCAAAAATCATTCGTCTTTTTCGATACCCAAATTAAATGGTCTGAACCAGCAGAATACCGTGTAAAGTAAAACTCACTAAAATCGGGAGAAAAATGACCCCCGTATTCGGTACTTTCCTTAAGAGAAATCAAACCGGGAGCAAAAATCTCCGGAATCATCCCGGGCGGTTTCTGGCCGAGATAGGGGCCTTTTAAAACAGGGAAGTTTGGTTGTTGTGTGCAAGTAATGAAAATTAAAACTATCATGACCACGATTCCGATTATGGTTGCTTTCTGTTTCATGGTTTGCTCCATTTATTTTAATTTTATTCCTTATGCTTAAGTATAGTATTATTGCTTATTTATTATTTATGAAAAAAATAAATTTTTCATCGGACAAAAGTAGTATTTTTAAAAATAATGCTTTTGTTCCATCTCTGATATTCAGAGGCACATCTGAACACCGGCTGTCCGAAAAACTATGTAAACCTTTTTAGTAAAATAATTCATACTTTATTTTTGAGAAACAAATTAAAATAGATAAATTCAGAGGTGGTCATGTGAGTTCTTTCAGCGTTATATTAATAGACGCAGTAATCGACTGAAAAATGGACGAAAGAGCGGTCATTAAGCAGGCACAACGAGGAGATGAAAACGCATTGGCCAAATTGTACGAAAATCATAGGGAACAGATATTCAGGCTGGCTTGTTTGTATTCTCAATCTCAAGAGGATGCAGAAGACATCTTGCATGAGACCTTTATAAAGGCTTTCCGCAGCATCAAATCCTATAAAGAGATAGAGGGTGTCTCCTTTGTGACCTGGATTAACCGCATCTGCATCAATCATGCTCTCGACCATTTAAGAAAGCAGAAGAGAGAAATGGTTAATCACCGTCTTTCTCTCGAAGAAATGGGCATACATGTGGAATCCGGGGATAATTCTCCAGATAAGTCCGCTGAAATGACACAGATACTCCGGCTGATTCAGAAGGCGGTACACAAACTGACCCCCAAGCAGCAGGTCATTTTTGATCTGAGATACACACAACACTGGAGTATTGAAGAGATTGCCGAACTTTCGAAATGCAGTATGAGCAATGTCAAGAATCAGCTCTTTCGGTCACTGGCTAAACTGCGCAAGCATTTAGCTCAGGTTTTGGAGGAATCATGATCTGCTCAGAATACAAGGATTTAATGGTTGTGGCTTTGGTGGGAAAACTAACCTCATCACAGAGACAGACATTGGAAAAACATCTGCTGGAATGCCCTGAATGTCTCCGCCAATATGAGAAAATGAAAACGTATGAAGGGCATAGAGCCAAGAAAAAAGAATTTCATCTTCCGGATTGGAATAATTCCTGGAGAACCATCAAAAAAGGCCTCAAGGTCCAGAGAACACGAAGCTTTTTTCTGCGGCCTTCTCTACGACTCTCTTATAGTTTAGCTGCGATATTTGTAATCTTTATCATCGGATTCTTCATAGGAAAGCAGTTTTTCCCACAGGAATCACGGGAATTTGTATACGCGCCGCCAGAAGATCAGATCACAGCTCTTCCTATTACTGCCTATGCAGAAAGAGTTGACTCGCTCCTGCTTCACTGGATCAACCGGAATGAAGAACAAATGACCGAATCAATGCGAAAGCAGGAGCAGGAAGCTATCGAGGATATACTGGTCCAGACCAGGATTTTAAAACACATGTACACACAAATGGATAAAGCTTATCTGCTTCGCCTTATCGAGGACATGGAATTGATCCTTGTATCCATTTCTAATCTCAGGCCCGATGATGAGGAATATTCCCAGCAACTGGCTCTTCTTATACAGGAAAAGGCACTGTTGTTCCGCCTTCAACAGCTTGTGAAGAATACATCAATCCTATCAAGATGGAGGACTGAAAAATGAGCAAATTAACTCGATTATTTATAGGATTGTTATTGATTTTATATCCATTTGTTCAGCCGGTTTCCAGTACTGGAATTTTCCAACTCAGGAGTGAAACTGCTGATGCCACAAGCTTATCAGGAAGCAGCGGTATTCTTGATGAAGAGAGCGAACACTTTCTGAAGGCAAAGGCCTTAATTTTTCGCAGCCGGTGGAAAGATGCAAGGCATTCTCTCGAGGTGTATCTTAAATCTTATCCCACAGGGAAATATAGGGATGAAGCTATCTACTGGCTGGCGCAAAGCTTAGACAAATTGTCCCGTAATGAAACCGATCCTCAGAAAATGATCAGCTTGAAAGAAACGGCCATGGAGAAGCTGAATATTCTTATTGAAGAGTTTCCTCAGAGCATTTGGTTTGATGATGCTTGGGCACTGAAAGTGGAAATATCAGGAATATTAGCTGTTCTGGGGAAAAGTGAATCCAGAGAAACAATTCAAAAGATTGCCAGATCAGAAGCTGAAACTGATATGCATCTCAAGATGTTAGGCCTGAATGCCTTGCTTGATCTGGAGCCAAATGTGGCTATTTCCTTGCTGAAGCAGATCCTGGCTGACGAAAAAGACCCATCTCTCAGGAAAAGAGCCCTGCTGCTCCTAGTCAGACACTACTCGGAAGCATCCCTGGCTGCTATTGCTAGCGCAGCCAAAAACGATCCCGATGAAGAAGTCAGAAAAGTAGCGGCTTTTTGGGTAAAGCAGATCAATCGTTTTAGAATTCCGACTGTATTGAACTATTATGTCTTTGAAGCTCAGATTAGAGATACAGATAAGGCAGAACAGTTCTCTGAGGATAAGGTAAACGTTTTTGAGCTTCCCCGTACTCGCTTGAGGAGAAAGAAAGCGATGGAAATAACAGTGCAAAGATATTTCCGCCGTGAGTTGAAAAGCTTTCGTTTTGAAGCCGGAGTCTATGGAAATGTTTATGCCTATGAGCGAGAACCTTCCTGTATGGCCCATGATATTGTGATAAATGTGTTCATTGACACTGAAAAGAAGACCCCACAGAGCATTAAAGGAAAAATCCGGTTTTTCGATAATGAAAGGCAAAAAGAGTTTTGGGTATCTTATGACATAAGTGACAGAAATGAAACCCTGATGGCCGTGCGCCGGGGGAACAACGTCGCCCTTTTAGTATTGCAATTCGAAGTGATGGATAAGGCTCCCTAAGGTGGCGGGCCCTGAGATTTCTCTAAAATAATTTCTATTTAAGGAGATTCCTCTATGATCAACAGAAGAACTTTAAGACATTTTGTGAAAAGAATACCCTTTCTAGCCATTTCATTATTTCTTTTGCTTTTTTACTCTTGCTCAACTTCTAAGAATCAAATTGAATTACCCGATGTCAGTCCAGAAGAAAGAGAATTAGTGATAAATAAAATCAGTGATTTGATTTTAGATGAATATGTTTTTCCGGAAATCGCTGAAAAATGTGCAGAATTTATCAAAGAAAAATTATCTAGCGGTGGATACGATAATTTACTTCATCCAAGGGAATTTGCTGATGAAGTGGTAAATGATTTGCAAAGCATAAGCAAAGATAAACATTTTCGAATATCGGTTATTTTTGGAAGGGAAGAGAATGAAAGTCAAGGCGAGGATGCTCAAGCTCAATTTCTGAACAAAATTGAAGACAATCATTTTCTCCAAAGAGGAAATTTTGGATTTATAAATGCCAAATGGATATCCGGGAATGTTGGCTATCTTGACTTACGAGCTTTTATTTCTGTGGATATTGCCGCCGATAAGGCAATATCGGTAATGAAATTTCTATCCAACATGGATGCAATTATTATAGATTTACGAAACCAGGTCAGAGGCGGTGCACCTGAAATGGCAGCGCTTATATGCAGCTATTTTTTTGATAAACCAACATTATTAAACACAATTTATTTTCGAAAGACTAACGAGACGTTTGAAAATTGGACGCTTGCCAAAATTGATGGTAATCGGATGGCCGATGTGCCTCTCTATATCCTGACAGATAAAGACGTGTTTTCAGCAGGTGAGGCTTTCACATACAGCCTGCAGGCACTTAAACGTGCGACTGTAATAGGTGAAATGACTAAAGGAGGCGCTCATTTAACCAGACCTGTTGAATTGAATAATCGTTTTGTTTTCTATGTTCCTTTTGGACGGGCTATAAATCCCATCACCGGAACAAATTGGGAAGGAGTTGGTGTTAAACCTGATATAACAGTCGATGCTGATGATGCTTTGAATGTTGCTCTTAAACAGGCAAGAAAGGCCGCAGCAGAACACCGTAGATCAAGAGAGGAAAGAGATATTCAACTTATAAAAGATCTTTTGCCGAAATATATGAGTTCTGTGCAGCAATTTGCCAAAGGTGATAAAGAGAAATCCTTAGCATCTTTAAAGGAAATATTATCTAAAGGATATAAATCCAGGATATTTACCGAGGAGGTAATCAATCAAGGTGGTTATGATCTGCTTGGTCAAAAATTAGTTGATATGGCCATAGAGATGTTTAAGTTCAATGTTGAGATGTTTCCAAATTCTTACAATGCTTTTGATAGCCTGGGTGAAGCCTATATGATCAAGGGTGATCTTGATTTAGCAATTGAGAGTTATGAAAAATCGCTTGAAATTAATCCGCATAATAAAAGCGCTGTTGAAAAAGTTAATGAGATCAGAGAGAGAATGAAAAGCAAGTGACCGTTATTATATGAATTATTGATTATATTTCATTCATCAAGCCATCTAAAAACGAAATTCTTAATATTCTCAATTCACTCATACCGAAGACTCTCAACGGGATCTTTACTGGCAGCTTTTATTACATGATAACTTACTGTGCACAAAGCAATTATCAAAGCTATAATTCCGGAGAGAATAAAAACCTTAATTTCTAAATCTATCCTGTAAGCAAAATTATTTAACCAATTTCTCATAAAATAGTACGCTATTGGCCAGGCGAAAATATTCGCGACAATAATCAACTTTATAAAATCCTTACATAACAGTAAACAGACTCCTAAAACAGATGAGCCCAATACTTTCCTGATACCGACTTCTTTAGTCCTTTTTTCAACACTAAAGGCTATTAAACCCAAGAGTCCTAAGCTTGCTATTATGATTGTTAAAATCGATGCAAAAGAAATTATTTTGCCTATTCTGGTTTCTTCCTTGTACTGAATTTCAATTTGTTCATCAACAAACCGATATACAAAATCATTATCAGGAAAGAATTTATTCCATACTTCTCCGATTAGGCTAATTGATCGCGAAATATTGTGCTTGGAAATTTTTATAAAAATATGACTGAGATTAGTATTATCTGAGTAAAGAAATATGAGCGGTCTTACAGCTTTTCTAAGGGTTTCAAAATGGAAATCTTCTACAACTCCAACTACGGTTCTCGACAGTTCAGGAGTATAGATTATTTTTTTGCCCAAGGGCTCTTCCCACCCAAAAGCTTTTGCTGCTGCTTTATTGATGATTACATTAAACCTTTCTTTGGAGTAAGCCTCGTTAAAATTTCGCCCTTCAATAAGTTTTAGATTGAACATGGGAAGAAAGTTATGATCAATTACTGACCATGAAACGCGTATTTTTTCTCCCTCATATCCCTCCGGTTTCATAGGAAATCCTGAACCTCTATCACGTACAGGGCTTATGGATGAGCCTGAAGTCAGAACAATATTTGGGTATGATAATAGTTGTTCCTTGAAAGATTTTATTTGAGATAATTGCCAATATGTAATACCTGATATTTCAATTATATTTTCTCTGTTAAATCCTAAATCTCTGTTTTTTATAAAACTCATTTGTTTCAAAATTATCAATGTACATGTAATGAATATTATGGTTATAGAAAATTGCGTAACAACGAGTAATTTTCTAATGAAGTGAATATTTGATCCCTGCGCTGTTCTGTTTTTCAAAGCTTCTATTGGATTAAATGAAGATAATAGTATCGCAGGATAACTACCTGAAAATACTCCCACACAAACAGCGAGTAAAAAAGATAGAGGAAAAAGAATATAATTTGCCGCAAAATCTAACTGCAAATTCAGTCCGGCTAAACCATTAAAAAAATTCAAAAGAAAATCTGAGACAATATAGCTAAAACAAACCGCCAATAAAGATAATAAAACCGCTTCAACAAAAAATTGTTTGGCAATTTGCCATCTGTTCGCTCCAATAACTTTTCTTGTTCCTACTTCCCTGGCCCTGCTGAAAGCCCTTGCACTTGTAAGGTTCATAAAATTGAAACATGCGATAACCATTATGAAAAAGGCAAGTAAGGAAAGATATAAGGAATATTTCACATTACTATTCGGCTCGAGTTCGGAGCCCAAATTTGAATGTAAATGAATCGATGTCAATGGTTGCAGAGAGAGTTCTGCTGTAGTAAATAGCTCTTTACTTTTTTCATGCTTCGCAAGAAACGCTCGCAGTTTGGTTTCAATATTTTTAACATCAATCTTTTCTTTCATTAGAAGATAGGCGTGGGGAATAGATTCTTCATTTTTATAGTCTTCTCCCATCATTTTGGCATATTTTATATAGGGGATTATAAGTTGAAATTTTATATGGGAGTTATCAGGCGGATTTTCTGCAATACCGGCAACCCTATATATGGACTCGTTATTTCGGAATATTATTTTTACAATTTTATCTAGAGGATCCTAATTTCGAAATAATTTATCTGCTGTATCTTTCGTAAGCACTATGGAATCCGGATCGGCTAGAACATTAGCCGGATTACCTTGTAATAAATTGAACGAAAAGAATTTGAAAAAATTTTGTTCAGCAAACATAAGATCTACTTCGAATTTTCTTCCAGAATAATCTAATAGTGCATTCGATTGATTGTCTATTCTTACAAAATCCTCAATTTCAGGGTATTCCTGCTTTAGCAATTGAGGGTAAACGTAATCTGTAAAAGCATATTTCACTTCTCCAACTGGCATCCTACGTGTTGATGTTAATCGGTATATTCTATCAGCATTTTCATGGAACCTATCAAAACTGAACTCATATTGAACAAATAGAAATATCACAATACAGCATGCCAAACCCAATGATAGCCCGAAAATGTTAATCCCCGAATAGAACTTATTCCTCGTAATACTTCTTAAAGACATTTTGAAATAATTTCTAAACATGATTACCTTCCAATAAGTTAGCCTGCATTCCCTATATTAATTGGCAATAAACATGCCAATATTACATCCTGGGATTTTTTTGCTTATTTATCCTTAATTTTTATCTTATATACATCATATGTAAGAGCAAATAACATGCCAATTTCATCTTCTTGGGATTTTCTAACACTATGAAACATGCAATGTATCATTTATTAACAGCTAATGTCCGTCCTCGAACAGAAATAAATATTCCCCATATCAACTTCGCGAATGAGAAAATCTGGATTTTATCGATGTGCAATCCAGTTTTAGACTTTGGAAAATAACATAATTACTCTTTAAATAATTATTAATAGATACAGAACAAACATATCAAAGGGCCATTTCTTCTATTTAAAACATCCCATTTTTGTTATTTATTTTTTACAAAATAGAATCTTGGGCTCCCAAAAAAGTCATTTTTATAGTATTGGTTTCCCGCAAAATGCAAAAATAGAAGGGATAAAATTTCAAGGAAATACCAGGGTTAAAGAGGGATAACAGATGGCACGGCTGGCAGTACAAGTTTAGAACTCTTCTCATAAGAGCATATGAATCCAACAATCTGGAGAAACTGAGGGATTTTCTAAGCGTCGAACCTCAGACCGGTAACAGGATAGGATCTAAATCAGAGAAAAGGGCGGTAACCATAGGTTGACGCTCTTTTTTATTAAGTTATTAAGCATTTATTAAAGAATGATCTTAGTTCAGAAAGGCATAAAAAGCTGGGGGGGGGCAGGCTATCAACCTACAAATGACGCCTGCCCCCGCGCATTGCTTTGGCTGAACCTTTGGCTCCAGTTAGAAGCTGGAGGAGATTCTTACTGAAGCGTAAAAGTAACAGAGTATACAGCTCCTGGATTGCCCAGCTCGAATTCATAGCCGGTATTGATGATGCTGGTGATTTCGGCGGTATAGATACCGGCCACATCTCTTCTGGAGGATTTCCAAGTCAAAATAGCGGTTCCTGTGTCATCGCTGAATCCCTGAAGATTGGTCACCAGATTTGCTCCCGAATCCCTGATTTCCATAAAGACCTGGGCTCCGGCGACGTTTAAGATGTTCTCATCTACGATATGCGCCACGAAAATCACGCTATCACCTGCTTTAAAGATATCTGCAGGAATGAGCGCACCGCGTTTGCCCGATGCGTTTGTCACAAGGCTGTCGGCATACATTTTAGGCACGGCCGGGACAGGGGCGGCTCCCCATGTCGTGGAAGTCATGACATGAGGTACAGCCATTCCTGTGTTCAGCCAGGCGTCCAGCAAAGCCTGGCCTTCATCCGCCAAAAATGGATTTGACCGGTCGTTTGCCAGATGAAGAAACTGGATGTACTCCCAGCTTGTGGGTTGATAGACGAGGTCGATCATGGCGTAGACTGCGACGGCAGGAGGGTTGAGTGTAATTTCATCAATGTGGAAGTACGTGCTTCCGGGAGTCCCGCCGTTGTATTGGTTTGCCGGAACCGGAAGTGCATTACGCCTTGCAGCTTCGTCGTAACTCATGCCGTAAGGGGGAATGCGGTTGTCTTTGACGACTGTGTTATTGAGTACGAAATGAAAGGTCTCGTGTTCCGAGCCTGGAGCACTCGCAGCAAGGTCTCCTAGGGTATAATCCACGGCTCCGCTGTAGCGGTTATAGCTCAAAGCGAGATCTGTGGGATAAGCGAGGTCAATGAGCTGACTCGCCCATTTCTGGGTCATCCCGTAGTGGGCCTCATAGACTTTGGTATTGGGATCATAGGGATCGATAAGGGAGTTTACAGTCGTGGGTGTTCCGTTTATCACAGTATCGATGGGACCATATTCACCATCTATCCGGATAGGGATTTCACTCACCCCGTCGTACCACTTGATGTTGATCCACATCCTTCGTCCTTCCGGATAGCCGGAGATTAGCTTGTGTCCCGTCAGGTTGGTGATGTGCAGCGTATTGCCGTTGACCTCAAGGAGAGCCGCCTCGTTGAGCTGCTTTATGGCACGGACTTTCCCTTCGTTGAGGGCCGCGATCTGGACACTCGTCAACCCACCTCCAAGCCGGAGCCGACCCTGCATATCGAGCCACTGAATAGCATCAGGCATCCAGTAATTTCCCCCGGTCATGTCGTGCAGAGGAAGGTCCGTTCTGGCAGGAACGCCCTTTTTGTTGCAGCCCGTTCCATTGACAGGCCGCAAATGACATGTCTGGCAACTGAAATATCGATCTGTATTGTCAGCGTAGTTCCCTGAGGTTCCAGCCAGGACAGAACTGTCGTAGGCCACTTGGATTGCCCCCTGCTTCAGTTCTGGAGGAAGAGTTCCGTAATCTCTGACAAGGATTTGGGATAGAAGTCCGGATTTGAATTCGCTGAAGGTCCTTTCCACGATTCCGTACATATAAGGGAAGTTGTTGAAGGCCGCTTTGCCTTCCAACGGAGGTCCCAGGATTCCACTGGCAATAACCGGGCCCGCGAAGGGTTGTGCACCGTTGTTGTGAGCCAGATCGCCTACGGCCGGATTGGATACATCATGACAGGTCCCGCAAAAATCGACAGCGCGATGAAACTGGGATTGAATGAACTGGTGGCGGGCAATAGCGTCACTGTAAGGTCCCAGTTTCTCGTTTCCAGACCAGAGCGAGTACATACCACTTCCATAGTATCCCACAGCCGGATTTCCACCGTCATTGGCAATAAAGGGGAAGGTTTGGACGCCAAGAAGCTCCGAATTATCGGGGTTGGTCATCTTGTGACAGAAGTCACATTCCACTCCATCCGAGTCTCCCTGGGCGAGTCCTGATCCATCCGTTGGAGTCGATCGTCCTGACAGCCATCCGCCAGTGCTGTGACAGCGGATGCACAGGTCGCCGGCGCCGTCAAAGTCTTGCTCGGCCACAGCCAGAGTCGCCCAAAAAATGGGATCTCGCCCTGCATTGGCCATCATGCTTCCTCGCCAGTTAAAATCCGGTTCGACACTTGCGTTATACCCGCCGTGACAGTTATCGCACTTGTCTGGTGTCTCCAGGTTGCCCACTTCGTTTGGCTGAGTTCCTGGCTGCTGAATCTCTGTGGGCACCGTAAGTGCGGCGATCATAAAACCTGCGGCGAGTACAAGCAAGACAACAAAATTAATACGCAGATGCTTCCTCATAATCCCTCCTTTTAGAATGAATTAGCCGGATTGCGAAGAAGTCTCTGCTTCACCAATCCTGCTTGTTAGATTATTATGATCCTTTATTCTCAAGTGTTTGCTGAGCTTAATTAGCTTCATATTTCCTATCGAAGTCTTTCAGCCATTTCTGGCTCCGCGTATTGTTTGTGTAAAGTAAATACAAAAAATGTGCCATTCATTCTTAAATTTTGCGGTTGAACGATTGTTTGCTTATTACTGCCTGTAGTGTGTGAGATTTGCAGGGAAAAAAATTCTTGAGCTAAAATGCTAAACTTCCATTAATGTCTCAGTGTCGCATTTCTTGTCTCATTTAAATCAACTTTGAGACACGAAGCATCAGCAACGGATGATCTGGTTCACTCAGTAAAAAAAAGCCTTCATTAGTTAGTTTATCTGATTCACATTTGACTCACTTTGCTGCTCTCTCTACACTCATCACTCCAGACTTTAACTGTAGCTGTCTGTAAGGACAGGAACCACATAATAAATTGAATTCTTGTAGCTTGCGTTTAGAAAGACATACACTCTTTGATGAATAGGAATTTTCTTCCTTTAAATGACAAAATTTTGGACTTAGATCAAATGTCTCACAGAGAATTGACAAATTCGTCACGATCCTGTTTGTATCCCCCCAGTAATACTCTTCACATAAATCACAAAACATTAACGACTTGATCATATCCTGATTTTTTTGATAGACGCTATCAACTTTTCTGACATTTTTGTTCCAGCAAATTGGGCATTCAATTTCTTTCATAGTTTTACCCTCCCTTTTTTATAGTTTTTATTTTGTTAAACCTGAGTCTCTTTTGGATTAGATTTCTCGTGTATATTATGCTTGCGTTTTCACACCGATTTCCATTTCGATCAAAGTAGCTTTTCAAATTGAGCAAATCATTCAACGCTTCGACCACATCTCCGATATCTAGGTTTGTTATCCATTCTTTTTCCAGAATGGATGTGATCCAGCTGAGAGTGGCTTTGGCGTCATTACATAAAACCAGAGGAAGACTATAGCGCTTATTTCCGTTGTCATAATTGGTGAAAAGAGATAGATTTTTCTCATCCAATATCCACCTTCCCCAGTGTTGAGTTTTTTCTTTTTCTGGTGATGATGTTATTTTTTTCAAGATTACCCTCTTTCCCTAAAATATTTTTCCGCTCTCATTTCTAGAACCTACGCACATGAGAGACGTTGTTCCTTCTCTTCCAGTGGGAATCCCTCCTTTTTGAGGAATTATCAACAATTAAATGCAAAAATTGTGCCATCCAAAAAGGCCGCTTTACATTTCATCTGTTACCCAAAATTCAAGAGATGGAAGGTGTTAATAATAAATATGTGAATTAGGAATGTGTCTTGTTTAATCCTAAAATGAGACACATCGAGCTGCCACAGATGATTTTTATCTGGCTTCTGTTATTGGTTGTCTCGAGAGAAATCATCGAGGATTCGAGCTATTTCAAATTTGGTATGAATCTTGAATAATCTCAGGTTGATACAAAGAGATGTTAGGGCAAAGAGTGTATCAGAGTGGCTTGCAACTTGACTAGAGACATATGGAACAGCGTCGAATCTCGATAGCAGCGAAATCCTCAAGCAAGACATAAGATATATCGATTTTTTTTAAGCAATCAAAAATGAAAAACTTGATGCTGAAGTGCAGAAATCTAGAGAAAGAAGGATGCCATCCAAAGGTAATCGGATATAAAAAACGGATGGATAAAACTAAAATCGATAAAAAAGAGCAAGAGGAAGACAATCGGTCTTCTAGCGAGGTTCCAGGAGACCTGGATGAGATCTGTCGACAGTGTGAATCACATTTATTTTGGATAGAGGAAAAAGTGTGCCCCGTCTGCGGCAGCCGAGAATTTAATGAAGTTAAGGGATTCGAGTATTATAAGGATAACAATAAAATTAGAGAAGATTCATTTGTTGAGTGCAGGGAATGCAGAACTTTTTCTCGATTAATAAAATGGATTAGCAAATTATGAATAAAATTTGGATGCAAGAAATTACCGGCTCCGATTTTTTCTAAATTTTGTTCGACTCAAGAAAGCGGTAAAGCGTTGCTCGTGATACGCCCAGTTTTCGAGCCGCTTCTTTTTTATTTCCCTGCGATTCCTTCAGCGCCCACTGGACGGCCTTAGGATTGAGCTTTCGACTCCGTTTTCTCTTTGAGATAAATTTATCATTTGAACAGGAACTAAGGATCGAGGGAGGCAATTGATCCTTTAAAATCAGGTCACTTCCACACTTCACTAATGCATACTGAATAGCATTCTGGAGTTCACGAACATTCCCCGGCCAGTCGTAATTCATCATTACCGACAAGGCTTCAGGCGAAACCTTCATTTCTTTCTTTTTTTTCTTATACGAAGAGTTCTTTAAGATGTGATCGATTAAGAGCTGAATATCATTGCGTCGTTCACGCAGAGGAGGGATTGTTATGGGAACGACGCACATCCTGTAGAATAAGTCGTTCCTGAATCTTCCTTCTTTGATTTCAGAAAAGATATCTTTATTTGTCGCACTTATCACCCGCACATTAACCTGTCTGGTATTTTCTTCACCAACCCGTTCGAATGTTCCTGCTTGAAGGACACGCAAGAGCTTGACCTGGAGGGATGGGCTTAAATCTCCGATCTCATCCAGGAAAATAGTGCCGTTGTTGGCAAGCTCAAAACGTCCTTTTTTATCCCGAATGGCACCGGTAAAGGCTCCCCGCACATGCCCGAAAAGCTCACTTTCGAGCAGCCCTTCAGGCAAGGCGCTGCAGTTTACAGCAATGAAAGGTTGATGGGCCCGATGTCCCTCGTTATGGATGGCCATAGCCACGAGCTCCTTTCCTGTACCGCTCTCACCTTGAATCATGACGGGGACATCGATATCTGCAAGTTCCTTGATAGTGTCAAATATTTCAAGCATTTTTGGATCAAGTGCCACAATACCCGCAAAACCCGCATCCATATCCCTTTGCCGGCGTAGATTTTTGAGCATTCTTTCTGCGCGCAGACGTTTCTCTTGCTGGGTATCTCTCTGCAGCCTGGCATAAAGAACAGGCGCAATTTTTTCGATGATCCTCGTTAATAAATTTCTATCTTTGTCGTCATAGTCAACAGCCTTATTGGCAATCTCAAAAATTCCAACTGCTCTCTTATTAAAGACGATCGGAGCAACGAGAACTCGACTTATGGGAATATGCCCTTTTGGAACGTTCATGGGACTGTTCGAATAGAGCATTTTTTTCTCTACAAGAGCTTTTCCCCAGATGCCTCCCCATTTCTCACGAGGGAAGACAACGGTTTTATCAGGAATTTTACACTCGTCCCAAATATCTTTGGTCATAGAGGCTAATACCAGATCCCCATTTTGGTTGATATATCCAAATAGCCCATAACAGCTTTCCAGCGTTTTTAATATGACATTCAGGACTTCGTGGTACATGCCTTCGTCGGATTCCGTTAAAAATATATTGGCGATCTCGTTCCTCAAGGCGAGTTCCCGGTCTTGCTGAATATGCTGGGTGATGTCGCGTGCTTGAAGGGTAATTTTTTTAACATTTCCTTGAGCATCAAGGATAGGAAAGAACATGTTATCAAACCAGATTCCATTGTGTTCGTCTTCGAAGCGAACAGGCTTTTTTGACAAAATCACCCGATTGAAATATTGTTTTCTTTTTTCAGCGATATCTATTGGAAAAAGATCCCAGCCATTTGTGCCTTTTATCGCTTCTACGCTTTTGTTGAATCGTTGGGCCAGGGCCTCATTTGCATCAAGTATGATTCCCTCTACATCCATTAGCGCTGTCACATCGTTGGAGGCATTGAGGATGGCCCGTGCTGTGAGCTCGCTATCTTTGAGTGCTTGTTCGGCCTTTTTCTGCTCGGTGATATCTTGAACAGCCCCTATTCCGCTAACAGCGTGACCCTTTTCGTCAAATTTTATCTCAGCTTCCTCTTTAACCCATTTGATCTCGTTTTTGACAAGAATACGATGTTCGATTTTATAGGGCTCTTTTTTGAGAGCTGCCTTCCATTTTTTATCGACATATTCTCGATCATCAGGATAAACACATTCAAGGAAACGTTCGTATGTGAGCTCAGTGCCTTTAGGCAGTCCAAATATACGATAAACCTCATCAGTCCAGATAAGTTTATCAGCTTCAACGTCTAGCTCCCAGGTCCCGACATGAGCAATCTCCTGGGCTTTTTCGAGATGATAACGTTCCTGAATCAAGGTTTTCTGCAAGTGTTTATATTCAAAGCTCTGTATAAGTTTCCATTGGCCCTCTTGTCTAATAAGTGCGTATTGATGATTATTCACCACATCAATGATCTCTGAAGCCGTACATTTATCCAGGCTGTAGGTACAAACGGCCAACATCCTATGACTGTCTATGATATGATTGATAGTGGCTTCATAATCCGAGAAATCCTTCCATTCTTTCTTTTCAAGCCAGAAAGTATTTCCACTCAACCTTAGGCCATCGAATCCTTTTTTGAGAGCCTGTTTTTCTTTTTCGATCCATTTGCTCAAGACCTTTTCTGAATCGAACTTCCCTGACTGAGTGTACCACTGACGAAAGTCATATATTTCTAGCTGTCCCTTTTTGATAAACTCATCCAAGTTTTTTAACTTCCCTTTTAAGGCTTTTTTTGCTGCTTCAACATTCAAGGATCCTGAAGTCACCCACACGCAGGATTCATTGCTCTTTAATCCGGCTATAAAATAGGGAACTAAAATTTCGATCAGGTCTTCTTTTGTGTGGTAAAATTGACAGAAATGTTTACCCCAAGAAATATGGCCGATGATATCGATTCCTGAATTTCTAAGTTTATTGCCCATTTCTATCTCATATAAGGTCAGGGATAAATTCTAAAACAAAAGGAATAGATTAAATTCTATTCTTAGATAGAATTTTGAAAAGTCCTTTTTTTATGCGATTTATTCCCTTCTAGCTCTCTCTGTGTATAGCATAGAAATGAGATGTGGTCAATATCTAAATAGGAACTGGTGTTCCAATCAATACTTCTGTCAGAGTAACCCTAGGTGTTTCAATCGAGCGAGCCATTCAAAAGTCCATGTCCTTTCTTACTTATTCATTTATCCCTCCCTTTACTTTTTTTATTCAAACTCCCGAACAAGGGTGGATTTCTGCGTATAGATTTCCGGTCAGTGATTCGTTTAGTAAAATCAGACTAAAAATCAGCTTAAAATGACTTAATCTGACTTAATCTAATTAAACAGACCAAAATCCCAAATAAATTGTAAGTTTTTGATTTGGATGCAGGAACAGCAGTAATTTGTGGCACGCCCGGAGAGGTAGATATCGAACTTTTATTCAATCTAATCAGGAGAGTGGGGAAATTTAATATATTGTATGAATTTAAG
>JABAOF010003497.1_pt5 | contig 20491 bp, 22 predicted proteins | sample 7062171 | NCBI WGS metagenome assembly JABAOF01 (sample SAMN14538628, study PRJNA623070) | marine sediment metagenome | biome: marine biome [ENVO:00000428]; feature: marine pelagic biome [ENVO:01000023]; material: deep marine sediment [ENVO:00002113] | place: India: Gulf of Khambhat ...
TATCACCAAACCGATTTGAGCATCCCTCGAGGACGGAGGAGCAGCACGATGACCACTGCTGCATAAGGAAAAACGATGGCAAATTGTGGCCAGATCAATACACCAATGGACTGCGTCACACCAAATATAAGAGAGCCAACGAGGGCGCCCCACATATTCCCCAACCCTCCAATCGTGACAATGAGGAAGGCTTCAATAATGATGGTGTGATCCATTCCCAGGGTGATACTCACCATGGGGGCAACGAGAGCCCCCCCGAGTCCCGCAAGAAAACAGCCGAGCACGAATGCACCCGCGAACACCCAGCTCACATTGATGCCCAGAGCACCGACCATTTCTCTGTCCACGGCGGCCGCCCTGGAGATTTTGCCCATGCGTGTCTTGTTTGTAAAAAGCCAGAGGAAAATGGCGACAATGGGACCAAGGATGAGAAGAAACAGATTGTACCGAGGCAGGGCTGCGCCGAGCACGGAGACCGAGCCCTGAAGGAGTGCAGGGGCTGCAACAGACCGATATTCTGCTCCCCAGACGAGCTTCACCAGATCGCCGAAGATCAGCATCAAGGCGAAGGTGAAGAGAAGGAGCATGAGGTGCTCTCTCTCGTAGAGATGACAGAAAAGTGCTCGCTCTGCAATCAGGCTGACGAGGGCGACCACCATGGGAGCGAGGATCAGGGCCAGCCAAAAGCTTGCCGAACTCTCGCCAAGGAGATTGAAAAGACTGTAGGCGGCGAAAGCTCCAATCATGTACAGGGAACCGTGGGCGACATTTGGAACCCGCAGTACCCCAAGAACGAAGCTCAATCCCGCGCAAACGATGAAGAGGATCATCGCCCGGCTGAGGCCGACCAATAACTGACCGCCCAAGGCCGCGAGGTCCAGGCTTTCCATAAACTCCATCTCTTCAACAGTGGGTCATATGAGGTTGCGGGGGCCAGAAACCGGCCCCCGCCTCGGTCCGCTGGTGATCATGTTCCACGTGCTTTTTTGATCTCGTCACAGGTGGGTACGACGTCATCGCCCGTCACGGTGACGATATCCGTAGAAATCACAAAATCGTACTCCGGCACTCTCTTGGTCACCCCCATGAAAATCGGGAGTACGGCCTGATGGTCACAGGCTCGCATCTCAACCATGCCTGCAGGGCTTTCGATCTTCAACCCCTCCAGAGCATCGATGAACTTCTCCCGATCCAAGGCACCCGCCTTTCTGAATGCCTCGGCAATAAAATGGGCCGTGATATACCCGTGAAAACCCGGAAAACCTGGTTCCACACCGTAGGCCTCCTTAAAGGCCTTGACAAATGTCCTATTGGCTGGTGTATCCGGGTGGTAGAAATGGTAGTCGTTTGTGCCCATGACACCCTCAGGGGCCTCCGGACCCAGCGAACTCACAACGGCATTTTCCGTTGCCGTGTGAATCCAAACCTGCACCTTCTCAGCGAGGCCCGTCGCTTTGGACGCCTTCATGGCATTGGCCATGCTGGCGCCACCCGTGGCAAGAATGACCGCATCGGGCTTGGCCGCAAGAATGGCAGTAATATACGGCACGAGGTCAGGTTCGCCCACCTTCCACCACGATTCTCCGATCAATTCTACGTCTGGCTTTCGCTGTTTCAAATTGCGCCAGGCAGCGTCGGCAATCGCGTGTCCATATTCGTAATCATCCCCGGCAATCCAGTATTTGACAAAAGGTTTCTTGGAAAGCGCGACGCCTCCCGCCTTGCCAGCCATTGCCGTGTTTTCGCCCGTCGAGAAGACGTAACGGTGGCCCTTTTCTCCCGTAATCCTCTCGCTCTTCGAAATCCAAACGATGAGGGGCACTTTCTCCCCCTTGGCATAATCAGACACAGCCAGGGCAACACCGCTACTAATTGTGCCGACAAGAATATCGACGTTCTCCCGCATGACGAGCTCCTTGGCCATGCTGAGGCCAATATCCACCTTGAATTTGCTGTCCCGGGTTGTAAACTCGATCTTCGTCCCCAAGACGCCCTCCTTATTGATCTCATCTAAGGCCAATTTAAAGCCGTTCAGCGCCTCATTGGAATAACGTGCCGCGGGGCCAGTGTAGCAATCGACGATTCCCACCTTGATGGGCCGGGCCGCCTGCGTACTGGCAGAAAGCAAAAAGAGAAAAACAGCCAAAAAGACTGTAACTACCGCCAAAGCTCTCATGATTGCTATTCGGTTCATTTCATTATCCCTCCCTCATGTTTTTGTGCTCCAAAATCGTCTTCTCTCTTACCACCTCCTCTCTTTTCCATCGACGCTATGCTGAGAATGTCACAATCCGGTCAAAGAGATCAAATGCATGGCGAGCGGCTTCAAATCCCAATCTCTTGAGATAACTAAACGAATCCGGCTGTTCCGAGTGTCGGGAACCCAGGTCGGGTAGAGAAGACCTTTCGACACGGTACCCGAATGGGCAACCCTTGTCAGAAAACGCTTTCCAGGCAACATTATGAGGTTATGTTCGTGAAAATGTCAAGGTAATAATGCTTCTGGCGAGTATTTGACATTTTTGACGTGTAGCATATGATTTTCCCATATCTCAATGACGAAGATTTCATGGTTTCTCCTGGGTTCAACCCATTTCGGTTTCCCTGATTTCTGTGGTATGATCTGTTCTTCCCTGTCGGAGGCCAAGAAACTCACTCTTGATGGCGGTCTCGGATTTTTGACAGCGGTACAGCGAATAACCACTCGAAATTCGAGGGGACCAGCAAGGAGATTGAAATGTCCGTGGGTCGTATCCTCCGAAAGATCAATAAAAAAACGATATGGCTTTACGCCGGAGCTGCGATTCTTTTGATTACTGCCAATCCCACAAAACCCTCTTTTACGGTTGGTCTGGTTCTCGTTGGCCTCGGAGAGACCGTGAGGGTATGGGCCGCCGGTTACCTTCAGAAGAACCAGGTTCTCGTCACAAACGGGCCTTATGGCTACGTCAAGAATCCGCTTTATGTCGGTACGATCCTGATTACGGCAGGTTTCTGCATTATGGCGAACAATATTTACATTCTTGCAGTCGCCTTTTTTGGATTTACGTTCTATTACATCCCCTACAAGAAAAAGGTGGAGAGTACCAGGCTAAAAAGCCTTTTTGGTAAGTCCTTTGCCGACTACGATGCCCAGGTCGATGACTATATGCCGAGACGACAACCCTACGAGAAGGGTGAGGGAAATTGGCGGTTTGGAAACGTTTTTGAGAATAGTGAGGAGGGGATCGTGGCCCTTGTGGTCATCGGGATCATTCTCATTGGAATGCGATTCTGGATTTGACGATTCTCACCAGTTCACTGCAAGCTTTTCACGAGAGTGTCTATCGAGGGGCCATAGCTTTGATCGGCGACAGAGGGGATTCTCAGTGTCTGCTGTCCTTGCAGATTCCAGAACCTATGGAGTGACGGAGTAGTGGAGTGATGGAGAAATTCAAAAACCTGGTGGCCTTTCATTTCTCATATAAACACTCCGGTACTCCAATACTCCAACACTCCCTGAGCAGACTTTTCTAACAAGGCGGCTGGCCCGCACCCCCGGTCTCAAAGTGTGGTTTCAAATAGTGAGTTCAAAGAGAGGAGATGAGAACATCCACGGGTTGAATTGGAAAGGCTTCAAAAGAGAGGATCTGGAGAAAGCCTACATTGGAAGGTTGAACAAGAATATTTTGGGGAAACCGGACATTCGACTTGTCGAAATCGATGGAAAGCGGGCCGTACACAAAGACATCAGGGACAAAGCCAGCATCATCAGGTATACCCTTGGATCTTGGCTCATAGAGCGAGAGTACAGAATCTACACTCGCCTCGCCGGATGCGCTGGGGTCCCTCGGCTATTCGGCCGACCCGACCGGTGGAGCATCTTGGTGGAGCATGTTGAGGGGGAGTCTTTGAAAAGAGGCGATCCGAGGCTACGGGACCCTGGATTTTTCCGTCGCCTGTACCGTCTGGTGGAGGAGATTCACGCCAGAGGGGTCGTCCATCTCGACCTCAGGCATAAAGGGAATATCATGATCACCGGCGATGGGGAACCCTACGTGATTGATTTTAATTCGAGCTTCTACTTCGGCGGGAATGCGCTGGGGCGCAGACTCATGCCCTGGTTCAAGAAGATCGACTCGTTTGGTCTGCTAAAGCTGAAGCAGCGAGTCGCTCCCGATCTCCTAACAGCGCACGAAAGGACCCAGCTGAAGCGGTTTGGCGTGATGAGGAGATTGTGGATTTTCAATTAGCTAGTCTTCGGATTGGGGCTTTGTTTCTTCCGGGACCTTGCGGATCCTCACTTTCTCGATCTTCCTTTCATCGGCTCCTTCGATGACGATCTCGAGACCTGGATACGAGATGGTCTCTCCTTTTTTTGGGACTCTGCCGGTGAGATGGAAGATAAACCCGCCGACGCTCTCAAAATTGTTCCTCGGGACCCGTATATTCAGGTACTCCTCGAGTTCTTCGATCTCGAGCCTGCCATCGACGATCACCCAGCCGTCCTTCAGGGGAATCAGGCGTTGTTCTTCGGTGTCGTATTCGTCCTCAATCTCTCCAAAGACCTCCTCAATGAGATCTTCTATGGTGATGATACCGGAGGTCCCCCCATACTCATCGACCACGATGGCCATGTGAACTCTTTTTGTTTTGAATTCTCGGAGTAAGATTTCCAGGCTCTTTGTCTCAGGAACGAAGAACGATTTTCTCGCAATCTCCCGGAGGGATTTTTGACCGTCGTGCTCTCCCCAGAATCTCAGCAGATCCTTGGCATAAATGATTCCAACGATGTGATCCAGATCCTCCTCATAGACAGGAATCCGGGAATGTCCCTCCTCGATGATCCGTTGGATCACCTCTTCGATCCGGCTCCGGCTGTCCACGCAGACGATCTCGGTCCGTGGGACCATAATTTCCCGGGCGATTCTCCCTTTCAGTCCAAGAACACCCTGGATCATCTCGTGCTCATCGATATTGAGAACGCCCTCTTCCTCTCCCGCATCAATGATGGAATGGATATCCTCTTTGGTCACAGTTCCCCGGCTTGCCAACGAACGAAAGAATTCCCGTAGCCGTCTGATCAGACTGATTTCCAAGAAGTCAGTGCACCTCCTTTGGAGATTTGCCTAACTTATCAGAGCGAATTCTGCGGCCAGAGCTCCCAGAATCTCTTCTTCCTTTTCCTCCATCCGGCGGGCTTGTCGGTCTGAACTCTCATGATCGTAACCGAAGAGGTGGAGAATGCCATGAACCAACAGCATCTCCAAGACACTGGTCAGTGAGAGACCGGCCGCCGTGGCTTCTCTCTGGGCCGTTTCGACCGATATCACAACATCGCCCGCTATCTGGGGGTTGATTTCACTGTGGGGACCTTCTTGCATTGGAAAGGCGATCACATTCGTGGGTCTGGCACGGCGGAGGTACTTTTGGTTCAGTTCAGCTATCTCAGGATCGTCTGTCAACAGGATGCTCAGTTCCTTTTCCGGTACCCCGAGTATGTCGAGGATTTTCTGCGCTTTTTTTCTGATCTCCCGGAGATCGATCTTTTGGGTATGTTGCAGATTTTGAATTAGGACTCCCATTGCCCCGCTTTCTTTTCCCAACGTCCTCCAATGATGGATAGGTGATCCGTTGATGAAATATGGCATTCAGAATTCGATTGAAACTGTTGCCAATCTGATGAAGGTCCTTGAGTGTTAACTCGCAGTCGTCAAGTTGTCCATCCGTGAAGATCTTATTAATAATCTGCTGAGTCAGTCCCTTGATTCTGGATGGTGTCGGATCGGAGAGTGTCCGAGAAGCGGCTTCCACTGAGTCAGCCAGCATGACGATACCGGCTTCTTTGGTCTGAGGCTTCGGTCCCGGGTAGCGGTAGTCTTTTTCGTTGATTTCGTGGACTCCCGGATTCTCCTTCTCCTTGGCTTTCTGATAAAAGTAGCTGATGAGGCTCGTCCCGTGGTGTTGCTGGATGATATCGATAATTTTCTGTCCCAGATGGTTCTCCCTGGCCAGGGCAACGCCATCTTTGACATGGGAGATCAAAATGAGGCTACTCATGCTTGGCGTGAGCTTGTTGTGAGGATTCTCTCCACCCTTCTGATTCTCGATGAAATACATGGGTTTCTTGATCTTGCCAATGTCGTGATAGTATGCGGCGACTTTGGCGAGTATGGGATTCGCGTTGATGGCCTTTGCGGCGGCTTCTACAAGATTTGCCAGAATAACACTGTGAGAGTGAGTCTCGGGGGCCTGAATAATTAAGTCCTTGAGTATAGGTTGCTCTGAATTGGCCAGTTCCAGGAGTTTCATGTCGGTCGTATAGCCAAAGACGATCTCGACGATCGGTGTGATGGCGAGAACAACAAAAGCCGAGAGAATTCCTCCCATGAATCCAAATCCGCATTTATAGATGGTTTGAAGGACGATCTCTCTGGAAAAGGTCCCTCCCGAAGCCATTTCATAAAAGAGAATCATGAGAATGTTGACAAGGCTGACACTCAGGCCACCTTTGATCAAGGTCGATCGCTGTTCGCATCGTGTTACACCATGGGCACCCACGATCGAGGCGATAAAGGCGTAGAGGAAGAAAAAGATGCTATTGTCCAGGAGAAGCCCCGTCAGATAGCTCACGATGACGGAAAAAACAAGAGCCATCTCGGAGTTGAGGACAATCCGGATCAGCATCGCTCCGGCAGCGACGGGGAAGACGTAATAATACCAGCTCGAGGGAATATTGTAGAAGCTGGTTTCCAGAGAACCGGTAACAAAGATCGATACGCGTAGAAAAATGCCAGTCCCGATGATAACGAATACCACGAAGAGGAGATCCTTGCTGGTTGGGGCGATTTTGCGGATATTTTTTGTGGAAAAGTCATAGAGGATGAGTAATATGAGGACAACAACGAGCACCCATCCCATCACGGTCATTGGCGGGCTAACGCGTGTCTGGAGCGCCTCAAGGGCTCGGAGTTTTATGAGGTCATCAGCCTGGATCGGGTCGCCCTCCCTGACCAGCATCTCGCCTTTCTTGATGCTAAAGTAGACAGGCTCCACGGCCTCTACGGCTTCTCTTTTTCTGTCTTCCGTCTCTTGGCGGTTGAACGTGAGATTAGGTCTGACCAAATAGGCCGCAGCCTCGCTCACCAGATAGAAGACCGTTCTTCCCCGTCTCTTGATCAGCTCCTCGGAGTTTCTTTTGATAGACCGTCTGGCGATATCCATGTCCGCAATCGTCGAGACCCTATCCTCTTTCCTCTCCTCATGAGTCAGGATATCTCTGATCGTGATCCCTTTCTTTTGGTCCAGATCGAGGAACCTCCGGTCGCTGACGACCCCCCTTTTCAGCAAAGGTCTCACGAGACCCAGTATCTCATCGGCCAGGGAAGGATCAAATTGCTTCTCGAGCATCCGCCACTGAGTCGGACGGAGTTTAACCCCGAGTTGCTCATCGATCTGCCGCCTCTGGTCCTCTGTCGATTCAGACAAATCAGGATCGGCCACGAATAACTCCTGAAGAAGGACGAAGGCGCTGGCGACGGTTCTTTCCGCTTCCTCAAGGACACTCGGGTCGTAATCGTAGACTGAACGGACCATATCATTGGCGTCTCGGCGCCGTTTCTCAGTCGACGCCTTGTCCTCGACGAGAAGGTCGCGGGTGGATCGGATGTCTCTCAATGCGATGTCTCCAACCTTGTACTCCTTCGGCGGGGGTTGAAATGTCGGCGAGAGGGTTAAGGCTAGAAAGAGTGCACATCCGATCAAGATTGCCGATCTTTGAAAGGTCTGATTGGCAAGGAAATCGCCGATGAACTGGATTCGACCCATCCAGTTCTTTTTGATCCGTGTTAACCGGTGTGATATCTTTTTCAGTTTTTTCCCTTCCGGTTTCTTCACGCGCTTCTCTTTGATCAGGCGAATCGAGGTATTGGGAGATGACACAGTGGACCTCGCTATCGCTTTATTTCGTCTTAACTAACCGGAGACTCTTCTCAGCTCGCTCGTAAGCCTTGATGATTTCCTGGACCAGCGGGTGGCGAACAACATCCCTTTCGGTGAAGTATACAAATTCGATGCCTTTGATACCTTTTAGAACGGTCTGGGCCTGAATTAGGCCAGATTGTTTGTCCTCGGGAAGGTCTACCTGGGTAATGTCGCCCGTTATCACCGCTTTAGAATGATAACCCAGTCTGGTCAAGAACATTTTCATCTGTTCGGGTGCGGTGTTCTGTGCCTCATCCAAAATGACAAAGGAATCATTGAGTGTCCTGCCCCTCATGAAGGCCAAAGGAGCGACTTCAATGGTTCCTCGCTCGACGAGTTTGGATGCTCTCTCAAAATCCATCATGTCGTGAAGGGCGTCATACAAGGGCCTCAGATAGGGGTTGACCTTTTCGAAAATGTCACCGGGAAGGAATCCCAGCTTCTCCCCGGCCTCTATGGCCGGCCTGGTCAGAACGATGCGATCGACTTCCTGCTTGGTGAGAGCTGCCACCGCCATGGCCATGGCAAGGTAAGTTTTGCCCGTTCCGGCCGGTCCGATTGCGATTACAATATCGTAATTTCTAATCGCGTCGATGTATCGCTTCTGGTTCAGGCTCTTCGGCGTAATGACCCGTTTCCTTGATGAGATGTAGACAGTGTCGAGAAAAATATCCTCGAGCCCCGCGGATCTGTCGGCCGAGAGGATTCTCAAGGCAAAATCGATATCGCCGGGGTATAAAGGATATCCCTTCTGGAGGAGGGAATAGAGTTCTTCCAAGACACGCTTGGCTAAGGGCACCCCCACATCGTCGCCTTGGATGGACAGGGAACTGCCTTTGACATGGATCTTGGTTTTCGTCCTGACGCCGATCTGCTTGATATTGGTGCCCTGAACTCCGAAGAGGGTGTTCGCCAGACGGATGTCGCCAAACTCGAGTCGGTCTTCCGCTCGACTTTTCACTTTTTGCCCTCAAAACTGAAACCACAGACCTCCTGCTCTTCCGAACCGAACAGGGCCCTGTGGTTCTGTCTATTCCTACTTACCCATAATCTGGATAACCACCTTCCGTCTTCTCGGGCGGTTATCGAAATCCAACACGACAATTTGCTGCCACGTTCCCAAGAGGGGTTTTCTCTGACGAATGGGGACGATCAAGGAGGGACCGAGAAGAGCCGCTCTGACGTGGGCATAACCATTGCCGTCACCCCACCTGCTGTCGTGTTCGTACATCAGGCTGCTGGGGGCGAGTCTATCGATTGCTTTCCGGAGATCGTTGACCACCCCTGACTCATACTCGATCGTCGTTACGGCTGCTGTCGACCCACTGATGAATAGTAGCATACTACCATCGTCGACACCAGACTGCAATACCCTCTCTTGGGCCTGCTCTGTTATGTCGAGAATATCGGTCTCTTGCGTAGTGTCGACGTAGATTTCGAAAAAATCGATCTTCACTGTCTTATCGATGCCTTTGGGAGGACACACAATTTCATCATTTCATCAGGCCTATCAGGGTTTCCACCACCCGAGGCACAATCTCTCCACTCCGCCCTTGGATAATGTAGTCGGAGACTCGGTCTGTAAGAGGCGTTGGCTCCAAGTTGATCTCAATGACCCTTGCTCCAGAGGCCTTGGCCGTGATCGGTATGTCTACAGCCGGGTAGACCATAGCCGATGTCCCGATCACGAGGACAAGATCGCAGGTCTTTGCTGCCTCCAGGGCCTTCATATGGGCCCCCCAGGGGATTGGTTCTCCGAAAAAAACCACATCAGGTTTTAGGACGGAGTTGCACTGTGAACACGTCGGCGGCAGGTTCTCCAACGAAACGGTTTCGGCACTGACCGTGGCCTTGCACGACACACAAGAAAGGGTCGCACCGGACCCATGGTACTCGATGACATTTCGGCTCCCCGCAGCTTGGTGGAGTCCATCAACGTTCTGGGTGATGACAGCCCTAAGTTTACCCATTTTCTCCAAATCGGCGAGTCCAACATGGGCCGGGTTAGGTTTTGCTTCGACCAGGAGGCTGGTCATTTCTTTTAGCATCGTCCATACCTTTCCTGGATTGGCCCTGAAGGCTTCGATGGTCGCGAATTCTTCTGGATTGTATTTTGTCCAAAGGCCCGTGGAGCTTCGGAAATCGGGGATCCCACTCTCAACGGAGATACCCGCACCGGTAAACGCAATAGCTTCAGTTGCCGTAAGCAGATCTTCGGCTGCTCTCTGGATTCCTTCTGGTTCCATAAGGCCATCCACGCTCTGTACGGCGAATTTCGAGGGAACCTGACCTCGCAAACCGATGAAACCGTATCCGGAGCGGGGCGTGAGATTGCATCCTCAGGCAGAATCGAGACATAGAATGTGGTATCAGAAGAAATGGGTCTTGTCAAACCCTCAAAAGCCTGGCGGAGTCCCCCGTGCTTCGAGAACCCATTCCATAGCAACTCGGTTCACCCCCCAAGAAACACAGAGAAAAGCCTAAACTTCAAAGACTTAAGAGCATCTCACGGGTTGGACAAGACCTATACAAACCGGGGGATTTCCTATACACTACCTGATCACGGGCGAAACGATTCTATGAGTTTCAGGAATCTAACCTTCGATAACGAGGGGACATCTGAGGAGCGAGGAGATGACGATCTTTTCTGAGGACCTGATCCGATCGATTACTGTTGAGACGCCGTCCAAGGTTATCCTTGCAGTCATCGATGGGCTTGGTGGTCTGCCCGTGGACGGAAGAACGGAACTCGAAGTCAGTCAAATTCCAAATCTGGACAGACTCGCCTCCCAATCGGTCTGTGGATTGATTGACCCGATTGCGCCCGGTATCACACCCGGGAGTGGTCCATCTCATCTTGCGCTCTTCGGTTATGATCCGGTCCGCTATCAGATTGGTCGCGGGGTGCTGGAGGCCGTCGGCCTTGGAATGCATCTCGATAAGGGGGATCTGGCGGCAAGGGGGAATTTCGCTACCTCGAATGCAAAAGGAATCGTCATTGATCGGAGGGCTGGCAGGATCTCAACGGCAAAGAACCAAGAACTCTGTCAGGCCCTTCGGGAACAGATGGAAACCATCGATGGGGTTCGAGTCATCATAGAGTCCGGCAAAGAGCACCGCTTCGTGGTCGTGTTCAAGGGCGAAGGCCTAGATGACGGCGTTACCGATGCGGACCCCCAAAAGGAAGGGAAGAAGGCGACCCAAGCTGTCGCTCTCCGCGAGGAGGCTGGCCCTTCGGCGGAGGTGATCAATGCCTTTATCGCACGGGCGACAGAGTTATTGCAGGACTTCTATCCTTCCAATACGGTCCTGCTGAGAGGTTTTTCGAAAGTGCCGGACATTCCGACGATGGGTGAACTCTTCCGAGTCAACGCCGGAGCGATCGCCTCTTACCCGATGTATCGCGGCCTGGCCAGACTGGTGGGGATGGAGGTCCTCGAAACGGGAGAGACCATTGAGGACGAAATCGAGACGTTGAGAACCCATTTCAGAGGGTTTGAATTCTTTTTCTTCCATATGAAGGAACCAGACATGCGGGGGGAGGACAGGGATTTTCAGGGAAAAGTCGCTTCTTTGGAAAAGATTGATAGCCTTATGCCCGAGATACTGGCGTTAGCGCCTGACGTCGTGGCCGTCACGGGTGATCATTCCACGCCCTCGACGCTCGGTTCACACAGTTGGCATCCAAATCCGGTTCTCATTTTTTCCAGGTATGTGCGGACAGATTCAGTAACGCGGTTCACCGAGAGCGCTTGCAGCATGGGGGGGCTTGGAAGGATATCAGGGGTGAATCTTATGCCCCTTCTGTTGGCCAATGCGCTCAAAATGAAAAAATTCGGAGCGTAACTTCCGGTTTGGGCAATTCAGACGCTGTTCGCAGATTCCTTCTTTTATCTCACCACAGAGGCACGGAGGACGCTGAGGGTTTAGATTTTCTCCAGTCGGGAGGTGCCGATTGGAGAAAACGGCTCAGCAGCCCTTGGCGGACACGTCAGGTGCTCGGCTGGGGGGCTGCGCGGCGGTCGGAAGTTTTTGATTTGCCGACCTCTTCCGGCAAATGAATCCCGCCTTGCGGGACTCTGCGGCCTCTATGCCTCGAGTGAGCGAAGCGAGCGGGTAGTGAAATAGAACCACTAACCTCCAGGGAACCGATCACGGTGTGATGAACTCGTAACTAATTCTGTCGCCGGGCAGCTTCACGGGAGAAACAACAAGGTCCATGCCCACCTCGATTTCTTCAGGTTTGATGGTCTTGCTGAGACGGCCGAAGATCTGGATGTCATCCTTGAACCGGACGAGCGCAGCCGTGTAGGGCAAGTCCTGTTCAAAGCCCGTGGGAGCATAGCTCAGGGTTGAATAAGAAACGAGCTTTCCAGTTCCCACCACGTCAAACCACGTCATATCACTCGACAAGCAACTGCAGCAGTCGGCCCGAGGTGGGAAATAGGCGGCATCACACTGCTTACATTTGGTGCCTGAAACCTTCCCCTGGTAGAGTCGTTCGATAAAGTCATTGACCTTGGTCTGAGACGTAAAACTCACCGTTCCGAATTTCTCAAAGCCCATTGGTTCATCCCCCCAAGATCGTGACGTTCGCATACAGACCTACGCCACCAATATTGTGGATCAGACCGATTTTCGGATCTTCTACCTGCATCTCGCCGGCTTCGCCTCGGAGTTGTAAGATGATTGTCCGGATTTGTGATCCCCCGGTCGCACCGATCGGATGGCCTTTTGAAAGGAGTCCGCCATCCACGTTGATGGGGATTCTTCCATCCTGGTAAGTCTCTTTGTTTCTGATCAAGTATTTGCCCTCTCCAGCCTCGGCGAATCCCAGGTCCTCGTATGCCATCAACTCGGCGATGGTGAAGCAGTCGTGCACCTCTGCTACGTTCACGTCCTGCGGTCCAATTCCAGCCATTTTGAATGCCTCTTTTGCTGCATCTCTCGTACAGCTCAATCCTGTCAATGAGTCCCGTCCTGCCATGTTGACCGGTGCGGAGGCTGCTCCAAGGCCGAGTATCGATAGGGGCTTCTTCGGCAAGTCACGAGCTCGGTCCTTACGAGCCAGGATGAGACACGAGGACCCATCGGCGTTGGCGCAGCAGTCGAACCGTTTTAGAGGCGTTGAGACTGTATCAGAGGACAAAACCTGTTCCAGGGTAACTTCCTTTCGGTAGACAGCCTTTTCGTTGAGCTGACCGTAGGAGGCCGCCTTTACCCGGATGAGGGCGAGATCCTCCTCCGTTGTTCCATATTTGTCGAAATGGGCTCGCGCATGCATCGCATAGTAGGCGGGCATCATGGTGCCAAAGGGTGATTCCCAGATGATGTCTGCACCTCGTCCCATTCTCTCCTGTGATTCGGCCGATGTAATCTCAGACATCTTCTGAAATCCGAGGATAAGGACCACATCGTGGAGGCCAGACTTGATCAGTGAATATCCGATTTTGACCCCCATGCTGCTCGAGGAACAGACGCTCTCAAGATAGAACGTGGGTTGAGGGGAGAGGCCCAGATACTCGGCGAGGACACCTGCAGGAGTCCTCTGCTTATCATACTCAGGAGCCGAGCAGATGATCGATGCGCCGATGTCCTTCGGCTTCAGCTGTGTGTCCGTCATTGCCTCCCGGTAGGCCTCGAAAGCCAACTCACGGATGGATCCTTCATAGCCACGGACAAAGGCACTTTGCCCGACACCGACAATAGCAACCTCGCTCATTGGGTAGCTCCTCCTCGTATCACGTTTCAAAACTAATTTGTGAAAATCACACCAAAACTGATCGTACGTATGAAGATGTCAAGGTCTAAAACTCGAAGCGCGAAATCCGAAACAATATCAAAATTCAAATTTACCAATTCTCCAAACATGTTTGGCATTTTGGTCATTTGATGTTCGGATTTGTTTCCCGCCTCGGGCGGGATATTCGATTTTCGGATTTAAGATGTCGGTTTTGAGGACACCATGGGATCGGGTAAATGATGCAAGTTATTACTGAGACACTACACGAGAGGCTCTCAAAATTCAGAATTCAGGCACGTGTACCATAGATCACAAGTTCCAAGCTGTCAAGAGGAAAGGGATACCAACAGAGGTCAGAAGCCAGGATTCAGGAGTCAGAATTCAGAAAGAATTTGAACTAGCTCTAGGGTGGTTTGGGGAACGGCCTCACGTAGTTTATCAGTTGCTCTGCCTGTCCCTTTGGGTAGGGTCTCTGTCGAACGAGAGAAGATAAAGACGAGCGGGTGTTCCTCTGGAAGACACATGGTAATTGGTCGTTACGCCTTTTATTGTGACTCCTGACTTCTGACTCCTGACTTCTGCGGTTTTGCTCTAGTTCGTCGCCTTTGGTAACGGTCTACTGCGGAGTCGTGCTCTTCCAATGTCGAGGAGAAGTGGTGGGTTCCGTCATTTCTTGAAACAAAATAGAGGTAGTCAACAGGAGCTGGTGACAGGGCCGCCATGATGGCGCTTTTTCCGGGGTTGGCGATGGGACCTGGGGGGAGACCCCGTATGAGATAGGTATTATACGAACTATACCGTCTGAGATCTTCTCTCGTCAGATTCCCATCGAAATGAGGGATGCCATAGATGACTGTTGGGTCGCTCTGGAGTGGAATTCCCCTTTTCAGTCGGTTGTGGATTACCGCAGAAACGAGCGGTCTCTCCTGCGGATCGGAGGCCTCCTTCTCAACAATCGAGGCAATGGTCAGGACTTCCCGTTCAGAAAGACCCAATTCAGAGGCTCGTTTGGTCATTTCTGGGGTATAGACCTGTCTGAATCGTTCGAGGAAGAATCGAATGACCATAGTCGGGTCCATATCCTTTGACCATGTGTAAGTGTCGGGAAATAGGTACCCCTCTAAGCTGGGGCCCTCGACCTGATGCCGGGAGAGGACTTCAGGTGAAGATGATTCCAGGAGGAACATCTCCTTGGATACAATGCCATGGTCCTCCAGGAGATGCCCGATTTGCAAAAGGGTATAACCCTCTGGGATCGTGATCCTATAGGTTTTCACCCGACCTTCGCTGATCTTCCTCAGTACACTCCAGTGCGAGGCGGGAAGGTCAAAAGCGTACTCGCCCGCCTTGATCCTGGGCTCTGCATTGGTGAGCCGGCCCAACAAAATGAAGCGGGTGACCCCACGAATGATCCCCTCTTTTTCGAGGATTTGAGCGATTTGCTTGAAGCTGAGCCCCCTTTCGAGAGTGACTGTCCTCGAGGCCTTTTCTCCTGATGGTGGAGCGAGTGCATATACCAGACCGTACAGGACGACCGCGATGACCAGGAGGCCTAAACCGGCCGAAAGAGATACTGTCCACCTTTTCATGATGTTTTCCGAATTCGCTCCGCGTCCAGGTAGCTCTGCAGAATGAGCGTCGCTGCAAGCTTGTCGATGACGCGCTTTCGCTTTTTCCGAGACAGATCTGCCTCGAGGAGCGTTCGGCTGGCCTGAACGGTAGAAAGGCGCTCATCCCATGTGGTGATCGGGACGGTGAGGACCTGTCTCATTTCTTTAACAAATTCCAGGACCTTTTTGCCCTCGATGCCGAGGGTCCCGCTCATGTTGAGGGGAAGCCCGACGACGATTTTGGTCACATCAAACTTCTGAACGAGATCCGCAATGGCCTTAAGATCCTTCTCACGGGATTCCCGATAGATTGTTTCTTCGGCCTGAGCAGTCAACGCCAGCTCATCGCTCACCGCCACGCCAATCGTGTGACTCCCCATGTCGAGGCCCATGATTCTCAATAGATATTTCCCCACCAGCGTTGATTCATTCATAAAAGCTAAGTCCCCGGCCAGGGGTTTGTCAAGCCCATTTGGTGCGGGAGCTTCACCATTCTCACGGCACAAGTGTGAGAGCAGGAGGGGGACCCAGGCGGCGATAATTATGCCGCGTCTTCAACGGCTGGAGATCCCTTTGGCAACTGGAGAAAAAACTTGACAAGAGAAGGGGGTTTTGTTAAAAAATGTACAAAGTCCTGGGCGCTCCAGGGCTTTCAACAAATCCCCTTTTTGCTCTTCCCGAGCGGTTTGTGGGGGTTTCAGAAGCACTTCACCGCTCCGTGATGAGCGGAGCAAATGAGTCACTTCGTGTCAAAATTCGCCCTGAGTATTCAAATCTCGCCTCGGGCGAGACCGGTTTTCCCCTACATGAAGAACCTCTAACCAATAAACGTTTCAAAGCGGGCCCAATGGGGCTCTGACTTGAGTCACAACCGACTCGCGTCGAAGATTCGATATTCAGTCACATCGATAGATGATTAGGGGGATTTTTTCCCCACGGGATGTTTTTTGAAAGGAGGAGAGGGGAATGGAGTTTGGATTCACGGCTGAACACGAAGAGATGCGGAAAATGGCGCGCAATTTTGCCGAAAAGCGGATCGCCCCGACGATGGAAGAAGACGAAAAGGAACACCGATTTCGGAGGGAGTTGGTCAAGGAGATGGCAGAGCAGGGTTTTTTTGCCTGCCTCGCACCCGAGAAATACGGGGGACTGGAGGAGGGCCATCTTGCGGCGTGTATCATGACGGAGGAGATTGCGGCTGTGAGCCCTTCCTGGGGCCTCCCATTCAACCTCCAGATGAACTCGATTCAGCCAGTGTTGCTGGCTTTCGGGACCGAGGAGCAACGGGAAAAGTTTATCCCACCGTTGATTTCGGCTGAGAAGCTGGGTTGCTTTGCAATCACAGAGGCCAACTCCGGGAGCGATGTCGCGAGTATGAGGTCACAAGCCGTCGAGATGGAGGATGGGTGGACTCTGAATGGATCCAAAATGTGGATCAGTGGCGTTCCGGCGGCTGATGTCGGAATCATTTTCGCTTTTACGGACCGGGAGAAGAAGCATCGAGGAATTTCGGCCTTTATGGTGGACATGCACACGGAAGGTGTGGAACAGCGAGAGATAGAGACGAAATTGGGTCTGTATTGTGCGCCGACTGGAGAGATCATCTTTCAAGATGTCAAATTGCCAAAGGACGCGTTGGTTGGGGAGTCGGGTGCTGGGTTCAAGATCTGTATGAGCATGCTGGATAACACGAGGCTTAGCTCAGCAGCGCGGGCGGTCGGAGTGGCACGGGCCTGTTTCGATCATAGCGTGAGATACGCCAATGAACGAGAGCAGTTTGGGGTGCTCATTGGACAGCATCAAATGATTCAACAACAGCTTGCCGAAATGTATGTGGAGCATGAGGCCGCGCGGCTCTTGGTTTATCGGGCAGCGTGGATGAAAGATCAGGGCCAGCGTAATACACTCCAAGTCTCAATGGCCAAGTACTTTTCGTCAGAGGTAGCGGTTCGGGCAGCTAATGAAGCGGTGAAAGTATTTGGGAGTTATGGGTTCAGCACAGAGTATCCTGTCGAAAGGTTCTACCGCGATGCCAAATCCTACCAGATTGTGGAGGGGACCAGTAACATTCAGAGGATGATTATTGGGCAGTATGCACTCGGGATGAGGAAATAATGAATCTTATCTCATAGGAAAATGGAGGCGAGAGGTCGATGGCAACAAATGTGACGGTTCCGATGGTTGGGAAAATCGTGGCAGTGACTGTCAAAGTGGGTGACAAGGTGGAGGAGAATGATCAGATAGCCACTCTAGAGGCGATGAAGATGGAGATGCCCGTTGTTGCGCCGGTCGGGGGGGTGATCAAGGAAATCCGGGTGTCTCCGGGTCAAGAAGTGGAGGCGGATGGCGTTATTGCGGTGATTGAATAGATATGTGCAGAGGAACGGAAAGCAACCCAACAGGCTAGAGGGGATGACTGCAGGCCGTGGGCAGGACTGGACGAATGAATACGAGATAGTTTCCAAACCACGAATTCAATTTTCAAACCCCGTTTTCATTCTCTTTCATTCTCGCTTTGGATTTGTTTAGGATTTCGAGTCTGCGAAATGAGGGTCTTGGGTTTTTGCCATGCTCCGAAACGGCCAAGATTCCGAAAAAGACGCTGGCATGGAGTCGAATGCCCGGCCTGCGAGGTGAATGATGAGACTTAAGGATAAGGCGGCCGTCGTAACAGGCGGCGGGCGAGGCGTGGGACGGGCGGTCTGCATCGCTCTCGCCAGAGAAGGGGCCAACGTAGTTGTCAACTACGCAACGCGGGTCGAGCCGGCGGAGGAGGTTGTCTCAGAGATTCAGAAGATGGGCAGCAAGGCGGTCGCCGTCAGGGGGAATGTGGCCAACAAGAAGGACTGCGATGGAATCATCAAGGCCGCGGTTGATCACCTCGGGAAGATCGACATTCTGGTCAATAATGCTGGGATCAGCAGGCCGGCGATGCTTCACAAAATGACAGAGGAACAGTGGGACGAGGTGGTCGATACTCACCTGAAGGGGGCATTCCTGTGCACACAGGCAGCCGCCCAGTATTTCAAAGAACAGCAATATGGGCGAATCATCAATGTAACCTCTGTGGCCGGGATCGTCGGCACAACAGGCCAGATCAACTACGCGTCCGCCAAGGGTGGCCTGGTGGCTTTCACAAAGTCTTGTGCAAGGGAATTGGCGAAATTTGGGGTCAACGCCAACGTCGTTTCCCTGGGAATCGTTTTTACTGACATGACTCAGAAGCTTCAAGAGGATCCAAAGCTGAAGGAGATTTATTTGAGGCGGATTTTGTTGAACCGCTACGCAGAGCCTGAAGATGTCGCGCCAGCCTTTGTTTTTCTTGCCTCCGATGAAGCCCGATATATTACGGGACAGGTTCTCTGTGTGGATGGGGGATACGGGTTAACATGATCAAAAGAAGGGGGTGAGGTGAATGGCGACTATGCCCGACAAGATTGAGACGTGGCAAATGGTCCAACCGACGATAAAAGATAAGGAAACCGGCGAGGTAAAGCCTGGAAAGCTGGAGAGGACCTCGGTTCCTGTCCCTTCCTTATCCGCAGATGAGGTCCTTGTTCAGGTAGCAGGATGTGGCGTCTGTCATACCGATCTGGGCTACTTTTACGACGGCATACCGACAGTGCAAAAGCCGCCCCTAACCCTCGGCCATGAGGTCAGTGGGACGGTGGTCGCTGGCGATGAGAAATGGATTGGGAAGGAGGTGATTATCCCTGCAGTGATGCCCTGCCGGAATTGCGTTCTCTGCGAGACGGGGCGGGGAAATCGTTGTCTGGCCCAGAAAATGCCTGGGAACAGCTTGGGGATTTATGGCGGGTTTTCGAGTCACATTCCAGTTCCATCCGTCGATCTCTGTGAGGTGAAAAACGGAGGGGGCATACCGCTAGCGCATTTAGCGGTGGTGGCTGATGCCGGGACCACGCCTTATCAGGCAGCCAAGAGGGCAGATCTCCAACCTGGGGACCGGGTCATCATCGTTGGCGTCACGGGTGGAGTGGGCGTCTATATGGCCCAGACCGCCAAGGCCCTCGGTGCCCAGACAGTTATCGGTATCGCGAGAAATCCAGAGAAGCTCCAGAGGGCGTTGAATTATGGGGCTGATTTCGTGATCAATACAAAGGATAAGGCCCCGAGGGATGTCCGGAACGAGTTTCGAGAGATCTGTAAACAGAATGGTTTGGAAGCGGGTTTTGGTTGGAAGATCTTTGAAGTGACGGGTACCAGGGGAGGGCAAGAGATCGCCCTCGAGCTTCTCTCATTCACTGGCAAGCTGATCGTCATCGGATTCGGGATGGCCAAGAACGAGTATAGCATTTCTCGGCTCATGGCCTTCGATGCGGAGATTATCGGAACATGGGGTTGTCTGCCAGAATACTATCCCATCGTGCTCGATATGGTTCTCTCGAAAAAAATCGACATCGAGCCATTCGTGGAGGTCCGTCCCATGAGCCAGATCCAGTCGGTTTTTGAGGAAGTTCACAAGGCAGGTTCTCCGGCAAAACGGATTGTTCTCCACCCCGATTTTTGATTCCCTCACCGTGAGTTCAAGGGTCCGCGTTTAACCAACAAGAGAAGTCGATGTTCTGGCGAGGTCCCTAAGAATCTGGAAAAGGGCGCTCTGAGCGACGAAGAGTGACTTTTCCAAAGATCTATCCAAAAAGAGAGGAGGAATCGAAATGGCATTGGATTGGCTGGTGAGAGATAACGAACCGAAGGATCACAACCTATTTGGGGAGGAGTTTTTCGGCAAAGAGCCGCCTTGCACCATGTATGAGAAAAAGCCCCTTGTGGATCGGAAGGGGAATGTCGTGAAAGATCTGTACACGGCCTGGATCACGCTGAACAATCCGGCCCAGTACAACTCGTACACGACGGAAATGGTCAAGGGCGTGATTGCCGGATTTCACAGGGCTTCTGTCGACCGATCGGTTGTGGCTGCGATCTTCACTGCTGCCGGAGACAGGGCCTTCTGCACCGGTGGGAACACGAAACAGTATGCAGAGTACTATACAAGAAGACCTAAGGAGTATGCGGACTATATGGATCTCTTCTCTGGCATGGTCGATGGAATCCTAAAATGTCGGGTTCCGGTGATCTGCCGATGCAACGGGATGAGAATCGCTGGCGGTCAGGAGATTGGACAGGCCTGTGACCTCACGGTCGCTGCCGACACCGC
>JABAOF010001480.1_pt3 | contig 20489 bp, 19 predicted proteins | sample 7062171 | NCBI WGS metagenome assembly JABAOF01 (sample SAMN14538628, study PRJNA623070) | marine sediment metagenome | biome: marine biome [ENVO:00000428]; feature: marine pelagic biome [ENVO:01000023]; material: deep marine sediment [ENVO:00002113] | place: India: Gulf of Khambhat ...
CCACCTCAGAGAGGAGCTCTTCGCTGATCTCGGCGATGAGTCCCTCCATTTTCTCTCTGACCTCCTTCTTCATCTCCTCTACGCCTTTCTTGGTGTCGTCTAGAATTTTGTCCTTCAGTGCCTCGGCCTCCTCTTCGGCCTGCTTTAAGATCTCTTCACGCCTCTTCTCGGCTTCCTCAGCCTTCTTTCCGATCTCCTCTCTCCTAGCTCTCTCCGCTGCTTCTTTTGCCTCTTCCTCGATTCTTTGAGCCTTCTGTTTGGCTTCCTCTATTATTTTCTCAGCGTTCTCCTCTGCTTTGATTATACTCTCCAACGCGGCGTCGCCCAAGGCTTCTACCCCACTAAAATTCGGAGAGGCTAACATAAAAACTTGATGCTAACACAAGGACTTTCGGATTGATGGGAGAAAATCCTTTGGCTCAGAGAGGGTGGAGGCTAAGGGTGCTTATCTCCTCCTCAGAGAAGAAGTCTGAGAGATCTCCGTACTCATGGAGCATCTGGGATAAAGGTGGATAGGTCAACGAAAGGAAGGGGCTACGACCTCCATCAAAGAACTTCTGCAGGGTGGCTTCCATGTGTAGTATCGTTGACCCAGATGTCTCTCCTTTCTCGTCCTGGGGGATAACCCTCTTGAAGAGAGCCTCGACACCTTCTTCGACCTTGACCGATGAGAGAAGGATATCTAGCCCGGTCTCTCGAGAGGTTTCAGAGATGAGAGCCTTTGTCTCGTTTATTAAGTCTAAGAGTATGGAAAGCGAATCCTTGTCTGGGAACGGGGTTTCGCCGATCATCGCCGGAATAAGCTCCACTCCGAAGAGGTTCAAATAATAATAAAGTTTAAACTCTTTGATGGCTGTGGAACTGTTTAAATGAATGGACGTTCCATCAAGGATAGACCTTTTTTGAGTGAAGTAGGTCGTAACGTACCCTATGACTTGGAATAGGGACTCCTCGAAGAGAACCCTGTTACCATCAGACTCGGCGGCAAGTGATGGGAGGTTGATGGATGCGAAGGCCGCGGCGATGGATGTATTCTGACCCCCTTCAGGGAGCCTCAACCCATCGGCGAAGTAAAGGTGGCCTTTCTGCCAGGGAAACATATGATTGGCGAAGAGGGCGTTTCCACCCTGATCGATAAGGGAGGAAACTAGTTTTCCGAGGGTGTTTCGATACTCTTTTATAAAAGGAACCGAAGGCGGGAGATAATATACCAGGTTTATCAAGTCACCTCGATGATTAGAGGCTGAGGCCAGTATCTGATGAAGGGCACGTTCAGTCGAGGAGGATTTGGGAGATCCTTTAGAGGGATAGATGTAGCCCAAGGTCAGCTTAGGACGGCGAATGGCAAGCACTCTACGTATGTAGCTGACAAGAGATGAGGTATCCCACTCATCACCGTTGAAGTCTGATAAGAGGTCTTGGACACCAAAGACCTCTAACTCTTGAGAGATTTTGCAAGATAAACGGCTCAGCGTTTCAGCTAAGGAAAGTGGCGTTCTTGGCTCACTTTCTCCATGGAGGTCGAGATGGTGCTCTGAGTCCAATGCAATGCGGGAGATGAGGAAAGGGTTTCTACTGTTCTCTAGATTGATCTTCCCCATGTAATGGGCGTCGCGGACAAGAGGTGGCAAGAATTTCTGTAGGAAGTGATCATAGACTACCCTGTTAAACAGATCGTCCCTCACGGTCGGGAGATCGTCCGTTGATAGGAGGAGGGTATCAAGCTCCGCCGCGGTGGGCCCCATCTGGAGGTTCGGGGCGAGGTAGGGGTAGAGGCCATATTTAATTAGTGAAGCGTTCACGAGATCGTAAAGGATGGATGGATGGATGGTGAGGAGGGGCAAGGACTGAACTCCTTCGTATACAGATTCAACTAGGGCGGGTAGGGTATGGCTAGGTACATCAAGACTGGTGAAGAGTGTAAGGAGGAAGTCTTTCGTTATCCTCTGAGGCTGGGTGGTGCTCTGAAGCCACTGCTTCTTCTCAGCTGAGGTGGAGTCCCTCAGAAGCGAGGTTAGGTTCTTGACCACAGACCTGCCCTTATCGGTGGGACGGTATTTCTTATCCTCACCCCGGAATATGAGGAGGCTCCTCTTCAATTGTTTGATGTGGTAAGCGAGGACGTTCGGTTTGACTCCGTGTTCTTCGGTGAGGTGTAGGAGATCTGAGTAAGAGGCGCCGCCACTCTCAGAGACGCAGAAGAGGATCTGCAGCCTCAAAGGATTGGAAAAGGAGGATAAGAAACTCCCTAGGGACTCCACTTTACGACTCATTTCGAGCAGATATTCTATATTCACAGTTACGCATCTGTCACTTCGTCTATCGCTGTAAATATATTTGAGTCTTTATTACCCAGCAGGAATCGACCATTTAGTCAAACCTCCTGTATCAGAATCTCTTGATATTTCACACCCTGACTTGTGCCTTCTTCTTATATTGCATGAAAAAATGTTGAGATTGCTGACTGTGTGTAATTAGCTTTTTAAAGGAGTCTAAGGGAACTTCTTAGGTCTTATATGCACATACGTCGATAGGTTGTGGAGGCATCACTAAATATGATCGACCCCGAGGAGATGATGAAGACGGCCAGGATGGCCGTGGAGATCTGTACGGCGGTAAAACCGCATGAAGATGTTTGCATAGTAACCGACATAAACAAGACCAGCATAGCCGACGTGCTATTCCTGGCCTGCAGAGACGTGGAAGCCGAGACCGTTGTCTTAACGATGAAACCGAGGCAGATTCATGGAAACGAGCCGCCCAGGGTTATAGCTGCTGCTATGGCCGCTGCCGACGTGGTCTTCACACCCACGACCTACTCAATTACCCATACTGACGCGATGGTGGAGGCCTGTGAGGCGGGAGCAAGAGCCCTCATACTAAGGGGCATCACCCAGGAGATGATGGTAAAGGGAGCCATGACAGCCGACTACATCAGGCTCAGAGAGAGAACCCAGAGGGTCGCTGACAGGTTGAGTGAAGCCTCTGTCGTCCACGTGCTCTCGAAGCACGGAACCGATGTCAAGATGAGTCTTGATAAAAAGAGAGCCGCTGTCCTTGCGGGATTCGCCACCGAGCCTGGAACCTTTGCCGCACTCCCCGATGGGGAGGCCCCCATATGCCCTGTTGAGGGTACAGCTGAGGGCACCGTAGTCTTCGACCATACCATGGACGGTGTTGGCCGGTTGAAACAACCCATAAAGCTCGTGGTGGAGGGAGGTAAAGCGGTAGAGATCAAGGGTGGGGAAGAGGCAGAGAGACTGAGGGAGATCATAGCCTCCTCGGATGAGTACGCCACCAACATAGCAGAGTTTGCCATAGGCACCAACCCGAGGGCCCTCCTCATAGGCAATATGGCCGAAGACAAGAAGAAGGAGGGAAGTGTGCACATCGCTATTGGAGACAACCACAAACTAGGGGGCACTGTTACCAGCTCAATACACCTCGACGGGCTGATGGTGGCTCCCACCGTGATGCTGGATGGTGAAACCTTGGTAGAAGACGAGAAAATACTAATCTAGGAATAACTGACACAGGCCCTCTTTTAGTGTAAATAGAAACTTTCACGTGATCAGAGGATTAACTGATCACGGTCATGACTGTATATGTGCACTCCTTTGATGCTACGGAGTTTATCAATAGATTCCAGCGCCTGCACCGGGTTATAGAGTGTACCCGGTATGTTTCTTCTCTCCAAATTTTCTCTTAGAGGAGAAGCATCGCCACAGTAAATGTATTTCTCATCTTCAGTGTCTACGACGACAGACTGATGGGCAGGGGAGTGACCTGGCGTTGTTATCACCTTCACTCCTCCAGTAATCTCATGGTCCCCCTTTATACCGATGTAGTCAACGGTGTCGAACAACTCCCGTATATAGGTGTTTTTTTGGAACCTGTCGGGGAAATGGGCGTATCTCACCTCATCCCTCTGCACGTAGAATTTAGCGTTCTTAAAAAGAACGTTATTCCCGCAATGATCAAGGTGGAGATGCGTGTTTATTACAACCGATATGTCCTCAGGTTTCAGTCCCTCCTCCTTTATACTTCTCTCAAGCTTCATTTCCCTATCTAATCTATAAAATTTCTTGATTCGGTCGGGTAGCTCTCCAATACCCGTATCCACCAGTATTTTTTCCTTATCAGTTGTTATTAGCAGCGGTTTCAAGGCGGCCATGTAGAGTACACCATGGTATGAGGTCTTCCTATAGACCAGGAAGCCCTTGTCAAGGCCAAAAAAACCATCGGAAAGAAGCTTAACCTTGTTCATGATTCGAACACCTCCTTAGATTAATTTATGCCCCTATAGATATACCAGCAACTTGTCTAGAAGATGTCAGGTGGCCTGTACTCGCCATAGATTTCGCGGAGGACATCACATATCTCGCCGACGGTGGCGTAGGCCTTGACGGCGTTGATCATGTATGGCATTAGGTTCTCATTAGCTTCGGCGGCTCGGCGCAGTCTCTCCAGCTGTTCATCCACCTTATGCTGGTCTCTGCTTCTCTTAACCTTTTCCAGCTTCTCGATTGTTCTCTTCCTCAGGTCGGGGTCAGGCTTATAGGTCTCCATCTCATGTCTCTCTTCTCCCCTCATAGCGTTTATGCCAATGATCTTCATCTCTCCTTCCTCAATCTTCCTCTGGTAGGAATAGGCGTCTTCTATGATCCTCCTCTGGAAATACCCATTCTTGATGCACTCAGCGGCGCCGCCCTTAGCCTCGATTTGCTCAAGTACCTTCCAAACCCTCTCCTCCACCTCATCGGTGAGCCACTCAACAAAGTAGGAGCCGGCCAGAGGGTCAATAATGTCAGCGAGGCCTGCCTCCTCGGCAAGAAGAGCTTGAGTCATCACCGAGAGACGTTGCGTCTTCTCCGAGGGGATACCATAGGCCTCATCCATGGTAGATAGACGTATCGACTGTACACCGCCTAATGCACAAGCCATCCCAATAAGGGCTGCCCTGACAAGGTTGAGCTCGGGATAGATATCAGTGTAGACGCTCCCACCGGCGGAGGCGTAGGTTCGGAAGCGCCATGTACTAGGTTTTTCTGCGTCGAAGCGATCCCTCATGATCCTTGCCCAGATCCGCCGCGAGGCCCTCAGTTTCGCTACTTCCTCGAAGAAGCCCATGTGGGAACATAGGCCGAAGCTGAACCTAGCTGCGAAGTCGTCGACGCTCAGCCCCCTTTCCTTGGTTTTCTCGACGTACTCGATGGCGTCTGCGAACATCAGGGAGGGTTCGGTTATCAGGCTTGCACCGCTCTCGCGGTAGTGGGATCCTGTGATGCTAATGGGATTAAATCTGGGTAGATACCTAGAGCAGTATTCGATGACGTCGATGGTCAGCTTCAAGGAGGAGTCCAAGTCTACGATCCATGTGTGACGGGTACATATCTCCTTGAGGATGTCGTTCTGAACCGTCCCCCTCAGGGACTCAGCCGGTACGCCTTGCCTCTCAGCCAGCACCAGATACATAGCAAGAATGATCTGAGTGGGAGCGTTGATGGTGAATGAGGTTGAAACCCTATCAAGAGGTATACCGTCAAAGATCACTTCTAGATCTCTAAGAGTGTTCACAGCAACACCTACCTTCCCGACCTCGCCCTCCGAGAGCGGGTGATCTGAACCATATCCACACTGGGTTGGCAGATCAAAGGCCAGGCTGAGGCCGGTTTGACCCCAGCTCAAGAGGTTCTTAAAAAGCCTGTTTGTCTCCTCGGGGGAGCCGTACCCGGCGTATTGTCGAATAGTCCAAATGCGGCCCCGATACATGGAGGGATATATGCCCCTGGTGTAGGGGTACTCTCCAGGCATACCCAGGTTCTCTACATACTGTCCCTTAAGGTCCAAAGGAGTATAGAGCCACTTGATTGGGATCTCGCCTTCTCTGGTCTTAAACTCCTCCTGCCTACTCGGATTTCTCTCGAGGGTGGGTTTAAGTCTGTTTATCTCCCAGTCTCTTATTTGATCCTCTATCTCTGCCTTATCGTCCAAACTGAACATCTCTTCAACTAGTCAGTAAAAGAGATTCACGACATTTAAGCTGCAGATGCTATATGACTCCCCTCTTCCTCAGTCTCTGGATCTCTTCTTTACTGTATCCTAGCTTGTGTAGGACCTCCTTTGTGTGCTGGCCCAGTATCGGGGAAGGCTGTCTGATGCTTAAGGGGTGCTTGAAGAGCTTGATGGGGTTTCCAAGCACCTTCACCCTACCAGCGGCCTGGTGAGTCATCTCCACTAGCATCTTCCTGACCTCTATCTGGGGGTGTTTCAAGGCCTCTGAGGTAGTGTTGACGGGGGCATGGGGGATGTCCACCTCGTCCAAGGCCTTCAACCACTCGTTCCGTGTCTTCTTAAAGAAGGCCTCCTCGAGTATCGGTCTTAAGGCCTCCCGGTTCCTAATTCTTAGGGGATTGTCAAGAAACCTCGGATCCTCCTTCAGCTCCTCCATGCCCAGCACAGAACAAAGGATCTCCCAGAATTTCTGGGAGGGGGCTGCCACCATGATCCATCGGTCATCCTTGGTCCTGTATGCTTCGTAGGGCGTCAAAGTTGGATGTGCGGAGCCGAGAGGGACGAGGTCTTGACCTAGGCCGAAGTACATAGGAATCGTGTAGAGACCCAGATAGAAGATTGCGGTGTCAAAAAGAGATACATCGATCTTCTCCCCTATGCCAGTAGCCTCGCGGGCGAAGAGGGCGGTCGAGATGGCACAAGCTGAGAGAATCCCAGCAGATATGTCCATGACGCCAGGGAAAGCCTTGATGGGAGGCCAACCTTCTATGCCGATGCAGGTCATGATGCCCGACTCAGCCTGGACGATGGCGTCGTACCCTGGTCTCTGGCTATAAGGGCCATTCAGGCCGTAGGATGAGATGGAGCAATAGATCAGCCTAGGATTCAACTTGCTGACGACTTCAAATCCGAGACCCAGCCTCTCCATCACTCCTGGCCTGAAGTTCTCGACAAGGACATCGGAGTCTTTGGCCAGCTTCAGAGCGATCTCCCTTCCCTCCTTGTCTTTCAGATCCAGTGTAACGCTCTTCTTATTTCGGTTGAGGATGAAGGAGTGATAGCTTTCTCCTCCTGTTAGCTTGGGCTCTCGATCCCAGCGTGCACTGTCCCCAACGCCGGGCATCTCCACTTTGATGACCTCGGCGTCCATGTCTCCCAACAACATGGTGCAGAAGGGACCGGCGAGGAAATGAGTAAAGTCTAGGACTTTGACGCCACTCAGGGGACCCACGATGATTCACCTCTAGAAGTGAGACGGCTTCGAAGTTATAAGACTTCTAAAAATACCTGAAGAATGGAAAAGACAAATAATTTAACGGTGAGAATCTGTTATAGACCGACACCACAAATAGGGGTCGTGGGCTAGTATGGCATGCTGCCGAGCTCGGGACAGAGCAGCGTGAGCCTCGGTGATCGTGGGTTCAAATCCCACCGACCCCACCAAATACGGAATCTAAACTAATTTCGTGGTGCTAACATCAAGTTTTTTAGGAGGAGAGGAAGACAAAGGATCCTAGAGTTTTCGATATGGTGTTGATCCTTAAAATGTTATTCTCCATACATTTTATCCATCAACTTAATTGCATCATCCTTTGTCAATTTCCGCGGCTGCCTAACTAACATTCGATGGCCTTTTAACATTTTTTCGGCGATTCTAGGTATTGCCTCCCTAGGTATACCTAAACCCTTCAAGTTCGATGGTACATCTATGTCTTTTATTAATCTTTGTACCGCTACCACAGCTTGATATGCGGTCTCACGTCTTGACAACTTGTCGGTTTTTTCACCCATTGCCGAAGCTATCGATGCCAATTTTTGTTCGCATTTAGGCAGATTATATTCCATTAAATAAGGCAGAGCTATTCCGCATGCCACTCCGTGTGGAATCCTGTATTTTGTCCCATAAGCATTTGAGGCTGCGTGACCGCCGCATGTTCCAGCGTTTTCTAGGGCTAAGCCGGCCATCATAGCTGCTAGCGACATATTATATCTTGCCTCCAAGTTTTCTCTTTGGAAGTATGCCGCCCTTAGATTTTTCGCTATCCTTTCTATAGCCTCCAAAGCCACTGCATCTGTTAATGGAGAGGATTCTAGGGACATCATAGCCTCCACGGCGTGGGATAATGCATCCATTCCAGAGCCCGCGGTTGTTTTAGGAGGCATAGTAACAGTTGCAGTGGGATCTACTATCGCCACATCGGCTAGGAGCTTTGGGTCCACAACGCTGGTTTTAAGTTCCTCAGCACTCAAAGAGACGACCGCGTAGCGGCTGACTTCGGAGCCTGTACCTGCCGTTGTAGGCAAGAGGATTTTTGGAACTCCAGGTTTTTGAATCTTGGCCCCGCCCACATATCTACTTATGTCTCCAGGGTTTGTGATAGCTATTGAAGCTAATTTAGCCATATCCAGAACACTACCGCCGCCTATGCCGACAACGAATTCATATTTACTTTCTCTCGCGGCATTAGCCGTAGACTCAGCCATTTCTAATCGCGGTTCAGGCTCAACTTTGTTGAAGATATTGATTTCCAATCCTTCAACTTCCAAGGATTTTCTAACCTTATCAACTAGACCGGTTTTTTCGATATTCTCATCTGTTAAGATTAAACCTTTTTTCACGTTGAATTGTTTCGCCTCTAAACCCACGTTTTCAGCCGCTCCAGAACCGAATAACATCCATTTAGGAGTCTGAAAGGAAAATTTCATTATGGAAGGATAAACCGTGTTCATAACGTAGAGTTACTGCTTTGTAACATATAAAATATTTTTAGTTTTGTATTAGCTGAGTTTACATTCATTTGGAGAGTTAATATGATAACGGAGGCACTGATCGACGAGGCATCATTTGAACTTTTGAGGAGGTCTATGAAAGAGATACCTGAAGACTGGGAAGTGGCTTACAGGGATGCATACAAAGAAGAGACCCTGGAAATGCGGAGAGCCTACGACTACATGTTTGCCGCCATGAACAATGCCAGGAGAGAAGGACTATCTATTTGTCTTGACAGTGGATCAATCTGCTTCTATATAACCTTGGGTACAGCAGCTCAGATCGACCCGAAGATCAACTTTTGGAGAGCCTTAGCTAGGTCCACCATGAAGGCGACTAAAGATGGCATCCTGAACCCTTATACTGTTGATCCTTTAACGAGGGAGAACACGCATACGAATGTGGGAGTGAATATGCCATCTCTAGAGTACAACACGGTCACCGAAGAGGAATGCATCGAAATAACTTCTGTACTAAAGGGGGCTGGTGCAGAACTTTCCGGAAGTAGATTTCGCATGATGGCTGCGGCGGACGGCTTACTAGGGATCAAGAGATTCGTACTTGATAAGGTGATTCACGCTACCAGATATGGATGGAGCTGCCCCCCAAACATCTATGGAATCGGAGTAGGCGGTGTAATGGCAATAGCTTCAAGGTTTGCAATGATGGCTGCTACCCTTAGGCCCTATGGATCCAGGCATCCGATGAAGAAGATCGCAGAACTCGAGGAGGAGTTGAAAGAGAATATAAACTCGATCGGAGTTGGGGCGATGGGAAATGAAGGCAACATCACAGCTCTAGATGTCCACATAGAGTACTCCTATGGGCAGTCTGCACTTCTTCCTGTGGCCATCGTATCTCAATGCTTTGTTCCTCACCGTGCAACAGCAAGGATCTGTTCGGATGGAGCTGTGGAATACCATCCCTACCCAAAGCTATGGTTCACTGAGCTGAGGAAGACCATTCCGGAGTTTGTTAGGCGATGAGCATACTACCCGATGGCGTCGAACTGAGGACGCCCCTAACGAAGAAAGCATTAACAAAATTGAGGAGTGGAGATATAGTCTATATCAGTGGACATGTCTGGACTTGTCGTTCAAGTTTCTTTATACGTGTCTTCGAGAAGAGAAGAAAGAATCCTATAGATACTGGCCGCTACAATGTGATGATCACACACGGCCCCAGCATCAAGAAAGTTGGAGGAAAATGGGTTCCGCCTAAAAGCTTAGGTGGCACTCTCGGCTTCAGGTTCAGGAAATGGATGCCGAAGGCTATTAAACGTTTTGGGCTACGTGCAGTAGTCTCAAAGGGAAGTTTGAATGGCGATGTGTCTGCAGCCTGCAGAGAGGCAGGCTGTGTCTACCTGACTCTCTATTCCATGCCTTGGACATACGAGGCGAACGTACATTGCGTCAGAAAAATTGTTGAGAGCCACTGGCTTGAATTCGGATCCTCAGACGCGGTCTGGGTCTTCGAGGTTGAGAAATGCGGTCCGTACATCGTTAACATCGACATGGTTGGAAACGTGTACTATGAAGAAATAACAGAGAAGATCAAAGGTAAGGCAGAAAAACTTTATGAAGAGCTTGGGATAGCCGACTTCAGATACACTTTCGAATAGCGTTCACCTACAGAGTATATAGTCAGTAAGGGCACAAAGAACGGGGGGGTTGTGTGGAAAAGAAGAATATTCTCAACTAAACCTTCTACATCATGAGATCGCCGAAGAGAAGTTTTCTCATACCGTCCATGTCTCTAGAGGTTACAGCTACTCTCTCAAAGGATTTATCCAGTACCTCGATAATCTTCTCTGGGCCACCGAATCTCATACCCTCTTCTGGAACGGGTTTAATTCTTATGGATGGTGTTGAACCTGCGGACCAAGCCCCCGCCACAGTGATGACACCGTAATCCTCTAGGAGACTTACACCTGTTCCTATGGAGGCCTCCACAGGGACCAGCTCAATCTGTCGTGCATCGGCCTTTTCTATTACAATGTCTAGGCCGTCGTCGTGGAGGATATGTATCCCGAAGGGTATCTCCTTGACACGATCTCCATATAACCCTTTCGCCAAGCGGTAGATCTTCTCGCCCATTGCCTTCATCTTTCTCAACAGCTCTGGATCATAGTTCTCTAGTCCCCTCAGGAGGGCTACGGACAAAGCGGGTCTCAAGTCGGCACCCATAGTTATGAGCAACGTCTCTATCCTCTCTACTAAATCTCTATCCCCTGCGATCCACCCACTCCTAGGCCCAGGGAGCAGTTTCTCACCGCTCGTCCCAGCTATGTCAACCCCTAGCTCTAAGCTCTTCGGCTGCATTAGTAGCACCGGTCTGAGCCTGGCTCCTGAGGCATCGTCGAGGTAGGTGAATATTTTATGTTCACGGCTGATCTCTATCACTTTCTTTAACTCCTCAATAGGTGGAGATTTCAGAGCCGTACTCGTGCCTGTGATTACAACGAGGGAGACCCTGTCGCCGTACTTCTCCACGATATCATTAAATTCCTCTGCAGTGTTGGCCTCTAAGCACTCAGCGCCTACTAGCTTTGCCCCAAGCAGAATAGAAGAATGGGTGAATCCCTTGGGGGGTGCGCTATAGCAGACTAAGATTTCTCCTGGTTTCACAATGGAAAGAATCGTGGCGACCTGGCCGGAGGAGAGTCTGTTACAGAAGGCCACGTGGTGCCTCTCTATGTCACCACCTAAGTGTTCGATGCCTATCCTCTTCAGCCTATCCATCCAGATGGCTGGGCCGACGAGGTCGTCCGATGGTGGTCCCAAGTCCTCGGTGGTGGACGGAAAATGGGTGTACAGACCCGTAAGATTATAAATGGCTTCCTGTCCATAGCGCTTGTATCTCCTTTTCATCAGCTCCTGAGCCCATCGAAACCTAAGGTTGAGGCTCTCCGGTCCGCTGATCAGCTTCCCCCATGCGAATCCATGTACCGGGTCAATTTCGTTTCCGTATCGATCCTTAGCCATTTCTATTCCCAATATCCTCCTCATCTTAAACTTTAAAGCCTTAACCACTGTTTTTCAGAGTAGTTGAAGGAGAACAATAAAGCCGTTCAGAGTGTTTTCGTTATACAATGATTCCTAGTGTAGTAAGAGGCTTAGAGAGGTAGCAGGTAACCGTAGGTCCCGTTTACTTTGACCCTTCTAAGCCTATTATTCTTCACCAGATAGGTGAGGGCACCCGTGACGCTTCCCCTTCCATAGTGGAGAGCGTTGTGCTTGAGGCCTTCATCGATCTCGTCCCAAGTCCTAGGCTTGGTTTTACCCCAAGACGTAGACAACAACTTGATGATAGCATCATTGAGGCCCGAGGGCCTCTGAATCGTGGGGAACTCATCAGGGGTCTTAAGGACAGCCCCTTCGACTGGTGCTCTGAAGGCTTCATGGACTCTATCAATGATTTGTGGCAGGTCCTCCATAGTTTTTCTCACCGTCTCCCTGCTCCCTTTTATCTCGATCTCAGCTCCTGTTGAGAGCCTAATCCTTAGGCTGATCTCCTCTGTAATCTTTCCTCACCTCTCTTTCGTCAAATTACTCATAACTTTCCACTTCCTAAGATTGACCAAACATCCTCATTATCTACTTCTGCATGTTAGTCCTGTCGTAAATCTCCAAAAACTGTTATATCAATCGCTAATTAACCTTTCTAAGGCACTAAGTAAAAATTCTGGAAGGTTAGGAGTAGAAACCTCAAGAGACTTAGAATAGTGAGGAATCTTAACCAGTAAACTTCTCAAGATCATCATCTTCTCCAATATGTAGTAACCACCTGTCTGGAGTTCCGTCATACATAACTATGGCTGTCTTGTGGCTACATAACCTATGGAGAGTTATGCCTTGTAACTAAGCCTATATTTGCTGTACCCCTGTAAACGCGATCCTTCTCTATGTAACTGGTAGTAAATTATTGTATTGGAGATAAGAAACTTTATTTATCAGTTAATGTGCGTATTACAAAGGAGGTGGTTTCTCGATGAGCATCTTGGTGACCGGTGGGCTTGGATTCGTAGGTTCTCATACCTGTAGGAAGCTCGTCGACGAGGGTGAGAAGGTTATCGCCCTATACCGGACCCCTAGGAAAATCGATTTCTTTGAGGAGGTCTCTGACAGAATAATGGAGTTAAGAGGGGATATCCTTGATCTACCCCACCTCATGAACATGATCAAGGCAGAGGGAATCACTGGCATCGTTCATGCCGCGGCCGTAGCTACTGAACCACCTGCTAGGGCTAGACCTCACATGGCATACCAAATCAATGTCACAGGGACAGTCAACGTCCTTGAAGCTGCTAGGCTAATGGACCTGGAGAAGGTGGTCTATATCAGCACTGGCTCGGCTGCAGGACCTACCGAGGATCTAAAACCGGTGAGCGAGAGTCAGAGGAAACCTTCAGGCCTCTACGGAACTACCAAGCTGATGGGCGAGTTGATGGGGCTAAGTTACTGTTCAATCTACAGCCTAAACATTGTAGTTGTGAGGCTGGCCTGGATCTATGGCCCGGGTCGTGATCCTCTGAGAACTTTTGGGATGGAGGTGCCCTGGGACCTCGCCGCCATCTTCCAGAACGCTGAGGAGGAAAGGCCCGTGGAGATCGAGGAAGGCGGAGACCACCCCTTCGACTTCACCTACGTGAAGGACGCCGTAGAGGTGGTCGTTTCCGCTTACAGGAAGAGGTATCCCAAGTATCGAGTCTACAATGCCTCTGTCGGGAGAGCGTTCACCCTCGCAGAGGCGGCGGAGGGCATCAGAAAAGTGATACCAGACGCAGAGATAAGGATCGGCTCGGGTACGAGGAGGGATATATATTTACGAGGCCACCTTGACATCACCAGGGCCCGTGAAGATTTGGCATATGTGCCACAATACGACTTAGAAAGAGGCATAAGTGAGTGGCATAACTGGTATAACGGTGGGAAAATCTACTAAAGCCTTAGCTAAAGTTTCTAAATAGATCATCAACTAGAGCGTCTAAGCCTGATCCATCTACTATCGAAACCTTAAAAGCCCTCTCTTTAAGAGTATCCTTCACCAAATTGACATCATCTAAGGCTATATCCATCTTGTTTATTACCGGCAGCACCAGGATTTCCTTAAAAGACTTCTTTATTTCACCAAAAATTTCTATTTGATCCTCTAGAGGATAGTATTTTTCGTGGCTCGGATCGAAAAGGTATACGATTAGGCTTGCCACATATCGAAGGCAGAGAATGGTCCTCTTCTCTATAGGGTTCCTTTTCTCCATAGGTCTGTCAAGGAGCCCCGGAGTATCGATTATTTGAACCCTAACCGACCCCTTCTGTAGGTGTCCAACACTGACCTCCTTGGTTGTGAAGGGATAGCTGGCTACCTTGACTCTGGCTGTACTAATGGCCCTTACAAGGGAGGATTTTCCGACGTTGGGGGATCCGGCCACAACTACAGTAGGCATATCACTATCGATGGAGGGCAATTTGTGCATTTTCTCCCACACCGATCGAAGATGATCTAGTTCTTTCTTTCTGCGTTTCAAAACCGATATAATCCTTCCATAGGCTTCTCTCCTCAAGCGTGCTGCTTCCTCTGAGTCTCCCCGTAATCTCCTGAGATACTTTTTTTTGATTCGTTCTATGACCTTTACGGAACCCTTTACTCTCTTGATGGACTCCTTGACCTTTTCATGATCGAAAAGGAGGTCGCTGATTTTGGCATAGAAGATATCCGCGGTCTGAAGAGTCTCTCCAACTTCAGCAGAATCCATTAGATATCCTATAAAGGCGCCCGTCAAAGTTTCGATACGTCTCTTTTCTCTCGCCAACGCCGTTCTCGATTCGTTATGGAAGGGGATTTTTTTGGCGGCCCTCGATGCTTTTCTAAGCGTCCTCTCCACCATTTCTTCTAGTTCTGGGGGTGCTCTAATCCTTTCGAAAGGATTCATTTCTCCAAGGTTCACGTATCGTTCATGAGCTTTAAACTGTTTTATTTATATTTCGCCATCTATATAATGACTCCTTTACCATAAAAAATATTAATTGAGAGACATAGGAATAGAGATATGAAATCCATGTGGGGATAGAGTTGAGAAATAGATTCATCCCTGGAGCAACAGCCCTGGGCTTGATATATGATGGAGGCGTCATAGTCGCAGCAGAGAAAAGGCTTACTTATGGCAGCTATATAGCGACGAAGAAGGTGAAGAAAGTCTTTAAGATGACCGATCACGTGGGTGCGGCCTGTGCAGGGTTGATAGCCGACATGCAAGAGATAATAAGAGAAGTCGCCGCCATCATCAAACTCAAAGAGATTCGATCAAAAGTGCCCGCAAGGGCCAACAACGTGGCCAAACTCACATCGGTGCTCCTATACCAGAATAAGATGTATCCCTATATCACGCAGATCTTAATAGGCGGATATGTGGAAAAACCCGAACTCTACTCTTTGGACCCACTGGGCTCCCTGATCTCTGATAAGTACATAGCTCTTGGAACGGGAGCAGAAATCGCTATGGGAGTTCTGGAGTCGACTTACAAAGACGCGATGCCACTTGAGGAGGCCAAAAAATTGGTAATACACAGCATGAAATCCGCCATAGGGAGGGACGCTGCCAGCGGCGACGGCATAGACATGTTGATCTTCAGAGAAGAAGGCGTCGAAGAGGAGTCGTATAGTTTCTGAGGACAGTTTGAATGAGCGTGGTCCCCAGCTTTCCTTCTTTGAAAGAACCATCTAGGCTTCTCAGCGTCTTACAAAGACAAAAGTATCACCTCGTCGGGAGACACTCGGCCGTTAAGAGGTGCAACTGGCTGCACCGATCACTCGTAAGTAATAGGCCATGCTATAAGCAGAGGTTCTACGGAATAGCCACCCACCGATGCATCCAGATGTCCCCGACCTCAGTATATTGCAACTTACAGTGTCTATATTGTTGGAGGGTTCAGCCACAGGACATAGCCATATCTTGGAATGAACTTCGTCCTTCGGAGTGGGACTCTCCTGAAACCATAGTTGAAGGTTGCATAAGAGAACAGCAGAGAATCCTATCTGGATACAAGGACCTCGTCATCAAGGGCAAGGTACACCCCAAGAAATTCAACGAGGCTTTAAGTCCCAAGCACGTGGCAATAAGTTTAACGGGAGAGCCAACGTTGTATCCTCATCTGGGAGATCTTATTGGCTTATTTCACAGACTTGGATTCACCACCTTTCTCGTCACAAACGGTACCACGCCTAGGGCTCTAGAGGCCTTGGAGGTCGAGCCCACCCAGCTCTATGTGACTCTCTCGGCGGCCGATGAAGGAATCTTTAGGAGAATTGGGAGACCACTTGTTGGAGACGCGTGGAGGTCCCTTATGGAGACCCTGGAGCTTATGCCCTCCCTTTCTTCGAGAGGCGTGATCAGGATAACCCTTGTTAAGGATCTGAACATGATGAATCCTGAGGGCTACGCCCGCCTTATAGATAGAGCCGATCCTCTCTTCGTGGAGCCAAAGGCCTACATGCACGTGGGCTTCTCTCAGAGGAGGCTGAAGCGGGTCAACATGCCCCTCCACAGTGAAGTAAAGGAGTTCGCCTCAAAGATAGCGGATTCTACAGGGTATAGCGTAGTGGACGATTCACCTGACAGCCGAGTTGTTCTACTCGCAAGCCGGAAAAAACCGAGAGGTCTGAAATGAGGGAGGAGGGCTTCCTAGCGTTTATAGACGGAGTGATCCAAAAAAACCTGCCGGTTCTCCACCGCATCGAATCAATAAGAGAGGAAGTCATTCAAGTAAACAGGAGAATTATCTTTGAATCCTCGAAGGCCATCGAGTCTGTTCACGCCAAAAAATTTGATGAGGCGCTTCAATACATAGAACGTGCCAAGTTACATCTCATCAAGACCAGAGAAGAATTGGGGAAGGAAGATGCAAGCTCTTTACTCGATAAGATGCTGGAGAGTGGAGAGAGGGAATTCTTTGAAGCCGCACTAACCTACTCCTTTGCAAGCTCTGCTCCTCCTGATGAAATCTTGGGCGAAATCGATATCAAACCAATACCTCTCATAATGGGAATCGTGGATTTCACGGGTGAGTTGAGGCGCATTTTCCTCGACGCCCTCGTGGAGGGGGAGCTCCTTACAGCTGAGGAATCTCTAAGGACAATCAGACACATCTACTCGACCCTAATTGGCTTAGATGTTAGGGTTTCGATGCTACCTGGATTCAGAAAGAGGTTAGATATCATTCGCTCCCAGATGGAACGTTCGACAGAGAACCTCCATCTTTCGAGGGTGAGCCAAAGGTTGAGAAAGAGTTAATGCACAAATCAGCGGGTATATCTTGATGAAGATACTTAGGCTAGAGCTTTGAAGCGAAATATTGAAGATATGCAGAGGAAGGCCGCCAGATTCTTTAATTGGATCTCGGAGAATATCGATCTCTCGGTCGATCTACCTTCACCCTTAAGACACGTCTGTGGCGTGGATGTCTCCTATAAGGGTCCAGAAGCGTTAGGCGCTTGTGTACTCTACGATCTATTTCAGAGTAGGATCGTTGAGACTGTTTGCGTCAAGACAAAGGTTCACTTCCCCTACATCCCCACACTACTATTTCTGAGAGAGGCTGTCCCAATGATCAAATCGATCTCAAGGTTGCTCCGCAGCCCGCAACTCATACTGGTGGATGCTAACGGAATCCTCCATCCCTTCAGGTCTGGCTTAGCGTGTTTCATTGGCCTCTATTTCGACAAGCCTACTGTCGGCGTCGCAAAAAAGCTTCTATGCGGGAGGATCAGGAAGTGGAAGGGGTTGGAGACAGTTTTCCTCGATGATGACCCTCTTGGATTCGTCTACAAAAGAAGAGGGAGTAAGAAAAAGTTTTTTGTCAGCCCTGCTCATAAATTGAATTTTGAGGAAACTGTGAGGTTGTTTGAGGAGATCTTAGCTAAAGAATCGTTACCCACAAAGCTTGCTCACGTGCTATCCTTAAGGTGCAGAAGATGAAGAGACAAGCGAAGCTTTCATATCTCTTGGGGCTTCTCGAAATCGGTGCCAAGGATAGAATGGTTAAGGCTTCTACATCTTTTGTCTCGACGCTCTTCAGAGTCTCCCAGCAATCCTCATCACGCATTTTAAGCGAGCTCCAGGACATGGGTTATCTGGAGAAGGAGATACGTGAAGGAGTGATCTGGTTGAAGCTGACAGATAGGGCTCTAGACGAGCTCATAAGTTTGAAGGATGACCTAGAGAGAGCCCTAAAAAACCCAGGCGTCTTCGAGTTTGAAGGCAGGGTTTTCAGTGGCTACCGAGAGGGCGCCTATTATGTGTCAAAAAGGGCTTATAGAAAACAATTTTACCGAAAGCTGGGCTTTGACCCCTACCCAGGAACACTGAATGTTCGCCTCGAAGATCCGGATCTGATTCGCTTGAACCAAAGGCTGAGGAATCTAAAAGGTATACACATTCTTGGTTTCGAAGATGTGGAACGAAGCTATGGAGGTGTCATGACCTTTAAGGCTAAGATAAATGATGAAGTGTCTGGAGCATTAATCGTAGCTACGAGAACTGTCTATGGGCCTGACGTTCTCGAGTTTATCGCTCCCGTATATCTTAGGGAGAAGTTGGATTTGAATGACGGTGAGAGGGTTCGCATCAAGGTCTACCTCACAGAGCCCTCAGGCTGAGTGCTTTCCCTGATCTTCTCGATCATCTTTGACGTATTCGCTCCCTCGATGTGGATCTTGATCCTCTCCACATCATAGTTCAACTTGCTTTCACTCACTTTTTCAGGGAGTTTTTGGTCGTATCCTAGGAAGATGAGGTCAGGGTCTACGTGGATCAAAGGTTTAGTGTGGTCCGAATCATCTCCCAAGATAGCCGCATCCACAGGCTTGATCGCCTCTACGACTCTTTTCCTCTCCTCCTCATTGTTTATTGAATTTTTTCCCTTGTTTCTCTTCACCGTGCTATCCTTGGCTATCACTACAACAAGTAAGTCGCATCTCTGCTTCGCCTCCTCAAGGGTAGCGATGTGCCCAGGGTGGATAATATCGAAGACTCCGCCTATGAGCCCTACCTTTATCGTCTTCCTCCCTTTCCTTGTGAGGCGTAGGGTCCCATTGAGCTTGGCCTCTCCCCTTCTCACCACTATTCCAATAAGATACTTGGTCTTCGCGACAGGTATGGCAAGTTCTTCACACAAAGTTTCAGGAGTGACATTTTTGTTCTTAATTCTCGCTCCTTCTATTGTAATAAGTATCTTCCGAAAAATTTCTTGTAAAACGTCATCGCTTGTCAAGTTGGTTAAACCATCTCCTGTCATCCCAAGACCTTATTTTGTTGTTTATAAAGATATGTATACCAATCTCTTCTTCCACCGCCTTAATACACGTAGAAAGTGTATTAATCAATGCACGATTTCGGTGTTAGAGATCAGGGGTTCGATAGCACTACGTTTTACTAGGTGCAGGGATTCTTTAGGTGAAAAAAAGATTCAAAGGCAGCTCGTTCCGTGAAGTGAAGCCTTCCAGGGATGATCATTGCCGTCGGCAGGGCTGGGAATTCCTTATACATTATGTCCTCCATTATTCCGGCGTCCTTAAAGCCCTCCGCACTCTCTAAGCCCGAGAGGATAATAATCGTCTGTTTCTTGTTAATTATGTTCCCTTTTCTCTCTGCCTCCATTCTCAAAAGGGTCTTCAAGGCCTCTCCGACGGAGAGACGTTCCTCTCGTTCCACATCGCATTCAAGGAGGAGGATCGTATGTAGACCCCTCTTCTTGTTCTCCTCGATGCATTCATATACAGAGAAGGGTAAAAAATCGCTTGGGATGGGTAGAGTCGCCATCCTCCCGAACTTGTATATATGCAGTCCTGACTCTCCTATGGCCGCCGTATAAATGGATGCCGCGTGAAGAACCCTTGTCTCCACACCTTTCTTACGGGCCTCGATGACCAAGTTAATATGGGTTGTGGCGATAAGAGGATCTCCTGGGCAGATAAGTGCGATCTCCTTTCCTTCAGCCTCCGAAAGGAGCGTGTCCTTCTCCTCAATGTCCTCCCTCCTCAGAATAGAGACTGATTTACCTAGTTTATTTTGGAGTTTATTCATATCGATTATCGTGGGACTGGTGTAGACTTCAAGGAAGATTTTGTCTGCTCTCCTAGCGGTTTCTAGTCCTCTAAGGCTTATGCCCTCGAATCCATGGAGCCCCAACCCAATCAGAGTGAGCATAAACATCCCTTCGTAGAATATTTAAATGGCTTTGAAATATTAGTTGTTTCCGGAGACTCTGTTTAGATGGGGCCCGTAGCTCAGCTAGGTAGAGCAATCGGCTCTTAACCGATGGGTCGTGGGTTCAAATCCCTCCGGGCCCGCCAAAAAAGAGCTGTTTTGAGCCTGATTCAAAGGATTTTGTTTTGGGTAGGAGTTAACATATTTGTTAACCTGGTTAATACCTGTGTTAACTGTTAGTCCTAATTCATGGTGAACTGTAACTAACTCTTCCCTGAAGAGTTGGAGGAGCGGTATCTCGTCTTTGAAGGCTCTGAGTTTCTTTAACCCAATGCCTTATATAAGCATAATCCTAAATGCGTGGAAGTATAGTTAAAAAAGGTAGAAGAAGGAACTAGATGAATAAATGGTGTGAAGAAAAATAATAACGAAGAAAGGGAAGATTACTGTAGCTAGGGGAAAAAACTATGAGAAATCAGCTCAGAGAAGAATTGGAGGGGA